>Ga0210388_10000058_pt1 | contig 155538 bp, 146 predicted proteins | sample IncBWC19OmetaG_FD_155485 | JGI IMG/M metagenome (GOLD analysis project Ga0210388, IMG submission 155485) | Forest soil microbial communities from Barre Woods Harvard Forest LTER site, Petersham, Massachusetts, United States - Inc-BW-C-19-O ...
GCTGTTTTCCAACAAGACCTCTTTTTCGCCGAGGCCAATGTAAATGCAGTCGAGCGTACCAATATCATACTTCGTGCCGCCGGTGCGCACCACGCCGGGCGCGCCGAGGTTGAGGATGCCGATTTCGCGGCGTTCGAGGAAGAAACTGGTGCCGGTCTCCTCCTTGCTGGCCGGCAATGTCAGCGGCGCCGTCGTCGGGACCGCGGCACCGGTGATCATGCGATCGAGATCGGTGTAATGCGCGGTGAGCTGGCCGGGCTGGAACAGACCGCCGATCAGGAAGTAATCGCGCAGTTTCTCCGTGGAGAGCGTGTTGGTTTCGGCGGGACTCGGGAAGTAGTGAAGTTTCATGCGTGAATCAAAAATTTGGCCGGCAGGGCCCGGCGGATGTGCTTATTTTTGCGGCACCGGATCGATCGCGACAGTGACCGGCGACTCCGCGCGCTTGGCCCACGAGGCCAGATAAGCGTTCCAATCCTGCTTCGAGGCAAAATCGCCGCTCTTGTCCCAGCAGGCACCGAGGTAATAATGCAGGGGCTGACCGGACTTCACCCGAGCGAGTAGAAGATGGTTGAGATTGTCCTCGGCAAAGCCCGAGAAATCCTCGGGTTTGACCATGACGGCACAGCCGATGGAGGCCTTGGGATATTTTTCCCACAGGGTGATCCAGCACATATGGTCTTCATCCGAATCCTTGCTGAGCTCGGCGGTGGCCTTCACATGCTTGCCGAGACCGAGGCCGACGGTGAGTTCGTCCGCACCTTGGAAAGTAAAAGTGCTCGTGACCTGGTCGAGGTTGCGGCCGGCATCGACGATGAAGTGCTTGGTCTCGGTGATCATGATGCCGTTGCCCGCATCCCATGGCGCGTAGGTAAGCTCAAATACGGCGCGAATGGGGCCGTTGGCGAGGACCCGCCAGGTTTTCCAGTTGTGCGAAACATGCAGCGCCTTCCCGTCCCAGACGCCGGTGCCGCCATCGCCGCGCGTGATGCCTTCCTTTGTGCCGACGTCATACATATCGAGTCCTTCGCCGGAGTCCTCGTGGTAGTGTCCCATCAAATACCACCGATCCACGATCGGATAGCGCACCCGCTTGGCCCATACGTCCACGCCGCTGTTGACCGCCTGGTCCTTGCCGCCGGCGGGCGTCTCCAGGGCCGGTCCATAAATGCGATGGGCAATGCGGTCGTTTTCCCAGGCAAAGTCATCGAAACGCTCCGGGACATAGCGTGCAGAGACTTTCGCCGGAAACGGCGGCAGCGGCGCGTCCGTCACCTCAAGCGTGAAGGTAGCCGTGCGTTCGCCGGCTGCGAAATCATGCTGGAAAATGAGGCTTTGGTAGTAGTCGCGGCGCTCTTCGGGACGAAAATTGATCAACTGGTCGGGCACGAGCGCCCCGCCGGCGTCCCTCACCGCGATGTGATTGGGCAGCGCGCCGGGCAGGTGGCTGGCGATTTCCTTCCACGGCACTTCGATGACCTCGGCCGGACGGACAATATCGAGATCATTGGTGACAGTCACGGTCATCTTGTCGGCGGCGCACAGGGCGATGGAAGCCACGAAGGGAAGCGCCAGAAGGATTGGGTAACGGGGAGTTTTCATAATCAGGAAGGAAGCACGTTGAGCGAATGAAGCAACCGACTCAACCAATGAAAATCAGTGCGGATCAAATTTTTTCGCCAGCGGGCTTCCGCGGTCATCGGGGTCTGCCGTGTCATCGGCGGACGCAGCCGGGCCCGCCGGCGGCCGGCCGGTGGCAACGGCAGCCCAGCCGAGTCCAGCGAACACCGCGCACCACGCGACAAACCAGTCGCCGTGCTGCACATAATAGCTTTCGCGGCCGATCCAGCGCGCATCGCGCGTCACCGCCACGGTCTGCGTGCCGCGAAAATACACGCTGCCCGCGTCATTCGTCAGCACCGCGCGGACACCGCCGAATTCGTCGATCCAGCCGCTCCAGCCGGCATTGCCGCAGCGCAGCACGGGCCGGCGCGTTTCCACGGCGCGAAGCACCGAATGGGCCGCGTGCTGGTAGGCGGCCCCACCCTCCCCGAACCACGCATTGTTGGTCAGCACCACCAGCGCATCAGCGCCAGCCAGCGTGTCTTCCCGCGCCAGGTTCGGAAACGTGTCCTCGTAGCAAATCAGCGGGCCGAGGGTGAGCGCATGGTCGCCGAGGCCGACCACGAGCGGCACGGCGGCATGCCCGCGCGAATAATCGTCGTCGCCGATGGGCACGAATTTTTTCAACCAGCCCAGCAGCGGCCGCAGCGGCACGTATTCGCCAAACTGCACGAGCTTGCGCTTTGCATAATAAACCGGTGACAGGCCCGAGGCGGGATCGATCACGCACGCGGCGTTGAACCACTTTTCGCCTGGCTGGTTCACCTGCTCGATCGCGTCGGAGCCGAGCACGAGCGGCACATGCGCCTTGCGCACAAGCCCCTCGGCCCATACGCGCACCTGGTCGTCTCCTCGCACGGCCCACGGGGTCGTCGCCTCCGGCCAGAGGATGACGTCCGGATACGACGCCGCGGCATCAAGTGTGCTTTTTTCCAACAGGTCGAGGATCGCCGGCCCGCGAGCCGGATCCCATTTCACGGCCTGGGGAATGTCCGGCTGCACGAAGGCCACGCGCGCCAGCGGCTGCGCAAACCCCGCGCGATGGAAAGTCTCGCTCAGCGGCAGCATGGTGGCGAACATCAGGATGATCAGCGCAAACATGAACTCCGGCGGACGGCGCCGCAGGCCCGGCGCGCTTTCACGCAGCGCATGGTGGGCCCAGGTGGCAAAGCCGAGGTTGAAAACAACCAGGACAAACGACACGCCCCACGCGCCGGTGTAAGCCGCGATCTGCAGCACGGCGCTACGCTGCCATTGGCTCGCCGCCAGTGGCAGCCAGGGAAACCCTCCCAGCACCCACGTGCGCGTCCACTCGATCAACACCCATAATCCAGCGAGCCCGAGCATGGCAAGCAGCCGCAACGGCACCTGCCGGCCGCGCATCCGTGGTAAAATCCACCACGCGCCGAGAAACCACAGTCCGTTCCACACGCCCACGAACGGCCCGAGCAGCAGCAGGCCGAGCCAGGTGACGTGATGCAGCCAGCCGAGCAGGATCGTCCACGCCACCGCCTGCGCGGCGAGAAGCACAAATGCGAAAAGCTTGAATCGCGGCCGCTCATAGGCCCAGAAAATCGCCGGCGCCGCGAAGGCGTAGGCGAACTCCGGCACGTCGCCGGGAGGAAAGGACAGCACCGTCAGCACCGCCGTCGCAATGCCCACCGTAATCGCCCAGAGCAGCGTGGAATTTTTCTGCCAGAACGACGGCGTCTCGGCGTAGGGATCGAAGGGCTGCGCAGCGGAATCAGGCATGGAGAGAGTGAGCTTGCGGCAAAGGGATGGCGGCGTTCAAGACCCGAAACACAGTTGGATTTCACCCTTCTGTGACATGGCGCCGGCTTTGAGGTTTGCGCTGAAAAACAGGCTGGGATTCAAATGGGCTTAACCGACGCTCCTCATGAAAATGCAGTTTACCCGTCGCCAGTTCCTTCGCTCGGCCGGGGGCATCACGTTCCTGGCCCTCACTCCCGCCGGGCGCGGGCTTTTCGCCGCCACCGATCCGCGCGTGGTCCAGCCGGTGCTGGTGCCGCTCTTCACCGCCCTGCCCTATGTCCAGCCCGGCGATTCAAGCAAACTCGTGCCCGGGAAGGAATCCATCCGCCTCGCATGGCAGACGGAGGCCAGGGCCGCCGATTTTGCCGTCCGTTACGGACCGGACAAAGCCTACGGCCGCACCGCCGCCATTTCGCGCAACGAACGCACGCAGGGAAGCAAGGAGGACACCGAGGGCCGCTTCAATTACGCAGCCACCCTTGAAGGCCTGGAACTCGGCGCCCGCTATCTCTACGAGGTCAAATGCAACGGCCAGCTCATCGCCGAGGGGTTTTTCACCACGCGGCAGCCGCGCGGCCAGCCGGTGCGCTTCGCCGCTTTCGGCGACAATTCCTTCGGCGAGGTCAGCGACCGCGCCATCGCCTACCAGACTTATCAGGCACATCCCGACTTCGTCATGAACACCGGCGACAATGTCTACGAAGGCGGCCTCGACAACGAGTACGGCCGGTACTTCTTCCCCGTTTACAACGCCGACGTCGCCAGCCCGCGCGGCGGCGCGCCGCTGCTGCGCTCGGTGCCGTTTTACACGGTCATAGCCAACCACGATGTGCACGGCAAGGACGCCCATGGCCGCCCGGCGGCCAACTTCGACCAGGACGCGGACTCGCTCGCCTACTACACGAATTTTCACCTGCCGCTCAACGGCCCCGCGCCCGCCCAGCCCACGCCGATCATCGGCGCGGCGGAAAAACTCAATGCTTTCCGCGCCTGCGCGGGCCCGCGCTTTCCCCGCACGGCCAACTACTCCTTCGATTACGGCGATGCGCATTTCCTCTGCCTCGATGCCAACGTTTATGTCGATCCGACCAATGCCGCGCTCCAGGCCTGGATCGAGGACGACCTGCGTTCGACCGACGCCGCGTGGAAGTTCGTCGTCTATCACCATCCTGCTTTCAACGTCGGCCTCGAGCACTACGAGGAACAACACATGCGCGTGCTGCATCCGATCTGGGAACGCCACGGCGTCGCCTTCGTGCTCAATGGCCACGAACACAGCTACCAGCGCACCCGGCCACTGCGCTTTGCACCGAAGGATTCCGCCAAGGCGTCCGCCATCAACCAGAAGGACCGCCGCGTGCCCGGCGACTTCACCATCGACCGCGCCTTTGACGGCGACAAGGTCACGCGCGCCGAGGGCGTGATTCATCTTACGACGGGCGCGGGCGGCAAGCACCTCTACGACGCCGGCTTTTCCTCCGACCCGTCGAAATGGCTGCGCGAGGACGACGGCAACGTCGACTACGTGGAACGCTTCGTCTCCGACCGCCACTCCCTCACTCTCTTCGACATCGACGCGCAAACTCTTCTGTTGCGCCAGATCGACGAATTCGGCATTGAAATCGACCGCATTCGCGTGACGAAGGCCTAAGCCCCGCCCAGGGCAACTCAGCCCAGCTTGTTCAGAGCCACGGACAGTTCGCCGATGCCCGGGAGCGACATGAATCGCGCATGGCCCTCGGGCGCGGACTCCACGCGTTCATGCTGCCACATCAGTTCGTACGGGATGTGCACGCCAGCGCCGCCCAGCGCGAGCACCGGCAGGATGTCGGACTTGAGCGAGTTGCCCACCATCAGGAATTCGGCGGGCGCGACACCGTGCCTGCGTAGCACGCGCTCATAGGCCGGGCTGTCTTTTTCGCTTAAAATTTCAACGGCGCGAAAATGCGGCGCAAGGCCGGACGCCGCCATCTTGCGTTCCTGGTCGCGCAAGTCGCCCTTGGTGATGACGAGGAGCGTATGCGTGGTCGCGAGCGCGGCGACCGCCTCGCGCACGCCGGGCAGCAACTCGACCGGATGCGCGAGCATTTCCTTGGCGAGGGCGAGGATCTGCTGGATCTCTTCGGCCGCGATCCGCCCTTCGGTAAGATGGATGGCGGTCTCGATCGCACTGAGGGCAAAACTTTTTATGCCATAGCCGTAGAGCTCGAGGTTGCGCATCTCCGTCGCATAAAGTTCGCGGTCCACGGCGGCGCGCTCGTGATGGCGCGCGAGCAGCGCGCGGTAGCGCTCGTGCGCACGCTCAAAGATGATCTCGTTGTACCAAAGCGTGTCGTCGGCGTCGAAACCGATGGTGGTGATCTTCGCCATGGCCGCAGTTTCAGGTTGAACGCCCGTTCCCGCGAAACCCCGGCTCACGCGCCGTGGCACTGCTTGTATTTCTTGCCGCTGCCGCACGGACAGGGATCGTTGCGGCCGACCTTCGGCAACTCGCGGCGGATCGTCACGCTGGGCAGCTTGATTTCTCTTTCCTCCGGCGGCGCCTCGCCGCCGCTGGTGGAGCCGCCGCCAGTGGCGGTCATGTTCACGCTGGGTGGCATCGCTTGCGCCATGCCAGGCGCGCCAGAAGAAGGCGGTGGCTTCAGACGCGCTACGCTGCCAGCGGGAGGCGGATCGTTTTCCGGACCCTCCAACCGGGCATTGCGGTTCAGAAGCCTTAACATGTTTTCGAAGGACTGCAGGTTGGTCGTACTGCGGAAGAGGCCGGTGCAGATCTGCAGGCGGACGTTGTTCATCAGCTCCTCGAAATACCGGTAGGCCTCGCTCTTGTATTCGACGAGGGGATCCTTCTGCCCGTAGCTGCGCAGGCCGATGCTCTTGCGCAGGTCCTCCATCTCGGTGAGGTGCTCCTGCCAGTGGTGGTCGATGGCGTTGATGACGACATAGCGCTCAAGCGCGCCGAGCGACTCAGCGGACTCGACGGATTCCTTCACCGCATAAGCCTTCTGGATGCGCTCGAGCAGCCGCTGGACCAGCGCATCGAAGTCGCCGCCTGCCAGTTCGTCGACCTTGAGGCTGATGGGGAAATGCGAGTTGATCCAGCCGACGAAGCTCTCGACCGCGGCGGGGCCGGCGTCGCTTTTTTCACCGAAGCCCGCGGCCTCGAGCCGCAGGGCCAGCTCCTCCCCGATCTGCTCGAAGATGATGCTCTTCGGGCGCTCGGCATGGATGGCGCCATTGCGGATGCCATAAATGACCTCGCGCTGCTGGTTGAGCACGTCGTCGTACTGGAGCAGGCGCTTGCGCGCGGAAAAGTTCTGCTGTTCGACTTTTTTCTGCGCGCTCTCAATGGAGCGGTTGAGCCACGGGTGCTCGAGCTCCTCGCCGTCCTTCATCGTGCCCTCCATGAGGCGCGAGGCGAGGTTGCCCTGCAGGAAGAGGCGGAGCAGCTGGTCTTCGAGGCTGAGGAAAAATTTGGTCAGGCCGGGGTCACCCTGGCGCGAACAGCGGCCGCGGAGCTGGCGGTCGATGCGACGCGACTCATGGCGCTCGGTGCCGACGACGTAGAGGCCGCCGAGGTCGCGCACGCCCTCGCCGAGTTTGATGTCGGTGCCGCGGCCGGCCATGTTGGTGGCGATGGTGACGGCGCCGCGCAGGCCGGCACGGGAGACGATCTCGGCCTCCTGCTGGTGGAATTTGGCATTGAGTACCGTGTGCACGATGCCGCCGCGCTTGAGCATGCGGGAAAGCACTTCCGAGGACTCGACGCTGACGGTGCCGACGAGCACGGGCTGGCCGCGCTGGTGCGCCTGCTGGATTTCATTGATGACCGCGTTGAACTTGTCGCGGCGGGTCTTGAAAATGGAATCATTCCGGTCGACGCGGATGCACGGCTTGTTCGTGGGGATGACGACGACGTCGAGGTGGTAGATGTCGTGGAACTCGGTGGCCTCGGTCTCGGCGGTGCCGGTCATGCCCGCGAGCTTTTCGTACATGCGGAAATAATTCTGGATTGTGACGGTCGCGTAGGTGCGCGTCTCGCGCTCGATGGCGACATTCTCCTTGGCCTCGACGGCCTGGTGGAGCCCGTCGGACCAGCGGCGGCCAGGCATGACGCGGCCGGTGTTTTCATCGACGATGAGGACCTTGCCGTCCTGCACGACGTATTCGACGTCGCGCTCGTAAAGCGAATAGGCGCGGAGGAGCTGCGAAATGGAATGGATCTCTTCGCTGATATTGCCGTAGCGCTCCTGGGCCTTGAGCTTGACCTCCTCCTTCTGCTCGGGCGTGTGCGCGGTGCTTTTGTCGAGTTCGCTGAACTCGGTGGCGAGGTCGGGCAGGACGAAGGCGTCGGGATTGTCGGGATGAAGGAGATTGCGGCCGATTTCGCTGAGATCCGCCTGCTGCTGGCGCTCATCGATGACGAAGTAGAGCTCCTCCTTGAGCTGGTAGAACTGCTCCTTGTTGAAATCGGAGCTCATGTCCGTCTCGGTCTTGTCGAGGAGCTTGCGCCACTCGGGCGTCTCCATCAAGCGGAGCAGCTGCTTGTTTTTGGGCATGCCCGTCTTGACCTGCAGCATCTTGGCCGCAGCCAGCGCGCGGTCGTCAGGCGTGAGGCCGGGTTTCTCCAGGAGTTCCTTCGCCTCGGTGACGAGCTTGTTGCAGAGACGCATCTGCTCGTTGACGAGCCGGTCCACGGAAGGCTTGAGGCGGGTGAACGGCTGTTCGCGCTCAATGGGCGCGGGGCCCGAAATGATCAGCGGGGTGCGCGCCTCGTCGACGAGAATGGAGTCGATTTCGTCCACGATGCAGTACCAGTGGTCGCGCTGCACCTGGTCCTCCTTGCGGGTGGCCATGCCGTTGTCGCGGAGGTAGTCGAAGCCGAACTCGCTCGCGGTGCCATAGGTGATGTCGCGCCCGTACATGTCGCGGCGCTGGTCGGGCGACATCGACTGCTGGATGCAGCCGACGGTGAGACCGAGAAAGTTGTAGAGGTGGCCCATCCACTCGGAGTCGCGGCGGGCGAGGTAATCGTTGACGGTGACAAGCTGGGCGTTGCGGCCGGTGAGGGCGTTGAGGTAAAGCGGCAGCGTACCGACGAGGGTCTTGCCTTCGCCGGTGGCCATTTCGGCGATCTTGCCCTGATGGAGCGCCATGCCGCCGATCAGCTGAACGTCAAAATGCACCATGTCCCACGTGAGCTCGTGGTCGCAGACAATGATCTTGCGGCCGACGAGGCGGCGCGCGGCATTCTTCACCGCGGCAAAGGCTTCGGGCAGAATCTCGTCGAGTGCAACACGCGGATCGGTCGCAGCGGTGACGCGGGTGCGAAATTCGACGGTTTTTGCGCGGAGTTCGTCGTCGGTCAGCGTTTGGTAGGATTGTTCAAACTCATTGATGCGCGTGACCAGCGGACGGCATTTTTCGAGGAACTTTCGATAGTGCCGGCCTGAAAATTTTTTGAGGAAAAACGAAATCATGAAAGGGTTTAAGGTGTAGCCAAGCCCCGCCCTTGGCAAATGACAAAATCAGCAAAAGGAATTGGCCATCTCCACCCCCCAAGCTCTGTTTGCAAGCGGCCTCGACCCCTACAATTGGTCAACCAATGGCTGACCAATTGCTCAAACCCGTCGCCCAGGAAGATCGCGTTTGATTCTTAGAATCCAGCTTTCTCCAGCTCCTGGTCGAATTTGGCCAGGAAATCATCAAAGGCCCGGGTATACGCCAGCTGCCAGTTGGCATTGCTTGCGATCTGCCCATGATTTGACCCGTAACCCTGCACCGTGAAAGACTCGGTCTTTCCGCCATGCCTCACGGTGAAAGTGCAATAGACACGTGCTTCAAATGCGATGTAGGCAAACCCGGGCGTGAACCACGCCCAAAATTGATCGATTTTCACATCCACCGCGTTGTCGGCCGAGGCGTCAGTTGTGATGGCATAGCCACGATGGGCAAACCCCTGCTTGATGAGTTCCCTGACTCTTGCCTGCACGGTTTCACCTTCGGGCAGCGTGATATCGCCCATGGCATGCCCGAAACCATTGCGCTGGCGACCGATGAAGGTCGCCCGTTGTTCGGCGGATAGGCTATTTACATCACCGTCAATCGATGGGGTGGCAGGATCGGAAGGCTCGTTTTCAAAATGGCGAACATCCGTGGCCGAATTAATGACCACGTTTCCCTTGGAAACGGGCGCCATCGCGGTCGCCGTAACCGGGAGATCGACTGTACGCCGGCCAACAACGCATCCGCCGCCCAATAGGCCGAACGCAAGCGCGAGAGAGACTGGAAGGATTTTTTTCATGGAGAAACCAGCAGGCAAAAGAGGCCCCATCCCAAAGAGAATCAATGATTTAATTTCGCGCAGGGGATCTCACAGCTGCCCGCGAAAATACGCAATGGTGCGCTTGAGACCTTCTTCCAGCGGCACGGCGGGCGTCCATTTCAGGAATTTTTTGGCGAGCGTGATGTCGGGCCGGCGCTGCTTCGGATCGTCCGCCGGCAGCGGCTTGTAGATGATTTTCGATTTCCCGCCCACCAGCTTGAGCGTGATCTCGGCCAGCTCGCGCATGGTGAATTCGCCGGGATTGCCGAGATTGAGCGGACCGATCGTCTTCGTCTGCTTCATGAAACGCACGAAGCCCTCGATCAGGTCGTCCACGTAGCAGAACGACCGCGTCTGCGTGCCCTTGCCGTAAACCGTGAGGTTCTCGCCCCGCAGCGCCTGCATGATGAAATTCGACACGACGCGGCCGTCGTCGGGCAGCATGTGCGGGCCGTAGGTGTTGAAGATGCGCACAACGCGGATATCGACCTTGTTCTCGCGATGGTAGTCGAAGAAGAGCGTCTCGGCGCAGCGCTTGCCCTCGTCGTAACAGGAGCGGCGGCCGATGGGATTGACGTGGCCCCAGTAGCTTTCCGGCTGCGGGTGTATTTGCGGGTCGCCGTAAACCTCGCTCGTGCTCGCCTGGAAGACCCGTGCGCGCAGGCGCTTCGCCAGGCCGAGGCAGTTGATCGCGCCCATGACCGAGGTCTTGACGGTCTTGATGGGATTGAACTGATAGTGCACCGGCGAGGCCGGGCACGCGAGGTTGTAGATCTGGTCCACCTCGAACTTGAACGGATCAATGATGTCGTGCCGGACCAATTCGAACCGCGGATTGGAGATCAGGTGCGCGATATTTTCTTTCCGGCCCGTGAAAAAATTATCCAGGCAGACGACTTCGTTTCCGTCTTGGATGAGCCGGTCGCACAGGTGTGAACCAAGAAAACCGGCGCCGCCGGTGACGAGGATGCGCATAGGGCGAAATAACTAGATAAAGCTGCGCGCGCAAGCCAGCAAAACTTAACTTTATGTGGCCGGCTATCTCACAAACCCACGGAACCTTTCCGGCATTTATGAATCTGGTGCGATGGAGGAAAGAGGGGCTCTAGGTCCAGTAGCTCCGTTTCAGTTCGAACATCAAACCTAGAAAACAACCCATGAACCCAACCAAGAAAATCATCCTCGCATTGACGGCGCTTGCGGCCGCCAGTGCGATCCTAGCTCAACAAACTGACACCAATCAGACTGCCACCACCGACCAGTCCACGGTCACCACCAACCAAACCACGCCACCGCCACCCGCGGCTCCATCCGGCGGTCTGCTCGGGAAACGCTACGTCGACCTGAACTTTGGCGTACAGGACATCCGACATGTTTCCAAGGACGCCTACTCGGCCGGCCTGAGCGGCAACTTTCCCGTCGCCCCCGGCGTCGATCTGGGCGCCGGCTACAGCCACAGCTGGCTTAACAGCACAGCCACCACACCCCGGGTGGATACAGACGTCGTCCAGGGCACCGTGACGCTTTTCCCGCCCAACAATACCTTCGGCAATAGCGCCAAGCCTTTCGTCGCCGGCGGCATCGGTTATCAGTGGGATAATGCCACCCTCTCCGGCACGCCGCACAGCTTCTCGTTCACCTCCGATGACGACTACGCCCTGTGGGGTTTGGCCGCTGGCGTGGAGATTCCCTTCGGCGCGTTCTCCCTCACCCCGGCCATCAGCTACAACGACGATTTCCGCAATTCACGCAAGAGCGTCCAGGCCTACAATTATGGCGCGGAGGCCAACTATTGGGTGACAGACGAATTCGCCGTCTATGCCGGCGCCAGCTACCAGGATGTCCGGCATAGCAGTTTCGATTCGTGGAATTACGATGCCGGCGTACGCCTGAAGTTCTGAGCGTTCCGTTTCACGGCTGGTTATCCTGAAATCGACCGGCCCGCGCGGTTCGCCGCGCGGGCTTTATTTTTTCCCGTCACCCGCCTCGTAACGTTCGATCCACGTCCGGCTCCATGCCGCGAAATCACCCGCTTCGATGTGCGCCCGCGCCTGCGCCATGAGGTCGAGGTAGAAATGCACGTTGTGAAGCGTGAGCAGCGTGCCCCCCAGCATCTCGCCGGCCACCGTGAGATGACGCAGGTAGGCGCGCGAGAATTTCGACGTGTAGTTGTCGAGTCCTTCCACAACCGGCCGCGGATCGGCGCGAAACTTTTCGTTGCGCAGGTTCATCGGCCCATCCGGCGTGAAGACGAGGCCATGGCGCGCCACACGTGTGGGCAGCACGCAGTCGAACATGTCAACGCCGAGCGCAATCATCTTCAAAAGCTGCGGCGGCGTGCCCAGCCCCATCGTGTAGCGCGGCTTGCCCGCGGGCAGGTGCGGCACGGTCGCGCCAACTTGCTTCAACATCTCCGGCTCCGGCTCGCCCACACTCACGCCCCCCACGGCATAACCCGGAAAATCCAGCGCGCCCAGCGCCTCCGCCGCCTCACGCCGCAGGTCGTCGAAGGTCGAGCCCTGCACGATGGCAAACACGTGGTGGCCTGCGGCAAGAAAGCCGCTCTCCACCGCAATCTGCCGGCATTCCTTCGCCCAGCGCAGGCTCCGCTCGCACGCGCGCGCACAGGCATCCCGCGCGCAGGGCCATGGCGGACACTCGTCGATCACCATCGCGATGTCGCTGCCAAGGTTTTGCTGGATCGTCATCACCTCGCGCGGCCCGAGAAACAGGCGCGCCCCGTCGAGATGCGACTGGAAGGCCACGCCATCGTCCCGGACGTCGCGCAGCTTCGCGAGGCTGAAGACCTGAAAACCGCCGCTGTCCGTGAGGATCGGTCCATCCCAGCCCATGAATTTGTGCAGCCCCCCCAGCTCGCGGATCAGCTCACTGCCCGGCCGCAGGTTGAGATGGTAGGTGTTGCCCAGGATGACCTGCGCGCCGACCTCGCGTAAGTGTTCAGGTGTGAGCGCCTTAACGGTTCCTTGGGTACCCACTGGCATAAAACTGGGCGTGTCGATCAAACCATGTCGGGTGCGCAGCTGCCCTCGCCGCGCCGCCGTGGCCGGGTCGCTTTTGAGCAATTGGAAGTGTTCGGCCATGGGCGCGCCCCACCCTACCCGTACACTTGACCCTGCTGTCAATCCGGGGATAAATATTCATGTGCTGCTCGTCATCGACAATTTCGACTCCTTCACCTTCAACCTCGTCCAATACTTCGGACAGCTGGGCGTGGAACAGCGCGTATTCCGCAACAACGAGATCACGCCCGAGCAGGCGCTCGCGCTCAATCCCGACCGCGTCCTGCTTTCGCCCGGCCCGTGCTCGCCGCGCGAGGCCGGCGTCAGCCTCGACATCATCGGCGCCTTTGCCGGCAAGAAGCCCATTCTCGGTGTCTGCCTTGGCCACCAGTCCATTGGGCACTATTTCGGCGGGCACGTCGTGCGCGCGGGCCGCCTCATGCATGGCAAGACCTCGCCCATCCTTCACAAGAACACCGACCTTTTCCGCGGCCTGCCGCAGGGCTTCCCCGCCACGCGCTACCATTCGCTGCTCGTCGAGCGCGCCACCCTACCGGCCGACCTCGAAATCACCGCCGAGACCGCCGAGGGCGAAATCATGGGCCTGCGCCACAAGAAGCTGCCAGTCTGGGGGGTGCAGTTCCATCCCGAATCCATTGCCACCGAGGGCGGCATGAACATTCTCAAGAATTTCCTGTCGCTTAACTGACCGCCCCCCATGCGCTGCCCAAAGTGTACCTCCATTGACGACAAGGTCATCGACTCCCGCATCAGCAAGGAGGGCACGACCATCCGTCGCCGCCGCGAATGCTTGGAATGCAGCCATCGCTTTACGACGACTGAATCGTTCGTGCGCGAAGGCCTCGCCGTGATCAAACGCGACGGACGCCACGAGGAATTCGACCGCGAGAAACTCGTCCACGCCGTCCGCGCCGCCTGTCACAAGCGCCCGGTGGATCTTGAGCAGCTCACCATGCTCGTGGATGACGTGCTCGACGAGATCGAGGCCCGCTACGAAAGCGAGATCCCCAGCCGCGCCATCGGCGACGCCGTCATGGCCCGCCTGCGCAAGATCGACCAGGTCGCCTACGTCCGCTTTGCCAGCGTCTACAAGGAATTTCGCGACGTCACGGAGTTCGTGGACGAGATCAGCAGTCTCGAAAAGCCGAAGAAGTAACCCCTCGCCGCCGGGGCGATATCAAATCCCGGCAAAAATCGCATGAGGATGATTCGCATGCACCGATTGCTCCAGCTGGTTTGGGCACCGAAACGAAACGGGGCCGTGGCCGTGCTGGCGATTTCCGCCGCGGTGGCCGCAGTCTGCCCCGCCGCCGATCAACCGGCCCAGGCGCCTGCAGCCGACACGAGCGCGTTGATTCGCGCCCAGTTTCCTTATGGGACAAATACAAGCCTGCCCGTCGTGAAAAATTCAGCGAGAACAGCTGCGCCGCTTCACGTTCAAACCGAAAGACAGGAAGCCATGGTTCAATTGCCCGAGTTCAAAGTGAATGCCCAAAGATATTCCGACCTGGAAATCCGGCTCAATCAAATCGACCGAAGCATCAGGGCCGAGCAATTACAATCCGTTCCAAGCAAGCTTGATACGGCCCTTAACAATGACCGGGCCTCGAAATTCAGCCTTGGATTTTCGGCTTTCAGTTTTGGCCATGAGACATCAGAGAAACGGGCGAATGACGCCACCCGCCGGATGCAAGCCTTGGAAATGCGCCGGATCATCGAGATAAGGCTGCCATCCGCCACGCCCGAGGAAAAAAAGCAGCTCGAGGAAGACCGGCAGCTTCTCGAGGAATTAAGCGTGCACAAGGACACCGAAGATTCTTTCCGCGATCTGCATGTCAGGCAGAGGGACCAGCGCAATCCGTCCCCTTGATCGGGACGGACTTTTCAATTTCAGGCCAGCCCATCGGCGGAAAGAACGGTACCGATTAAAATTTGATCGGGCGCAGAGCGCGTGACAGCCTCGCTTGATTGGCCCATGGTCTTTGAAAAATGCCCAAGCCCGACCGCGATGACCTCCGCCGCCTGCATTTCATCAACGCGCTTTTTGCCCACGTCACCGGCCACGACCTCTATCTGGCGCAGCAAATCAAGGCCGCCATCACGACCAGCCTCGCCGAGGCCGAGCAGCGCGAGCCCGCCGATCCCGCATTCATCGCCGCCGCCGCGCAACTCCTGGAAAGCCTTTGCGGCCACCTGCCGCAGCACGGATTTTACCACTGGAACGCAACCCAGACCCTGACCGCCGCCGAGCCGCTCTTCGCGCGCGCCGAAATCATGACCGCCCTCAAGCAGCTCGCACCCTATCGCGAGTCCACGCTCCTGGTCACCAACCTGCGCGCCGCGCTGCTCCCCCCCTCCGGCCGCTACACCGAACGGGCGCGCCGCGACTATGAAAGTCTGCTCGCCTTCATCCGCGACCTCGCCGCCGCCCGCACCGCGCGCAGCGCCCACCTGCATTTGTTGTTTTTGTGACTTTGATTTTGACACGCAAAGGCGCAGAGAAATCGCTGCTTTTTAACTCTCTGTGTCTTGGCGCCTCCGCGCCTCTGTGTTAAGCTCCGGTTCATGGCCAAGACTCTTTTCCAAAAAATCATCGACCGCGAAATCCCCGCCCGCATCGAGCACGAGGACGAACGCTGCATCGTCATTCACGACATCCAGCCCCAGGCGCCCGTGCACCTGCTGATCATTCCGAAGAAATTGATTCCGCGCGTCGGCGACGCTACTGCCGCCGATGAACCGGTCCTCGGCCATCTCATCGTGACCGCCGGCACCGTCGCGAAAAAACTCGGCCTCGACAACGGCTTCCGCCTCGTCATCAACAGCGGTCCCGACGCCTGCGAATCCGTCCCGCACGTCCACGTCCACCTCCTGGCCAAACGCCAGATGACCTGGCCGCCGGGCTGATCCTCAACGCGCCTCAAACGCGCCGTCGGCGCGCTTGGCGACGAGGTGCTTGAGTTCGAGCATCAGCAAGGTCGCCGAGAGTTGGGCTGCCGACAGGCCGGTCTGCGCGGCTAGTGTATCGGTCGAGAGGATGGAGCCGCCGCGGAAGCATTCGAAAACCCGGGCTTCCTCATCCGTAAGATTGGCCGGCCGGCCGGCGGCCGTCTCCGCCGGTTTGTCCGCAATCGGCTGCGGCTGCATCCCCTCAAGGTAATTCAGCTCCGACAAAATGTCCTCCACGCTCGTCACCAGCACCGCACCGTCGCGAATGAGCTGGTGGCAGCCCGCGCTCGACGGCTGGTCAATGCGCCCCGGCACGGCCAGGACGGTGCGACCCTGCTCGCCCGCAAAACGGGCCGTGATCATCGCGCCGCCGTCGACGTCGCTTTCGATGACGATGATGGCCGAGCAGATGCCGGCGATGATGCGGTTGCGCATCGCGAAAGACTGCCGGTCGGCGCGCCGGCCGAAGGGAAATTCCGACAGCACCGCGCCGCTCTCCGCAATCCGGCGGAACAGATCGAGGTTTTCCGGGGGATAGACAATGTCGATGCCATTACCCAGCACCGCGGCGGTCTTGCCGCCGACAGACAGCGCACCCTCGTGCGCCGCGGTGTCGATGCCGCGCGCCAGCCCGCTCACCACGCAAAAGCCCAGCCGGGCCAGCTCTGCTCCAAATTTTTTCGCCACGGCCTGGCCGTAGAGCGTCGTCCGGCGCGAGCCCACGATCGCCAGGCACGGATGCTCGAAAGCGTAATTGCCTTTCCGATACAAGCCGATGGGCGGGTCGTGGATCTCCTTCAGCATTTTCGGATAGCCGGCGTCGCGGGTCGTGATGAACTCCACGCCAGCTTGTGCGAGTTTTTTCTCCTCCTTCTCCAGGTCGCAATGCTCGCGCCAACCGGCCAGCGTCGCGCGAATGACCGGCCCGACGCCCTTGACCGATTCAAGCCGCCGCGCGCCCGGAGAAAAAATCGCGCGCGGATCACCGTCGAAGCTTTCCAGCAGCCGGTTCGTCGTGATCGGCCCGATGTTGGGCAGTGCGTTCAGGATCAAAAACGCCTGCCGCTCGGTCAGTTCGTCGTTCATGCGCCTGCCTCCCGAAGCGCGGCCGGCAGAAAATCGAGCAACTGCGTCGTCGCCACCGCCACCTGCCCGTGCGCCCGGGCCAGCGCGTCGGCCGCCAGGCCATGCCAGACCGCGCCGCGGCAGGCCGCGAGCAGCGGCTCGGCCGGCGTTTGCGCAAGGAGTCCGCCGGTCAGCCCCGCCAGCAGGTCGCCGCTGCCGCCGCGCGCCAGCACCGGCCCGCCGAAGGGACTGTAGGCGCAGCCCCGGCCCGTCTGGGTGATGGCCGTAAGCCGGCCCTTGGCCATCATGACCGTTTCGCCTGACACGGCCGTCTTATAGAAATCGCCGCCTTCCAATATCCGCCGCAATTCGCCCAAGTGCGGCGTGAGCACGCGCGGAGCCATGCCCGCCCGCACAATGTCGGGCTGAAGCGCATCGGCATCGAGCAGCAGCGGCCCGGGCGAAGTCTTCACCACCTCGGTCACCAGCGCGAGTGTCTCCGCCTCGCGGCCCAACCCGGGACCGATAACAAGCGCGTTGGCGTGTTCAAGCCGCTCGCGCAACAAGTGCAGGCCTTCCAGCGCCAGCCCGCCGCTGGGCGTCTCCGGCCAGCCGATCCACATCGCCTCCGGTGCGCGGGCGGCAAAGGCCGCGGCCACCGATTCCGGCACAAACGCCGTCACCAGCCCGACGCCACTGCGCAATGCAGCCAGCACGGTCATCAGCACCGCGCCGGGATAGTTCCGCGAACCGCCGAGCACAAAAAGATGACCGTAGGTGCGCTTGTTCGATTCCGAGGCCCGCAACTGCAGCAAGGGAGCGAGCACGGAGGGAGTCAGCACCCGCATGTGAGCCTCGGCCTCGTCGACCTTGAAAAAACCGAGATTAAGGTAGCGCAACCGGCCGACGCACTCCGCGTTGTCGCCATTCACGACCGGCAGTTTCACGATGCCGGTGGCATAGGTGAAATCGGCCCGGAAGGAGACCTCGCCCGGAATGTCACCCGTGCCGCTCGGCAAATCCACCGCGGCGCGCAGGCGGATGCGCGGATGGGCATTGACGCGGCGCAGGAGTTTTTCCACGGCCGCATCGAACGGCGGGCGGAACTGAAAGCCAAAGATGCCGTCGAGGCAAAGGTCATGGCTGGCGGCCAGCTTGCGCACCGCCGTCACACGTTCGGGCGCGGCCTGCACGAGCATCTGCCAGGCGCGCTGCGCGAGTGGCCGCAGCCCGCGCTCACCAAAGACAAAAAACACGCCGACGCGGGATGCCGGATGTTTTTCCAGAATGAATTTCGCCGCCAGCAGGGCATCGCCGGCATTGTGCCCCTTGCCCGCGAGGACCAGCACGCGGCCGGCGGAGGGAAAGCCGCCAATTTCATGAAAGTCATGCAGCACCCCCGCGGCCACGGCGCGACCCGCGTGTTGCATCGCACTCCATTCGGCGGCCTCGTCGCCGGCAAAAAGTCTTTCCTCCCATGCCTTCGCCTCGGCGCAGCTGAGAATCGGGGCGGATGCGGGCGCGGTCATGATGGTTCAGGCGCGCACCAGCGCGGCCACGGCCATGGCCATGGTGTCGGTGTGCGAAAGCGTGAGTAAAATATGCGTGGCGCCGGCGCGCGCAAGGAGCGCCTCGCCCTTGGGGTCAAGGCGCACCTGCGGCTCCTGCCGCGAACCGTGAAAGACCGAGACCGATTTCCAGCCCAGCTCGGCGCCGATGCCGGTGGTGAAGGCTTTCGACACGGCCTCCTTCGCGGCAAAGCGCGCGGCGAGGTGCTTGTGCGGATATTTCATCGCAAGGCAGTAGGCGCGCTCCTCGTCGGTGAACACGCGGGCGAGAAATCGCTCGCCCTGCCGGTCGAGCACGCCGCGGATGCGCCCCGTCTCGATGAGATCGCAGCCGAGGCCGAGGAGAATGCCGCCGGGCGGCAGCGAAAGGACCGGCGAGTTCATGGGTTCATGCGCGCCTTCATCTCGCGCACCGCCTCCTCGAGACCCGTGAAAAGCGCGCGGCTGACGATGCTGTGGCCGATATTGAGCTCGTGCAGATGCGGCAGCGTGCGCACCTCGGCGATGTTGACGTAGTTGATGCCATGGCCGGCATTGACGACGAGGCCGGCGCGATGCGCCAGGCTGGCGCCGACCCGCAGGCGCTCGAATTCCTTCGGCCGGCCCGGCGTGTGGCAGGCGTTGGCATAAGCGCCGGTGTGCAGTTCGATCCACGGCGCATGCAATCGGGCGGCCAGCTCGATCTGCGGTTCGTCGGGATCGATGAATAGACTGGTCTTGATGCCGGCGGCGTTCATCGCATCGGTGCAGGCCTGCACGCGGTCGCGGTTGCCGACAACATCGAGGCCGCCTTCAGTCGTGATTTCCTGGCGGTTTTCCGGCACAAGGCAGACCGAGTCGGGTTTCAGTTTCAGCGCAAAAGCGGTCATCGCCGGCGTGCAGGTCATTTCGAGGTTGAGCCGCGTAACGATGCTTTCGCGCAGCCGCCATACGTCGCGTTCCTGGATGTGGCGGCGGTCTTCGCGCAGGTGCACGGTAATACCGTCTGCGCCGGCCCGCTCGGCCAGTAGCCCGAAGGCGACTGGATCAGGCTCCACCGGGCCGCCCACCGTGTGGTCGGCAGAGCGGTAGCGCGCCTGGCGGAGGGTGGCGCAGTGGTCGATATTGACGCCCAGGAGAATCATGGAAACGAGACTGTGACAGAAATCGGGAGCCCATGAAACCAGGAAAATGCAGCACCGGATTGATTCTGCTTCCGCGTTTCGCCGCTTCCTCCTTCAATCCGTTCATGCCCATCCCCCCGCGGAAGCAGGAAAATCTCTGGCTCAACCTCGCGTTCAACGTTGCCGTGCCCGCGCTCATTCTCTCAAAATTGAGCGGCGAGCACGCGCTCGGGCCGGCTTGGGGACTCGTCGTCGCGCTGTCCTTTCCACTCGGCTACGGCGTGTGGGATCTCGCCACCCGGCGAAAGACGAACTTCATCTCGGTGCTCGGCTTCGTGAGCGTGCTGCTGAGCGGCGGCTTGGGCCTGCTCAAAGTGGACGGCTTCTGGTTCGCGGTGAAGGACGCCGCCATACCGGCACTGATCGGCGTGGCGGTGCTGCTGTCGATGCGCACGCGGGAGCCGCTGATCAAAATACTTTTCTACAACGAAGCCGTCATGGATGTGCCGCGCATCGAGGCGGCGCTGCGCGATCACGGCGCGGAGACGGCCTTCACCGGGCTGATGCGCCGCGCCACGGTACTCGTGGCGGCGTCATTTTTCATAAGCAGCGCACTGAATTTCGTGCTCGCGCGCCATCTGCTGCGCAGCCCGGGCGGCACACCGGAGTTCAACGCCCAGCTCGCAAAAATGCACTGGCTGAGCTGGCCGGTTATCGTCGTGCCCAGCATGGCCATGATGATGATCGCGCTATGGCAGCTCGTGAAAGGGGTCGAGTCACTGACCGGGCTGACGACGGACGAAGTGTTCCGGTCCGAGAAAAAGTGAGCGTGCGGGACGCGGGCTAGCGCTTCTCCATCGGCACGTAGTCGCGCTGCTTCGGACCGACGTAAATCTGGCGCGGACGATAGATGCGCCCCTTCGGATTGGCTGCCACCTCGCGCCAGTTGGCGATCCAGCCGGGCGTGCGGCCGATGGCGAAGATGACGGTGAACATGTTCACGGGGATACCAATGGCGCGCAAAATGATGCCGCTGTAGAAATCGACGTTCGGGTAAAGCTTGCGCGAGAGAAAATAGTCGTCGTGCAACGCCGCCTGCTCGAGGTTCTTGGCGATGTCGAAGAGCGGGTCGTTGATCCCGAGCTTGTTAAGGACATCGGCGCAGGCCCGGCCGATGATTTTGGCCCGGGGATCGAAGTTGCGATAAACGGCATGGCCGAAGCCCATGAGGCGGTTGCTTTTGTTGCCCGACTTGGCCGCCTGGATGAAGCGCGACCCGTCGTCGCCCTCGTCGTGGATCGCCTGCAGCATTTCCACGACCGCCGAGTTGGCGCCGCCATGCAACGGGCCGGAAAGCGCGCACACGCCGGCGGCGAGCGAGGTGAAGAGATTCGCGGCACTGGAGCCGACCATGCGCACGGTGGAGGTGCTGCAGTTTTGCTCGTGGTCGGCGTGCAGGAGAAGGATGAGGTTGAGTGCCTTGGCGACCTCGGGCACCGCCACATAATCCTTATAGGGATCCGAGAACATCATGTGCAGGAAGTTCTCGCAGAAGGACAGCTCCTGCTTGGGAAAAATGTACGGCAGCCCGCGCTGGTACCGGTAGATCATCGCGCCGATCGTGCGGACCTTGGAGATGGCCAGCGCAGCCGCGAAGTCGAAGTTCTCGAGATCCTTCTCGAAGTTGTTGGTGGCAAATTGCGCGTAGTGCGCAGCGAGCGAACCAACGATGGAGGAAAGCATGGCCATGGGCGGCGCCTGCTTCGGATAGCCCTTAAAAATTTCCTGCATCTGCGTCTCGATGGGGGCAAGTTCGCGCAATTTGTGCCCGAAAGCCCGACGCTGCTCCTTGTTCGGCAATTCACCGTAGATGACGAGGTAGGCGGTTTCGACGAAATCACTTTTTTCCGCGAGCTGCTCGATGGGAATGCCCCGGTGGCGGAGGATGCCGTTGTCGCCATCGAGGTAGGTGATGTTGCTTTCGCACGAACCGGTATTGCCGTAGCCCTGGTCGTAGCAGATGTAGCCGGTCTCGGCGCGGAGCTTGCGCGTGTCGATGGCATGCTCGCCCTCGCTGCCGACCATCACGGGCAGGGTAATTTCCTTGGCGGGGAGCTTGAGCAGGACGTTATCTGCCATGAGGCTAACAGAGCAAAAATCGCTCCCGTTGCAAAACAAAGTTCAGCCCAAACCGGCCTCCGCCTGCATCATAAGCACGGATGGCAGCGCCGGTTAGAAAAAATGAACGGCCCGGCGCGGAAAAAGCCATGCCAGGGACATGGCCGACGCTTCAAGCCACCGCCGGCGAAGGCATCCCTGCGGAGACGCCGACGAAGTTGCGATAAATCTGCAAGCCCTTGGCCTGGCTCTTTTCAGGGTGGAATTGCGTGGCGAAACAACGGCCGCGCGCGATGGCCGCGGTGAACGGCGCACCGTAGTCGCACTCGGCCAGCACCAGCGCGCGATCGCGCGGCACGGCATAGTAGCTGTGCACAAAATAAAAGGCTTCGCCCTCAGACTTGAGCCCGGCGGCCAGCGGCGAGCCGGGCTGGACAAAACGCACGGTGTTCCAGCCCATGTGCGGCACCTTCAATTCGCGGGGCACCTGGAAGCGCACCACGCGGCCGGGAAAGATACCGAGGCCGGGCGTGTCGGCCTCCTCGGAAAATTCAAAAAGCGCCTGCAGGCCAAGGCAGACGCCAAGAAAAGGGCGGTCTTCGCCGATCCAGGCCCGCACGGTCTCGTCAAGGCCGGTGCGGCGCAGCGCCTCGACACAATCGGCCAGCGCACCGACGCCGGGCAGAATGAGACCGTCAGCCTCACCCACCTGCGCAGGCGCAGTGACTACGCGCGGCAGGCCGCCCGCGGCCTCGACGGCCTTGGTCACGCTGCGGAGATTGCAGACGCCGTTGTCGATGACGGCGATGGTGGGACGTTCGTTGTTCACGGTTCAGGGCTCACGGCGCACAGTCCGTTGTTTTCAAACGGTAAACCGGGCGCCGCGAAGCTGGCTTAAAGTTTCCCTTTTGTGCTCGGAAGCAAGCCCTCGGCCCGCGGGTCGATCTGCGTGGCCACGTCAAGGGCGCGCGCGAGACACTTGAAAAGCGCCTCGGCGACATGGTGGGGTTCCTCGCCGTAAATGAGCTTGGCGTGGACGTTTGCGCCGAGCGCATTGCTGAAGGCACGGAAAAATTCCTTCACCAGGGCGAGGTTGAAATCCCGTACAAACATCGTCGGCGCCTCGACTTGATAAACGAGGTGCGGCCGGCCGCCCAGGTCCACGACGACGCGGGCCAGCGACTCATCCATCGGCAGCAGGAAAAAACCGTAGCGGCGGACGCCGAGCTTGTCGCCGAGCGCCTCCTTGAAAGCCTGGCCCAGCACGAGGCCGACGTCCTCGACCGTATGGTGATAATCGACATCGGTGTCGCCCTTGGCCTTCACCGTGAGGTCGAAAAGACCGTGCTTGGCGAAAAGCGTGAGCATGTGGTCGAAGAACGCCACGCCGGTGCTGATCTGCGCGGCGCCACGGCCGTCAAGCGCGAGGGTCAGCGCAATGTTGGTCTCGGCGGTCTTGCGCGAGACGGTGGCTACGCGGGAGTTGGTTTTTGTTTTTGCCATGCGTCGAGGGCCTCGGAGAGGACAAGCATCTCGTCGTCCGTGCCGACGCTGACGCGAAGGAACGAGGCGGTCAAGGCATGGCTCGGAAAATGGCGCACGAGGATTTTACGCGCAAAGAGGAAGTCGTAGAGGGACTTGGCGACCGCCGGGCCGGTTTTTCGGCCGGCGTCGCAGGGCTCGGTAAAAATGAAATTGGCCTGCGAGGGATAGGTAAACCAGCCGCGTTTCGCCGTAAACTCGTGGGCATAGAAATCGCGCGTGTCCTTGATCTTCTCGATGATGGCGTCGTAATACCCGGCGTCATCGAGTGCAGCCAGCGCGGCCACTTGCGACAGACGGCTGACGTTGTAGCTGTCCTTCACGCGATCGAGCAGGCCGATGAGATCAGCGTGGGCGAGCGCGTAGCCGACGCGGATGCCGGCCAGCGCATGCGACTTGGAGAAGGTGCGGACGACCACAAGACGGGGATGGCGCGAAAGGAGCGTCACAGCGCTTTCGGACGCGAAGGCCGCATAGGCTTCGTCGACGATGAGAATACCCCGGAATGCGGACAGGATTTTTTCAATTTCGTCGTTCGCAAAGCCGACGGCGGTGGGCGCATTGGGCGACGTGAGGAAAAAGGCCTTCGCCTCCGATGCCGCGATTTTTTCCAATGGCAGGCGCATCGTGCGGTCGAACTCCACCGGATTACTGCGGCCGTCCTGGATTTCGACCAGCACCGGATAAAGCGAATAGCTCGGCAGCAGGAAGCCGGCGGCGGCCTCCTGCGTGCAGAAGCAGCGCACCAGAAGGTTGAGAACATCGTCGGAGCCGTTGCCGACAAAAACATTTTCGGGCCAGAGGCCGTGATGATGCGCGAGGGCCGCCCGGAGCGGCGCACTCGTTGGGTTCGGATAAAGCCGCAGCGAGGCTCCTTCGGCCCCGATCTCGCGGCGCAGCGCCTCGGCCACGCGGGGACTCGGCGGATAGGGATTTTCGTTGGTGTTGAGCTTCACCCAGCCGGATTCACCAGGCTGGAGACCCGGCGTGTAAGCGTGGAGCTTGGCGACGTGCGGCAGGGCGAACGAGGTGAGGTCGGACATGGTGCAGCCCTACCCTTTCGTGCGGATTTCCACGCTGCGGCCGTGGGCGTCGAGTTGCTCCATGCGCGCAAAGGCCGCGACGACCTGATGGCCCTTCTTCACGCTGGCGTGGTCGTAGCGGATGAGGCTTGTACGCCGCAGGAAATCGGCTGTGCGCAATCCGCTGAAAAACCGGCCGGCGCGGCCGGTCGGCAGGACATGGCTGGGCCCGGCGGTGAAATCGCCCAGAGCCGTGGGCGTTTCAGGGCCGAGCATGATGGCGCCGGCGGTGGTGATTTTTTTCACGAGCAGAGCGGCGAATTTCTTTTTGACCAGCAGCTCAAGATGTTCGGGTGCGACGTAATTGGCGACCTCTGCAGCCTGGGCTGGCGTCTTCACCTCGACCGCCAGAAAACCCTGGTCGAGCACCCGCTGCGTCTGCGCCGAGCGGGAGAGCGAGGCCAGTTGCGCGGCGATTTCCACGGCCACCGCGTCGATGATTTTTTTTGAAGTAGCGACGAGGTAGATCTTTTCCCGGCCCGACCCATGCTCGGCCTGGGCCAGCAGATCGGCGGCGACAAAATCGACGCGCGCGGTACCGTCGGCAATGATCATCACCTCACTCGGGCCCGGCAGCAGGTCCACGCCCACCGTGCCGAAGACTTGGCGCTTGGCTTCGCAGACATAGGCGTTGCCGGGACCAAAAATTTTGTCGACAGGGGGAATCGCCTCCGTGCCGTAAGCCATCGCGGCCACGGCCTGCACCCCGCCGATGCGATAGACTTCACGCACGCCCGCGAGATGCAACGCCGCAAGGATGCCGTCGGCGACGCGGCCGGCACGATCGGAAGGCGTGCACACGGCGATCTCGGGGCAGCCCGCGATTTTTGCGAGCGTGGCTGTCATCAGCACGGTGGAGACGAGCGGAACCTGGCCGCCGGGCACATACAGGCCGACGCGCCGGAGGGGATCAAATTTCTCACCAACGAGCGCACCCTGTGAATTTCGGCCCGTCCAGTTTTTTGGCAGGCCGCGGCGGTTGAAGGCAACGATGCTGGCATACGCGGCGCGGAGGGCGGCCCGATCGGCCGCGGGCAGGCGGTGCAGCGCGGCCGCAAGATCGGCCGGCGGCACCCGAAATTTTCCGGGCGCCAGACTGGCCCCGTCAAACTTCTCCGCATAATGTGCCACGGCCGCATCACCGCGGGCCCGAACATCGGCGAGGATCGCCGCGACCGAGGCGCGAATCTCGTCGGATGTCTCGGCGCCACGACAAAAGGCGGCAAGGTCGGCCGGAAACGTCGGGGTGGAAAGGCGGAGGAGTTGCACGGAATCAACTCAGAGCAGAAACGGCGGGGTGGCCAGCGAAAGGTGAGCCATCGGGTACGCCGTGGATTTACTTGGAAGACAACGCCGGCACGGCAAAAAGGCTGTCGGGAAAGGTTTCGTTGAGCGTGATTTTGTCCAAAATGATGGTGGCGGTGTTTTCTTTGCCGGTCGCACGGTCCCTGATGATATTGATGAGTTTCTTGGGAAAGCGCACGCCATCGACCATGACCTCGCCTTCCTCCTGGATGCGATCGCCGTTTTCCAGCTCGGTCAGGAGCAGCTGACCCGTCTCAAGGTCGAAATAACGATAAAATGTGAGTCCGGGCTCATGGACAAAGGCGAGTTTCTCGCAGGCATGGCCGTCGATGGTGACGGGGCCACGATCCTCGACATGGCCGCCGCGGCGCTCGATACCCCGGAAGAACGCTAGATTTTCCCATGTGCTGGCGCGCTGGCTCTTGATCTGATCCTTGTTGAGGAGCGTGAGGCTCCAGCGCGCGGTTTTGTCCGCCTCTTGAAAACGTCGCCAGGCCTCGTAGTCGTCGAGCGCGGTGATTTCAGTGCCTTTGTAGGAAACCAGCATGACGCGCTGGCGGTAGGGTTTCTGAAAGATGATCTCGATGGTGGCCTTGAATGGGCGGGTGGTGACCTTGCCGTCCTTGTCCTTCACCGCCTCCTCGCTCTCCAGCACGCCAGTGTAGTGGATGGAGGTGATGGCATTGAGAACGGTCTCCGGGCCGAGGTAGGCGCGGGCCTTCGCGATGATGGCATCGGTGGCGGCCGGAGCCCGCACGCCGGCAAATGCGGCGAACAACGCAACGGCGAGGAAACGAACGCAGGGTGTCATGCAGGATAAGACTCGATTGGCGGAAAAAAGTTTACTCCCATTCAATGGTTGCGGGCGGTTTCGAGCTGACGTCGTAGACGACGCGGGAGACGCCACGAACCTCGTTGGTAATGCGCCCGGAGATTTTTTGCAACAACTCGTAGGGCAGCCGTGTCCAATCCGCCGTCATGGCATCAGTGCTTTCCACGATGCGCAGGGCAATCACATAGGCGTAGTTGCGCTCATCGCCGAAGACTCCGACCGTTTTCACCGGGACGAAGACGCAGAACGACTGCCACACTTTCCAATACCAGCCACTGGCCATCATCTCGTCGTGCAAGATCGCGTCCGCCGCGCGCAGGATCGCAAGCCGGTCGGGCGTGACCTCGCCGATGACCCGCACGCCGAGGCCGGGACCGGGGAACGGCTGGCGCCAGACGACCTCGCGCGGGAGGCCGAGGGCCGAGCCGACGGCGCGCACCTCGTCCTTGAAAAGCTCGCGCAACGGCTCGAGGAGCTTGAGCTTCATCCGCGCAGGCAGGCCGCCGACGTTATGGTGGCTTTTGATCAGCGAGGCAGGATTGTTGCCGATGGAAACGCTTTCGATAACGTCGGGATAAAGCGTGCCCTGGGCCAGAAACTCGGCCTTGCCGATGGAACGGAGTGATTTCTCGAAAACCTCGACAAAGGTGCGGCCAATGATTTTTCGCTTCTGCTCGGGATCGGTTACGCCGCGCAGGCGACGCAGGAAAATCGCCGATGAATCGGCCACCCGGAGGTCGATATGGAAGTGTTTCTTGTAAAGCGCGATGACCGCCTCGCGCTCGCCCGCGCGCAGGAGCCCGTTGTCCACAAACACGCAGGTGAGCCGGCGGCCGATGGCCTTGTGGATGAGCGCGGCGGCAACCGATGAATCGACGCCACCCGAAAGGCCGAGGATGACGCGTGACGGGCCTACGGTCGTGCGAATGCCGGCCACGGCATGCGAGATGAAGTCCCGCATCGTCCAGTCCTGCCCCGCACCACAGACGCGCACGAGGAAATTGCGGATGATATCCACGCCGCGCTCGGTGTGAAAAACCTCAGGATGAAACTGGATGCCATAAAAGCTCCGGCGCGCGTCCTCAATGGCCGCGAACGGGGAGTTTTCCGTCGTGCCGATGGCGGCGAACCCCGGAGGCAGGCACGTGAGCTTGTCACCATGTGAATTCCAGACGCGAAGCTTGCGTGGCAGCCCGGCGAAAAGCCGGCCGGCTTTTTTTACGGTAAGGATGCCATGGCCGTATTCGCGAGCCTGGCTCGGCGCGACACGACCGCCGAGAAAATGCCCCATAAGCTGGACGCCATAGCAGATGCCGAGCACGGGCACGCCGAGGGAAAAAATATCGCGATCCGGATGCGGCGCCTTCTTCGCATAGACGCTTTGCGGGCCGCCTGAGAGGATGATGCCGATCACGCCGTCCGCCCGCAGGGTTTCCGCCGGCGTCGTGTAGTGGTAGATCTTCGAGTAAACCGAGCTCTCACGGATGCGGCGGGCAATGACCTGCGTGAGTTGCGAACCGAAGTCGAGGACGGCGATGGTTTGTGCCATACGGGATAAAGAACCGTTAAAAACCGCGAATCAACCAAAGAAACCAAAAGAGCCCATGAGATCGCCCTAAAGCAGGTAATGAGCCGCCGGCCGCATTCGCCGGGACCGATTCCTGACTAAAATTTCAGCCGCGCGTTTTCGTGGCCGCAGCGTGGACATTTGCAGGTCCCAGCTCCCGCGGGCGCGGTGTAAAGGTGGTCGCAACGGATGCAATGAAAGGTTGTCTTGCGGCGTTCACCCTCAAAGCGCGCATGATCGCGCCGGTCATAGTAAAACCAAAGGCCGAGAAACACCACCGCGACGAGCAGGCAGTAGATGACGAGCGCCGTGGACAAAGCAAACATGGGCGGAATCTCCGACCAGCACTGGCCGGACATCCCAGCCTCGCAGGATTTCCCCGGCTATGAAAACAAAAACGCGCCGGGGTTCGGCGCGTTTTGAAAAACTAACGGGATGACGGGCGGCTCAGCTTTGCGCTTCGCCTTCGGCCGGCGCAGCCGGAGTTTCGCCGGCAGGCTCGACTTCAGCGGAAGCCTCCGCTTTGGCGGCGGACTTCTTGCGTTTCGCGGACTTGCGGCCCTTCGACTTCTTGTAGCCGGGATCATCCGCGCCCACAAACTCGATGAGGGCGAGTTCGGCGGCGTCGCTGATGCGCTGGGGACCAAGCTTATAAATGCGGGTGTAGCCGCCGGCTCGATTGGCGAATTGCGCAACCTTGTCGTTGAAGAGCAATGTGATGGCGTTCTCGTCGCGCACATCGCGCAAGGCGAGGCGGCGGAGGTGCAGGGCCAGGCTCTTTTCCTGCGCGACGGAGGCGCGCTTGGCCTTGGTGATGACCTTCTCGATGAAGGGGCGGAGCGCCCGGGCCTTGGTCAGCGTGGTCTGGATGCGACCGTGCGTGATCAACGCCACGGCGAGATTGGAGAGCATGGCCTCACGGTGCTCGCGGGTGACGCCGAGGGAGGCGTGGTGTTTATTGTGACGCATGGGATGTGTTTTTTAGCCGGCTCCCGATCGGCAATCCGGTCGCAGCGTTGGGCGGCAGCGGACGGCGCGAGAGCCGAAATGGTTGAAATGACTCAGGCTTCTTTCTTGGTGTCGAGGAGGCGCTCGTCGAACTTCATGCCAAGCGAGAGGCCGAGGGCCTCGAGCTTTTCCTTGATTTCGTTGAGCGATTTCTTGCCGAAGTTGCGGTACTTGAGCATCTCCTGCTCGGTCTTCATCGCCAGCTCGCCCACCGTGGTGATGTTGGCGTTGTTGAGACAGTTGGCGGCGCGGACGGAGAGCTCGATTTCGTTGACCGACATATTGAGGAGCTTGCGGAGCTTGTTTTCCTCTTCGCTGACGGCGCTCTGCTGGCTCTCGAATTCGTAGTGTTCCTCACTGACGCGATCGAACACGTCGAGGTGATGCTTGAAAATGGAGGCGGACTGCTTGAGGGCGTCGTCCGGCGTGATCCGGCCGTCGGTCCAGATTTCGAGGATGAGCTTGTCGTAGTCGGTGATCTGGCCGACGCGGGTGTTCTCAACCGCGTATTTGACGAGGCGGACGGGCGAGAACAGCGAGTCGATCGGAATGACACCAATGGCCTGCTCTTCCTTCTTGTTGAGCTCGCCGGGATAATAGCCGCGGCCGGTCTTGATCTCGATCTCGGCCTCGAATGAGCGGCTTTTGTCGAGCGTGCAAATGACCTGGTCCGGATTGACAATGGTGATATTGGCGTCGGCCTGGATGTCGGCGGCGGTAACGGAGCCGGCCTTGCCGGCCTTGAGCGTGAGGGTGACCGGCTCGCGCTTTTGCGAGACGATGAGGACCTTCTTCAAATTGAGGACGATATCGGTGACATCCTCGACCACGCCCTCGACACTCTGGAACTCGTGGTTGACGCCGTCGATCTTGATGGAGCTGATGGCCGCGCCTTCAATCGAGCTGAGGAGGACGCGACGCAGGGAGTTGCCAACCGTGTGACCGTAGCCGGCTTCGAAGGGCTCGGCGATGAACTTGGCGTAGGTGGAAGAGGAACCTTCCTCGACCTTGGTGAGCTTGCTGGGCAGTTCGAATTTTCCGAGGCGTTTAGGCATGGTGAATCGTGGTTAAAAAAGTGAATTACAGGACGGTCGCTCGTTTCCTTAGAAGCGCGAGTAGAACTCGACGATGAGCTGTTCGTTGACACCGGGTTCCATCTCGTCGCGCGTGGGCAGGCGGCTGACCGTGGCGCGGAAGTTCTCGGCATCGAGGGTGAGCCAGCCGGGGGCGTTGCGGATGCGGTTTTCCTCGAGGTTGCGCGTGGCCATCTGGCGCGAAGCGGGCGTGTTCTTCACCTCGATGACGTCGCCGGCCTGGACGTTGTAGCTGGCGATATCGACCTTGTGGCCGTTGACGCGGATGTGGCCGTGATTGACGAACTGGCGGGCGGCCGCGCGGCTCTTGGCCAGACCGAGAAGATAGACAACGCTGTCGAGACGGGTTTCGAGGAGCTGGAGGAATCGCTCGCCGGTAACGCCGCGCTCTTTCTTGGCGATGGCGAAAACGCGGCGGAATTGGCGCTCAAGCAGGCCGTAGATGTAACGGAGCTTCTGCTTCTCGGCCAGGCCGAGGCCGTATTCCGAGTGCTTGCGGCGGGACTTCGGGCCATGCTGGCCAGGGGGATACGTGCGTTTTTCGTAGGCCTTGGTCGCGCCGAAAATGGGCTGTCCGAAGCGGCGGCTGATGCGAGTGGTAGGTCCGGTATAGCGAGCCATGGTGGAAAGTGATCGGGAGTGGAGAGTTCAGGAACAGGGTTTAGACGCGGCGGCGTTTGCGCGGGCGGCAGCCATTGTGCGGAATGGGAGTGACATCGACAATCGACGTGATGTCCAAGCCGATGGCCTGGAGCGCGCGGATGGCGCTGTCACGGCCAAGACCGGGGCCGGAGACGCGAATGACGGCGTCCTTCAGGCCGTGGGCCATGGCGTTGCGGGCGGCATCCTGAGCAACGACTTGGGCGGCATAGGCAGTGGACTTGCGCGAGCCACGGAAGTTGCACTTGCCAGCGCTGGACCAGGAGATGACCTGACCCTTGTGGTCGGTGATGGAAACGATGGTGTTGTTGAACGAAGCCAGGACATTGACGAAGCCGGAGGTGACGTTCTTCGAGCCCTTGGCCTTGCGAACCTTGATGGCGCCCAGCTCTTCCTTGAGCAGGTCTTCGGCCGTGGGCTGCTTGGCGACGCCGCCAACCATCTCGACGGGAGCCACAGGAGCGGCAGCCTCGATCGGTGCGGCAGCCTTTTCGGCTGCGGCCTTCGGGGCTTTTTCCCGGGTGGGCTTTTCTGCAGCAGGAGCTTTGGACTCGGCGGCGGGGGCGGCGTCCTTCTTCGGAGCCTTTTCTTTCTTGGGAGCTGACTTTTCTTCGGCCATGGAGGGATGAGATTATTCTTTGGCTTTGGTGACGCCGACCGTTTTGCGAGGACCTTTGCGGGTACGGGCGTTGGTGCTGGTACGCTGGCCGCGCACCGGCAGACTGCGGCGGTGGCGGATGCCGCGGTAGCAATTGATGGCCTGCAGGCGCTTGAGGTTGGCGGCGAGTTCACGGCGGAGATCGCCCTCGACCACCCATTTGTGCTCGGTGATGACCTGCAGGATCTTGTTAAGCTGCTCTTCAGTCAGATCCTGGGCGCGCATATTCGCGTCAAGACTGGCTTCTTTGACGATCTGGTCGGCGCGCTGCGGGCCGAGGCCGTAAATGTAGCGGAGCGAGTAGGCGACTTTCTTTTTCGCCGGGATTTCGACACCAAGGAGACGTGGCATGTGGTTGGAGGTTTAAGTTGGAAAGATTAAGGTTTGAGTTGGAAAAAATTCAGCGGGCAACGGTGGGTTGCGAGGAAGTGGAAGACGAAGCGAGGCGGGGAATCGTGAGGATTTCCGGGCCGCGTTCGGTGGTGAGCACGGTATGTTCGAAGTGAGCGGAGGGCGAAGCATCAGCAGTGACGACCGTCCAGCCATCGGCGAGGGTTTTGGTCTTATAACCGCCGAGGTTGACCATCGGTTCTATGGCAAGGGTCATGCCGGGCTTGATCAGGTCGCCTTTGCCAGGTTTGCCGAAGTTGGGAATCTGCGGCTCCTCGTGCATCGAGAGGCCGACCCCATGGCCAACCATGTCGCGCACAATGCCAAAGCCGTGCGATTCAACATGGGTCTGGATGGCGTGCGAGATGTCCCCGATCCGATTGCCGGCCACAGCCTGAATAATGCCGAGATCAAGCGCCTCGCCGGTGACGCGAAGGAGCTTTTCGATCCCAGGTGAGATGCGGCCGACCGGCACGGTCAGTGCATTGTCGCCGATGTAGCCCTGATACTCGACGACGATGTCGAGCGAGACAATGTCGCCATCGCGCAAAATGCGGCGAAGCGACGGGATGCCGTGGACGACCTCGTCATTGACCGAGATGCAGGTATGCGCCGGATAACGACGGGAACCCAGGACATAACCGTAACAGGCGCTGCGGGCGCCAAAGCGGGTGATAAGATCGCGCCCGGCCTCCTCCAAGTCTTGTGTGCTGATGCCCGGCTGCACGAGCGGTTTAAGCTGGTGCAGGACGCTCGCGGCAATGGCGCACGACTCGCGCATGTGCGCGATGGCCTCCTTGTTTTTGATCGGGATAGCCATCAGGCAGCGAGCCGGGCGGCCTCGACAATCTCGAGACCGAGCGTGTGGTAGTGTCCGGCGACGGGGCCGGCGGCAAGAGCCGCATCGGCCACGAAGACTACGTCGAGCGCTTCATCGCGCGCGTCGAGCCATTCGTCGAACACAAGGGCATGGAGCAGCGTAGCCGGGAAGCCCGCGAGGGCGAAACCCGCATCAGGTTTGCGCGCACAGAACCATTTTCGCAAAAGTGCGAAAAGGGCCTCATCAGCAACAGCATGGCCGCGCTGATGTGCCTGCGCGGCCGACTGGCCGAGCGAGGTGCGGCGCGAAATCTCCTGCATCATCAGTCCAGCGGGAGAGACGTGCTCAATATTCAAAGAACGCACCCCGGTCATCACGTGTTCAGGAAAAGAATCGGGAGAACCGAGGAGAAGGAACTTGGCCTTGGCGGGGTTGCCACCGAAGGAAAAGAGGCGAGAAAATGAAGACATTCCCTCGAAAGTAAAGCTGTTTTACGACTAGTGCGAAAAGTATTTGATGCCCCAGGCGACAATGCCGACGGCAAGGATGGAGCCGAGGGCAAGCCAGAGCCGGCCGACGGTTTTCAGGTCGGCGGCCTCGCCCAGCGCGCCGGGGGCGTTGCCCATGGAGCTACGGGAGCGAATGCGGCCTTTGCGCAGGAAACCGTCATAATGGCGCTGCAACAGGAAGGTCTCGATCTGGCGCATGGTGTCGAGAAGCACGCCGACGTTGATCAGCATGCCCGTGCCACCGAAGAAGTAAGCCACGCGCGGCGGCACCTTGAACTCGAAAAGAAGCACGTCCGGCATCACGGCGATGAGGGTGAGGAAGATCGCGCCGGCCAGCGTGAGGCGCGTCATGATGAAATCGAGAAACTGCGCGGTAGGCTCGCCGGGGCGCACGCCGGGCACGTAACCGCCGTATTTTTTCAAGTCATCGGCGACCTGGATCGGCTTGAACATGACCGAGACCCAGAAGTAACTGAAAAAGAGAATGAGGAGCGAGTAACACGTGTAGTAAACCCAATCGCCGCGCAGAAGATGCTGCGACGCCTGAATCAGGAACTTCCAGTTCATGACTGCGCCAAGCTGCGAGAGAATCTGCTGAGGAAAGAGCAAAATCGCGGAAGCAAAAATGACGGGCATGACGCCGGAGTAGTTGACCTTGAGCGGCAGGAACGAGCTCTGGCCGCCCATGACCTTGTTGCCCACGACGCGCTTGGCGTATTGCACGGGAATTTTGCGCTGGCCCTGCACGACCAGAATAATGCCCATGATCACGACAACGAAAAGCACGAGCATGAGCACGCCCGTCCAGCCGTTGTGGGTCGTGCCGACCGGGCCAAAAAACATGCGGTAAGTCGCAACCGACGCACCCGGGATGTCGGCAAGAATGCCGACTGTGATGAGCAGTGAGACACCGTTGCCGACGCCGCGCTGCGTGATCTGCTCGCCGAGCCACATGAGCAGCAGGGTGCCGGCGGTCATGTAGATGACGGAGGTGACCAGGAAGCTGAACTTGTTCACCATCACGATTGGACCGTAAACATTGAGGTCGTAACCAGGGAAAAGCCGGGCGGGGTTTTCCAGCGCGAGGATGAGCAGCGCGCCCTGGACAATACAGATGAGCACCGTGGCGTAGCGCGTGTATTGCGTGAGCTTCTGCCGGCCGACATCGCCTTCCTGCTGCAGGCGGCTGAGCATGGGGATCACCGCAGTCATCAACTGGAAGATGATCGACGCGCTGATGTAGGGCATGATGCCGAGTGCACAGACGGCGCCCTTCACAAGCGCGCCGCCGGTGAACATGTTATAAAGGCCGACGACCGCGCTGGCGGCGCCCGTCTGCTGCTGGAAAAACTCCTGCAGCGGATGCGGATCGATGCCGGGCAGCGGGATGTGCGCGCCGACACGGGCGATGAACAGCAACGCAAGGGTAAAGAAAATCCGCGAGCGCAGCTCGGGAATCTTCAGGGAATTGGTGAAGGCAGAAAGCACGGCAAGTTTGGCGGATGAGGATTCGCTAGGGGCCCTGCCCTGTTATTCAGCGACGATGGCCTGGCCGCCGGCCTGCTCGATCTTGGTCTTGGCGGAGGCGGAGAATTTTGCGGCGGTGATGTTGAAAGCGCGGGTAAGTTCGCCGTCGCCAAGAACCTTGAGGAGCGTCTCCTCACGGCCAATGAGGCCGGCCGACGCGAGCACAGCGGCATTCACGTCGGTAACCGAGGCATCGAGACGTGCGAGATCGCCAACATTGACGATGGCAAATTCGACGCGGAAGCGGGTTTGATTGAAGCCGCGGTGCGGCAGCTTGCGATAGAGCGGCATCTGGCCGCCTTCGAAGCCGGGGCGGATGCTGCTGCCGGAGCGCGCAGTCTGACCCTTGCCACCGCGGCAGGAAGTCTTGCCGTGGCCGCCGCCTTCGCCGCAGCCAACGCGTTTGCGCCGGTGGACAGCACCGGCGACGTTTTTCATTTCGTGGAGTTTCATGGTGTTCCTTATGGCGCCCCGCGCACAGGGCACGGGACTCGGAGAAATTTCAGATCAGGCTTTGCGAAGCGCCGTGATATCCTCGGCGAGGCGCAGCTGGAGCAATGCGTTGATGGTGGCGTTGACCACGGCAATGTGGTTGTTCGAACCCATCGACTTGGTGAGAACGTTTTTCACACCCGCGGCCTCAAGGACGGCGCGGACGCCGCCACCGGCGATGAGTCCGGTGCCGGGCGAGGCGGGCTTGAGAAGAACGCGGCCGCCATCGTACACGCCGAGGACGTCGTGCGGGATGGTGTCACCCTTCAGCTTCACATGCATCATGTGCTTGTGGGCGTGGGCGGTGCTTTTCTTGATCGCATCGGGCACCTCATTGGCCTTGCCGATGCCGACGCCGATGCGGCCCTTCCGGTCACCGACAACGGCGAGCGCGGAGAAGCTGAACCGGCGGCCGCCCTTGACGACCTTGGCACAGCGGTTGATGAAAACGACCTTCTCGACGAATTCCGACGCAGCGGCGTCAGTGGGAAAATTATTGGCGGCGCACATGGTTTAGAAAATAAGACCGCCCTCGCGCGCGGCGTCGGCAAAGACTTTGACTTTGCCATGATAGCGGGCACCGGAACGGTCGAAGACGACGTTGCTGAGGCCGGCGGCCTTGGCCTTGAGGGCGAAGGCAACGCCAAGGGCCTTGGCCCCCGCGAGATTGGAGTGGAGCTTTTGCTTGCGGAGCCCGGCATCGAGACTCGAGAGAAAAACCAGCGTGGTGCCGGCGGCGTCGTCGACGGCCTGGGCATAAATATGCTTGGCGGAAAACTTCACGCTCAGGCGCGGGCGCACGGCGGAGCCGACGACTTTCTTGCGGATGCGCCAGCGGCGTTTCTGCAGGAGCTGGGCTTTGCGGACGGTGTTCATTTTGAAATAGAGGGTTAACAGTGGCGTCAGGCGACGGTCTTGCCTTCCTTGCGGCGGACGCGTTCGCCCACGATACGCACGCCCTTGCCCTTGTAAGGCTCCGGCGGGTAATAGCTGCGAATCTCGGCGGTGACAGCCCCGACCAACTGCTTGTCGGCGCCCTCGACCTTGACCTTCGTGCCTTCGACAACGCTGACTTTGATACCATCAGGAATGTCCATCAGGATCGGGTGCGAGAAGCCGAGCGCGAGGTCGAGCTGCTTGCCCTTGAGATTGGCCTTGAAGCCGACGCCCTGGATTTCGAGATCCTTGACGTAGCCGACGGTCACGCCCTTGACCATGCCGGCAATGATGCTGCGGGCAGTGCCGTACATCGCCCTGGCGAAGCGCGAGTCCTCGATGGGCTCGACGGTGATCTTCTTGTCGGCCATGGCGATTTTCACGACGGGCGCGAAAGTTTTTGTGACTTTGCCCTTGGGGCCTTCGACGTGGACGGTGTAGTCCTTGATGTCGACTTTGACCTTGTCGGGAACGGGAACGGGTTGTTTGCCGATGCGGCTCATGGTGCGGATTCCTTACCAGACGTTGCAAAGGAGCTCGCCGCCGGCCTTGTTGCGGCGGCAGTCCTGGTCTTTCATGAGACCCTTCGAGGTGGAAATAACGGCGATGCCGAGCCCATTGAGGACGCGCGGGATCTCCGTGTAGCTGTAATAAAGGCGGCGGCCAGGGGTGGAAACGCGCTTGAGGCCGGTGAGGGCGGGCGCGCCGTCCACATACTTGAGCTTCACGATGAGGGTCTTGTGGCCCTGCTCATCCGTGCCGTTGGCATGGTCGATGACGTAGCCCTCGGCCTTGAGGATGGCGGCCAGGCCTTCCTTGAGCTTCGAGTGCGGGATGACGCATTCATCGAGGCGCGCCTTGCTGGCGTTGCGCAGGCGCGTGAGAAAATCGGCGATTGGATCAGTCATTGGTGGATGTTTTGTTTTGTCGCCGACGGGTCATATCCTACTCCCATCGGCGGGGAAATTTACCAGGAGGATTTGGTGACGCCCGGGATTTTGCCGGAGAGGGCCAGTTCGCGGAAAGTGAGGCGGGAGACGCCAAACTTGCCAATGAAGCCACGCGGGCGGCCGCTGAGCGAACAGCGGTTGCGGATGCGGATGGCCGATGAATTCTTGGGAAGCTTCTGGAGCTTCTTTTGGGCGGCAAAAAACGCCTCGTCGGTCGTGGCCGGATTGGCGAGGATGGCCTTGAGCTCAGTACGCACGGCCTTGTATTTGGCGCTGAGGCGCTGGCGCTTCTTGTTGCGTTCGATGGCGGAAGTTTTCGGCATGGCGGTTCGCGGTTAAAAATGAATCAGGCGGCGGTGGCCGTCTTGGCGGGTTCGGTGCGGCGGAAAGGCATGCCGAGGAGACGGAGCAGTTCACGGCCTTCTTCATCGGTGTCGGCTGAGGTCACGAACGTGATGTCGAGGCCCATGGTCTTCTTGACGTTTTCGACGGTGATCTCGGGGAAGATGGTGAAGTCCTGGATGCCGAGGTTGTAGTTACCCTGGCCGTCGAACTTGGGCGAGATGCCGCGAAAGTCGCGAATGGTGGGCAGCGCCACGGCGAGAAGCCGGTAGAAAAATTCCCACATGGCATCGCCGCGGAGGGTGACGTAGCAACCGACGACCTGGCCCTGCCTGAGCTTGAAGGTGGCGATGGCCTTCTTTGATTTCGTCAGGACAGGTTTCTGGCCGGCGATGGTGGCGAGGTCACGCTGGGCATCAGCGATATGATTTTTGTCCGCCTCGGCGTCTATGCCGGTATTGAGGATGATCTTTGTGATGCGCGGCACCCGGTGCTTGTTTTTGTAGCCACGGCTCTTCACGAGCTCAGGGACGACCTGCTCGTGGTAAATTTTTTTAAGGACGGGAATGTAGCTGCTCATGGTGGTATGACTAGGCTTCCAAGCCGGAGGCGAAATCAGTGATTTTCAGTGGAAAAGGGGTCAATTAACGCAAGCGGCGCGGCGGGTTGGCAAGCGATTTGTGCGGTCAGGCGCTGACGGGCGCGGCCTTCTTCGCGCGACGCTCGTCATGGCGGGACTTGAGCATGAGGTTGGAGACGTGGACGGAGCCTTCGCGCTCGGCGATGGTGCCCTGCGGGTGCTCTTGCGATTTCTTGAGATGCCGCTTGATCATCGCGATGCCCTCGATGCGGGCGCGCTGCTTCTTGGGCAGAATCTCGAGGATTTTGCCGGTCTTGCCCCGGTGGGCGCCGGCGATGACGACGACTTCGTCGCCGCGTTTGATATGGAAGCTTTGCATGGTCAGAGAACCTCGGGCGCGAGGGAAATGATTTTCATGAAGTTCTTGGCGCGCAGCTCACGGGCGACGGGGCCAAAGATGCGGGTGCCCCTCGGGTTGCCGTCGGGGCCGATGATGACAATGGCGTTGCTGTCAAAGCGCAGGTAGCTGCCGTCGCTGCGGCGCACCGCCGCCTTGGTGCGGACGACGACGGCCTTGGCGACCTCGCCTTTTTTCACGGTGGCGTCGGTGGTGCTTTCCTTGATGTGGACGGTGATGATGTCACCGACACCGGCGGTGTCCGTGTTCTGACCTTTGCGGCTGATCATGGCGGCCCTGCGGGCGCCCGTGTTGTCAGCAATTTCGAGAATGGAGCGTAGTTGGATCATGACGGACCTCCGTGGTGTTTAATTTTGTTGAAAGAGGGTCAGGCCTGGGCGTCCGCGGCGGCTTCGGTCCGGGCGGAGGAGGGCTTCTTGGTCTTGGTGGGCACGCTTTCCGCGACGTCCTGCTCGGAGATGGCGGTGGCGGCGCCGACGGCGCGCTCAATGACGTTCAGGATGCGCCAGCGCTTGAGGCGGCTGAGCGGGCGGGTCTCCATGATCTCGACCTTGTCGCCCACCTTGGTCTCGTTCTTTTCATCGTGCGCATGGAGCACGGTCTGGCGGTTGACGACCTTGTGGTAGCGCGGGTGCGGCGTCTTGTAGGCAACGGTGACCTTGACGGATTTGTCGCCGGAACGGCTGGTGACGAAACCGATGAGGGTTTTGCGCTGGGCGCGCTGGTCGGAAGTGGCGGTGGACATGATGCGTGTTTTTTAAATTGGGTGCGCGTTCAGGCGGCCTGGACTTTCTTTTCGCGGAGGACGGTCTCCAGGCGCGCGATGTCCTTGCGGAGAAGGCGGAGCTGGTGCGGTTTTTCGATCTGGCCGGTGTGCTTCTTGAGGCGCAGCTGGAGCAGCTCGTCGCGCGTGGCGCGGAGCTTCGTCTCGATTTCAGCGGGGGCGAGGTCGCGAATTTCTTTCGGTTTCATGAGGATGGTGTTCAGGCGACGGTGCCTTCGCGCACGATGAAGCGGCAATGGAACGGAAGTTTGGCGTCGGCGAGGCGGAAGGCCTCCTTGGCCGTGGTCGTGGGCACGCCGGAAAGCTCGAAGAGCACGGCGCCGGGCTTGATCTGCGCGACGTAGTATTCGACCGGGCCCTTGCCGTGGCCCATGCGGGTCTCGGCGGGCTTCTTGGTGACGGGCTTGTGCGGGAAAACGCGGATCCAGAGCTTGCCCTTGCGCTTGAGGTGGCGCGAGATGGTGACGCGCGCGGCCTCGATCTGCTGGCCGGTCATGGGGCCGCGGGTGAGGGCCTGCAGGCCGAATTCGCCAAAGGCGAGCGTGTTGCCGCGCTTGGCGTTGCCAGCGAGGGAGCCCCTCTGGGATTTGCGGTATTTGGTACGGGCGGGTGCGAGAGCCATGGGAGGTGCCTTCTAGTCAAATTGTATCCAATAAACGGATTCAGGAGGAGACGTCGGTCTCCTTTTTGCAGATCCAGCACTTGACGCCGATCTTGCCATAGACGGTCTGCGCCTCGGCGAAGCCGTAATCGATGTTTTCGCGCAGGGTGTGCAGGGGCACGCGGCCCTTGCGCTGCCATTCGCGGCGGGCGATGTCCGCGCCGCCAAGGCGGCCGGAGCACTGGATGCGGATGCCCTCGGCCCCGAGGGTCATGGCCATCTCGACGGCCTTTTTCATGGCGCGGCGGAAGGCGATGCGGCGCTCGAGCTGGAGGGCGACGTTCTCGGCCACGAGCTGGGCCTCGATCTCGGGCTTCTTGACCTCCTGGATGTCGAGGAGGATTTCCTTGCCGGTGAGCTTGGCCAGCTGCGCCTTGATGTTGTCGACTTCCTGGCCCTTGCGGCCGATGACGACGCCGGGGCGCGCGGTGTAGATCTTGACCCGAACGCGGTTGGAGGCGCGTTCGATGAAAATGCGCGGCACGCTGGCCTGCTTGAGCTTTTCCATGAGCGCCTTGCGGATGATCTGGTCCTCGAGGAGGAGGCCCGGGAAATCTTTTTTGGTGGCAAACCAGCGCGACTGCCAGTTGCGGCGGACGGCGAGGCGGAAACCGATCGGATTTGTTTTTTGGCCCATGGTGAAAATCAGCTGGTTTGGCCGTCCGAGAGGACGATGCGGATGTGGGACATTTTCTTGCGGCGCGGCATGGCGGTGCCGCGGGCGCCGGCCTTGAAGCGCTTGAGGACGGGGCCGTTCTCGACGATCGCGCTCTTAACGATGAGCTTGTCGGCGGGAACGTTCCGCTTTTCGTCGTTCTCCGAATTGGCGATGGCACTCTTGAGCGTCTTGGCGATGAGGCGCGCGGACTTGCGCGGGATCAGGTTCAAGTAATCGAGCGCGAGATCGGCGCGCCGGCCTTGAATGGTACGCACCACTTCGCGCACTTTTTTCGGCGACATGCGGGCGTTGCGGGTGAGGGCTTGAACTTCCATGATGATGATTCCGGTTGCGGCGGCAGCAGCGCGAAGCGCCCTGCCCTTTGGCAGTTGGTGGTTGGTTAAATTTCCTTGCGGGTCATGCCGCCGTGCGACTTGAACACGCGCGTGGGGGCGAATTCGCCGAGCTTGTGGCCGACCATGTTTTCCGTGACGTAGACGGCGGTGAAGAGCTTGCCATTGTGCACGCTGAACGTGTGGCCGACGAAATCAGGGGTGATCGTCGAGCGGCGGGACCAGGTCTGGATGGGCTTCTTGACGCCGGTTTTGACCGCCTTCTCGATTTTTTCGAGCAGGTGGTAGTCGACGAAGAAGCCTTTTTTGATGGAGCGGGCCATGGTGGTGTATCCGTGAAAAGATTACTTTTTGCCGCGCGGCTTGCGGCCGTTGTGATGGACGATGATCATGCTGGTCGAGAGCTTGGAGCGGCTCCGGGTGACATAACCCTTGGCGAGCTGGCCCCACGGCGAGACGAGATGCTGGCGACCGCCACCACCCTTGGACTTGCCCTGGCCGCCGCCGTTCGGGTGGTCGACCGGGTTCATGGCCATGCCGCGCACGTGCGGGCGCCGGCCGAGCCAGCGGCTGCGCCCGGCCTTGCCGAGCGACTGCTTGTTGTGATCGCCATTGCCGACAAAGCCGATGGTCGCGCGGCATTTCTGGCTGACCAGGCGGATTTCGCCGGAAGGCATCTTGAGCTGGGCGTGGCCGTTTTCGATCGCGACGAGCTCGAGCGAGGCGCCGGCGGAACGGGCGATCTGCGCACCGCGACCCGGGACCAGCTCGACGGCGTGCACCCGCGTGGACGGCGGAATGAGCGCGAGCGGATAATTGTTGCCGACGATAAAGCTATTGGTCGCCGCCTGGTTGGAAGTGATGATGGTGGCGCCGACCTCCAGGCCTTCGGGGGCGATGATGTAGCGTTTTTCGCCGTCGGGATATTCGAGCAGTGCAATATTGGACGTGCGATTGGGATCGTACTCGAGGGCGATGACCTTGGCGGGCTGGTCGAGCTTGTCGACGCGCTTGAAATCGATGATGCGGTAAAGCTGCTTGTGCCCGCCGCCGATGTGGCGGGACGTGAGACGGCCGTAACAGTTGCGGCCGCCGGTCTTGGGCTTGGGCTCGGTCAGGGCGCGCTCGGGGCGCTTTTTGGACAGGCCCTTGCGCTTGTTCAGCGAAGTGAACCGGCCGGAGGGCGTGAGCGGGCGAAAAGAGTGGATGGCCATGGGAGGATTTCTCTGGGTTAGACGAGCTCGATTTTGTCGCCGGCCTTGAGCGTGACGATGGCCTTCTTGTAATCGGAGGTCGTGCTCGGGCGGCCCTGGCGGCTCTTCTTATTCTTGCCGCGGTAGTTCTGGACGTTGACGCGCGTGACCGTGACCTTGAAGGTCTTTTCAACGGCCTCGGCAATCTGGTGCTTGTTGGTGCCGGAGAAAACTTCGAACGTGTACTGGCCGAACTCGGCGCTTTGCTTGTTCGCTTTTTCCGTGAGGCGGACGTGCTTGAGAATCTGGTCGGCTTTCATCAGTTGCTTCCTCCGTTGACGCGGGCGATGATTTTTTCGAGGGCCTTGAGGCTCACGATGATTTTCTTGTACTGAGCGAGATCGAGGGTGTTGAGCTTGGCCGCCTCCTGGAGGGAGATGCGCTTGTGGTTGCGCGCGGCGCGCAGCGTGTCGGCCGTGAAAGGGTCGTCCACGAGCAGGATCTTGCCCGCGGGGGCGATGCGGCTGACGACCTGGTTGACCACCTTGGTCTTCACCGGCTCGATTTCAAAGCGCTCGATGAGGTCGATCTCGCCGGCGATGGCGCGGTCGAACAGCGCGCGGCTGAAAGCGAGGGCTTTGACCTTGGCGTTGATCTTCTTCGAGTAATCGCGCGGCTTCGGGCCGAACACGACGCCGCCGCCGACCCAGATGGGCGAGCGATTGGAGCCGGCGCGGGCGCGACCGGTGCCCTTCTGGCGCCAGGGCTTCTTGCCACCGCCGCTGACTTCGCCGCGGGTCTTGGTCGAATGGGTGCCGAGGCGGGCATTGGCGCGGTGGGCAACGATGACTTCCTTGACAGCCTGGAGGCCCTTGTCGCCCTCGAACACGGGCAGGCCGGAAAAATCCTCTTCACGCGAGGTGGTGCCGTCGGGACTGAAAATTTTGAGTTTCATGATGAGCTGCTCTCCGGGGATTATTTGGCGGCCTTCGGCTGGCCCTTGATGGCGGAGCGGACGACGACATCGTCGCCGTTGGCGCCGGGAATGGCGCCCTTGACCAGGATGAGGTTTTTATCGGCGATGATCTTGACCACGCGGAGATTCTGCATGGTGCGGTGATCGGTGCCCATGTGGCCGGGCATGCGCTGGTTTTTCCAGGCGCGGCCGGGAGTCTGGCGCATGCCGATCGAGCCGATGCGACGGTGGAACATCGAGCCGTGCGCGGCGGGACCGCCGGCCACACGGAAGCGTTTGACGACGCCCTGGAAGCCCTTGCCCTTGCTGACGCCGCTGACGTCGACGAGCTGGCCTTCACTGAAGATCGAGACCGTGACGATGTCGCCGGGCTTGGCGGCGGGCGTCTCGGCCAGGCGGACTTCGCCGAGCACGCGCGGGGGCTGCTCAAGGCCGGCCTTTTTCGCGTGCTCGAGTTCGGCCTTCGCGGTGTTCTTGATTTTCTTGGCCGCGAAGCCGAGCTGGACGGCGTTGTAACCGTCGGTCGCGGTCGTCTTGACCTGGACGACGGCGCAGGGGCCGGCTTCAACCACGGTGACGGGGACCAGGACGTTTTGCGCGTCGTAGACCTGCGTCATGCCGATTTTCTTACCGAGGAGTGTGGTGATCATGGCTAAGCGGTAGGTGGAAATTTTTCCGTTTGAGACCTACATTAGGAGGGGCCCGGCGGTGCGCGGAGCGCACACGGGCAACTGCTAACTGTGGATTTTAGACGTTGATGGTGATATCGACGCCGGACGGGAGGTTGAGTTTCTTGAGTTCGTCCACCGTCTGGGAGGTGGGTTCAATGATGTCGATGAGGCGCTTGTGGGTGCGCGACTCGAACTGTTCCATGGACTTTTTGTCCGCGTGCGGGGAACGGTTGACGGAAAGTTTCTCGATGCGCGTGGGCAGCGGAATGGGGCCGGAGACGCGCGCGCCGGAGCGTTTGGCGGTCTCGACGATTTCCAAGGCCGACTGGTCGATGACCCGGTAGTCGAAGCCTTGGAGTTTGATGCGGATGCGTTGACCTTTCATGGCGGACAAAGAACGAGGGTTAAGTGCGGGCCGGAGCTTTCGAGGAAGTCTCGACGATCTTGGCCAGGAGCGAATTGGGCACCTGCTCGAAGTGCGAAGGAGTGATCGAGGCGCTGGCGCGACCCTTGGACAGTGAGCGGATGTCGGTGACGTAGCCGAAAAGCATTTCGAGCGGTACGCGGGCGTCGATGATGCACGCGCCGGCCTTGTTCTCCATGCCGTTGATGCTGCCGCGGCGGCGGTTGATGTCGCCGATGAGATCGCCCTGATATTCCTCGGGCGTGGTGACTTCGACGCCCATGATGGGCTCGAGGAGGATAGGATTGGCCTTCTTCATCGCATCCTTGAACGCGAAGATGCCGGCCATCTTAAAGGCGAGTTCGGACGAGTCGACCTCGTGGAACGAGCCGTCGACGATGCGCACGATGACATCGACCACGGGATAACCGGCGACGACGCCGTTGTTGCAGCCTTCGAGAATGCCCTCGGTCGAAGGCTTGATGAATTCCTTCGGAATGGTGCCGCCGACGATTTCGTTGATGACCTCGACGCCCTTGCCCTTTTCGTTCGGCTCGAGCTTGATGCACACGTGGCCGTACTGGCCCTTGCCGCCGGACTGGCGGATAAATTTGCCTTCGCCCTCGGCCGCAGCCTTCACGGTTTCGCGGTAGGCGATCTGGGGCTTTCCGGCGGTGGCCTCGACCTTGAACTCGCGCTTCATGCGGTCGCGGATGATCTCAAGGTGGAGTTCGCCCATGCCGGCGAGAATGGTCTGGCCCGTGTCGGGATCGGTCTTGACCTTGAGGGTCGGATCCTCGGCCACGAGACGCTGGAGCGCGTTGCCCATTTTTTCCTGGTCGGCCTTTGAATTCGGCTCGATGGACATCGCGATGACGGGCTCGGGGAACGACGGCGGCTCAAGACGGATGTCGAAATCCTCGTCGCAAAGCGTGTCGCCGGTAATGACGTCCTTCACGCCGACGAGCGCGCAGATGTCGCCCGAGTACGCGCTGTCGATTTCCTCGCGGTCCATGGCGCGCATGAGCACGAGGCGACTGACACGCTCGCTGCGGCGGGTGCGGGGATTGTACATCGACATGCCCTTGGGCAGCGTGCCGGAGTAAATCCGGAAGAAAACGATTTTACCGACAAAAGGATCGGTCCAGAGCTTGAAGGCGAGGCCGACGAGCTTGTTCTTATCGTCCACAGGGGCGGCGGCCTCCTTGCCGTCGCTGTCCTGGCCCTTCATCGGCGGGACGTCGATCGGGCTGGGCAGGTAATTGACCACGCAGTCGAGCAGGCGCTGGACGCCCTTTTTCTTGAAGGCCGAGCCGGGAACCACGCCGCAGAAGCTGAGCGAGATGGTGGCCTTGCGGATGGCGAGCATGAGCTCGTTCGTCGTGATGGCCTCGCCGCCGAGATACTTCTCGGCAATGACGTCGTCAAAATCGGCCACGGCCTCGATCAGCTGATCACGATATTTCTTCGCCTCGTCGCGCAGGGCGGCCGGGATTTCCGCGGTGACCGGATTGAGGCCGAGCGGATCCTTGTCCTCGTCGAAAATGTAGGCGACCATCTGCACGAGATCAACCAGGCCGGTGAAATTCTCCTCGGCGCCGATGGGCAGGAAGAGAGCGTGGGCGTTGCCCTTCAGCTTGGTGCGGATATCGTCAACCGCGCGGTGGAAATTGGCGCCGACGCGATCCATCTTGTTGATGAAGGCGATGCGGGGCACGCGGTACTTGTTGGCCTGGCGCCAGACCGTCTCGGACTGGGGCTGCACGCCGGCCACGGCGTCGAACACGGCAACGGCGCCGTCGAGGACGCGGAGCGAGCGCTCGACCTCGGCGGTGAAGTCCACGTGGCCCGGTGTATCAATAATATTGATACGCTGCTTGATCCCCTTCCATGGGCCGCACGAGGCGTTCCAGGCACAGGAGATGGCGGCGGCGGTGATGGTGATGCCGCGCTCGCGCTCCTGCTCCATCCAGTCGGTCACGGTGGTACCTTCGTGCACCTCGCCCATCTTGTGGACGGCGCCGGAGTAAAAGAGAATGCGCTCGGTCGTGGTCGTCTTGCCCGCGTCGATGTGCGCGGCAATACCGATATTGCGCGTCCACTCGAGCGGGAACGGACGGTCCTTCGCGTTGGCGGGGGAAATCTTGGCCTTGTCGGTGACGACAGTAATGGCGGGTATGGCGGGAGCGGACATGGGCGCGGTTCCTTACCAGCGGAGATGGGCGAAGGCGCGGTTGGCCTGGGCCATCTTGTGGGTGTCTTCCTTCTTCTTCACGACCGAGCCGGTGTTGTTGTAGGCGTCGACGATCTCGGCAGCGAGGGCCTCCTGCATGGGCGTGCCCTTGCGGCTGCCGGCGGCGGCGACGATCCAGCGCAACGCGAGGCTTTCCTGGCGCTCGAACGAAATTTCAATGGGCACCTGATAGGTGGCGCCGCCGACGCGACGGCTTTTCACCTCGAGGCGCGGGCGGGCGTTTTCCAGGGCACCCATGAGCAGGTCGACCGGGTCGCCCTTCTGGAGCTTCTCGCTGACTTTTTCGAACGCACCGTAGACGATGCGCTGCGCGAGGCTCTTTTTGCCGGACTTCATGATGACGTTGATGAGATGCGCGACCAGCGGGCTGGTGTAGCGGATATCGGGCTGCGTGATGCGCTTCTCGGCTCTGTGACGACGTGACATGGGCTAGATTTCTCCTCGCGAAAATTATTTCTTGGCGGCATCCTTCTTCGGACGCTTGACCCCGTACTTGGAACGGCTGCGGCGGCGCTTCTCGACGCCGGTGGCATCGAGCGTGCCGCGCACGATATGATAACGCACGCCGGGCAGATCCTTCACGCGGCCGCCACGCACGAGCACAATGGAATGCTCCTGCAGGTTGTGGCCCTCGTCAGGGATGTAGGAAATGACTTCACTGCCGTTCGTGAGACGCACCTTCGCAACCTTGCGGATGGCGGAATTGGGCTTCTTCGGGGTGCGGGTCATGACCTGCACGCACACACCGCGGCGGAAGGGGTTGCCTGCCAAAGCCGGGGACTTCGACTTGGCGGTCACCTTGCGGCGGCCTTTGCGTACTAGTTGGTTGATGGTCGGCATGACGAAAAATTTGAGGACGGGAAATTGAGAAAAGAGGCAGACGCTACCTTTGCCCAAAAAGTCAGCAAGAACTTTTTGGAAAAAAGTGAACGATTCGAAGATTCGAGATTCACACCCCGAACTTCGGAGGGAAAGCGTTGATCAGCCGGAGCCGGCAACGCGGAAGAAAAATGAGGGACTGTAAGCAAAACACACCGCACCCGCCGAACTCAAGGCGATTCTTTCCAGCAATGAAGAAACCGGCCGTTTTGCCCATGGCGGAAACCGAAGATAAGGCGCAAATTCACATCAAAAAAACGCCCGGCCATGAAGGCCGGGCGATAAACCACCCGGAGCTAGGCTCAACAAGTGGTTTTGGCGGGAGGGATTAAGATCATCGGGCAAACTCATTATTGAGACAAGAAAAAATTGGCGCGGCCCAGAAGAATTTGGCAAAAAAAGAAGCCGCGGCCCAGAGCCGCGGCTTCGATAAGGTTTCGTGATACGCAGGGCGTATTCAGCTCGCCTCGGTGGCCTTGGCTTCCTCGGCTGGCACATCGGCGCCGAACGGCAGGCTGATGCGCAGCGCGCGATGCGCAGGCAGGCCCGTGCCAGCGGGGATGAGATGGCCCATAATGACGTTTTCCTTGAAGCCCTTGAGCATGTCGATCTTGCCCAGCGTAGCGGCATCGGTGAGCACACGCGTGGTTTCCTGGAACGAGGCGGCGGAGATGAAGCTTTCCGTCTCCAGCGAGGCCTTGGTGATGCCAAGCAGGATGGGTTCGGCTTCGGCGGGCTTGCCACCCGCCTCATCGAGACGCTTGTTCTCGTTAAGGAAGGCCGCGCGGTCCACCTGTTCACCCCAGAAATACTCGCTGTCACCCGGATCGGTGATCCGGATTTTGCGAAGCATCTGGCGGATGATGATCTCGATGTGCTTGTCGTTGATCGTCACACCCTGCAGGCGATAGACCTCCTGCACCTGGCCGATCAGGAATTCATAGAGCGCCGCCGGTCCGAGAATTTCGAGGATTTCGTGCGGGTCGGCCGAGCCTTCAGTGAGGTGCTGGCCTTTGTACACGACGTCGCCGGGTTGCACGATGATGTGCTTGCCGGTCGGGATGAGATGCTCCTCTTCCTGCGAGGTCTCTTCGTTCTTCACAACAAGCTTGCGCTTGCCACGAACGGAACCCTCGAACGACACAACGCCGTCGATACGGGCCATTTCGGCCGCATCCTTCGGGCGACGCGCTTCAAAGAGCTCGGCGACGCGGGGAAGACCGCCGGTGATGTCCTTGGTCTTCGAGGCCTGACGAGGAGTCTTGGCGAGCAGCGCACCGGGCTGGATGATGTCGCTTTCGTTGACGGCGATCTGCGCGCCGACAGGAATCGAGTAAGCCGCGAGCGGCTTACCCTTGTCGTCACGGACTTCGATCTGAGGATTGAGGTCTTCCTTGTGTTCGATGACGACCGTGGCAATGCGGCCGGTGGCCTCGTCGAGCTCGCGCTTGACGGTGACGCCGGGGATCATGTCCTTGAACGCGAGCGTGCCACCCTTCTCGGAGAGCACGGGCACGTTGTAAGGATCCCACTGGGCGAGAATGTCGCCTTTCTCAATTTTCTCGCCGTCGCCGACGTGCAAGTAAGAGCCCACAACGATGTTGTAAGTCTCGAGTTCCTTGTCCTCCGAGTCGATAACCTGAATGGAACCGGTCTTGTTGAGAACAATGTGACCACCGTCGGCGGTCTCGACGAGGCGCAGGCTGTGATAGCGTACAATGCCGCTGGCACGAACCCGGATCTCGGGCGTCTTGAAGCCGCCGGACGCGACGCCACCGATGTGGAACGTACGCATGGTAAGCTGCGTGCCGGGCTCGCCGATGGACTGGGCGGCGATGATGCCGACAGAGTCGCCGATCTTGGCGAGCTTGTTGGTGGCGGGATTGATGCCGTAGCTCTTGGAGTCGATGCCGTGGCGGCTGGTCGAGGTGAGCGGCGACATGACTTTGACGCGCTCGAGGCCGGAATCCTCAATCTTGCGGGCGGTTTCCTCGGTGACAAGGTCGCCCGAGCCGACCAAGAGTTCAGACGGATTCAACGGATTGTAGATATCGTCGCTGGAGCAGCGGCCGATGATGCGTTCGCGCAGGCCGACGATTTCGTCGTCGCCCTCAAAGATGGCCTTCTTCCAGATGCCGTCACGGGTGCCACAATCGTCCTCGCCGATGACCACGTCCATGGCCACGTCGCAGAGCTTGCGGGTCAGGTAGCCGGCGTCGGCGGTCTTGAGCGCCGTGTCCGCCAGGCCCTTGCGCGCGCCGTGGGTGGAGATGAAGTATTCGAGCACGGTGAGACCCTCGCGGAACGAGGACAAAATCGGACGCTCGATGATTTCACCGGAAGGCTTGGCCATCAGACCGCGTGTACCGCAGAGCTGGCGCACCTGCTGTTTGTTGCCGCGCGCGCCCGAATCCATCATGATGTAGACGGGGTTGACCTCCGTCTTGCCTTCATTGGCCTCGAGTTTCGCAAAGACTTCCTTGGCGATGCGGTCGGTGGCGTTGGTCCAGATGTCGACGACCTTGTTGTAACGCTCGCCGTCGGTGATGATGCCCTTGTTGAACTGGGCCTCGACCTCGGAGATCTTCTTCCGCGAATCGGTGACGATGTCCTTCTTTGTCTCGGGGATGATCATGTCATCGATACCGATGGAGATGCCGGCCTGGAACGCAGTGGTGAAGCCGAGCTCCTTGAGCTTGTCCAAGGTCTCGACGGTGACGGTGTCACCAGCGACTTTGTAGGTGTTGAGAATCAGATCGCCGAGCTTCGACTTCGGAACGGCAAAGTTCACAAAGCCAAGGCCCACCGGCCAGATCTGATTGAAGATGACGCGGCCGACCGTGGTACGGACCGTCTTGCGGTCCTTGTTGCCGTAAACCGTGTCGCGGCCGTAGTCGGGGTTGGGAATCTCCACCCAATCGTGCATCTTGAGCGCGCCGTCGGCCTTGACGTAAAGGACTTCCTGCAGGCCGCTGAGGAGCGGCACGCGTTCGCCCTTGGCCGGCTTCTTGCGCGGCTCGATGGTGAGATAGTACGCGCCAAGGACGATGTCCTGGGAAGGCGTGAGGATCGGCTTGCCCGACGACGGCGAGAAGATGTTCGACGTCGCCATCATGAGGAGCTTGCACTCCATGATGGCTTCGAGCGAGAGCGGCACGTGCACGGCCATCTGGTCACCGTCGAAGTCGGCGTTGTAGGCCGTACAGACGAGCGGATGGATGCGGATGGCCTCGCCCTCGATGAGGACGGGCTCGAAAGCCTGGATCGAGAGGCGGTGCAGCGTCGGCGCGCGGTTGAGCAGCACCGGGTGGCCCTTGGTGACCTCCTCAAGAATGTCCCAGACCTCGGGTGATTTTTTCTCAATCATCTTGCGCGCACCGCGCACGGTGTGCACGAAGCCGAGTTCCTTCAGCCGGCGGATGATGAACGGCTCGAAAAGCACGAGCGCCATTTTCTTCGGCAGGCCGCACTGGTGCAGCTTGAGCTCCGGGCCGATGACGATGACCGAGCGGCCGGAATAATCGACGCGCTTGCCGAGCAAGTTCTGGCGGAAGCGGCCCTGCTTGCCCTTGAGCATGTCGGAGAGCGACTTCAGCGGGCGGTTGCCGGCGCCGGTGACGGGACGGCCGTGGCGGCCATTGTCGAAGAGCGCGTCAACGGCTTCCTGCAGCATGCGCTTTTCGTTGTGAATGATGACGTCGGGCGTCTTCAACTGCATCAGGTTCCGCAGACGGTTGTTGCGGTTGATGACGCGGCGGTAGAGATCGTTGAGATCGGAAGTGGCGAAGCGGCCGCCCTCAAGCGGGACGAGCGGGCGCAGGTCCGGCGGGATGACGGGCAGCACTTCGAGCACCATCCATTCGGGACGGGACTTCGAGTGAATGAAGCCCTGGATGACCTTGAGACGCTTGGAGAGCTTCTTCTTGATCTGCTTCGACTTGGTCGCGCGCATCTGCTCGTGCAGCTCGGCGACGGTCGTGTTCATGTCCAGGTTCGAGAGCGCATCGCGCACGGCCTCGGCGCCCATCTTGGCGGTGAAGGAGTCGTTGCCGTACTCGTCGATCGCCTGGCGGTACTCCGTGTCCGTCAGAAGCTGGTGCGGCTCGAGCGGGGTCTTGCCCGGGTTCACGACCATGAAGTTCTCGTAATAGATGACGCGCTCGAGCGAGCGGGCGGTCATGTCGAGCAACAGGCCGAGGCGGCTGGGCATCGACTTGAGGAACCAGATATGGGCGACGGGCACGGCCAGCTCGATGTGGCCCATACGCTCGCGACGGACGCGGGCGACGGTCACTTCGACGCCGCAGCGGTCGCACACGACGTCCTTGTACTTGATGCGCTTGTACTTTCCGCAGGCGCACTCGTAGTCGCGCACGGGGCCGAAGATCTTCTGGCAGAAGAGGCCGCCGGGCTCGGGCTTGAAGGTGCGGTAATTGATGGTCTCGGGATTCTTGACCTCGCCCTTCGACCATTTGCGGATGGTCTCGGGTGAAGCGACGGTGATGGAGACGCAGTCGAACGCATTTTCTTCGAGGCCGATGGCGGAACGGGCCTCGTCGCGGGTGGAGGCGGCGGTTTCTGTAGGCTGAATCATTTGGTTTCTCCCGGTTTTATGTTAAAGAGGGCGGCCCGGCACTCAGGTGCCGAAACCGAGCGCGTCGCGCTTGCTGAGCTTGATGTCGAGACCGAGCGATTGTATTTCTTTTATCAATACATTGAACGACTCGGGCGTGCCGGCCACCAGCGTGTTGTCGCCCTTGACGAGCGATTCGTAGATCTTGGTGCGGCCGTTCACGTCATCGGACTTGACCGTGAGCAGCTCCTGGAGCGTGTGCGCCGCGCCGTAGGCCTCGAGCGCCCATACTTCCATTTCGCCGAAGCGCTGGCCGCCGTACTGGGCCTTGCCGCCGAGCGGCTGCTGCGTGACGAGCGAATAGGGACCGACCGCGCGCGCGTGGATCTTGTGCGACACGAGATGGTTGAGCTTCATCATGTAGATGTAGCCGACGACGACCTCCTGGTCGATTTTCTCGCCGGTGCGGCCGTCGTAAAGGGGGCTCTTACCGGAGGAAGGCAGCTTGGCCTCCTTCAGGTAGTCGCGGACCTTCTTTTCCGGCACGCCGTCGAACACGGGGGTGGCGATCTTGATGCCGAGCTTTTTGCAGGCCCAGCCGAGATGCGTCTCGAGCACCTGGCCGACGTTCATGCGGGAAGGCACGCCGAGCGGGTTGAGGCAGATTTCGACGGAGGTGCCGTCAGGGAGGAAAGGCATGTCCTCCTCGGGCACGATCTTGGCGACGACGCCCTTGTTGCCGTGGCGGCCGGCCATCTTGTCGCCGACCTCCAGCTTCTGCTTGGTGGCGACGTAGACCTTGACCTGCTTGATGGCGCCGTTGCCGGTGTCCTCACCGGCCTCGATCGCGACGATCTTGCGTTCGCGGTCGCCCTCGAGTTCGTCGAACTTGCCCTGGTAGGAGCCGATGATCTCCATGATCTTGATCCGCACGGGCGAAGGATCGATCTGCACGTGCTTGGAGACGGCGGCGAGCTTGCGCAGGAGCGTCTTGGTGATCTTGCGGTTGGCGGGAATGATGACTTCGCCGGACTCGCCGTTAATGACGTCGAGCGGAATTTTTTCGCCGAGCAGGATATTGGAGAGCGCCTCGGTGAGGCCTTCGCGCAGCTTGTCCATCTGCGTCTTGTACTCTTCCTGGATCTGCTTGACCTGGCGGCGGCGGTCGGACGGGGAGAGTTTCTCCTCCTGGTTGTCGATGCGCGAGGAGACCTTCACGTCCATGATGATGCCGGCGGCGCCGGAGGGCACTACGAGCGAGGTGTCTTTCACGTCGGCGGCCTTTTCACCGAAGATGGCGCGGAGGAGCTTTTCCTCGGGCGCGAGCTCGGTCTCGGACTTGGGCGTGATCTTGCCGACGAGGATGTCGCCGGGCTTCACCTCGGCGCCGATGCGGATGACGCCGTTGTGGTCGAGATTCTTGAGCGCCTCCTCGCCGACATTCGGGATGTCGCGGGTGATTTCCTCGGGCCCGAGCTTGGTGTCACGGGCGGTGACCTCGAATTCCTGGATATGGATGGAGGTGAAGACGTCTTCCTTCAGCACTTTTTCAGAGATGAGGATGGCGTCCTCGAAGTTGTAGCCGTTCCACGGCATGAAAGCCACGAGGACGTTGCGGCCGAGCGCCATCTCGCCCTGGTCGGTCGAGGGACCGTCGGCGATGATCTGGCTGGCCTTGATCTTCTGGCCCTTGTGAACGATGGGCTTCTGGTTATAGCAAGTGCCGGCGTTCGAGCGCATGAACTTGCGCAGCTCATAAACGTGAACGTCGTTCTTCGGGTCGCTCTTCGGACTGCGGTCGAAGTTGCGGGGAAGCTCGCCGTCCTTAGTGACGACGATGCGCCGGGCATCAACGGAGGCGACGATGCCGCTCGCTTCGGCGACGACGACAATCTTCGAATCGCGCGCGACGCGCTCCTCGATGCCGGTGCCAACGAGCGGCGCCTCAACTTGGAGAAGCGGCACACCCTGGCGTTGCATGTTGGCACCCATGAGCGCACGGTTGGCGTCGTCATGCTCGAGGAAGGGGATCATGCCGGCGGCGATCGAGATGACCTGCTTGGGCGAAACATCCATGTAATCGACCTCGCTGGCGCTGACTTCGAGAAACTCGCCGTCTTTGCGCACGGTCACCTTGCCGATGAAATGGCCCTTGTCGTCGATCTCGGCGTTGGCCTGGGCGATGACCTTGGCTTCCTCCTGGTCGGCGGTGAGGTAATCGATCTTTTCGGTGGCGCGGCCGTCCTTGACGACGCGATAGGGCGTCTCGATGAAGCCGAATTCGTTCACGCGCGCGTAAGTCGAGAGCGAGTTGATGAGGCCGATGTTCGGGCCTTCGGGCGTCTCAATGGGGCAGATGCGGCCATAATGCGAAGGATGCACGTCGCGCACTTCGAAGCCGGCGCGTTCGCGATTGAGACCGCCAGGCCCGAGCGCGGAGAGGCGGCGCTTGTGCGTGACCTCGGCGAGCGGGTTGATCTGGTCCATGAACTGCGAAAGCTGGCTGCGGGCGAAGAAATCGCGGATGACCGTGGTGAGGGCCTTCGGGTTGATGAGCTTCTGCGGCGTGATGGAGTCGACGCTCTGGTCGTACATCGTCATGCGCTCGCGCACGAGGCGCTCGGTGCGGGCCAGGCCGACGCGGCACTGGTTGGCCAGGAGCTCGCCGACGGTGCGCACGCGGCGCGAACCCAGGTGATCGATGTCATCGACAACACCCTCGCCCCGCTTCAAGCGGACGAGATATTTCGTGGCAGCCACGACGTCAGCGCTCTCAAGAATGCGCTGTTCCAGATCGGTCTTGAGGCCGAGCTTCTGGTTGACCTTGTAGCGGCCGACACGGCCGAGGTCGTAGCGCTTCGGGTCGAAAAAGAGGCGTTTGAGCAGGGCCTTGGCGTTGGCGGTCGTGGGCGGCTCGCCGGGACGGAGGCGCTTGTAGATTTCCTTGAGGGCTTCCTCCTCGTTGCGGGTCGGATCCTTCTTGAGCGCTCGGATGATGGCGCCCTCGTCGACCGCGGTGTCGATGACGCGGATGGTGGCGATGTCGTGCTTTTCGAACGTGCGGACGATCTGTTTGGTCAGCGGCTCAAACGCGCGCGCGAGCACAACGCCCTTCTGCGCGTCGATGGCGTCCTCGACGAGCACGAGCGTGGAGACATTCTCCATGTCGAGGGCCTTGGAGACCTTCAGGTCCTTGATCTCGTAGAAAAGATTGAGGATGTCCACGTCGGCGCTGTAGCCGATGGCGCGGAGCATGGTCGTGATGAGAAATTTCCGGCGGCGGCGGCGGCGGTCGAGGTAAACGTAGAGCAGGTCGTTATTATCGAACTGCACCTCCAGCCAGGTGCCGCGGTCGGGGATGATACGGAAGGAATGGAGCAACTTGCCGTTCGTATGCGGGGCGACCTCGAAGGCGATGCCGGGCGAGCGGTGGAGCTGCGAGACGACGACGCGCTCGGCGCCGTTGATGATGAACGAGCCGCGCTCGGTCACCATGGGGATTTCACCCATGTAGATGTCCTCGTCCTTGATGAAGTCCTCTTCGCGCAGGCGGAGCTTCACGTAAAGCGGGACCGAGTAGGTAATGCCTTCACGGATACACTCGAGTTCGGTGCTCTTGGAGTCGCCGATGGTGTAGGAGACGTATTCGAGCACAAGGCGGCCGTCATAGCTCTCGATCGGGAAGACCTCGCGGAACACGGCCTCGAGCCCCTGGTTCTTGCGCTGCTTTTCGGGCACGCCCTTCTGCAGGTATTCGAGATACGAGGTGATCTGGATCTCGATGAGATTGGGCGGCGAGATGACTTCTTTGAGCTTACCGAAGTTGATGCGTTCGGTGTGAGTGCGGTCGGCCATGGATTTTCCCGGTTGAGTGAAATGAAAAAGCGAAACAAGCTTCCGCGGCTAGCGTGCTAGCGGAAACCGGCAGTATAGGACAAATTTTGAAAAAGGCAAAGGACAGGCCGCGTCGTGGCACGGCCTGTCCGGAAAATTTCGGAGCAATTTACGGTCGGATGCTCCAAGTGGGTTACTTAAGCTGCACCTTTGCGCCAGCGGCTTCGAGCTTCTTCTTGATCTCCTCGGCCTCGGCTTTGGGAACGTTTTCTTTGACCGGCTTGGGCGCACCGTCCACGAGGTCCTTGGCTTCCTTGAGGCCGAGACCGGTGATGGCGCGGACTTCCTTGATGACGCCGATCTTGTTGGCGCCGGATTCGGCGAGGATGATGGTGAATTCAGTCTGGGCCTCGGCAGCGGCGGCGGGCGCGGCGGCTGCAGCGGCGGCGGGCGCGGCGGCGGCGGCGGCGGAAACGCCCCACTTGCCTTCGAGGTCTTTGACGAGGGCGGCGAGGTCGAGAACCGTCTGGCTGGAGAGCCAGTCGATGACTTGGTCTTTGGTGATGTTGCTCATGGTTATCTCCTGGGCGGGCTAGCGGCGGCGGAAGCCGCGTGTTTAAGAGACGTATCCCCTAGCCTGCTCGTTTGATGTTTTGCTTCCGGTCGTGTGGCGAAAGCCCCGCGTCCGGAAAAATTTCAGTGGATGGTTAAAATCAGGCGGCGGGAGCGGGCTGCTCCTTCTTGACCTTGGCGTCGAGGACGCGGACGAAGGCGGCGGCGTTCTGCGTGAGCAGGCCGAGCAGTTGCGAGCGGAGTGCCTCGAACGGGGGCAGATCCGCGATCTTGGCGAGGTCGGCGGCGGTGATGAGCTTTTTGTCCATCACGCCCACCTTCACCTCGAGCTTCTGCTTTTCCTCGAAGAATTTCTTGAGGATCTTGGCGACACCCGCGGAGTTCTTGCCACCCACGACGACGGCCGTCGGGCCGATCAGGGCGCTTTCGAATTCGGGCAGGCCGAGGGCCTTGGCCGCGACGCGGAGCGAGCTGTTTTTGACGACATGGAACTCAGCCTTCTCAGCAGCGAGCCGCTTGCGCAGCTCGGCGACGTCGGCGACGGAGACCTTCGAGAAATTGGCGAGTATGACGTAGTCGGACTTCTTGAGATGAGTCTCGACCTCGGCGATCAGGTATTGTTTTTCGGCTCTCATGGTCGGTACGAGGTTTAGTATTTGCTGTATTCCACCGAGGAGATGTGCACGGCGGGGCTCATCGTTGAGGAGAGCGCGACGGTCTTGATGTAGTTGCCCTTGAAGGCGGCGGGCTTGGCCTTGCCAATCGCTTCCAGCACCACGGCGGCATTTTCCAAAAGCTGCGCGGCCGTAAAGGAGCGCTTGCCGATGCCGACGCCGATGTTGGCGGCCTTGTCCATCTTGAATTCGACGCGGCCGGCCTTGACGGCCTTGATGCCGGCGGCGATGTCGTCGGTGACGGTGCCGGACTTCGGGTTGGGCATGAGGCCCTTGGGGCCGAGAACGCGGGCAATCGTGCGGACTTCCTTCATGGCCTCGGTGGTGGCGATGGCGACGTCGAAGTCGAGCCAGCCCTCGTTGATCTTGGCCATGATGTCCTTGAGGCCGGCGTGATCGGCGCCGGCGGCGAGCGCCTTCTGCGGGTCGTCGGTGAAGACGAGGACGCGGACCTTTTTGCCGGAGCCGTTGGGCAGCGGAGTGGTGCCGCGCACCATCTGGTCGCCTTGCGAGGCGTCGACGCCAAGGCGGAGGGAGAGCTCGACGGTCTCGTCGAACTTCGCCTTCGGGAACTTGGCCAGGATTTCAACCGCGTCTTTCAACGGGTATTCCTTGGTGAGGTCAGCGGCCTGTTGGGCGCTGCGGTAGCGTTTGCTTTTTTTCTCCATGATGACTCCTTGCGGTGCGAACGTCCCGGATGAGACTCCCGCGGTGAGTGGTTTTTGGTGGGTTGACGAAAAGGATTAATCGACGACTTCGATGCCCATGTTGCGGGCGGTGCCGGCGATGATCTTGATGCCGGCGTCGTCGGACTTGGCGTTGAGATCGGCCTTCTTGAGGTTGTAGATCTCGAGCAGCTGCTTGCGGGTGACCTTGCCGACCTTGTCCTGGTTGGGCTTGGCGGAACCGCTGGCGATGTTGGCCGCCTTCTTGAGCAGCACGCTCGCGGGCGGCGACTTGAGAATGAAAGTGAAGGACTTGTCGGTGTAAACCGTGATGACGACCGGCAGGATCATGCCGGGTTGGTCCTTCGTCTTGGCGTTGAACTCCTTGCAAAACGCCATGATGTTGACGCCTTGCGCGCCGAGCGCGGGACCGACGGGAGGGGCGGGATTGGCGGCGCCGGCAGGGAGCTGGAGGCGGATGTAGCCTTGGATTTTCTTGGCCATGTGAGCTTAGTGAAGTGTGGTGGCGGGTGTAGTTAGGCGGCGGGAAGCAAAGAGGCGTCGCCTCATTCGGTGAGGCGTTGCACCTGCCAGTATTCGAGCTCGACCGGGGTGAACCGGCCGAAAATGGAGACAGAAATCTTGAGTTTACCGCGATCGGGGTCGATTTCGTCAATGCGGCCGTTGAGATTGGCGAACGGGCCATCGGTGATCTTCACTTCCTCGCCGACCTCGTACTGAACCTTCGGGACTTCCTTGCCGCTGGCGGCTTCGAGGCGGGCGCGAATTTCATCGATCTCGGACTGGCGAAGCGCGGCGGGATTGTCGCCGCCGACAAAACCGATGACGCCGGCAACTTCCTTGATGAAATACCAGGGCTTGTTGATGACCTTGCCCTCCTCATAGAGGCGCATCTGAATGAAAACGTAGCCAGGATAAAGCTTGCGGGTTTTGGTGGTCTTCTTGCCGGCCTTGACCTCGGACACGACCTCGGTGGGCAGAAGGACTTCGAAGACGTAATCGTCGAGTTCCTCGGCTTTTTTGAACTTCTCGATGTAGTTCTTCACCTTGTTCTCCTGACCGGAGAGCGTGTGAATCGCGAACCATTGGGCGCCGGCGGGCGCGGATGTTGCGGCAGTCATGGCGGGGGAGTTCAGCGCACCCATTTGGTGAAGAGGTCGACGACTTGGTAGAGCGAAAAGTCGCAGATGCTCGTGAAAACGCCGAGGATGACCGTGGCCACGATGACGACAATGGTGGAATCGCGCAGTTCCAAGCGGGAGGGCCACGAGGCCTTCTGAAGCTCGCTGACCATTTCACCGAAGAAGATGCGTGTGCTGCGGAACGGATTTTTCATGAACATTGCTGGCAGGGGCGGAGGGACTCGAACCCCCAACCGACGGTTTTGGAGACCGCTACTCTACCAATTGAGCTACACCCCTGTGTTGGTTTCTTAGACGACGCAGCCGAGGCCCTTGTTCAGAAGCCTCGGCGTTTCGCCGGAAACGGTTGTGGTTAAGGTTATTCGATGATGTCGGCGATACGGCCGGCGCCAATCGTACGGCCACCCTCGCGGATGGCGAAGCGCTGGGCTTTTTCCATGGCGATGGGCGCGATGAGGTCGATTTCGACGCTGACGTTGTCGCCCGGCATGATCATCTCCACGCCTTTCGGCAGGTTGACGATACCGGTCACGTCGGTCGTGCGGAAGTAGAATTGGGGGCGATAGCCATTGAAGAACGGCGTGTGACGGCCGCCCTCTTCCTTGGAGAGGACGTAGATCTCGGCCTTGGCCTTCTTGTGCGGCTTGATCGACTTCTGGGCGGCGAGCACCTGGCCGCGCTCAATGCCTTCTTTTTCAATGCCACGGAGGAGGATGCCGACGTTGTCACCGGCCTGACCGCTATCGAGGAGTTTGCGGAACATCTCAATGCCGGTCACAACGGACGTGGTGGTGTCGCGGAGACCGACGATCTCGACGGTATCATTGACTTTGATCACGCCACGCTCGATACGACCGGTGGCGACGGTGCCGCGGCCGGTGATCGAGAAGACGTCTTCAACGGACATCAGGAACGGCTTGTCCATTTCACGGACCGGCTCCGGGATGTCGGCGTCGATGGCCGTCATAAGATCCGCGATGGCCTTTTCGCCCTCGGGCTTGCCCTCAAGGGCGGCGGTGGCGGAACCACGGATGATCGTGGTGGTGTCGCCGGGAAATTGATACTTGGTAAGGAGCTCGCGGATTTCCATCTCGACGAGATCGAGAAGTTCCTTGTCATCAATGAGATCGACCTTATTGAGGAACACCACGATCTTCGGCACGCCAACTTGGCGGGCGAGGAGAATGTGCTCGCGGGTCTGCGGCATCGGGCCGTCTGCAGCGGAGACGACGAGGATGGCGCCGTCCATCTGGGCCGCGCCGGTGATCATGTTTTTGACAAAGTCGGCGTGTCCGGGGCAGTCGACGTGCGCGTAATGGCGCTTGTCGGACTCATACTCCACGTGGGCCACCGAGATCGTGACGATCTTGGAAGCGTCACGAACCGTACCGCCCTTCGCGATGTCGGCATAGGACTTGACCTCGGCGAGGCCTTTGCGCGCCTGCACCGCCAGAATGGCGGTCGTGAGCGTAGTTTTGCCGTGGTCGACGTGACCGATGGTGCCGACGTTGACGTGCGGTTTCTTGCGTTCGAATGTACCTTTAGCCATGTGGGTTTGAGACGGTTTGAGTTGGTTGGGTGATTCCTCGTTTAACGTCGGAAAAATCATCGACGCTGACCTGGAGCCCAGAACCGGATTCGAACCGGCGACCTCGTCCTTACCAAGGACGTGCTCTGCCAACTGAGCTATCTGGGCAGACCTAGGGTGGTCAAAAAACTGAAAAAAGAGGGAAGAACGTGAAGGTCACCCTTTGGGCCGTCAACTGAATTTTCGCCCCGCGCTCAAAATAAATCTTACGGCCCGATACTGACACGAAAAAAGCCCGGCGGCAGACGAACACCCAGCCGGAAATTTTCAACTAAAAACGTCCGGAAATATGCATCCACCGGGTCATTGCCCGAGCTTCGGGTGAGTTGCGGAGGGCCGACGAGCCCCGCCGCATTGATCGCCACGAGGAATTCCAGCGGCGCCCAGTCGCCGGCTGGCGCAACGGCCGTCAGCGCCTGGGCCAGAATGCGCTCGCCCGTGGCAGCGGACTGGACCTCGACAAACCCACCGCGCGCCGCCAGCGGCTCGGTCGTGAGATCGACCCGGCCCAAGCCCAGAAGAGGCCGCACCGGCGTGCCCACGCCGAGCGCCTCGACCGGCCGTACCGGCATCGCGACCGATGACGGGAAATTCAAGTCCAGGGCGCTTTCCACAAAGGCCAGTTTCGAGGGGAAATCAACAAACGCCGTGCCGGGCTCGCGGGCCACGTCCGGCGGCAGGCCACGCGGCTGGGCATTCCACGGCGTGGGCAGGAATAGCGGCTTCGGGTCAAATAGTTCCGCCTGCTCGCGGACCAAGGCGCCGGCGGCCGAACCATCGAGCCGCGTCAACCCCACCGCCGGTGCAGGTCGGGTCGGCGTCCCCGCTGGCGGCACCGGCGTGCGCGAAAACAGCCATACGATAACAACTGCCGCCAGCAGCGCCCCGGCCGCAGCGACCAGCCAGATGCCCCGTTCTCCCCCGCCCTGCGGCCCGTCCGCGGATACTTTCAGCGCCTCGGGCATGGCTCACTTGGCCTCCGGCGGCTCGTCAAACGCAAGTTGCACATAAACGAAGCCCGCTGCTTTCGCCATGGCTGCAAGATGAGCGATATCCTGCATCGGCACGCCCTGATCGGCGCGGATAAGCAACACCGGCGCCTTGTGCTCCTGCGCGCGCGCGTGCAGCCAGTCGCCCAGTCGGTCAAAACTCATCATCCCCTCATCCACCAAAGCCACGCCCGGGCGCGGCACGCTGATGACGACATCGGTTGTCGTCGCTCCGGCCTTGGATCCCTCCATCGTCGGCAGCACAAACCCACCGGTCAGCCCCACGCCCAAACCCGGGGCAAGCACGAAGCGCGACCCGAACAAAAAGAAAAAAAACACGATCAGCGCGCCATTGATGAAATAAAACGCGCCGAAACTCTGCGGCGGACGCCGCACGCGCACGGCCAGATCGAGCGGGCGGGTGATCATCGTTTCGCCTCTTCGGCTTCTTCCAGCGCGGTTTTGGCGCCGACCGGACCCAGGCCACGGTATTCCGTCAGCAAATACCGCATGATTTCGTTCCCCGACCACTCCACGTCGCGCAGGATCGCCCGCACGCGCCCGCTGAGGAAATGATGCGCCAGGTGCGCGGGGATGCCGACCATCAGGCTGGCCGCCGTGCTGAGCAACGCCTGCCACATGCCGGCCGACAGCGCGGAGGCCGTTTCATAATCGTGCTGGAAGGCGCGGAACGTCACGATCATCCCGAGCAGCGTGCCGAGCAGGCCGACGAGCGGCGACACCTGGGCGATGGCCGCAATCGTGCCCAGCCGCCGCTCGAGCGAGGGAATTTCTACCAGCGCAGCCTCCTGCACGGCAAAGCGCATCTTCACCTCGTCGTCGTTCGCGTGCAGGAGCGCGGCCTTGACCACCGCGGCCACCGGCCCCGGCGTCTCCTCGCACACGGTCAGCGCCTCCAGCAGACGGCGCTTGGCGAGGATGTTCTTGATGCCACCGACGAACGACGTCGAACGGATCTGCCCGCGATGCAGGTAAAGGGTGCGCTCGATGAACAGCATGAGCCCGACCACGCCGAGCAGCAGGAGGATCCACATCATGGGCCCGCCGCGGGCAAACAAACTGAAGTCGAATGCAGACATGTTTAATTATACATTGGACGCTTTTGCCGTGAAAACGTCCACGCCGAAATGGCGGGTCATGGCTTGGCCTCCGGCGGCAGGTAACGCGCCAGCCGCGCCTGCGCGAGCGCTTCACCCGGCAGCTGGTAACGCCCGATGAGCAGCCAGGCCTCGCGCGCCTGCTCCAGTTTTTGCTGCTGTTCCAATGAATTGCCGAGCTCCAGCAGCGCGCGGCTCATCCAGTAGCGGCCGGTCGCGCCGAGTTCGGCGGCCTTGGTTCCGTCGCGCAAAAATTCGTCAACCAGCCGCCACCACGTCGTACGCGCGTCGTCCGGCTTGCCGCGTTGCACCTGCAGGAGCCCGAGCCGGCAGCCGGCCTCGACCCGCAGTTCCACCGGTGCGTCCGGCCGGTCCTGCAGGCTCTCATAAATCGCCGCGGCGCTCTCGGCATGCGCCGGATCGTTCGTCGCCTGCGCGCTGTGACAGGCCGCCAGGGCCATCCGCGCGACCAGCGCATCCGGATGCTGGGCGTAGTTGTTAACCAGATACTCATAGGCCTGCTGCGCCGGCCCGAAGCGGTTCAATTTACGGAACAGATCGCCCTGCTTCAGCCGTGCGTAGAAGACCAGATCGTTTTGCGGATACTTGCTCACCAGCCGTTCAATGATCCGGTTGGCCTCCTCGAGATTGGCGTCCTGCTCGCGCCGCTCGGCGTTGAGCGCGGCGAGATAGAGCGCATAGGGCGCATAGTCGCTGGCGGGGAAATCGTCTGCCAGCTTTGTCAGCAGCGCCTGCGCGTCCACCAGGTCGTTGTTGTCCGCATGGAACTTGGCCTCGATGATGTAACTGTAAACCGTCGCGTCGCTCTGCGGGAAATCATCGCGCAGTTTTTTCAACAATCCCAGCGCCGCGTCCGTTCGCTGCAATTTGAAATCCGCCTCCGCCTCCTGCAGCCTTTCCGAGCTGATGACCTGCGTCTTCAGTTCCGCCGGGATGTCCGTGCCACCCGCGCCGGCGAGCGAATCCGCGAGCGCGCCGGCCAGCTTCAACGCCTGCTCCGACTGCCCCGCCTCGAACGCCAGCCGCGCCTGCAGCCAGGCCATGCGCACACGCAACGCCGCCGGCAGCGCCGCCGCGCCGGATTCGCCAAGGAGCCGGCCCACGCGCACCAGCGCCACCGCCGTTTGTTCATGCGCTTCCAGCGCCCGCGCCAGGTTCCACTCCGCCTGCCAGCGGTTCACCGTGTCAAACGCCGAGTCCTTTGTCATCTGGTCGATCAGGGTCTGGGCCGAATCGAGCCGCCCGGCCTGGATCTCCGCCTGCACCCGCTGGAAAATCAGCGCGCCGGCATCGATGCCCGCCGGCCGCTCATTCAGCGCCGCGGCGTAGGCATCGGCCGCATTGCCAAAATCACCGGCCCGAAAGCCGGCCTCAGCCACGAGCACGCCGAGCTGCGCGTGGGCCTCCCCCGGCGGCAGCGCCGCGCGGGCCTGCGACGCATAGTCAGCCGCCAGCCGGTAGCGCCGCTGCTCCCAGGCCACGCCCAGCTGCACGCCGAGCGCCGCGGGCTTGAGCGGCGAGCCGGGGAATTTTTCCAGCAGCATCTGCGCGTCGCCCAGGGCCAGCGCATAGTTTTTGTCCGCCAGGTTCACCTGCGCGCGGAACAGCAGCAGGTCTTCCAGGATCGGATGCGGCTGTGGCGCCCCGATGAGTTCGTCGAGCAGGCGGCGGAACGCATCACGCTCCGCCCCAGGCTGCGCCGCCGCACGGCCCAGCAGTTGCAATGCAATGCGCTGCTTGGCGCGGTCGCTGCCGTTGCGCAAAAGCTCGGTCAGGGCCCGCCGGCCCGGCTCCGTCTCCGGCCCGGCGATAAAGCCGAGCAGCAGGCGGAAGTCGTCCGTCGTCGCGCGCGCCTCCGGCGGCAACGCCAGCAATTGCCGCTGCAAGAGCGCCACGGCGTCGATCTTGCGCCCGATCGCATCGAGGGCCACGGCGTATTGCCGCGCATAGCGGTAACCCGTGAGCGTGCCCTGATATTTGTCCACATTGCGCTGCAGCTCACCCACCAGCGAGTCATTCGGAGCGCCGGCGCGCAACTCGGCTTCCGACTTCGCCAGGGCAAATTGCGCCCGCTGCTGGTCCGACACCGCCGCCCCGGCCGCCTGGTCGTAAAGCGTCTGCGCCTGCTGGGCGTCACCGGCCGCGTCTGCCAGCTGCCCTTGCAAAAAATAAAACCATCCACGGTCAGCCGCACCCAACTGCTCCGGCTTCACCACCGCCGCCTCGGCTTTCGCCACCTCGAAGCTTTTCCGCACGGTCGCGATCAGCCCCGCACGCAGGTGCCACGCCGAATCCCGCCCCGTGACGATTCCCTGCAGCGCCTGTTCCGCCTCGTCCACCCGCCCGTCGTCCAGCAGCGCCGTCGCCAACGAGAGCCCCAGCGCATTCCGGTCGCCGCCCGGCACCGCGAGCAATCCACGGTAGATCTCCGCCGCCAGCGAGGGCAGGCCCAGCTCCAGCGCATGCTGCGCCGCCTGCTGCTGGAGCAACAGCTCCGCCGGCGCGGGCCGGACCTCGCCTGCCGAGACCAGCGGAGCCGGCGGGCCACCCGGCAGTGACACGGTTTGTGCACGCGCCACCGCCACCGCCGCCAGCGCAGCGAGTCCGGACCACAGGCATTTCGGGAAAAGCATGGAGACACGCGACGATGTCCACCGGGCGCGCCGGGGCAAGCCCGCGCGTGGAAACAAAGCCTCGTCTTGTAATCAGTTCCGTCTGGCCCCCATCGGTTCCCTCGGCACACTGGCCGTGTTTCCTTTATAACCAAAAATCATATGAACGCCGCCCTCATCACCCTGCTCGTTCTCCTCGCCCTCATCGTCATCGCCGGCTTGTGGATCGCGGGCATCTACAACTCCCTCGTCGCCCTTCGCAACCGCTTCAAAAACGCCTTCGCGCAGATCGACGTCCAGCTCAAGCGCCGCTACGACCTCATCCCCAACCTCGTCGAGACCGCCAAGGGCTACCTCAAGCACGAGCACGAGACCCTCGAGGACGTCATCAAGGCCCGCAATATCGCCTACACCGCCTCGCAATCCGCCGCCGCCAACCCGGCCGACGCCGGGGCGGTCAAAAGCCTCCTCTCCGCCGAGTCCGGCCTCACCGGTGCGCTCAGCCGCCTCATGGTCGTCTCCGAGCAGTACCCCGACCTCAAGGCCAACCAGAACATGATGCAGCTCACGGAGGAGCTCACCTCGACCGAGAACAAGATCTCGTTCGCCCGCCAGGCCTACAACGACTCCGTCATGGGCTACAACACCACGCGCCAGACCTTCCCCAACGTGGTTTTCGCGGGCATGTTCGGCTTCACCGACGCACAGCTTTTCCAGATCGACGACGCCACCGAGCGCAATGCGCCGAAGGTGAGCTTCAACTGAGTCCGGCCCCGCGCCTTCAACTGACCAGGGACCCATGAATCCCGTCGCCCTCACGCATTTCATCGCGGGCCTCGTCATGATCGCCGTGTCCCTCCCGCTGATCAAACGGAAGGTCAAAATGAACCCCTGGTACGGCATCAGGATTCCCGCGGCCTTCGAGTCCGAGCAGCGGTGGCTGGAAATCAACGAATACGGCGGGCGCCTGCTTTTGCGCTGCGGCGTCCTCATCGCCATTGTCGCCAGTCCCGAGTTTTTTCTCCGTGAGGCATATTTGGCGGCCTATGCACTGGCTGCCTCCGCGCTCATCGTGCTGGCCCTCGGCCTGACGATCGGGAATATCTTCCGCCACGCCCGCCGCACCAAATCCTGACCGGAGCCCGGGGCGGGATTGCGCGCCGTCCGCCTCGCTCCCTTTCATCACCGGAAAATTTTCCATGGATTTCTTTGAAGCCCAGGCCCGCGCCAAAAAGCGCACGAACCGGCTCGTCGTGCTCTTCGCGCTCGCCGTGCTCGGCACCATCGCCGCCGGTTATTTCTCGGCGATCCTTGTCCTCAGCCAGACGCAGGGCCGCGCCAGCCGTCATCGTGATTATTACGGCAATTACGACGCCGATGAGGCGGCGCGCCCCCTCGCCCTCTGGCAGCCCAACGTCTTTGCCGGCGTGGCCCTGGGCACACTCGCGATCGTCGGCTGCGCCTCGCTCTACAAGTGGGCCTCGTTGCGCCAGGGCGGCAGCGCCGTCGCCGAGATGGTCGGCGGCCGGCGCATCGAGGCCGGTTCGGCCGAGCCGGCCGAACGCCGCCTGCTCAATGTCGTTGAGGAAATGGCCATCGCCGCCGGCCTGCCCATGCCCGCCGTTTACGTGCTCGACGACGAGGAGGGCATCAACGCCTTCGCCGCCGGCCTCACCACCGCCGACGCCGTCGTTACGGTCACCCGCGGCACGCTCGACAAGCTCACGCGCGACGAACTGCAGGGCGTCATCGGCCACGAGTTCAGCCACATCCTCAACGGCGACATGCGGCTCAACCTCCAGCTCGCCGCAATCATCTTCGGCATCCTCGTCATCGGCCTGCTCGGCCGCGGCATCCTGCACGGCATGTTCTACACCCGCTCGCGCGGCGACCGCAAAGGCGGCGGCATGGCGGTCATCCTTGTCATCGGCCTCGCGCTGATGCTCATCGGCTATGTCGGTTACTTCTTCGGCCGGCTCATCCAGGCCGCGGTCTCGCGCCAGCGCGAATTCCTGGCCGACGCGTCCAGCATCCAGTTTACGCGCAATCCCGCCGGCATCGGCGGCGCGCTCAAAAAAATCGGCGGCTACGCGCTCGGCTCCTCGCTCGACACCCATCGCGCCGCCGAGATCGGCCATTTCTTCTTTGCCCAGGCCTTCACCTCGTCGTTCGCGACCGTCTGGGCCACGCACCCGCCGCTGGGCGAGCGCATCCGCGCCATTGATGAGCGGTGGGATGGGAAATTTTTTGACCCGCCGCAGAAGGTGGACATCGAGCATGAGGCGTTTTCGCAGAAAATGCAGCCGGTGCCCGCGCGGGCCATGCCGGCGCCGCCGCTGCTGTCCTCGCCGCACAACCCGCAATCCGTCGTCGCCACCATCGGCACGCTCACCGCCGCCGCCATCGCGGGCGCGCAAACCCTGCTCGATGGCCTGCCCTCGCCGCTGCTGGCCGCGGCCCGCGATGCGCACCAGTCACCGGCCCTCATCTACGGACTGCTCCTCGATGCCGACGCCGGCGTGCGCGAACAGCAGCGCGGTATTGTCGCCTCGCGCGCCGGGGCCGAGACCGTGCAGGTGCTCGATGCCCTCGCCCCCGCCCTCGCCGCGATCGGTCCCGCGCAAAAGCTCCCGCTGGTGCAGCTCGCCCTGCCCGCGCTGCACCAGCTCCCGCCGACGGCGCTCGATCCGTTTTTCGACACGCTCGACCAGCTGGTGCACGCCGACGGCCGGGTGGACACCTTCGAGTTCGCGCTGCAAAAGATCCTGCGCCGCAACCTCGCTCTCGCGCGGCAGCCCGCCGGGCCCGGCCAGCAGATTTTTTCCTTCGAGGCTCTGGCCGGCGAAATTTCCCTTGTGCTCAGCACACTCGCGCATGCGTCCAGCGAGGATGAGCGCGCCGCCTCGCAGGCCTTCGGTGCCGGCGCCTCGCAGCTCAGGATGCTCGAGGGCAAGCTCTCTTTCCTCCCCTCCGGCGCCTGCGCCCCCGAGCAGCTCGACACCGCGCTCGACCGCCTGGCCCTTGCCTCGCTGCCCATCAAACAGCGCCTGGTCACCGCCGCGGCGCATGTCGTGAGCGCCGACGGGGTCATCCTGGTGGCCGAGGCCGAACTGCTCCGCGCGGTATCCGCCATGTTGGATGTGCCCATGCCGCCGCTGACGGCCACCGCCTGAGCGAGTGCCATTTTTGCCCGCTTTCGCGTGCAGGCGGTAAAAACGACGTCAACGTTCGTCAAACTCTGTTCAATTTAACTCCCTGTGCTGCAAAAACATTGCCTCGCCCGGCCCCCCCGCCAAAACCCCGCGCATGAGTGCTGTTACATCCATCTGGGTATTTATATTATTCATATTCGCTTACCTCGGCACCGTGGCTACGCTCTGGATCTGGCGCATCAACCGCCGGCGTGAGCGTCCGCCCGTTTCTGAAAAGCTGCTCCGCGGCCCGGGCGAAGGCCTCCGCCGCCGTCTCGAAAAACTCGACGACCACCTCCTGCTCGGCCTCGCCGGCTGCGCCATTGTCCCGGGGCTTTTGCTCTGGGGCGGTTTGGTGCTTTCCGGTCACATGGCGCCCACAGCGTGGCGCGAGGTCGTGTTCGTCTCCTCGCTGGTGCTGTTTGTCGCCACGTTGGCCGGCTGCGGCTGGTGGCTCATGTACACGCTCACCCTGCGGCGCGACTGCCACCTCGGCCTGTATGGTGAAAAGGCCGTCGCCGAGGCGCTGATGCCGCTCATGACCGAGGGCTATCATATCTTTCACGACGTGCCGTGCGAATATGGCGAGACCAAGTTCAACATCGATCACATCGTCATCGGTCCCAGCGGCGTCTTCTGCATCGAGACCAAGACCCGCCGCAAGCGCCGTCCCATCGGCGGCCGCAAGGAGCATGAGATCGTCTTCGACGGCGAACAGCTCATCTATCCGTGGGGCGAGGACAACCACGGCCTTGCGCAGACGCGCAAGCACGCCGAGTGGCTCACACAGTGGATCTACCAGCTCATCGGCGAGCGCCTGCTCATCACGCCGGTGCTGGTTTTCCCCGGCTGGTGGGTGAGCACGACCACCCTGCGCGACCTGAAGGTTTTAAACCCCAAGCAGCTCGGCGCCATCATCCACAGCGACGCCCCGCCCATCCTCAGCCCGAAACAAATCGACCTTGTCACCCGCCAGCTCGACGCGCGCTGCCGCGACGTGGAATTCTGAGGCGCATCACGATCAGCTTACCGCCAGGACGCAGGGAAAGAACCCGGCCGCCGGCCAGCTTTCCCTGCGCTTCCGATCCTTGGCCGCGCGGTGTTAAAGTCACTTCCCCTGCACTTCGGGCAGCTTCTTCAGCTTGTCGATTTTCGGACCGATCACCATGACGCAGTAGCCCCGGTGCGGGTGCTTTTCGAAGTAATCCTGGTGATAGTCCTCCGCCGGCCAGAACTTGGCCAGCGGCACGATTTCCGTCGTAATCGGATAATGGAAATTTTTCTGCGCCTCGGCCTTTGATTTTTCGGCGGCGGCTTTTTGGGCCTCGTCCCCGTACAGGATGATCGAGCGGTACTGCGTGCCCTCGTCGTCGCCCTGGCCGCCGACCTGTGTCGGATCGTGCACGTGCCAGAAATATTCGAGCAATTTCTCGAGCGAAGTCTGGGCCGGATCGTAATCGATCTTAATGACCTCGGCGTGGCCGGTGGTGCCGCTGCAGACGTCCTCGTAAGTGGGGTTCTTGTAGTTGCCGCCCGCGTAGCCGCAGGTGACGTGTTTCACGCCGGGCAGAAGCTTGTAGGCGGCATCGGTGCACCAGAAACAGCCGCCGCCCAGGACGATCGATTCGGTTTTGGGTTCATCCGCATTCATGGATAAGGACATCGCGCAAAATACGAGGAGCAGGACGGAGGTTTTCATGGAAGGAAAATCGTTTCACGCTAGGATTGGTGGACGCATGGATGGGAGCCGACAGAGGAAGAATTATTCCCGGTGGTTTTGGCGCAGGCGGTACAAATGCCGGCCAGACCTTCCGACGCAGGGGAGCCGGAGCGGATCATTTCAGGTGCAGCGTCACCCGGGGCGCGGATGGCACGGGCGCGGTACCGGGTCCGGTATCGGTAAGGAAGACTCGCTCGGTGGGCACGCCTTGCGCGATGAGATAATCCTTCACGCCCTGGGCACGGGCGGCGGCGAGCTGGCGAAGATCGTCGTCGCCGATGGGCAGCTGGGCGGCGAGGCGCTCCATCATTTCCGCCGGTTGGATGATGACGCGAGACGGAGGCACAGGATTTTCGCCGGCCGGAGGCGGCGCGGGGGTCGAAACGGCCTCCGCCGGTTGTTTCTCGTCCGGCGCGGGGGATTTCTTAGGCCCACCCCGGAAGAAATCGATGATGCGCCCAAACAGCGAGGGTTGCGGCGCCGCGGAATTGTCGGATCCGGCTTTGGACACAGACTTGGCCGCGGGCGTTCGCGAATAGTCGTGCCCGGGACCAGGCGGGGCCGGCGGGGCCGTATTCTGTAAATTTCGCGGCGGCGGAAAAGTGGTGAAATACAGCGTGGTGAGGACCTGGTTGAACTCCTCGGGCGCGACTTGCAGCTGGTCGAGCGGCGGAAGCTGCGAGTCGGTATTGGAGTGCGACCTCCAGATTTTAGCGCGGATGAGCTGCGTGAGTTTTTGTTTCTGCAGGACGGGCGTGTCGCCGTCGGCATCGGCCGCGCCCGTGAGGTCGAGGTTGAGCCCCGGACGCGCGACCAGGGCGCGGACGATGACATCAAGCTTTGAGGTTTCTGTCGCCGTCAGCGTACTCACGCCCGGCGCAAAATCGATTTGATCGAGCTGCTGGCTGCCGCCGCCAAACATGGAGCCCAGCACCGCGAACGGCGCGGTGGCGGCCTTGGTGAGGAGGTTGACGATGACACGGAGGACGACGCGGCCAACCCGGAAATCCGGATCGTCGAGGCGGCCCTGGACGGGAAGGTCGATGACGATTTTCCCGCTGCTATCCTTCAGCAGCGCGATGGCGAGACGGACGGGAAGGCCGGTGGCATCGGGGCTGCTGGTTTTTTCCCCGAGCGTGAACTGGTTGAGCGTGGCGACGTTCTGGCTGTCGAGGCGGCGTTGCGCGAGGCGAACCTTGAGGTCGAGCGAGAGGTTGCCCTGCGCGAGCGCATAGCCGGCGTATTTGCCGACGTAGGTGCCGGCGGGCACGAGATCCACGGCGGCACAGGTGACGGTCAGGTCGGTCGACGCATCGCTGCCGAATGGGTTGATCTGGCCGGCAATGGCCACGGGCGAAGAGTTGTCCACCATGGCCCGGAGATCGACGTCGGCATGGGCGTAATCGGCGGAGGAGAGGCCGGCGAGGGATCCGGCGATCTGGTTGATCGCGATGCGGGCATTGGGCTCGATTGACCGGTCGGCCAGCACCAGCGTGCCGTCGGCCAGCATGACATGGCCGATGGTGATTTTGGGTGCCGGCGATGCGGCGGCTTTTTCAGCGGAATTCTGGCCCTCCGCGGCCGGCTCGCTCCGCAGAACCGCGGCGAGATTGGTCGTGCCATCGCGATGAACCGTGAAATGAAAGGAAGGCTCGCTGAGCGAAACCTGCGCAATGTTCAGCCCCAGCGGCGCGGAGGTGAAATCGAGCTGCTTCAAGCCCAGCGAAACTAGACTCGCGAAGTCTTCCCCCGCGGCCGCGTCAACCGTGATGACACGATCCACCCCGGCATCACCATGAAAGGCGATCGAAGGCTTGGCGTCCGCGCCGGTGGCGAAGGTGAACTGGCCGTGCGCCGAGGCCGTGCCTTGCGCGATGCGGAGATCGACAAACGGCTCGATGTAGGGGCTGGCGCCCGCCAGCGGAAAGTCGGTGAGGTCCACCGCAAGGTCGGCGTGAAGCGGCGAAAGGGCGAAGGTGCCGCCGAGGTTGAGCGCGCCCTGTGGGGCGAAACGCAGCGCGAGCTTGAAGGGTACCGGCGGCGCAGAGGGCGCGAGGGAAAGATTTTGTGCGGAAAGGTCGAGCGATGCGATGGTGTTGTGCGCCGGACGCGGCGTGGTGGCATCGTCAAATGCCAGCGCCAGGCCGTGGACTTCCAGGCTCGCCAGAGAAACATCCAGCGGGCCAGCGGGGGCCGGCGCGGCGGCAGCTTGCGCCGAGACGGGAGTTCCACCGTTCGCCGGCGGCATGAACATCGTGACGAGGTTGAAGGTGCCGTCGGCGGCGCGTTGCAGGGCAACCTGACCGCCGGTCAATGCAAACTTGGCGAGGGAAATTTTCAGCGGCGCGAGCGAGGCGTTGAGGCCGGTGAGGTCGACAGCCGGCAGGGCGAGCACGGGCGCGGCGATGCCCTGCGGCGCAAGCTGGAGGCCATGCAGATGCAGCTCGCCGCCGGTGAGTTTCATCACCCGTGGCTCGACGCTGAGGTCGAGTTCGTAATGACCGGCAACATCCAGCGTGCCGGCGAGGACCTCCCCCCGCATGGCACCGGCATAATAAGGGGCGTATTTCTTGAGTGCGATCTGGCCGAGCGTAAATTCGCCGGCCGAGCGCAACGGGTCGGCGGAGAGCGTGCCGCGCCAGTGCAACGCTTCGCCGGACTCGGTCGAGGCGGTGAATTCATACGGGGCGCCGGGCGCCGGCGCGGTGGAGAAATCCTTCAGCGAAAAGCTGAGCGGGCCCAGCTCGGTCGCGAAATCCTGCGCCCGGCTGTGGTCGGCAAAGGCGAAGCGCGCCTGCGTGACGGCGAGCTGGCCGATGACCAGCGGCCGAGGCCTGGCGGGCGGCGCCACCGGCTTTTCCGCGGACGGCGCGAGCAGGTCGGAAATGTTGAGCGTGCCGTCCTTGCGAACCTCCAGGCGCGCCGTGGGCGCGTCGACGGAGATTTCCTGAAAGATCCACTTGCCGGCCAAGAACGACCAGGAGTCGAAGTTGACGTAAAGGCGTTCGCAGCCAAAGAGCAGCCGGCCATCGGGGTCGTTGATGGCGAGGCCGTCGATCGTGGTCGAAAAAACATAGGGATTGAGATGGAGCGCGCGGATGGCGACCTGTCGATGAAGCGCCTCACCCAGGCGACGCTCGAGCTGGCGCTTGATGATGGGGGGCGCGACAAAAAAGCCGATGAGGTTGAAGAGGAGAAGCAAAGCCGCCACGACAATGAGCGCGTTGCGCCAGTGATGGCCGCGACGACCGCGGGCCCCCGTCTGCCGGCGTAGCTCCAGGATGGAAAAGGGTTCAGCCACAGCGTGGCATCTTGCGCCGCGCGACAGCGGCCTGCAAGCGGGTGATGCAAGAAATCGGCAAAGGCCGCCCCGCCGCCCGCCTGCGCCTGAAATTGGGGGTTATCCCCGCCCCGAAGGCGAATAACTCAACAAAAGCCGCTCACGGGCTTTGACGTCGGGCCAATTTCCCTCCAACGTCGCCGGCCATGAAATCGGTCAAGGTGCCAGCCTTCGAACTATTTTTGCACGAGATGATCCCGCTCGCAAAGTCGATGGGGGTCACCGTGGAGGTCAGCGACGAGCAGAATCTGGTGCTGGCCGCGCCCAAGGAGCAGAACAAAAATTCGCTCAACACCGCTTTCGGCGGCAGCCTCGTGGCCCTGGCCACGCTGGCCGGCTACGGAGTGGTATGGGAATTGATGCGCAGCGAAAATGACGCGCACAAGGCCGAGTGGCGCATCGTGGTCAAGGACAGCGCGGCGAGCTACCGCCGTCCGGTGCTCGGCGACCTGCGTGCGATTTGCGAGCGGCCGGCCAAGGCCGCGATCGAGGAATTCAAGGCCGCGCTTGCGCGCTACGGCAAAGCCAAGCTGCAGGTGCGCGCCCGCGTCGTCGAAGGCGAATCCACCGCGGTGGACTTCAAGGCGGCGTTTGTGGTCACGCGGTAAGTGCCGAAATAAGCTAAGCCTATAGACCGGCGCCCTTGCCTGCTTTGCGTGCCTTCAACAAAGTCTTCAAAGTTCTCGTCGATTGTTTTTTTATTCTGTGCGGCTTGGCTTTTGTGATCACAGGCCGGACTAATGGTCGCTTTCCGTCAGAAGGAATTAATACCCGGATGGGCGGAACAATCGTAATAATTATGGGATTGGGATTCTTGTGGGCTGATCTTTCGCGCAAGAATAACAAGTAGCCACGCCGATTTTGACCCCGCCATTTCCCTCAAGCCGATCTCGTCGCCGGGGAGGGAGCTGAAAATATATACTTTTAATCCACGCCTTCCGCCTCACCGTTCCGCAGAAGGATGAATTAGCTGACGAGATTGAACGGGGAATAAACCCGCCGGGCCGGTACTCCGCGACCTGCGAGTGATCAGCCAGGGCCGCGTTCGCCGCTACGGCTCACTTGCCGGCATGCATTCTTCTAGGGGATTTTCCCGGGCGGTTGCGAATTGTCATCATAATGCAAAAGCATTGCGATTAAGAGCCCAGCTTCGACTGAAGTCCCACCCAAAGTTAGCTAACTCAAAGGAGTCTTCCATGAACACCCCCGCTATGAAACTGGTCGTTTGCCGGTCGCTGGTCCTCGCTCTGACCACGGCCTTTGTCTCGTTCCCCGCCCACGCCGCCCCGAGCCTGAGCATAACCAAGCCGCCCGTTGTGTCCGGCCCCAATCCCAACACCGGCCCGGCGCCGACGGATCCACAGGCCAAACAAGGCCAGTGGTTCCTTTTCCAACCTCCCGGCACGACCGTCGTCGCGATCGAAAACCGCGCCTATCAATTCCATGACAATGCAACCGGTGCGGGCGGCGGCAACGCGTCGACCAAGGCGATCTATGGCTATGTCTCGCATATCATCGCCGCCGCCGGTCCCATCAGCGGCATCGTTGCCTTCGACATCACCGCCACGATCACGAACGATGACTCCAGCGCCACAGGCGCGGGACTGCCCGGTCATAATTCCCATGGCGAGAGCCTGGTCGCCGGTTCGACGCCGGCGCCCTATCGGGGACCGCTCGTCTCTCCGGTTCTGGTGGCGGATTTTGCCCTGGCCTCGCCCACCCTGTTCCCTGCCGGTCCGGTGGCGAACACGCCTTATGCGGTGTCGCCGGGCCCGCGCATCGTGGCCGTGGATAATGACATGAAGGCTTGGTATTGTTTCAACAATACTGTGCCAACCGGCGGTTATTATGTTCCTGGCTGGGAGTTCCCCACCATCAATCCGGGCGCGTCCGCCACGCAAGTGCTGCATTTCGAGGTCCTCGACGGCGGCCTTGCAGCAAGCGATGCGCGCAATGCGGCGATCATGCAGTCGTACGTCAGCCACAGCGACATTCTCTCCAGCCGCACGACTTCACTCAAAGTCTCCAATTGGGTCGGAGGGTTGCTGCCCGACACCGGCGCGTCGTATTCGTCCGCCGCTGAATCGAGCGACGTCGAGGTCTTTCACGACATCATCCCTGTTCCCTGACCGGCCAGTTCCCCTGGCCGCCCGGTTTGACGCACGAGCCTGCCACCACGCGGCGGGCTCGTGCTGTTTTTGGAATTTGCTCACCGCCCCCGCAGGGCCTGCGCGGCGGCGTAGTATTCCTTCTCCCACTTGGCCTGGTTGTCCGACGCCTCGCGGATGAAGGGCGTGAAGACCGCCATACGCAGGATAAACCAGTTGAGGAGATTGAAGGGAAAATAAACCCGCCGTACGAAATCAACGAAGAGCACGACGCGCCAGTGGTCGGTCTCGTTCCAGACTTCGTGATTGTAGCTGTCATCAAAGATGAGCGCCTTGCCCTCGTGCCAGTGCGCAATCTGGTCGTTCACACGGATGCGCACTTTTTCGTTGGGCTCGGGCACGATAAGGCCGAGGTGCAGGCGCAGCACGCCGTTGTAGGGGCCGCGATGCGCGGGAATGTGCTTGTTGGGCGCGAGAATCGAGAAGAAGCCGGTCTTGAAGCCGGGGATTTTCTTGAGCGCGGCGACGGTGTCCGGGCATTGCTGGCAGTTGGCGTCCGCCCACACGCCGTAGCCGCAAAACACGAAGGTCTTCCAGTTGTTGTCGGTCTGGATCGTCTTCACGTCGGTGGAGATGTCCTGGAAGTTCGGCAGCTCGTCGCGGCGCAGCATCACGCGGTCGAGCTCGGCGCGGATTTTCGGGAATTCGGCCTCGATCGCCGCGACCCAGGGAAACTTCGCGTTGTCGAACACCGGCTGGTCGCCAACGATGGAAAACTTGTAGAAGCACCATTCGGCGGCATCGAGGAACTTCGCCGCCAGTTTCCCGACAAAACCCGTGGGCGGGTTCAGCGGCTTGCCTTCAATTTTTTTGACCATGGGTAAAAAGGAACAGGGTTTCAGGCGCTTGGACGCGCTCGGACAAAATTTGTTTCATCACGGAGCGCGGAGACGCCGCCGCGGCGTGCTCAGATGTGCTTCGAGTCGGCCGCGTCTTTCTGAACGTAGCCGCTTTCCTGCCGCTGGTGGTTGACCTGGTTTTTCTTCACGTAGGCCTGGTAAACATCGTCCGGGCTCATGCCGAGCGTCTGCGCCAGCGAGACCAGGAAATGGAAAAGATCGACCACCTCGACACGGGCGTTCTGTTCGTCGAACTTCTGGTACTTGGCCCACCATTTCCATGGCACGCTGTCCACCAGTTCGGCCAGCTCCTGCTGCATGGCGCGGGTGTAGTTGAGAATCCACTTCGCCTTTTCGTCGTCGGTCGGCGGCGGGAGGGCCACCCCAATGCGCCGGTTGAGCGCGTCCTGCATGCGGAAAATTTCCTCGAGCTTGTCCATGCCTCGTGGCTACGGCGCACAACGCATGCTGGCAAGCCCGGCGTGTCGATTCGGTGTCGGACCGCCCCGAACCGCCTCCCGGATGGCCTGTTTTTTACAGTTGCCGCGGGAGGCGAAATGGGCGATAGTATCGGGTTATTGCAAGCGTCGAGCGCGATTTCCGCGTTCCGTGTGCATTCACAAACATCCGGCTGCTCCCGCTTTGCGGTGAGCGCCGTCTCATAAAACAAACACACAACATGTCAGAACCTGAAACGTCCGGCGCGCCATTGGCCAGCGCCGAGACCATCCAACCGCCTGCTGCCTTCGGCACCTCGCGCGGCTCCGGCCTTGCCCGCGGCAAACGACCCGCCGCCGCTCCTGCCGCCAGCGCGACCGCCAGCACCGGCGAGTACAGCCCCACAGCCATCGCAGTCGTCACCCCCAAGAGCGACTACCAAAACCCGTTCGCCGAGCCCGCTCCTGCGGCCCCGGTGAACGCCATCAGCCCCGCTGCCGTCGCTCCCGCGCCGGCGAGCGTCGAAATCAAGGAAACTCCCGCCGCCCCGGCGCCTGTGCCGGCCGAACCTGCGGTCAAGCCACAGCTCAACATCCTTCCGCCCGCGGAAGCCAAGCGCCCGGCCGTCAGCTGGGAAAGCGGCCAGTCCGGCGCCGAGATTCCGGCCAAACCCGAGCCGCGCCAGCGCCGCGAGGACCGCCCGGTCTTCCGCGCCGAGCGCCCCGAGTCAAAGCCGTTCGAGTCGCACGATCCGCGCGACTTGCGCCGCGAGCAAAAACCCTTCGAGGCCCGCGAGCCCCGTGATTCCCGCCGCGAACCGCGGTCATTTGAACCACGTGAACCGCGTGAACAAAAGCCGTTCGAACCGCGTGAGCCCCGCGAACAGCGCGAACCGCGCCGCGAAGCGCCGTTTGAGCAGCGCGAAGCCCGGCCCAAGCCGGTCATCCCGACCTCCGCGAAAAAATCGGGCGGCTTCTTCGGCTGGCTGAAAAGTCTCTTCGGCGGCCCGACGCCCGCCAAGGCGAACCCCAACGGCACCCCCTCACCCGACGGCGGGCACGGTCGCGACGACCAAAACCGCCAGCACCGGCGCCGCCACCGCGGCGGCCGGGGTCGTGGAGGTTTCCGCGACGGTGGCGCTCCGCGCGGCGAGGGCCAGCATCCCCGCCACGAGGGCGGCCACGAGCAAAACGGCGAACAGCGCCAGGATGGCGGCTTCCGTCGCCGCCGTCGTGGCGGTCGCGGACGCAACTTCCGTCCCGGCGACCAGCAGCGTGGCCACGGTGGCCCGCCGGCCAGTTAATTCTTGCGCCACGCCCCGCGCTGCGCGCATCTCAAAGGCGTCCGTTTCCGCGGACGCCTTTTTTGCGCACAGTGCAAATCCACCGGAGCCTTGGCGAAGGCGGATTATGCTGCTAACCACTTCCCTCAATCCACGCCCCCGCTTCGCGCCACATGTCCGACCTCATCGTCCACGGCGGCAAGCCGCTCTCCGGCACCATCGTTCCCTCCGGCAACAAAAACTCCGTGCTGCCCGTCTTCTGCGCGACGCTGCTCACCGACGAGCCGGTCACGCTGAAGAACGTCCCCGACATCACCGACCTCGACAAGCTCGTCGCCTTCGCGCGCCAGCAGGGCTCGCGCATCGAGTGGGACCGCGCCGCGGGCGAGATGCGCCTGGACCACTCCGGCTTCAAGAACGCGCTCGCCAACGACGAGCTGCCGCAGGACATGCGCTCGACCGTCCTGCTCTACCCCGCCCTGCTCCGCAGGCTGAAAAAAATCTCCATTTCGTCCAACGCCAAGGGCTGCTCGCTCGGCGTGCGCGAGATCGACCCGCACCTTGAGATCCTCCGCGCCCTCGGCGCCGACATCAACGACGCCGACCCGCTCATCATCAGCCTGCCCGACGGCTTCATCGGCGCGCGCCACTGGCTCGACTACATGTCGGTCACCGTCACGGAAAATTTCGCCATGGCCGCCGCGCTCGCCCAGGGGAAATCCACCCTCATCAACGCCGCCAGCGAGCCGCACGTCCAGGACCTCTGCGCCGCGCTTGTCGCGATGGGTGCGAAAATCGACGGCCTCGGCACCAGCCGCCTCGAGATCACGGGCGTCAACAAGCTCCACGGCGCCACCATCACCATCAGCACGGACTACCATGAGATCGTCACCTTCCTCGCGCTCGGCGCGATCACCGGCGGCGAGGTGCGCGTGGAAAAATCCCTGCCCCAGCATTTCGACCTCATCACCCACGCGTTCCGGAAACTCGGCGTCGTGATCGGGCACGAGGACACCACCGCGCACGTACGCCGCAACCAGAAGCTCGTCATCGCGCAGCCGCACACGACGAATCTCCTGCCCAAGATCGAGGCCGCGCCCTGGCCGTATTTCTCCGTCGACCTCCTGCCGCTCATGATCGCGCTCAGCGTCCGCGCCGAGGGCACGATTCATTTCTGGAACAAGGTCTACGAAAACGGCTTTTCCTGGATGCCCGAGCTCGCGAAGTTCGGCGCGCACGTCGTCGTGCTCGATCCGCACCGCATCGTCGTGTTCGGCAACAAGCCGCTTCGTCCCGCGGTCGTCGACTCGCCCTACGTCATCCGCGCCGCCGTCGCGCTCACCATGGTCGCCGCCGCCATCCCTGGCCGCAGCGTCGTGCGCAACGCCGAGATCATCAAGCGCGCCCACCCGCGCTTCGTCGAAAATCTCCGCTCCCTCGGCGCTGAACTCGAGTGGCAATGACATGAACGCCGCCGAAAAACCTGCCAAGGGCGTCAGCCACCTCACCACCGCCCTCGCCACGCCCGTCTCGCCGGCCGAGGCCGCGCTGCGGCCGTTGTCGTTCGGCGACTTCGCCGGCCAGGCGAAAACCATCGACCGCCTCAAGATCATGGTCGGCGCGGCCAAACGGCGCGGCGACGCGCTGAATCACATTCTGTTCTCCGGCCCGCCCGGCCTCGGCAAGACCACCCTCGCCTTCATCCTCGGCCACGAACTCGGCCGGAACGTCCGCGTCACCTCCGGCCCCGTGATCGAAAAAGCAGGCGACCTCGCCGGCCTGCTGACTAGCCTCGAGGAAGGCGACCTGCTCTTCATCGACGAGATCCACCGCATCCCGAAGACGGTCGAGGAATACCTTTACTCCGCGATGGAGGACTTCCGCCTCGACATCATGATCGACCAGGGGCCCAACGCCCGCAGCGTGCGCCTCTCCATCCCGAAATTCACACTCGTCGGCGCCACCACCCGCGCCGGCCTGCTCACCGCGCCGCTCCGCTCGCGCTTCACGCTGCAGACGCGCCTCGATTATTACGATGCCCCCACGCTCGTCGGCATCGTGCGCCGCACCTGCGGCCTGCTCAAGATCGAGCTCGACGATACCGGCGCCCGGGAAATCGCCGCGCGCGCGCGCGGCACTCCGCGCATCGCCAACAATCTCGTCAACTTCGTCCGCGACTACGCGCAGGAAAAGGCCCAGGGCAGGATCACCCAGCCCGTCGCGGCCGCCGCGCTCGAGATGCTCGAGATCGACGCCCGCGGACTCGATGAGATGGACAAGCGCCTCCTCCGCGTCCTGGCCGAAAACTACGGCGGCGGCCCCGCCGGCGTAAACACCCTCGCCGTCGCCGTCGGCGAGGAGGCCGACACGCTCGAGGAAGTGCACGAACCGTTTTTGATCCTCGAAGGTTATGTCCAGCGCACGCCACAAGGCCGCATGCTCACGCCCAAGGGCTACGCCGCGCTCGGCCTGAAGGCCAGGGACGGCGCGCAGGGTTCGCTGCTGTGAGACGCCGGCTTCTGATTGCAAAGGCCGACTAAGTTGAGGCGAATAAATGAGAGCAAATCGCATTTAGGGAGCCAATTGCTAAGTGCATGAGCACCCAAATGGCTTTCCATTCTCGACGCGGGCAAGAAATGCTTCTCGTCCTCTACGCACTTGCCGAACTCGGAGGCATTCGTCGAAGGCAAGAAGTTGTTGATCACATCTCGGGCCAGCGTTGGTACGAGCTAATCGGAGAAGATCTAACGCCGACTCGGACGAGTCGAGAAGCGTGTTATCGCATCGACTTAGCTTGGGCTCGCAAAGACGGCGTGCTTCGAGAAAGCATAAATAATTTCGAGCGTGATTCTTGGGAACTTAATCGCCATGGGCGGGAGGTTATGGATGAAGTTACCGGCAATTTCCGCTCTGGCCATTGGGATATCAGTCGGTGCGAATTTTTCACAGCAAAGTTCAAACGACTAATTGTTCCAGCTTACGAAGCAAAGCCGACTGATCGAAAAAGAATTTCTTCAGCGGAAGACCTCGCGCGAGAGTACTTATTATAAAAAAACTGACTCAAGGTTATGGCACTAAGCTCAAAGACGTCGCCACCCACTGCCGGTGGAAGTTTGTCCTCGAGACGATTATCAGAATTCCGAGCGCGCTGCTTTTATTCGCGGTCGCTTTCCTGGCAGTCCCTGTCCCGAGACGAGGTTGCCCGAGGACACGGCTGTTGGGGTGAACTAGCAATAGAGCTTTCTTGATTCAGAAGCTAGGAAACCGGGAAATAAATGATTTCGATTCTCTGCGCCTTCGCGCCTTTGCGTTAAAAACAATCTGCCTAGCCGGGATTTCACCCTGCGACGGTGAACCGGGCCGCAAGTCGCGTGTCCACCGCACCGGCCGTTTGCCGCCTTTTGCGGCGCGGTCGCTTCATTCACCGCACCGGCGCGCCAGCCTTCGGTCGCATAACCCACACCTGTTATGCCAGGACCCAACTTCGACTCCACCCTGCCCCGCATCGGGATGGTTTCCACGCATGGTTATGTCGCGGCCGAGCCGCCGCTCGGCGCGGCCGACACCGGCGGGCAGGTCGTCTACGTGCTCGAGCTTTCCAAAAAACTCGCCCAGCTCGGCTTCGAGGTCGACATCTGGACGCGCCGCTTCGAGGACCAGCCGGAGTTCGACCTCATCAACGACCAGGTGCGCATCATCCGCGTGCCCTGCGGCGGGAAGAAATTTATCGGCAAGGAATACCTTTACCGCCACCTCGGCGAATGGGCCGAGCATGCGCTGCGGTTCATCAAAAATCACGGGCTCAAATACCAGTTCTTCGACAGTCATTACTGGGACGCCGGCTATGCCACCCAGCGCCTGGCCGAGGCGCTCGACGTGCCGCACATCCACACCCCCCACTCGCTCGGCCTCTGGAAAAAAAAGCTGATGGAGCAGGACTTCCCGGACGAAGCAGCGGATTTCGAAAAGAAATACAATTTCAGCGAACGCATCCGCCACGAGACATTGCTGTACCAGCATTGCGATGCGGTCATCGCCACCACGCCGTTGCAGCTCGACATGATCACCGACGATTATGGCGTGCCCGCCGGGCAGGCGCACATGATTCCGCCCGGCTACGACGACAACCGTTTCTTTCCGATCAGCCCGGCCACGCGCCAGACCATCCGCCAGCGCCTCGGCTTCGAGGGCAAGGTCGTGCTGGCCATCGGCCGCCTCGCGCACAACAAGGGCTACGACCTGCTGATCGAGTCGTTTGCCGTGGTCGCCCAGCGCATTCCCGATGCCGTGCTCTATCTCGCGATTGGCGGCACGGAGATCAACGCCAAGGAGCAGAAGCTGCTCGACGAGCTCAAGGCGCTCGCGGCGAAGCTCGGCCTGACGGACAAGGTGAAGTTCGGCGGCTATGTGGCCGATGCCGACCTCGCGGATTACTACCGGGCGGCCGACGTGTTCGTGCTCAGCAGCCGCTACGAGCCCTTCGGCATGACCGCGATCGAGGCGATGGCCTGCGGCACGCCGACCGTCATCACCACGCACGGCGGCCTCTACCGCGCCGTCACCTACGGGCGCCATGCGATCTATGCCGATGCCTTGGACCGCGAGGACCTCGGCATTTCCATCGTGCACGTGCTCAAGCACGGGCGGCTCTGGGTGCGGCTGTCGCGCATGGGCGCGCACAAGGCCCGCAGCCTGTTCACCTGGACCGGCATCGCGCAGCAGCTCATCAGCCTCATCGAGGAGCGCGCCGCCGCCCTCGCCTTCACCGACACCGAATGGGACGAGCCATGGAACGACGGTGACTGAGCCCGCGGTTTACCCCATGGCCACCCCCGCCCCCATCCGGCTCTTCTGCTCCGACCTCGACGGCACGCTGGTCGGCAACCCCGAGTCCTCGCAGCGTTTCAAGGCCACCTGGGAAAAAATTCCCGCGCGCCGCCGGCCGCTGCTCGTCTACAGCAGCGGGCGGCTGGTGGACGACATGCGCCGCTTCTTCATCGACCGCGAGGTGCTGCCCGTGCCCGACTACTCCATCGCCGGCGTGGGCACGCAAATTTACGACGAGCGCAAAGGACGCATGCTCGAGGAATTTTACCGGCACCTCGCCACCAACTGGGATCTCAAGCTTGTCCAGGAACTCGCGGGGCATTTTCCCGGCATGCAGCCGCAGCCCGCCGAGTTCCAGCACGCGTTCAAGTCGAGCTGGTTCCTCGAGCGCGCCACGCCCGAAACCCTGCGCGAACTCGATCAGCAGCTTGCCGCCCTCGGCCTTGAGGCCGCCATCGTATATTCCAGCGCCCGCGACCTCGACATCCTGCCCCGCCGGGCGACCAAGGGCGGCGCGCTGCAATGGCTCTGCGAACAGCTGCAGGTCCCTCTTGATCAAGTGCTCGTCGCCGGCGACACCGGCAATGACAGCAGCCTGTTTCTCCTGCCGGGGGTGCGCGGCATCATCGTCGAGAACGCCCAGCCGGAGTTGTTCGAGGCGACGGTGGAAATCCCCACCTACACGTCGCGCCTCGTCATGGCCGATGGCGTGCTCGACGGCTTGCGCCACTATGGCGTCGTCACCCGGCTGCCCGGCGCCGATGCGACCGAAATCCCCAGCGAGCAGATGGAGCCGGGCTTCCGCATGCTCTTCACGGGCACGCGCCTCGGACCGCTCGACGACGAGGAGAAAAAATTCCTCCGCCTCGCCTACGACAAGGCGCTGGTCGCGCTGAAAAAAAATCTCACGCCGATCGGCTTCTCCGCCTGCTCGCTCGACGACAACACCGTCACCGGCACCGACGTCAACTATCGCAGCGTGTGGGCGCGCGACGGCGCCCTGACGATCATCCACACGCTCGAGCTCGACGACCCCGACATCCGCGCCTGCCAGCGCCGCACGCTTGAGACACTCCTCGACGCCACTTCCCCGCCCGGCCAAATCCCCGCCAACGTCCGCATCGATGACGGCTTCGTGGACTACGCCGGCGTCGGCAACATCTGCTCCATCGATGGCGGCCTCTGGCTCATCATCGCCTTCTACAACTACATCGCGAAAACCAACGATCTCGATTTTCTGCGCCGCTATGGTCCGCGCCTCCAGCTCGCGATGAACTGGCTCAGTGCGCACGACAGCAACAATGACGGCCTGCTCGAAATCCCCGAAGCCGGCGACTGGACTGACCTTTTCGGCCGCAGCTACAACGTCCTCTACGACGAGGTGCTCTGGTTCCGCGCCAACGTCTGTTTCGGCCGCCTGCTCGAGTTCCAGGGCGAGTCCGAACGCGCAGCCGACTACCTTCGCTGGTCGCAGCATGTGCGCAGCCGCGTGCTCAGCCTGTTCTGGCCCACCACGATCACACCAATGGGCGATCCGCACCCGCATCGTTTCGCCGACCGTCAGTTCGGCCTCGGCGACTCCCAGTATCTGCTGGCCGAGATCACGCCCTTCTCCTTCAACTGGCGCTGCGATGTGTTCGCCAACCTGCTCGCCTACCTGGTCAACCTGCTCGACATCACGCGGGCCCGCACCGCACTGCGCTTCATGTGGGGCGTCGGCGTGAACAACCCCTGGCCGGTCACCAACCTCTACCCGGTGGTGCAGGCCGGCGATCCCGACTGGCGTCCGTACTACACCGTCAACCTGCTCAACCTGCCGCACCACTACCACAACGGCGGCGTCTGGCCGTTCGTCGGCGGCATGTGGGTGCGTTTTCTCCACCGCCTCGGCTTCCACGAGATCGCGCGCCATGAACTGGTGCGTCTCGCGCAACTCAACCAGCTCGGCCGCGATCAGGAATGGGAGTTCAACGAATGGGCCCACGGCGTCACCGGCCGGCCCATGGGCAAGGCCTTCCAAGCCTGGTCTGCCGCCTCCTTCCTGCATGCCTGCCATGAGATCGAGGCCGACCCCAAGCATCTTGCGCCATGAACACGCCCCCCCCTCTCGCCCTCTGCTTTGGCGAAGTCCTCTGGGACTTCCTGCCCGACGGGCTTTATCTTGGCGGCGCCTCGCTCAATGGCGCGTACCACCTGCATCGCCAGGGCCTCGAAGTGCTTCTCATCTCCGCGGTCGGCCGTGATGTGCTGGGCGACGAGTTGCTGCGCCGCCTCGGGCAATGGGGCCTCCCGACCGGCAGCCTTGCACGGCTCGATCATACACCCACCGGCTACGTCCGCGTCGCCGTCGGCCCCAATGGCGATGCCCGCTTCGACATCGTCACGGATGTCGCCTGGGACAGGATTTCCGCCAGCCCGGCCACCTTGGAGGCCGCCGCCCGCGCCGGCGCCTTCATTTTCGGCTCCCTCGCCCAACGTTCCCCCTTCAACCGCAACACCTTCGAACGGATTCTGGCGGCATTGCCGCCCGCCGCGCTGCGGGTCTTCGATGTCAATCTTCGTCCACCGTATGACGACCTCGTGCTGGTGCGTGAACTCGCCCGAAAAGCCACCGTCCTCAAACTCAATGCCGAGGAAGCCGCGCGACTCGCCGGAAGAGAAGCCGAGGCCGGCCATGAGGAAGCCTGTGCCCGAACGCTCGCCGCGCAGACTGGCTGCGGTCTGATCATTATCACCGCCGGCGCCCGCGGCGCGGGCCTGTTGCGCAACGATCGCTGGCTCTGGGAGCCGGGCCGGCCCGTGAAAGTGGTCGACACCGTCGGCGCAGGCGACGCCTTTGTCGCCTCCCTGGTCGCACATCTGCTGCAAGCCCGGTTGCCCGATCAGGAAATTCTTACCCGGGCCTGCCGGTTGGGCGAATGGGTGGCCTCACACTCGGGTGGCACCCCGGCTTACGATTCCTCCACGCCACGCTGAAGGCGCTTCAGCATATCACGGCCTGAGCGGACTCAGACCGTGGCCTGGTTGCCGTCGGTCGCAAGCGATGAACGCTCGCGGGCGCGCGCGGTGGCGGGAACCCGCGCTTCTTCGGGCACCGGCGGCTTCGGCAGCGCAGCGGCGAGGCCTTTGGCGGTATAGCCCGAGCCGATTAAAAAGATCATCGCACCCATGACTTCGAGCCAGAGCGTGGTGGTGTCGCCCAGCGCATTGGGCGAGGTCAGTGCCGGCGCGAGCTCCGGCAGCACAATCATCGCGAGGCCGAGTATAAAAAATCCAAGAGCGTGGGGGAGGTTCATGATGAAGACGGGGTCTAGACCGATGTAAGCGCGCTTTGTGCCAGCAATGCCAGTGATGCTCATTTTAATTTCAAGGCGTTTACAAACAATGCTTTGTAAATTAAATGCCATTTGCTAAGATCCTTGATCCCATGCAATTGGCAACGACTACGACGTTGTCGCGTTGCAAGCTGCGGGTCAAAGCGGGCCAAGTTGCGGCTGCAACACGATTTCCTCGATCACGGTCCGGCGCGAAAGCCGCCAGACATCAAGAAAGACCCGGGCCACGTCCTCTGCCGGCATCAGGCGTTCCGCCGGCACGCCGCTGCCCTTCCACGAAGGCGTCCAGGTCGGGCCGGGCAGCACGGTGATGACGCGCACACCTTTCGTCTTCAGTTCCTCGCGCATCACGCGCGCAAGGCCGAGCACACCGGACTTCGCCGCACCGTAGGCGGCCATGCCGGGTAGCGCCTGAATGCTCGCGATGGAGCCCATGATGAAAATATCGCCATGGCCGCGCTTCGCCATCGCCGGCGCAAAGGCGCGTGAAACCAGGAAGACACTGCGCAAATTCGCGGCGAGCATTTCATCGAATTTTGCCACCGGGGTCTGGAGGAAAGAGCCGCCGAAGAAACTGCCGGCGTTGTTGATCAAGACATCCACGCCACCGAATTTTTTTCGCACTGCCGCCGCCATGGCCGCGACGGCATCCGCGTCCGCCACATCACAAGGGAAAATCTCGACCGGACCGGCAGTCAATTTTTTGCACACGCGCGCCACCGCGCGAAGGTTTTTTTCGCTGCGGGCCACGAGCGCCAGCCGGCAGCCCCGCGCCTCACGCGCGAAGGTTTTCGCGATGGCGGCGCCGATGCCCTGCGACGCGCCGGTGATGAGGATGACGGGATTGCCCATGACCCAAAGAGTCTCACGCCAAGGCGCAGAGCCCGCCAAGACCAGTCTGTGCCTTTGCGCCTTCGCGTCTTTGCGTGAGCCGGTTCATCCTCAACATACCAGCGAGCCGAAATCCATGAAGTCGGCGGTGAAGCCGCCTTTCACGCCCTTGCAGATCACGCTGACCGCATCGTGCGAGTGGAGCGATTCGAGATGCGAGCATGCAATGCGGAAATCCACGATGCGCGCATCGGCGTCGAACTCCTTGTAAAGCAGCCGCGCCGCGTCCTCGACGAACTTCAGGTGCGCACCGTTCAGCTCGGCGAACGCCTGCTCGTCCTCGCGCTTCACCATCACCTGGGTCTCGGTCTGGAGCGCGTCGAGGCAGTGCGCCTGCACCTCCTCGATCCAGATTTTTTTGCCCTCGGCCGCCTCGAGCGTGACCCGCGCCTTGCTACGCTGCGAATGCGGCACGCTGTAGGCGCCGCGCGTGTCGCGCGCATGCTCGGCCAGCTCGGCGCTGCACGGGCAGGCCGAAGAGTAGACAAAGTCGAAATGCAGGAAGCGGCGGTAGCGGCCGTCACGCGTCATCACGCCTTCGAACGCCACCTCGTAATATTGCCAGCCCGCCAGGTCGCTGCGCAGGCTCGGCCGCATCATCGGATAGGAAAAGGCCACCTTCAGGCGCGCATCCTTCGTGTCCCCGTTGCGCAGGTAGGCCTTGAGGATCTTGCCCATCCATTCGCCGGTCACAACGCCGTTCTTGTGCTCATAAAACGAGCGCATGATCCGGCTCATGTTGATGCCCTTCAATTCCGCCTCAAGCGAGACCGTGCCGGTGACGCTCGCTTCGAGCGTGAGGATTTTTCCCGATTTCGTCCGGATTTTCAGCGGCAGGCGGAAATTGTGGATGCCGACCTGCTGGATCGGCACGTGCGCGCCCTGGATGGCGTCGTGCGCAGCCTGCATCATGTCGGGCAGCGACGCCCGGTGCGCGGGCGTGGAGCGGAATTTCTTGTCGTAGCTGCGCTTGATTTTCGCCGGCTGGCCGCAGCTGGAATTGTGGAGATACATCGGCTTCATGGCGCGTCGGGGCCGAAGTACTCGGCAAAGTTGCGGGGCGTTTCGTAAAGCCGGACGCAGTACAGCCGGCCAGCCTTGATGAACGGCTCGATCTCGTTCCAAAAAGCGATGACGAGGTTTTCCGTGGACGGAATCACGCCGCGCAGGAAATCGACGTCCTCATTGAGGTTGCGATGGTCACAACGATCCACGACCGCACGGTGCAGGATCCGTTTCAGCTCGCCCAGATCCAGAATATACCCGGTTTCGGGATCGGGCTGGCCGCGCACCGTGACTTCAAGGACGTAATTGTGCCCATGCCAGTGCGGATTGGTGCAGAGGCCGTATTGCTTTTCATTCCACTGCTGGCTTTTGGCCGGATTATGCAGGCGGTGCGCCGCGTTGAAATGCACCTGGCGGGTGATGGAAACCGTGCCGGTAAGCACGCGGGGTGCAGCGGGTTTGCGGCGGCGGGTCTGGTTCGGCATGAGCCGGCAAACAAAGACCACAAATCCGGCGCGGTCAACCCGCGTGCGGAGCGGGAGGCGGCAGCAATTCCGCGCCCAGCAGCAGGAAGGCCCCGCCACCGTAGGGCGCCGTGTCGGTCGGCGATGGCTTGCCCGGCTGGTAGCCAACCGACTGCACGCCGCCCAGCTGGCCGCTGGGCAGTTGTGCGCGCACAAGCGCGGCCCAGGCCTTCAGCACCGCCGGGCCGTAATCGGCGCGGGCCAGCAGGCCGTGGTTTACGCCCCAGGCAAAGCCGTAGGCGAAAAACGCCGTGCCGCTCGACTCGGGATCGGGAAACTGCTTCGCGTCGACCAGATTGGTCCGCCAGGCGCCGTCCGCACCCTGCAGTTGCAGGATGCGCGCCGCCAGCGTCTTGAAAAGCTGCTCGTAACGCGGGCGGCCGGGGTCGTCGGCCGGCAGCACGTCGAGGATGCGCGCGAGCCCGGCCAGCACCCAGCCGTTGCCGCGCGCCCAGAAAATCTTTTCGGGTTTGCCGACAAACCGCTGGTCGCGGAAAAACAGATGGTTTTCCTCGTCCCAGAGCGCATCCACGGCATCCCAATAAATCGGGGCCAGCGCCGCGCGGTAATGGGCGTCGCCCGTCGCCTGCGAGAGTTTTACAAAAACCGGCGGCGCCATGAACAGCGCATCGCACCACCACCAGTCCTTGCGGCCCGGCTGCGGTGCGGCGAGAAACGAGTCCACCCGCGCGCGAATCGGCGCGATGCGCTCCGGGCCCCCTTCGCGTTCGTAAAGCTCAATATAGGCCTGGCCGCAGCAGATGTCGTCCGCGTGACGGGTATTTCCGACCCGCGCGGCCGGCTGCCATTTCACGCTCTCGCCCCACTGTTTCAGCGCCTGGTGGTAGTCCTCGTCGCCAGTCGCCTGCCAGGCGGCGCTCACGCCCACGTAAAAAGCCGCCGGTTTCCAGCTGTTGGCCTGCTCGGGATGTTGCTGAGCGGCCTCCAGCGCCGCCTTCAACTCCGGAGTGAATGCGGCCTTCATATGCTCGCGGACTTCCGTGGCCGCGGGCCAGGCGATCTCACCGGCCGCGTTGCTGGGGGATAAGCCTGTGCTGGCGGTGCCGGGCGTCACGCCTTTGGGGGCGGTGCTCTGGCAGCCACCCATCAGCAGCGTCATCAGAACAGCACAGGCCGGCGGGGAAAAAAATGCCGTGGTTTTATCCATCGTGGTAGGGGCGAAGACGCAAATCTCGCGGCATTCGACGCGGGATTTCAAATAGAATTTCACCCAGTCGGGAAAGACCGCTGCAAAAAACCATTGCCCTGCGCGGCACACGCCTTGGAATGCAGTGCGATGGCCTTTCGGTTTTGTATCCTTGGAAGCGGCAGCGCGGGGAATTGCGCCCTGCTCCAGACCGACACCACGCGCGTGCTCGTCGACGCCGGTTTCTCCGCCCGCCGCCTGGGCGAACTCCTGGCCGCACACGGCGAATCACTTGATCACATCGACGCCATTTTCCTCACCCACGAGCACGGTGACCACGCCATCGGCCTCGGCGGCCTGGCCAAGTTTCCCCGCATAAAAATTTTTGCGAACATCGCGACCGCCCGCGCCGTGCAGGCCGGACTGCGGCACCGCCCGGCCTGGCAGCATTTTGAGACCGGCACGCGCTTTCGTTTCCAGGACCTCGAAATCGAGAGCTTCGCCGTGCCGCACGATGCCCACGACCCGGTCGGTTTTCTCTTCTCACACGGCGAGGACGACCTGCTTTCGCCCCGTCACGCCCTCGCCTGGCTCACCGACCTCGGCCACACGCCGCCGCACATTCACGAGCGCATCCGCAAAGCCGATGTGCTGGTGGTCGAGGCCAACCACTGTCCCGACATGCTCCGCGCCGACCAGAAGCGCCCCTGGGCCACCAAGCAGCGCATCAGCGGCCGCCACGGCCACCTTTCCAACGACCGCGCCCGCGAACTGCTCGAGTCCGTGACCAGCCCGCGCTGGCGCCGCGTCTATCTCACGCACCTTTCGCGCGACTGCAACAGCCCCGCCGCGGTCGAAAAAACCCTGTCCGGCGTCCTCGCCGCCCTCGGCTGCACTTTTTCCATCGTCGCACCCGGCGGCGGAACCCCTTTTTATGATTTCTCCTGAAACGTCGTCCGCCCACCGCGCGTCCGGCATGAAACCAGCACTTAATCTTTCATCATGACCGCCGTCGCACCCTCCGACACTTTTCGCCGCACCAAGATCGTCTTCACCCTCGGTCCCGCCACTGAGAGCGAGGAAATGCTCGAGAAAATCATCGGCTTGGGAGCCGACGTTGTCCGCCTCAACATGGCGCACGCCACGCATGAATGGACGCGCACTGTCATCCGCCGCATCCGCGCCGTCGGCCAGCGCACCGGCCGCGACCTTGCCATCATGATGGACATCAAGGGCCCGGAAATCCGCACCGGCGACCTGGCGGCGCCCATCGAGCTGAAGCCGGGCGAGACCTTTGATTTCACCGTGAGGCCCACCGGGACCAGCGGCGAGAGCGCCGAGGAGGTGCGCTCCGTCGACGTCAACTACCGCGACATCGTCAACGACATCAAGGTCGGCGATACCGTGCTCGTGGACAACGGCCTCATCCGCCTCGAGGTGCTGGAGAAAAACGACGCCCGCATTCGCTGCAAGGTGCTCACCCCCGGCGAACTCAAGTCCCGCCGTCATATCAATCTCCCCGGCGTAAAGGTCAACCTGCCCTCCTTCACCGAAAAGGACCGCGCGGATACGCTGGTCGGATTGGAAGAAGGCATTGATTTCGTCGCGCTTTCGTTTGTGCGCGAAGCAGCGGACATCGAGAACCTGCGCGAATTTCTCCGCACCAAAAAATCCCGCGCCAAGATCATCGCCAAGATCGAGGATGCGTCCGCCATCGCCCACCTCGATGAAATCGTGCAGGCCTGCGACGCCCTCATGGTCGCGCGCGGCGACCTCGGCATCGAGGTGCCCTACGAAGAACTGCCCATCATCCAGCGCCGCGCCGTGAAAGCCTGCCTCGTCCACGGCCGGGCCGTCATCATCGCCACCCATATGCTCGAGTCGATGATCGGGCAGCCCATGCCCACCCGCGCCGAGATCACCGACGTGGCCAACGCCGTCTTTGAACGCTCCGACTGCGTCATGCTCTCGGGCGAGACCACCGTCGGCCGCTATCCGCTCGAGTGCATCGCCGTGCTCGACAAGATCTCACGCCGCGTCGAGGCCGACGAGGCCGAAGCCGGCGAGCCGCCCGAGTCGGCCGTGTTTGTCTCGGACAAGATGAAAGTGCTGCACTCGGCCGTCGTCATGGCCAACGAAATTCCCGGCAGCATCCTGCTCACCTTCACCCGGCATGGCTTCATGGCCCAGGGCCTCGCCTCGCTGCGCCCGGTGCACGCGCCCATCCTGGCCTTTACTCCGACAGTCGAGATTTTCCGCCAGTTGCGCCTGCTGCGCGCGGTCGAGCCCTTTCTCATGCCGTTCGCACCCGAGCCCAACGACACCATCGAGAACGCCATTTCCTTGCTCGCGCATGACGGCCGCCTGAAGCGCGGCGACAAGCTCATCATCGCCACCGACATCCTCGCCCAGGACCGCATTGTGGACAGCGTGCAGCTCCGCACCGTGCAATAAACGATCGCGGCCCGCGCAAACGCAGCTTGCGCCGGGCGCGAATTCGTTAGCTTAAGGTTTCGCATGAGCACCGACGCCCCCATTCCCATCCCGGTCACCGTCCTCACCGGCTTCCTCGGCGCCGGCAAGACCACGCTGCTGAACCGCATCCTCACCGAGCAGCACGGCAAAAAGCTCGCCGTGATCGAAAACGAGTTTGGCGAGATCGGCGTGGACAACCAGCTCGTGATTGCCAGCGAGGAGGAGCTCTTCGAGATGAACAACGGCTGCATCTGCTGCTCCGTGCGCGGCGACCTCATCCGCATCCTCGGCCGCCTCATGAAGCGCAAGGACCGCCTCGACGGCATCCTCATCGAGACCACCGGCCTCGCCGACCCCGGCCCCGTCGCCCAGACTTTTTTCACCGACGACGAGATGCGCACGCGCTTCCGCCTCGACAGCATCGTCACCGTCGTGGACGCGAAGCACATCTGGCTGCACCTCGACGACTCGCCCGAGGCCCGGAAGCAAATCGCCTTCGCCGACGTGCTCATCCTCAACAAGACCGACCTCGTCCCGGCCGCCGAGCTCGACAAACTGGAGGCGCGCATCCGCCGCATGAATGCCGCGGCCAAGGTTTACCGCGCGCAGAATTCCAATATCCCGCTCGCCGCCGTGCTCGATGTCGGCGGCTTCAACCTCTCCCGCGCCACCGAGCTCGACCCGAAGTTCATGCAGCCGCAATACCCCTTCGAGTGGGCCGGCGCTTACACGCTGCCCGCCGGCACGCACGATCTTGTCGTCGGACATTGCGATCACGGCGATGACCATGGACACGACCACGGCGACGAAGGCCATGCACACCATCATCATCACCAGGGCAATGAAAACGAGCTCGACGTCGTCGTCCTGCCGGTGAAGTCGCTTGATGAGAAGGACCTCGCCACCGCGCGCGACGCCGCCGTGCTCGTCTTCGCCGACTGGGAAAACCGCGCCAAACCCGGGGACACACTCACGCCCGGCGGCACGCTCCAGCGCCTCCTGCTCGATCAGGGTGGCGGCACTTATAAATTAAAAATCGCCGAGCCCGGTTCCTACCTGGTCTTCGAAGGCTGCGGCGAGGATCCGCTGCACATCCAGGTCGCCGGCGAAAACGTGCGTCCCTCGTGGCAGCAGGATTTCGAGCATAATCATTCGCACGAGGATGATGTCACCAGCGTCGGCCTGAGCGAACCGGGCGACCTCGACTCCAAGCGCCTCAACGACTGGATCAGCACGCTGCTCAACACCAAGGGCAACGACATCTACCGCATGAAGGGCGTGCTCAGCGTCAAGGGCTCGCCCAAGCGCCTGGTCTTTCAGGGCGTGCACATGCTCTTCGACGCGAAGTTCGACCGTCCGTGGGACGGCGACGCACGCACCAACACACTCGTCTTCATCGGTAAAAATCTCGACCGCTCCGCATTGACCGAAAGCTTCAAGGCATGTTTGGCGTGAGTTTCTCAACGCAGAGCCACGGAGAACCAGAGTCCCGGAGAATGGTTTTAAATTCCCCGTCTCTGCGCCTCCTTTTCTCTGCGTCTCTGCGTTAACTTTCTCATGCAACTCACCAAGCACTGGGCCGCGCAGCTCGACGACTACGTCATCGACCTCGCCTGGTCGCCTGATGGCGCGCGGCTCGCCGCCGCGTCCGCCGCCGGCCCGATAAAAATTTTTTCCGCCCCTGATGGCGCGACCCAACATGAGCTGCCCGGCCACGAAAACGGCACGAATGCCCTCGCTTGGCATCCTGCCCAATCGCTGCTCGCCACCGGCGGCCAGGACGGCGCCGTGAAATTCTGGGACGCGGCCAATGGACAGCACACCGCGACCGCCGCCCTCGGCCATGCCTGGATCGAGCATCTCGCCTGGCGGCCGGCGGGCACGCCGGTCCTCGCCGCGGCGGCCGGACGCCAGTTTTCCCTGCTCAATCCCGACGCGTCGGTCAGACATGCGTTCCCCTCCGCGCCGAAAACAATTTCCGCGCTCGCCTGGCATCCCCAGGGCGGTTGCGTCGCCGTCGCCTATTTCGGCGGCGTGTGCCTGTGGGACGCCGACGATTTCGTGGCCCAAAAGGAATTCGCCTACGCCAACGGCATTCATGCGCTCGTCTGGTCGCCCGACGGCAAATGGCTCGTTTCCGGCAATCAGGACCCGAGCGTGCATCTCTGGCTGCCGGAAGCCGACGCCGAGTTCCACATGAGCGGCTACGAAAGCAAGGTGAAGCACCTCACCTTCGACCACACCAGCCGCTGGATTGCCACGAGCGGCGGCCGCGACTCCTGTGTGTGGGATTGCTCCGGCACCGGACCCGAGGGCCGCGCGGCGACAATGCTCCCCCACGACGCCCCGGTCTGCGCCGTAGCATTCCAGCAAAAGCACGGCCTGCTCGCCACCGCATCGCAGGACAGTGTCCTCCAGCTGTGGAGCCCCGAACGCAAGCAGCCGGTACGCGCCACTGTGCGCATGGCCGCCACCGCGGCGAAGCTGGCCTGGTCACCCGACGATCAATATCTCGCCGTGGGCACCGAAGCGGGCGCGATCTACGTGCTGAAGTGCGAAAATTGAGCGGGCGGAATCACGGCGGTTCGCCCACTGACTGCAGCTGCAGTTTCCGCCAGCTTTCCATCAATGATTTCGTGACCGGATTCCGGCTCAGGTCATAACCCTGTTGATCGACTGAGGCCACCGGCATCACACCGAGCAGGGCGTTGGTGACAAACACCTCGTCCGCCCCGAAAAGGAGTTCGGTGGTCACAGCACACTCACGGGCCCGGCCGCCGGCCAATCGTTGCAGCACACGGCTTCGCGCAATACCCGGCAGGATGCGGCCATCCAGCAGCGGCGTGAGCACCTCGCCGCCCTTCACCACAAACACACTGCTCATCGCTCCCTCCAGAACAAGGCCTTCGGCATCAATGAAAAGCGCCTCGTCGCCACCGGCCGCCTGCGCCGCCTGTTTGGCCCGGAGGTTTTTCAGGTAGTTCAGCGTCTTCAGGCCGGAGATCCCGCCCGCCCGCCGGTCTTCGGAAAATATCCTTAGCGCAAAGCCGTTTTTGTAGTTGATATCCGAATACGAATTTGTGCGCGCCACGATCAATTCACCCAAACTGTTCGCGTCCGAAAAAGCGACCACCTTGAGGCTCCCGTCATCCAGGCCGTTGGCCGCCGCGCAGCGCAGGCACCGGGCATGCAGCTCGCCGGATGCCGTCGTGAACGGCAGGCCCAGCTCGCCGGCGCTGCGCCTGAGCCGTTCGAAATGCTCCGGGAAAAAGACCGGCCGGCCGCGCAGGACCTTGATCGTCTCGAACAGGCCCAGCCCGTGCATGAAGCCTTCCCCGAGCGGCGAAATCAGCGCAGCGCCGGCGGCGAGCAGACGGCCGTTCAGGACGACCTGGGGCTGATATCCAGGGGCAGAATTCATATTCGCGGGGTCATTCTGGATGGGTGAGCGCGGCGTGCATCGCGAGGCCTTTGTCGAGCGTCTCCTGATATTCGCTTTCGGGATCGGAGTCTGCCACGATGCCGCCGCCCACGTGGTAGTAAGCCCGTCCGCCAATGCAGACGATGGTACGGATGGCGATATTGAGGTCGCAGTTGCCGTCAAAGCCGAGGTAACCCAGTGAGCCGGTGTAAAGGTGGCGGCGGCATGTTTCGAGTTCGTCGATGATCTGCATGGCGCGGATTTTGGGCGCGCCGGTGATCGAGCCGCCGGGGAACGCGGCGCGGAGACAGTCGAACACATCGCAGCCCGGTCGCAGTTGGCCCGAGACTTCAGCGACGAGATGCAGCACGGTCGGATGCGTTTCGAGCCGGTACAGCTCATCCACGCAGATGGAGCCGTAGTCGCACACACGGCCAAGGTCGTTCCGCTCCAGATCGACAATCATCAGCAGCTCCGCGCGATCCTTCTCACTCGCCGACAATTCCCGTCCGCGCTCCGCGTCTTCCGCCGGCGTGCCACCCCGGGCTCGTGTGCCCTTGATCGGCCGGGTTTCGACCCGGCCGTCCTGCAGGCGGAGAAACCGCTCCGGCGAACTGCTTGCCACCTGCAATGGCCCAAAGTTGAGGTAGGTCGAAAAAGGCGCCGGGCTCCGCCGCCGCAGCCGCTGATATAACGTGTAAGGATGGCAGGGCAGCGGCGCTTCGAACCGCTGGGTCAGGTTCACCTGGTACACGTCGCCCGCGCGGATGTAATCCTTGATCCGCGCGATTGCCACCAGGTACGCCTCCTTGGAGAAATTGGCCCGCGGCTCCGGCGTGGAGGCCATGGCCGGAAAGGGTGACGGGGCCGAGCCGCGCACCAGGGCTTCGCGCACGATTTTTTCCAAGTGCCGTGCGCGGCCCTCGGCATCAGGCCGGCCGGCCGGATTGGCCACCACGAAGGTGCGCTGCGTGCTCCATTCGAAGGCGATCACCGCGTCGTAAAATCCAAATTCCAAATCGGGAACCGGCAGATCATCCGGATTGGTGCGCGGGATGCGTTCGAAACGCAGACCGAATTCGTACGAAAAATAGCCGACCGCACCGCCCGCAAACGGCAGGGCCGCCGTCATCGGGCTATGGTAACGCTGGGAAAGCTTTCTCAATTCCGCCAGCGGATCGCCGCGGTGGGTTTCCGCACCGCCGTCCTGCTCGAGGGTGATCTCGTCGCCTTTCGCTCGAAAGACCAGAAACGGATCGAAACCGATGAATGAATACGCACCCAGGCCCTCCCCCGGCTGCGCACTGTCGAGAAAGAAACTGTAAGGCCGGTCGTGCAGCGCGGCGAAAAGCTGCTCCGGCGTTGCGCCAAAATCGGTTTCCTTGATGATCATGCAGGACAGCAGAAATTCGCGGACAGGTTATGCGTGCAAGGGCTTCACCGGGGTCTCCGCCCAATCCAGCGGCCCGAGCCGGCGCAGGCCGGCCGAACCGAGCCGGGTGGCGAGCACGCCGACCGTTTCCCCGGCCAGCCTCAGTCCCGGCGCGATTTCCGCCAGCGGAGTGAGCACAAAGCTTCTTTCGGCCATTCGCGGATGCGGAACCGTCAGGTTTTCATCGGCAAGGCCAACGTCGCCGTAAAGCAGCACGTCGATGTCGATTGTGCGCGGGCCCCAGCGCTCGCGGCGCTCGCGGCCAAGCCCGGCTTCAATGCGCAGACATTGCCCAAGGAACTCGTGCGGCGGATGCAAGGTGGCGACCTGCACCACCAGATTCAAAAAATCCGGCTGCGCAGCCACGCCCACCGGGCTTGACTCGTAAATTGCGGAAACCGCCATGACCTGGATGCCCGGCGCGCCGTGCAGGCGGCGGACGGCCCCGGCCAGATGCTGACGCCGATCGCCGAGATTGCTACCCAGTCCGAGATACGCGGTGTTCACGCTCTTTGCTGGTTTCGAGGGCCACGTAGTCGAGCACTCCCCCCATGGGCGCGGAGGGTTTTTTGATGATGATCTCGGCTTTGGTCACGCGCGGGCAGGCCTCGAGAATCCGGTCGAGGAGATGGTTGGCCAGTGTCTCGAGCAGTTTGACCCGGTCATGTTCCAAAATCTGGCGGCAAATGCCGTAAACCTTCACGTAATCGACCGTAGCATGCAGGTTGTCGGTCTGCGCGGCCTCGGTGATGTCCAGGGTCATGACCAGATCGATCATGAACCGCTGGCCGAGCGCGTTCTCCTCGGCGAGGTTCCCGTGATAGCCGTAGAACACCATGTTCTTGAGATGGATTCGTCCGTTCATGAGTGGTTAAAGGCCCGGAGGGCGGCGGCCATTTTCGCCGCGCGCGCGTTGGCGCGCACGTCGTGCACGCGGATAAACTCGACTCCCTGCCACACGGCAAGAGCCGTCGTCGCCAGCGTGCCCTCGAGACGCTCCTCCGGCGGCAGCGACAGGACATTCCCGATTACTGACTTGCGCGAAGCGCCGAGCAGCAGTGGAAAGCCGAGGGTCTTGAGCTCGGCCAGGCGGGCGAGAATTTCCATATTTTGCTCCTGCGTCTTGGCAAAGCCGATGCCGGGATCCAGGACGATGCGGTCCTCGGCGATACCCGCGCGCCCGGCGATTTCGAGCGAGCGATTGAAAAAATCCTTCAGCTTTTCCATGACGTCACCCGGCGTCTCGCGAAATTCCGCGTCCTGATGCATCACGATCACCGCACAACCGAATTCGGCTGCGAGGCGGGCCATCTCCGGCTGGCGCTGCAGTCCGTGGATGTCGTTGAGGAGATGCGCGCCGGCCTGCAACACAGCCCGCGCGACCACGGGCTTGTAAGTATCCACGGAAACCGGCACCGGCAGCCGCGACACCAGCGCCGTGATCACCGGCCCGATGCGGGCGATTTCCTCTTCGGCTGAAATCTCTTCATGGCCGGGCCGGGTGGACTGGCCGCCCACATCGATGATGGCCGCGCCTTCCCCGACCAGGCGGCCCGCCTGCGCGACCGCAGACTCGCACGCCCCGAATTTTCCGCCGTCGAAAAACGAGTCGGGCGTGACGTTGAGGATGCCGACGAGCAAAGTCTCCCGCCCGATCAGGACCTTTCGGTCGCGGCATGGCAGCAGGCGCGCTTCGGCGGTTCGGCTCGGCGGGTTCATGAAAACGGAAGAGGTCGGTTGTAGCGCAGCGGGAGCGCCACCGCCAGCCCAACGTGCGCGCCGATCCGCCCGGGTCAATGACGGGAGCTCGCGCCCGCCTTGTTTTCCGCGGCCAAGCGGGCCCGCAGCCGCCCGGCGGCCTCGACCATGTGGCGGAGCGCCGGCTTCACCTCGGCCCAGCCGCGGGTCTTGAGGCCGCAGTCCGGATTCACCCAGATGTTTTCCGGCGGCAGCACGCGCAGCGCCTTTTCCAGCAGCTGCTCCATTTCGGCCACGCCGGGCACACGCGGCGAGTGGATGTCATAAACCCCCGGCCCGATTTCATTGGGATAATGGAAGGTTTCAAATGCCTCAAGCAGCTCCATCCCGGAACGCGATGCTTCGATGGTGATCACATCCGCATCAAGATCGGCGATCGCCTGGATGATGTCGTTGAATTCCGCATAGCACATGTGCGTGTGGATCTGGGTGTCGTCTCGCACGCCGCCGGCGCAAAGCCGGAAGGCGTCGACCGCCCACGCGAGGTAGTCCGCCCGGTCGGCCCGGCGAAGCGGCAGCCCTTCGCGCAACGCCGGCTCGTCGATCTGGATGGCCGCGAGGCCGGCCCGCTCGAGGTCGAGAACTTCGTCGCGCAGGGCGAGCGCGATCTGCCAGGCGGTGTCGCGCCGCGGCTGGTCATCACGCACAAAACTCCACTGCAGCACGGTCACAGGACCCGTGAGCATGCCTTTCATCGGCCGGCGCGTGAGCGATTGCGCATAGGCCGACCAGCGCACGGTCATCGGCCGCGGCCGCGCGACATCGCCGTAAATGACCGGCGGCTTCACACACCGCGTGCCATAGCTCTGCACCCAGCCGTTTTCAGTGAAGGCAAAGCCGTCGAGTTGTTCACCGAAGTACTCGACCATGTCATTGCGCTCGAATTCGCCATGCACGAGCATATCGAGGCCGATCTCCTCCTGGAACCGCACAGCAGCCATGATCTCGGCCTCAAGAAATTTTTCGTAATCCGCCGGGCTGAGGCTGCCCTTACGCCAACGCGCGCGAGCGGCCCGCACTTCCTCCGTCTGGGGAAATGAACCGATCGTGGTGGCGGGAAACAACGGCAACTGGAGCTTCGCGCGCTGCGCCGCCTGCCGCTGCACGAAAGGCGCCTGGCGCGGCAAGTCGCCGGGCACCACGCGGGCCAGACGCTGTTTTACAGCAGAATTGTGGATGCGCGTACTGGTCGCCCGCGACGCCATTGCAGCCCGACCGACGGCCAGCGCTTCACGAGGCGGCGCCTGCCCCGCGAGCAGATCGCGCAGCGTCACCACCTCTACGAGCTTTTCCTCGGCAAAGGCGAGCCAGCTTTTGAATTCAGCGTCGAGCTTCGTCTCGTGTCGCAGCGTCACCGGCGTGTGCAAAAGCGAACAGGAAGGCGCGACCAGCAGGCGCCCGGGCCCGAGCACAGCCGCGGCTTTTTCCAGTTTCCCACTCGCGACCGAAAGATCAGTGCGCCAGATATTGCGTCCGTCCACCAAGCCGAGCGAAAGATCCTTATTTTCAGGAAACTCACGCAGGATGGCGTCGAGTTCGTCCGGCGCACGCACCAGATCGACATGCAAGGCGTGCACCGGCAGACGCAAAAAATCAGAAAGGTTTTCGTTCAGTCCGCCAAAATAATTGGTCACGAGCAAACGCAGCTTCGGTGCGGCGGCGGCCAGCGTCGCATAGGCAATCGCCAGCGCGCTCCGCTGTTCGGCCGTCAGATCCAGCGAGAAGATCGGTTCGTCGAGCTGCACCCATTCCGCCCCCAGGGCCTCCAGGCGCTGCAGCACTTCGGCATAGACCGGCAGCAGCCGCTCCAGCAGTTCGAAGCGATTGAAACGCGGATGCTGTGCGTCGTGCACCTTGCCCAAGGTCAGGTAAGTGACCGGCCCGATGAGCACCGGCTTTGTCTTGATACCCAGCGCGAGTGCCTCGGAAAATTCGTCGAACACCTTGGACGACGAAAGCCGGAATTGCGTGTCGGCGCGAAACTCCGGGACAAGGTAGTGATAATTGGTGTCGAACCACTTCGTCATTTCGCTCGCGGCCGCGGGAGCCTGGCAGTCGCCGCAACCGCAGGTCTCCGCGTTTTCGCCCGCGCCCCCGCGCACGCCGCGCGCGATTTGGAAATACGTGTCGAGATCGATGAGTCCACCGCTCCAGCCAAAACGGGGCGGGACATTGCCAACGAGGCAGCTGAGATCAAGCACCTGGTCGTAGAAGCTGAAATCGTTGGACGGAATCAGGTCGATGCCCGCCCGCTGCTGGGCCAGCCAATGCCGGCGCCGCAGCTCCTGGGCCATGCGCTCCAGTTCGCCGTGGGTGAGCTGCTTCTGCCAGTAGGCCTCGACGGCCTTTTTCAACTCGCGCTTTTCGCCGATGCGCGGAAAGCCGAGCGTGTGGGTGAGTGATGCCGGGTTCATGGATTTTTGATTTTGGCGAACCTGACACCGGGAAAAGCCGTCTGTCAATAAAACATATCAACATATTCATATGTATTGATATGTTTGTGCCATAGCGGGCCGTCCACATCCCATTCCGGTTAGCGCAAGCGATCCCCTTGACAAAAATCACCCCTGCCATCGACCGTGAGCACGCGCACCACCGCTTTTCTAAATGAAAAAATTCACCGCCCTGCTGCTGGCGGCCACCCTCGTCCTCACCGCCCGCGCGGAAAAAGTCACTGTCGCCGCCGCGGCCAACCTCGTTTACTGCCTCGACGCCCTCAAGGCCGACTTCATCAAGGCCGTGCCCGACGCCGACCTCGTCATCACCACGGGTGCGTCCGGCAATCTCGTCGCGCAAATCAAGAATGGCGCCCCCTACGATGTGTTTCTCTCCGCCGACGTCGATTATCCGCAAAAACTCGTGAAAGCCGGCCTCGCCGGACAGGACTCCGTCACCGTGTTCGCCACCGGCCGCCTCGCGCTCTGGACAAAACGCACCGACATACCCCTCCCCTCGCTGGCCGAGGCTGTGCGCAATCCGCTGGTAAAAAAAATCGCCATCGCCAATCCCGACACGGCACCCTACGGCCGGGCCGCACGCGAAGCGCTGCAAAAACTCGGCGCATGGGATGATGTGCAGGCGAAAATCGTCACCGGCGAAAATATTTCGCAAACCCTGCAATTTGTGGACACCGGCAATGCCGACGCAGGTTTCGTCGCACTCAGCCTGCTCATGTCCCCCAAGCTCCGCGGTACCGGCCATTACCTCGAAGTGCCGGCTGAACTTTACGGTTCGCTCGCACACGGCGCCGTGCTCACCAAGCGCGGCGCGGATAATTCCACCGCGCGCCGCTTCCTCGATTTCCTGGCCAGTGATGACGCGAGAAAAATCCTCACGGACTACGGTTACCTCGTTCCAACCAAATAGTCTTCGCCCGCGGGCTTGAGCCGGCGACCGTGCGCGGCCAACTTGGCGTCATGAGCGACTCCGCGTTTCTGGGCCTGCCGTCCGATCTCTGGTCGTCGCTCGGCCTCACGATTGAACTTGCCGCGTGCACCACGCTGCTGCTCGGCGTGATTGGTCTGCCGCTCGCGCACTGGCTTAACAGCACCCGGAGCCGTTTCGCCCCGGTGCTCGAAACGCTCGTCTCCCTTCCCATTGTGCTGCCACCGACCGTCATCGGGTTTTATCTGCTGGTCGCGTTTGCCCCGCAGCACCCGGCCGGCGCGGCCTGGCAGCGCATCTTCGGCGCGCCGCTGGCATTCAGCTTTCCCGGTCTGGTCGCCGGTTCGGTAATTTATTCCCTGCCGTTCGCCGTGCAGCCGTTCCAGGCTGCGCTGCGCGCCGTGCCGCCCGAGTTGCTCGATGCCGGCCGCATGCTCGGCGCCACGCCACGCCGCGTGTGGCTGCGCCTGCACCTGCCGCTCGCCCGGCGCGGGCTTCTCGCCGGCCTCACGCTCGGCTTTGCGCACACGCTCGGCGAGTTTGGCGTCGTGCTCATGATCGGCGGCTCCATTCCCGGCAAAACCCGCGTGGCCAGCATCGCTCTCTACGACGAAGTGCAGAAGCTCAACTATCCGCTCGCCCACACCTATGCCGCCATGTTGCTGGCCGTCTCTTTCGTACTCCTGTTCATCGTCAACCTGTTGCGACGCCGCACCCGTTGAATTTTTCGCACGAGATTTGCCAGCGCGAACGGAAGCGGTCAGCCTTTCACCCCATGTCACGTCTGCCCGCCCTCACCGCCACTGCGCTCGCCCTCGCAGGATGCGTTTCACTTGCGGCCAATGACAGGGCCGCGCCCGCACCGACTGCGCCCGCCGCCGCTTCCAAAGACTGCCACTGCGATGACAGCCCGCCAGAAAAACTGCACGGCTTCGCCTGCAAGGGCCGCATCGCCGCCGTGCTCGTCGGACAGGGCACGCTGCGCATCGCATTCGAGGAAATTCCCGGCGCCCTGCCCGCCGGCACGCGCGAGTTCAAGGCCACGCCCGAAGTTCTTACCGCCGTGCAGCCCGGCCGCGAAATCCTCGCCCGCATCGAGCAGCGCAACGGCGAGTGGTGGGTATTCGATGTGCGCCTGCTGGTTCCTCTTTCCTCCGCACCATGACGCGCCACTTGACGCGTTTGCCATAATCGCCTCGTTTGCCTTGTCCATGACCCGTCTTCGTCGCAGACCATCGTTCGCCGCCCGCCTGGTCGCGGGCCTGTGCGCGGCGCTTGTGCTCCTGCTGGCCGTGCTGGCCGCATGTCCCGCGGCACATGAATGGATCCATGGCCACGAAGGCCATGCCACACATTCCCCAGATGGCGGCGGAACGCACAGCCAGAACGCGGCCGATCCCGATGATGACGGCTGCGTCGTCACCCTTTTCGCCCACGGCGTCGTTTCGGCCGCTATTTTCACCACGCTGGCCGTGGCGTTTTTCCTCCTGATCTCCCCCGTCGCGCAGCCGCGCGAGGCCTTGTGCCTGCCGGCGCCGCGTTACCGGCTGCCGCCGCTGTGCGGCCCGCCGCAAAGCTGAGCCATTGCCGCCCGCACGTCCGCGTTGAACGCGGGCGTTTTTGATCCATGCCGTCACCCGGCCTTCCGGCCCATGGTGTCGGCGCATGCCCACATCCAATGACTCAGCTTTGCCATGTCCGCACATCACACTTTCGTTCTTTGCCTTCTGTCCGTCGCAGTCACTTCGTTCGCCTCCGCGCAAACCGCCGCCAGCCCGGCTCCGGCCGCCGCCGGCAAGACCGTCGTGCTCGACCCCTTCACCGTCACCGGCCAGCTCGACAAGGCCAGCGAACAAATCGTGCCCGCCCTGGGCGGCACCGAATATAACATCAACAAAGACCAGATCGACACACTGCCTCTCGGTGATAATGCCCCCTTCAACCAGGTAATCCTGCGGGCACCGGGCGTGGCGCAGGATTCGGCGGCAAACGGGGATTTGCATGTGCGTGGCGAACACGCGAACCTGCAATACCGCATCAACGGGGTGCTGCTGCCGGAAGGCATCTCGGGCTTTGGGCTGGAACTCGATCCGCGCTTCGTGGAAAACACGGAGTTCATCACCGGCTCGCTGCCGGCGCAATACGGTTTCCGCACAGCGGGCGTTGTGGACATCCAGACCAAGGGCGGTGCGGTCGAAAAGGGCGGCGCCGTGGAAATGAATGGCGGCAGCTACGACACAATTCATCCAAGTTTTGAATACGGCGGTTCGGAGGGAAACACGAACTGCTTTATTGACGGCGGCTACAACCACAACGGCATCGGGCTGGAAAATCCCACCGACAGCTCGAAACCGGTTCACGACACGACTGATCAATACAAGACATTCACGTACCTGTCCCATATCCTGGACGCGACGAGCCGGATCAGCTTCATCGGCAGCGCCTCTTACAGTAATTTCCAAGTCCCGAATACGCCGGGCCTGCCGGTCGGCACCGCGCCCGGCGGTGATCCGTGGAACTCAACACAAGGGCCGGCGACCTTTAATTCATCGGCCTTGGACGAAAGGCAAAACGAACAAAATTACTACGGCGTCTTCACCTACCAGAAATCGGCGGACAATTTGAACTTTCAAATTTCCGCGCTGGGCCGGAAGAGCAGCGTGCATTTCATGCCCGACCCGGTCGGCGATCTCTACTTCAACGGCGTGGCCAGCGATGTGGATCGGAAGCTTTACTCCGGCGGCCTGCAGGCCGATGCGAGCTACAATCTCGGCGACCAGCATACGATTCGTGGCGGCGCGATGTGGCTGAATGAATCCGTTTCCGCCGATTCGACCACCACGGTGTTCAACCTGGACGCCGACGGGAATCCGGCAGGGATGGCCTACCCCATCGTGGATGACCACACGCTTCATGGCCTCTTCGCCGGCTTGTATTTGCAGGACGAATGGAAAATTTTTTCCGCCCTCACCCTTAACTACGGCACTCGCTTCGATGTTTTCAACTCGTCGTTTGACAACGAAAATCAACTCAGTCCGCGCATTAACCTGATCTATCAACCGACGGACTCGACGACATTGCACGCGGGTTATGCGCGCTATTTTACGCCGCCACCGGTTGAAAACGTGTCGGGCCGCACCGTGGCGCTTTTCGACCCCACATCGAACGCTGCCCCCACGGACCAGGACGATCCTGTCAAAGCCGAGCGCGCGAATTACTTCGATGCCGGCATCAGCCAAAAGCTCGCTCCCGGATTAGAGATCAGCGTGGACGGCTACTATAAGACGGCGAAGAACCAGCTCGATGACGGCCTGTTTGGACAAACGCTCATCCTTTCGGCGTTCAATTATGACAAAGGCAGGGTTTACGGCGTGGAATTCACGGCCTCCTATGCAACCGGAGGCTTTTCCAGCTATGCCAACCTCGCCTACTCGGTGGCACAGGGCAAGGAATGGAGTTCGGCGCAGTTTCTGTTCGATCCGGCTGACCTGGCCTATGTCCAGAATCACTGGATTTATCTCGATCACGAGCAGAAGGTGACCGGCACGGCCGGCATCGCTTATGCGTGGAACGATTCCCCGGGCCAGGCGCAAGTCCATGCGGACGTCATTTATGGCACCGGATTGAGAACGGATGCGACGGCGCCCGATGGTTCAACCATTCCCAACGGCGGGACGGTTCCGGCCTATGTCACCCTCAACATCGGCGCAGGACAAACCTTCAAAATCGGGTCTAAACAAACTTTGAAAGTCCGGCTCGATGTCGTGAACCTCGCAGACAAAAGCTATGAATTGCGCGACGGCTCAGGCGTCGGCGTCAATGCCGCTCAATTCGGCCAGCGCCGTGGCTTTTACAGCACGGTCGCGTTCGCCTTCTGACACCCCATCCTGCCAATCCGCGACCATGCACTTTTCATCATGAATCCGAGCCCTACAACACCGCTCCTCCAGATCAGCGACCTCAAAAAATCCTTTGTCTCCCCCGAGGGTGACCGGAAGGCCATCGTGGACGTGCCGGAATTTTCGCTCGCCGCCGGCCAGCAGCTGGCGCTGCGCGGCGAGAGCGGTTCAGGCAAGACCACCTTCCTCCATCTGATCGCCGGCATCCTCACCGCCGACGCCGGCTCCATCCGTATCGGCGACCGCGACATGGCGGCACTCGGGGAACCGGCGCGCGACCGCCTGCGGGCCTCGGTCATCGGCTATGTCTTCCAGACCTTCAATCTGCTCCAGGGTTATTCGTGCCTTGAGAATGTGCTGCTGGGCATGGCGTTCGGTGGAAAGACGGACCGTGCCCACGCGATCACGCTGCTGACGCGCGTGGGCCTGGCGGACCGGTCGCGGCACTATCCCCGGCAGCTCTCCACCGGCCAGCAGCAGCGCGTGGCCGTGGCGCGGGCGCTGGCCAAGGGTCCAAAGCTCGTCCTCGCCGACGAGCCCACCGGCAACCTCGACCGTCGGAACGCCCGCGCGGCTCTCGCGCTCATCCGCAAAACCTGCCATGAACACGGCGCCGCGCTGCTGCTCGTCAGCCACGATCCGGAGACGCTCGGCGCCTTCGAGGATGTGAGGGATTTTGCGAACATCAACTTGGCCATGCAGGAGGCCGTGTCATGACGCTCGCCCTCATCATTCTCCGCAGCCTGCGGCAGCACGCGCTGTCCACCCTCGTCACCGCCCTCTCCATCGCGTTGGCCGGCGGCCTGCTCATGTCCGTCTGGGCGGTGAAGGAGCAATCCCAGGCCGTGTTCACTCATATGAACTCGGGTTTTGATGCGGTGCTTGGCGCGCGCGGCTCGAAACTCCAGCTCGTGCTGAATGCGATTTTCCACCTCGAGGCCTCGCCCGGCAACATCTCCGCCGCCGACTACGAATTCATCAAGCGGCACCCGGCCGTGAAGCGGGCAATTCCGATCGCCGTCGGCGACAACCTGCGCGGCTACCGCATTGTCGGCACGATCCCCGAACTCTTCACCGACGTGGAATACGCAGCCGGAAAAAAGTTTTCGCTGAGCGCCGGCCGGCTGTTCGATCCCGCGGAAAAGGAAGCTGTCATCGGAAGCTTCGTCGCGCAGGAACTCGGCCTGGGCGTCGGCGACACATTCCATCCCTTCCATGGCCTGATCTACGACGAGCGGGACCAGCACGCCGAAACCTATCATGTGACCGGCGTGCTCGCGGCCTCCAACACACCCATCGACAAGGTGATTTGGATTCCACTGCACGGGCTGCAGACGATGAGCGGGCACGATCCGAGGGCGGCTACCGACGTGAGCGCGGTCCTGGTCCAGCTCCGTTCCCCCGCCGCCGGTTTCATGCTCGACCTGATGTACAACAAGCAGGGCGACCGCCTCACCTTTGCGTATCCGATTGCGGCGATCATGGCCGGGCTTTTCCAGAAAATCAGCTGGTTCGACCAGGTGCTCTCGTTGATCGCCTACCTGGTGGCGCTGGTGTCCGCCGCCGGAGTGCTCGTCGCCATCTACAACTCGATGGCGGCCCGCCGTCGGGACATCGCCATCCTGCGGGCGCTCGGCGCGCATCGCCGGACGGTCTGCAGCGCCATCGTACTCGAGGCCGCGGCCATCGGCGCGCTCGGCATGATCGCGGCCTTCGCCGTCTACGCCGGTATCTTCACCATCGTTGCAGCGGTCATCCGCGCACAAACCGGCGTGATGCTTGAACCCTTCGCCTACAATCGCGTGATGCTCTGGGCACCCCTCGGCATGATCGCACTGTGCGCCCTGAGCGGACTCCTGCCGGCCTGGAAAGCCTACCGCACCGACATTGCCGGCAACCTCGCGCCCCTCTCATGACTCCGGCCACCCATCGCTGTCCGTCATGAAAATCTCCAGGCTCACTTCTTGTTTGCTTATTCTCCCACTGGCGCTGGCCGCGGGTTGCAGCAAAAAATATGTCATGACCGACTCGCCGTACAAGCATGTGCACCATCCGCCGCATGGCGGCATACCCGTGGTTCTCGGGGACGAAGCTTATCATCTGGAACTCGTCCTGAATGCCGGCAGCGGCACGCTGCAAGCCTACGTTCTTGACGGCGAGATGGAGGAGTTCATCCGCTCTGCCGTACCCTCCATCGAGATCACGGCCGCCGTCAACGGTGCGCCGCAAACGCTCATGCTCAAGGCCGTGGCCAATCCGGCGACCGGGGAAACCGTCGGCGACACTTCACTCTTTGAAGCGCAGGCCGGTTGGCTGAAAACAACGAAGGAATTTGATGCCGTGCTTAAAAGCATTACTGTCCGCGGCACAACCTTCAGCGACGTAAAATTCAATTATCCGAAGGGCAATGATACGGATTGAACCAAAAACCGGACTGAGACTGGGAGTCGCCGCCCTGATGGTGGCGCTGGGTTTCCCCTTGCGCGCGGGGATCGACCCGATGAACCCCAATGCCACTCTCTACGAACGGCCGCCGACACCGGCCGGGGCGGCCAATTCTCAGCCGCCAGTATTTCCTGAGCTGAAACAAGGGGCCGATGGCTACTGGATCGTGGACTTCCGCCATCTCGCGTCATTTGCCTTCGCACCGCCGGCGCCCGACGCGCCGCCCAAGTCCGGTTCGGTCGAAGGCATTCCCCAAAATGTACGGGCGCTCGAGGGCAAGCACGTTTGCATCAGCGGCTATCTGCTGCCGCTCAGCATGGACGACCATAGCAATCTGGTGAAAGAATTCCTCATCATCCGCAGCCCGATGGTCTGCTGCTACGGGGTCGCGCCCAAGCCCAACGAATGGGTGGTGGTCAAAATGAAGGGCCAGGGCATCGCCGACACCATGGACATGCCGATGAATTTCTACGGTACGCTGCACGTCGGTCAGATCTACGAGGACGGCGCTTTCGCAGGCCTCTACCGGCTCGATGGCGAAAAAGCGGCGGCCCATTAGTCCTCACCACCATGGATTGGATCGCACAGCGGGGTGGCAGTCCACCCAGGGTTCCAAGGAGGTTATAAAAGCGGGAATTCCGGCCTTCGCGTTGCAGAAAAGAAGGAACGTCCGTGGCCTTTTTCGGACAATGCTGCATGTTATAAGCTGCATACGGCGCCAGGTGGATGCGCCCAGCCGCCGCCAGCGTCAGCCCTTAAACCCAAAGAGGCGCGATGAACACCGAACAGTTTGTGCTGAGCTACCTGCCCACCGCCTTGGTGGCGGGCGTCCTCGGCGTGACGGCGCTGGAGCTGGTCATGTGGCTGATCACGCGCAAAGGCTGGGCGCAGGGCAACATGATCGTCGCCATCGGCAGCCTGCTGACGGGATCACGGAAAAACGCCTTCAAAGTCGGCGTCGTGCTGCATGTCATCTCGGGCGTGATTTTCGCCCTGCTTTACGCCTGGGCAATGTGGAGGCTGGGCTTCACCCATCTGCCCACCGCGCTCGCCGCCGGCGTTGGCTTCGGCACGTTGCACGGCATGATCGTGAGCCTGGCTCTCGTGTGGATCGTCTCGGAGCATCATCCCCTCGAGGAGTTCAATGAGGCCGGGCTGGCCATCGGGGTGAGCCATGTCGCCGGCCATGTGGCTTTTGGCGCCATGGTTGGGCTCGTGATCGGGCTTTCTCCACTGTAACAAGTTTGGATTAAATGCCTTGCCGGCGAGGAGGCCTGAGGGGCGCAGCGGGCGGATATCTCGTTCCAAAAAGGTGAAATTTGGCCCGATGGGCCAAATCCCTCTTGTTGACGCAACAGATTGGCGCCAAAAATGCTGGCGAAACGTCCCCGTCACCAGCCGTGGCGGTTCACAGCAAGTCGATTAGAAATCCAAACCATGAAAAAAATCCTCCTCTTCGCGCTCATGTCCGGAGCGCTCGCGGTCGCGCCGGCCCACGCCTTCAATCCCCAGCCCGATCCTCCCGGTTTCGGCCTGATCGGCCTCACGGCCAGCGAAACCCTGCGCCTGAACGTGTCCAATATCACCACCGCGGGACCGCAAAAATATCCGCCCGGCCCGTGCAAGGTGGAAATCACCTTTCTCGATGGGGCCGGCACGGAATTGCTGCCCGCGGTCCAAACCACGCTGAAAGCCGGCGAATCCACGTCGTTCGACCTGAACGGGGCGGACATCACGCGCGGCGTGACCGGAGTCGATTCGACCAACGCCGTCGTCCTTTCGCGCGTGGAAGTTCATCCGGTGATCAAGATCATCCCGATTACACGGGTGAATCTGCTGCCGCCCGGACCATGCGTTACGACGATCGAGCTCATCGACAACCAGACCGGCCGCACCTTCCTGACCTCCGGACCGCAAAAGCCCGGCTCCATCTATGAATTCAATCCCCAGCCCGACCCGCCTGGCGACATCACCTTCGGCCTGGTGGGAATCGTTCCCGGCCAGACCCTCCGCCTCACCGCGTTGAATTCCTCCGGTGAACAGAACTTTCCTCCCGACCCGTGCCGCGTCACACTGACCATCTTCAATGATCAGGGCCATGTCGTGGTGCGCTCGTCCGAAGTCCTGAAGGCGGGAAAATCGACGTTTCTCGATCTGCCGCTGGCGACCGAACTGCCGCCGATTGACACCAATGCTGTCGCCGGACCGGCGAGCCAGCTGCAATTACGCGGGATTGTGACGGTCGAGCCCGTCAATGGACGGCAATCTCCGCCCGATCCCTGTCACGCCTCGCTCGAGGTGTTCGACCAGGCAACAGGCCGGACCACCGCCCTGCTCTCACCGCAGCACGTTCCTTTGAAGCCACCCGGGCCGAGCAACTAATCCCACCCGGCAGATTTGTTTAAAACCAGGCGGCGGCGGTGAAAACTGCCGTCGCCTGTTTTATGTTGCCTCGAGACCGAACACGGCCCGGGCGTAGTTTTCGACGGAAAACGGCTGCAGGTCCTCCGCCTGCTCGCCGAGACCAAGAAAATAAATCGGCAGCTTCAATTCGCGCCAGATGCCGACCAGCGCGCCGCCGCGCGAAGTGCCGTCGAGCTTGGTCACAACGAGGCCGGTGAGGCCGAAGTTCTTGTGGAAAATGCGCGCCTGCTCGATGGAGTTGCTGCCGAGCGAGCCGTCAACCACGAGCCATGCCTGGTGGGGCGCAGCAGGATCATTTTTTTGCAACACACGGCGGATTTTTGCCAGTTCCTCCATGAGGTTGCCCTTCGTATGCAGGCGGCCGGCGGTATCCACGATGAGATAGTCGCGGCCGCGCGCCTTGGCCGCCTGCCACGCGTCGAAGGCCACGGCAGCGGCATCCGCGCCCGTATGGCTGGCGATGATTTCCAGCTCGAGGCGCTGCGCCCAGGTTTTGAGCTGCTCGACAGCCGCAGCGCGAAAGGTGTCCGCCGCGGCGAGCACCACACTGCGACCCTCCTGCTTCAGCCGCCACGCGAGCTTGGCCGCGGTGGTGGTCTTGCCGGAGCCGTTGACGCCGATGAGGCAGATGACGGTGGGCGGCTGCGGCGCGGGGGCAAGCAGGCCCTCGCTACCGGCGAGCGCGCGGCGCAGCACCGCGGCGCCGATCTCGGCCGCCTGCCGGCCCTGCAGCTCCTTGTCCCGGCCGTAGGCTTTTTTGATTTCGGCCAGGATCTCCGTCGTGGTCTCGACGCCGAAGTCGGCGGTGTAAAGCGCCTCCTCAAGTTCGCCCAGCGAGGCGGCATCGATCTTCCGCCCGCCAAAAACCGCGTGCGTCTTCTCGGTGATGGCCGCGACGGTCTTGGCCAGGCCATCCTTGAATTTTTTAAAGAGACTGAACATGAAATCGCGGAATCACTGAAGGGCGGAAGCGCCGAACTGAAAATTTCTGTATTTCCGTTCTTTCGCGTTTTTGCGATTAATTCATTCCGCCGTCGCCTTGCGCGCGTCGCGGCCGAGCTGGTCCTTCAGCCGGTCGAGGATGCCGTTGATGAAGCGCTTGGCGTCGGCATTGGAAAATTCCTTGGAGAGGTCTATGGCTTCGTTGATGGAGACGACCGGAGGGATGTCCTTGCGGTAAAGCATCTCGAAGATGGCGAGGCGCAGGATGGCGAGGTCGATCTTGGCGATGCGGGCGAATTCCCAGTTGTGTGCGAGGCCCTTGATGTGTGCATCGATCTCAGCGATGTGCTCGATGATGCCGTTGATGAGCTCCTCGCCGAAGGCATAGTGCTCGCGCGGCTGCTCCTGGCCCGCGAAAAAGACACGCAGGTCATCGGCCAGGTTCGCAGGAGCATTGAGGCTCCAGGCGAAGAGATACTGCATGGCCGCGACGCGGCCGTCACGGCGCTGGACGAACTGGCCTTTGCTCATTTGGAAAGTTTTCCCTTCAACGCGGCCATCTCAAGGGCAGCGCGGGCAAATTCGACCCCGCGGTTGATTTTGCCGAGGCAGCGCGCCTCGGCCTGGGCGCGGGTTTCGGCAACGATGATGCCATTGATGACCGGCATGTGTTCGTCGAGCGCGACGCGCTGAAGCGCATGCGCCGCGGCATGCGCGATGAGTTCGAAGTGGAGCGTGTCGCCACGGATGAGCACGCCGAGTGCGATGAGTGCGTCGAACTTCGCACGACGCGCGAGCAGTTGCACCGCGGAGGGCAGTTCGTTGGAGCCGGGCACCCGCACAACCACGAGCTTTTTTTGCTTCACGCCGGCGGCACGCAGGTGCACACGGACCTGCTGCAGGAGCGCATCGACGAGCCTTCGATTGAAGCGCGCTGCGGCAATGCCGATGCGGAAAGGGGCGCCGTCGAAGGCGGAAGCGGTGGGTGCGGCAAGGCTCATAAAGAACAATGGGAGTATCTTCAGTCCGGCATCAGCAATCAGAAAGCATGCGTTTCACAGCGGCACCTGTTCGACAATTTCCAGGCCGTAACCGTCGAGACCGACCACGCGCCGGGCGGTGCCGGAGAGCAGGCGGATTTTGCGCAGGCCGAGGGCAGCAAGGATTTGCGCGCCGATGCCATAATCGCGAAAACTTGCCGGCAGGGGTTTCGTTCCGCCGGGTTGCTGTCCAAGCCGGTCGAGCGCATCATGGCCGCCGTCGGGCTGCTCGATATAAAGAATGACTCCATGCCGCGCACGGGCCACGGCCTCGAGCGAGGCAACGAGCGAGTGATGGCTGTCCATGCCTTTCGCGCGGAAAACGTCACTGAGCAGGTTTTCGCTGTGCACCCGCACCAGTGTGGGCTCAGGGCCGAGGCTGCCCATGGAGAACGCCAGGTGGTGGCGGCCATCGAGCTTGCTGCGAAAGACATGCAGGGTGAATCCACCAAAATCAGAGGGAAAAGGTCTGGCGCAGACAAGCTCGACGAGCCGGTCCCGCTTGGCGCGATGCTCGATAAGCTGCGCAATGGAAATCATCCGCAGGCCGAATTTCTTCCTGAACTCCACCAGCTGGGGCAGGCGCTGGACGGTGCCATCATCGTTGACCAGCTCGCAGAGCACACCACCCGGCTGCAGGCCGGCCAGAAGGGCCAGATCCACCGCCGCCTCGGTATGGCCGGCGCGCTCAAGCACGCCGCCGGGACGGGCGCGCAACGGAAAGACGTGGCCGGGCTGCACCAGCTGCTCGGGCCGCGCCTGCGGGTCGGCCAGGATGCGGATGGTCTCCGTGCGATCCTGGGCGCTGATGCCGGTGGTGATGCCATCGGCCGCATCGACGCTCACGGTGAAATCGGTGCGCTTGGATTCGCGATTTTGCGCCACCATCGGCCCAAGGCCGAGCCGGCGGAGCTGCGGCTCCAGGGTCGGCACGCAAACGATGCCACTGCCGTAGCGGATCATCATGTTGACCTTCTCCGGTGTGACCTTCTCCGCCGCCATGATGAGGTCGCCCTCGTTTTCCCGGCTCTCATCGTCAGACACGATGACAAGCCGGCCGGCGGCGATGTCCTGGATGGCGGACTCGACCGGGTCAAAGGGCGTGGGAACAGAGGCACTCATGGCGGAAGGATTAACGTCACGCGAAGGCCGCACGGTGTCAATGTGCAGCAGAAGCCGCTTTTCTCCGGTTGCCAGCCGCGGGCCGGGCGCTTTGATTTGAACCTTTCCCGACATTCCGCCGTGCCAACGCCCTCGCTTCATCCCCGGTTTTTCCTGACGTACACGCGGACGCCGGACGGAAGCTGACGCCGACCATGCGTTTCCGCATCCGTCATCGCACCCGTTATCGTTACGCCGGCACGGCCAGCGAGTCATTCATGGAGGCGCGCCTCACGCCGGTGAGCGACGAACGGCAGAAGCTTCTCACCCGCCGCTTCGCCACCACGCCGCCCTGCAACGTCCATTTTTATGCGGATTCCTTTGGCAATGCCGTGGAAACGTTTTCCATCGTGCAACGCCACGCTGAACTCGTTCTCGAGAGTCGTTCCGAGGTGGAGACGTTTTCCCACGAGCCGCCGTCGGCCGCGCTTGAGGTCACCGTGTCGGAGGCACGCCAGCTTTATCGCGGCGAGCGCCTGCAGCTTTTCGAGTTTCTGATGCCCTCCCCGGCCATCCCGCTTTCCGCACCATTGCATGCGCTGGCCAAGCAGTTTTTCAGTCCGCGCGACATCCTGGGGACAAGCCTGCTGCGCTTCCTCGCCTGGATGCACGAGCATTTCCGCTACGCCCCCGACACCACCACCATTGACACGCCCATCACCAACGTGCTCAAAACCCGCACCGGCGTCTGCCAGGATTTCGCGCAAATCATGATCGCCGTCCTGCGCTCGGCGGAAATTCCCACGCGCTACGTCACAGGCTACATCGAGACCGAGAGCCAGCGGCAGGCGTCTGAAAACGGCTCCGCCGCCACGCGCCGGTCACCGCGGCTTGTCGGCGCAAGCGAAAGCCACGCCTGGGTGGATGTCTATCTGCCCGGCGGTTTCTGGCATCCGCTCGACCCGACCAATAACTGCGTGGCCGGCGAACGGCATGTGAAGGTCGGCTGCGGCCGCGACTACCATGACTGCACGCCGACCCGCGGCGTGTTCAAAGGCGCACGCACCGAAAAGCTCGAGGTGGCCGTGGCCATGCAGCGGTTCTAACCGCGCATCGGGCCATACCTCACTGGCTGAAGTCCACGCTATAGGTCTCGACGGGGTTGTCGCTGCCCTGGGCAAAGAGCAGGAGGGTGAGCTTGAACGCCCATGGCTTCTGCACGATTTTGGGCGAACTGAGGGACACTCCGTCGGAACCCGGCTCAAGCCCCACAAATAGAATGCCTTTTTTTCCAGTGGGAGTCCAACGGATGGTTCCGCTGGCCACATCCGGAGCAGTCGGCTTCTTCTTAGCATCGTAAAACGAGAGATTGAAGCTCTCATTCCCGTCGATCTGAAGCCCAAGAAATCCACCATTGGCACGCGGGATGACCAAGCCGGGGATTTTCGCATCAGCCTTGGGGTCGGGCGTTTTCTCCGCGTCAGACGGTTTTTGATTGGGATCGACCGAGCCATAGCCCTGGCCATGCAATGGCGCCATGACGCCAAGAAAAGCGACCGCAAACAGAGACTTCAAAAGCAGTGCACGGAGTTTCATGCGCTCAGCTTAAATGCATGCCACTACGCCGCAAGTCTATCGCGCGATCTGGCTAGGTTTTACGCGAACTTTGCAACTTCGCCCTGAGTGCCCGCCAGTGCGCAAGCCGCTCGGCAATAGCCGCCTCCGCACCCGCGGTCTTGGGGATGTAGAGCGAAAGCGGTTTCTCGAGAAAAACCTGTCCGGAAACGGCCTCGGGAAACTCGTGCGCATAGAGATAGCCCTTGCCGTGGCCGGCGCGCTTGCTCGCCTGGCCGCCCTTGTCGCGCAACGACAGCGGCACCGGCTGCACAGGCTGCTCCTTGAATGCGCGATGCGCCTCACCCAGCGCCACCGTGGCGGAATTGCTTTTCGGTGCGGTCGTGATGTAGAGCGTGGCATGCGCCAGCGTCAGTTCGGCCTCGGGCAGGCCGATGAAGTCGACCGCATGGTGCGCGGCCACGGCCAGCGGCAGCGCCGCCGGGTCGGCCAGGCCGACATCCTCGCTCGCCAGGATGACCAGCCGCCGCGCGATGAACCGCGGATCTTCGCCGCCGACGAGCATCTTCGCGAGCCAGTACATCGCGGCGTCCGGATCGCCCCCGCGGCAACTTTTGATAAAAGCCGAGATGGTGTCGTAATGCTCATCCTCATCGGCGTCGTAACGGATGCGGCGCTCGCGCGCGAATGACTCCAGCTCGGCCGCGGTGATGGCGGCGCGCTCCGGCAGGCTCAGCACGATGACCTCAAGGGCGTTGAGCGCACGGCGCAGGTCGCCGTCGCAAAGCACGGCGAGATCGGCGAGGATTTTATCTTCCGCCGTGACGCCCCGAGCGCCGAGGCCACGTTGCCCATCGGCCAGCGCCCGACGCAGCACGTCCGCCACGGCGGCCGGCGCGAGTGGCTCGAGGCGGAAGAGATGGCTGCGCGAAAGCAGCGGCGGGTTGACGTAGAAGCCAGGATTGTGAGTGGTCGCGCCGATGAGGCGCACGCTGCCTTCCTCGACGTCGGGCAGAAGCAGGTCCTGCTGCGATTTGTTGAAGCGGTGCAGCTCGTCGATGAAAAGGATCGTGCCGGCCTCGGGCAGCCGGCGCGCCGTGGCGAGGATTTCGCGCAGCTCGGCGACGTTGGACATGACGGCATTGACGCGCACAAAACGGCTTTTGGTCTCGTGCGCGATGACCTCGGCCAGGGAGGTTTTGCCGCTGCCGGGCGGCCCGTAAAAAATGAGCGAGCCAAAGCGGTTGGTCGTGATCAGCCGCGGCAGGAGGCTGCCGGGCTGCAGCAGGTGATCCTGCCCGACCACCTCGGCCAGCGTGCGCGGACGCATGCGTGCCGCCAGCGGCTGGAAGGCAGGCTTGACGGGAGGCGCAGCCGGGCCGCGCCCGGCCGGTGCTTCTGCAAACAGGGAGCCTTGGTCGTCAGGAGACATTCCAGCCACCAATTTCCGCTAATCCTCACGAATGGAAAGCCATTTCAAATTAGCGTCGATTAGCAAAATTTGGCCGTTAGATCATTTCCCGATGACCAGCCGCAGCCTTGGACACCGCGCACCGCTCTTGTGGCTGCTGCTGCCCTATTTGGCGGGCGTGAGCGCGGGCCGGCTTTTCGATGCGCCACCGGCGGCGGTGTGGACGCTGGCAAGCGCGCTGGCCATGGCACTCGCGGCGCTTGTCCTGAGCCGGCGAAGCACCGTCGTGTGGGCCGTGGCGCTCGGCGCGGCCATGCTGCTGGCGGGTGTCGCCAATTATGCCTGGCAGGCGCGCCGTCTGCCCGGATGGGACGGGCTGCCGCCGCGCGAGGCGCGTTTGCATCTCAAGGTGGTACGCGTGTTCGCCGAAACCGATGCAAAGAAAACGAGCGGCCTGGCGGTCGTCACCAACGCGGAAGCCCCGCTCGAGGAACTGGCCGGGCAGCGGGTCTATTTTTCGCTGGCCCTGCGACCGGGCATGAAGGCGCCGGTGCGTTCGGCCGTGATCGATGCGCACGGCATCGTGGAAGTGGCACCGCGCCGGCCGCCGGCGGAAACCTTCGACGATTACCTCGCCACCAGCGGCGTGGGTTTCAAATTCACGCGCGGCCGGGTGCTCGCCGAGGAACAGCCTGCAACCGCTTACTACCGGTTTTGTGCCGCGGCCCAGGAAAAATTTTCCAGGATTCTCGAAGCCGGCCTGGTCGAAAAGCAGCCGGAGCTGGCGGGCGCGCTACGCGCGATGATGCTGAGCCAGAAACACGAGCTGAGCCGCGACCAGGAGGAGCTGTTCATGCACAGCGGCACCATGCATCTCTTCGTTATCAGCGGACTGCACATCGGCGTGATCGCGGTCGGCCTGCAGGCGCTGCTGGCCCTGCTGCGATTGCCGGGTTGGGCGCGGTTCGCGGTCGGCACGGCGACACTGTGGCTGTTCGTCGACATCACGGGCGCGAGCCCGTCGGCAGTGCGCGCGTTCGTCATGGCGGTGTTCCTGCAGGCAGCGTTTTTGCTGCGGCAGCCGGGCAATCCGCTCGCCGCGCTCGTGGCCTCGGCCTTTGTCGTGCAGCTGGCCGTGCCTTTGCAGCTTTTCACGGCAAGTTTTCAGATGAGCTATGGCATCGTGGGCACGCTGCTGCTGCTCGGCCTGCCACTGGGCGAGACCTGGCAGGCAAAATGGAAGCTTTTCGCGGACCTGCCGGAAGTTTCATGGACGTGGTGGCAGCGAACGCTGGATTTTTTGCAGCGGGAAACCCTGGCCGCACTGGGACTGGGCGTCGCCACGGCGTTGGTCGCGGCGGTGACCGGCATCGCGTTTTTCCAATTATTCACCCCGGGGGCAATCGCGGCGAATCTTGCGTTGATCCCGCTGGCCTCGCTTGCGATCCTTGCGGGGTTTGTGTCGCTGCTGTGCGGGCTGGCCGGGCTGCTGCCGGCCAGCGTGCTTTGCAATCACGCCGCGGGCGTCGTGCTGGCGGCGATCCAATGGCTGATCAGTTGTTGCGTGCGCGTGCCCGGCGCGTTTTTTCCGGCGACGTTCACCGCCCCATGGTGGGGCGGCGTCGCGCTGGTGGCGGTCGTGTCCGCCTGCCTGGCCGGGTATGCCGCGCAGTGGCGGCGCGGGAGCCTGTGGGCGCCGTTTGCGATCCTGGCGCTGGCCATGATTTTCGGCGTGAAGTTCGGCTGAATTCGTCGAGACTGCACTCATGAAAAGCGCCTACGAACTGGCCATGGAGCGGCTCGCCAAGAGCGATCCCTCGGCCAACATGCCGCTCTCGGCCGGGCAAAAGGCCCGGCTGGCGGAAATCGACCTTGTCTATAAGGGCAAGCTGGCCGAGCGGGAGATCTTTTTGCAAAAACAGCTCAACGAAACGCTGGCCGCGGGCAACGCGGATGAGGCCGGAAAGATCAGGACCCAACTGGCCGGCGAACGCACCCGTCTGGAGGAAGAGCGCGAAGCCGAAAAGGAATGCGTGCGGCGCGAGGCAAAATAACCGCCGGCACCCTACCCGGCGAATTCGAAATCGACGACCAGCACATGGTGATCGGATGCGCGCGTGGGTTGCACGGCGTGGCGGACGGGACGCAACGGAGCGTTATGAAAGATGTGGTCGAGCACGTAGGGATGACGACGCCAGGTGGGCTCCGCCTGCTGCACACTGGTAAATCCACACTTGGCAAATTGCGCGATCAACGACGTCGTGAGGCGGACATTGAAATCTCCTGCGAGAAGCGCGGGACCGGCAGCTGCGCGCAGATGGTCGGCGACGAGGCGGCGTTGCTCGTTGTTTTTCTCGCTCGTGGAGCCAAGCATGAAAAAGGCAAGCAGGTGCGTATTGAGCAGCTGCAGCTCGCGGCCAGCGAGAGCGGTCTTGGCACCGATGAGAAGGCGGTCGGTCGGCGTGGTTTTCCGGCCGTTGAAATCGAATTCGATGGGTGGCGACGGCAGGTCGCGGCGAAAAGTGTCGCGCAGCGGCGTCTTCGAAAAAATGGCCAGGCCAATGCCAAAGGGCAGCTCGCGCGGGTCAGGCCGCGGATAGGAAAAGAAACTGTCGTAGCCGGCCAGCGCGGCACGGAGCCGGGTGAAATTGGGTGGCGGCGCGGGCTGCACGCCGCCCGGCCGGGCCTGCTCGACTTCCTGCAAAAAAACGACGTCGGCCTCGTGACGGCGGATTTCAGCCAGCGTGGCCTCGACATCGATCGGCGCGCTATCCGGGTTGGTGTCGTCCCATGCCTGGCCAAACTGCATGTTGAATTGCAGGACGCGGAAGGTGCTCATGGGGCGGAAGTGGAAGCGGCCTCAGAACCAAAGCAGGCAGAAACGGACACACGTGGAAGTTTCATAACCGGGCTCAGCGCAATCGCATGCTGCGGGTTCGGCCGCGGCAAGTTTATTCCGGCTCGGCCGTGCCCTCGACCACCCAATCGCGGGCGGCGGGCACTTGCTTGAAGAATTCGCGCAGCGCGGCGCTGAGGTGCTCGGCATAGCGGAAATGCGCCCCCATGCCGGTGCGCAGCTCGGCTTCATAGATGAATTTGTCTGCATGCGTGCTGTGCTCAAAGGGTGTCTGCGCGCCCAGGAGCAGCGAATAAACGTAGGCCGGCGAGCCGCGCTGCAGGAGTTCGCGCGTGAGTTCGGCCTGGTCGGCGAGAAGCGCCGCATGCGTTGCGCGGTCGATTTCAGGCGGCAGATAAAATCCGGCCTGGATAAGCGGCGTAAAGCGGTGGCCGGTCCGGTGGCGGTTGAGGTCGCGCAGTTCGGCCAGCGCCATGTTGTTCCAGGCGAATGCAACCCGCATGCGACGCGTGGCGCTGCCCTGGTGTCCGTAGCGGTTGGCACGGTGGCGCAACGCCTCAGCAACCGGTTGGGTCTCCGACAAAAATGACGGCGCAGCCGAATCAATATGCACCCACACTTCGTCGGCCAGCGGCGCAACCGAAAGGCGCTCGAGACCAAGCGCACAGCTCGCAGCCAGCTCCTGGCGCGCCTGTTCAGCGAAGGAATTTTCGGCAAAGCTGTGGCGCAAGAGCCGGGGGGATTGTTTCAACAATTCGTCGCGGATAAGCTTCGCGGCAGCGCGGGTCTCCGGATGCGGGAGGGAGTCGAGTTGCTTGAGCGTCTGCGCCCACATGCGCGCGCTCTGCACCAGGCCAAGGTTGGTGCGCGTGGCAAACGGGATGAAATAACGCGCGCGATCGAGCGCGTAATTTTTACGGAGACGCGTCACGACCGCGGGCTTGGCGTTCGCGGGCGCGCGCACGCGCTGCGGCTCGGTGCTGGCCAGCGCGTCGAGGCGGGCGTACTCGGCGTGGTAGGCGGCGAAGGCCCGCGCCATGAGTTCGCGCCAGCGCGATTCGAGGTCGGCGGGCAGGCCGAGTTCCTCGGGCGACGGAAGATTGGCCGCGTCCATGGTAATGTAGCGCGTGCTCGACTCCTGGCCGTCACCCATCTGGGCAATTTCAAAGATTTTCCAAGCAAGCCACATCGAGACATTGTCGATCGCGATGGCGAGGCCGCCCGTCAGGCCGCCGATGGAGGCATGGCCGTAATCGACAAACTTGAGAATGCGGTCGATAGAGGCGTCGGGATCAGCCGGATCAATCTTGGCCAGGATGGCGCCCAGTCCATCATTGCTGCGCGAATAGCGCGCGAGGACGGAAGCGAGCAGCTCGGGCGTGACGCGCGGCAGATCGGCAGCGGCAGGGGGCGGGACAAGGGCGAGTCCGGTCACTTTCATGCGTAAGTGTCACTGAGGCAGGATTTGCGGGCAGAAACAATTGCCATTTCGGGCTGTCTGTTAATCAGCAGGTCATGTAACATCCCAGTCCTGCCAATCGTCATAATCCCCGAAACCATACAACCGCCGGCTTACTCAAGAGTATTGTGCGGCAAACTCTATAAAACCATCATGTACTTCAAAAACCTCGTGTTACTGGGAGTCATTTCCGGCACCGCCCTCGCCGGGCGGGCCGACCTCCGTGTCTCCGTGGGAATTGGCGTGCCGGTGGCCCCCGCGCCTGTAGTCGTTGTGCGCGAGGCCCCGCCCCAGCCCTATGTTGAAAGGCCCTCCGCCTCTCCCGGCCCGGATTATTTCTGGGTGGAAGGCCATTGGGACCGGGAACACGACCACTGGGTCTGGCGACACGGCCATTGGGACCGTCGCCCACGTCACGATGCCGTTTGGCAGCCAGGCCATTGGGTGCCGCGGGAGGGCGGTTACTTCTGGGTCGAAGGTCGTTGGATCACGCAAGAAGCGCCACCTCCCCCTCCTCCGCCGGTCGTGGTGCAAGAAGCGCCTCGTGCGCCGGAAGGCCCCGAAGTAGTCGTGGAGGATACACCGCCCGCGCCGTATGCCGAAGTGGCGCCCGCACCACCAGGCCCCGACTATATCTGGTTGGGCGGCCATTGGGCCTGGCAGGGCCATTGGGTTTGGATCCATGGTCACTATGACCGCCGCCCGCGTCATGATGCGAGATGGAGCGAGGGCCATTGGGATCACCATTCCACCGGCTGGGTGTGGATCGAGGGCCGCTGGCGTTAAACAAGCTACGCCTGCAGAATCAATTCCCGCATAAATTCTTACCCGGCCCGCGGCCCATGAGGCGGCGGGCCGTTTTTATTGGCGCTCAGCGCGCCATGAGCCACGCACCCAGTGCACCGGGGTAAAGCCCGAGCAGCAGGGAACCGAGCGCCAGCGCGAGCAGCGCCGCGCCCGCGGCAAAACCAACCCGCGTCAGCGCGGGCGGAGTGCTTTCGTCCCCCGACTCCGGCGCACGCAGCGTGGTGAAGAACGCGGCCTTGATCCAACCGAAGTAATAATAAATTGACACGATCACACCGCCAAGAGCGACGGCGAGCACCCAATAGAGGCCGGCCTTGAACGCCGAGACAAAGATCAGCAGCTTCCCCACGAAACCAGCCAGCGGTGGAATGCCCGCCAGCGAGCCAAGTCCGACCGCAAGCACCCCCGCCAGGAAAGGATTCCTCTTCGCCAGCTCAGCATAGTGGTCGAGTTCCTGATCGGTATCGTCGGTTCCGGCGAGGTGGGTCATCACGCCGAAGACGGCAAACGAACCGAGCAGATAGGCAAGCAGGTAGAAATAGATCGCGCCGACCGCCAGCGGCTGCGTGTAAGTGGCCGCCACGCCGAGCAAGAGGTAGCCGGCGTGGGAGATGCCTGAAAGGCCCATCAGGCGCTTGACGTTGTTCTGCGTGAGCGCGGCGAGGTTGCCAAAAATAATCGTGACGGCGGCCATGACCCCCAGCACGGGCAGCACGAGCCCCTGGTAAGGCGCAAAGACCGACGCGAGCGTGAGCAGTACGGCAAAGCCCGCTGCCTTCGAGGCCACCGCGAGAAACGCGGTCACCGGCGTCGGCGCCCCCTGATAAACGTCGGGAATCCAAATCTGGAATGGCACCGCACCGATCTTGAAAGCCACGCCGGCCAGCACGAGCACGATGCCCGCGCCCGCGAGGAAATTATTGGGATTCGCCGCGAGAAAAAGGCGAAGGTCCTGAAAATTCATCGGCGACACGGTGGCCCCGGGCAGGGCACGATTGCCGGCCACGCCGTAGAGCAGTACAATGCCAAACAGCAGGATGGCTGAGCTGAGCGCACCGAGGATGAGATATTTGAGGCCGGCCTCGAGGGTACGCGGATTCGTCCTGAAATAGCTCACAAGAATGTAGAAACCAACCGTCACCGTTTCGAGCGCGACGAAGAGCAGTACAAAATGATTGGACTGCACGAGCAGCATGAGCGCCGCGGTGACGACAATGACGATATGGAAAAATTCCACGCGCGGCATGGATTGCTTCGCCAGGCTCACCGTCGCCAGCAGGCAGACGAAGATCGACGAGATGAGGAAAAATATCCGCATGAACTGCCCCGTCTCGGTCTGCCGCAGCAGCCCGCCAAACGTGGTCTGGCCGAGAAATGCCGGGTGAAAGTTCAGCGCCAGACCGATGGCAATGGCCAGCTGCGCAAGGACGGCAACGGCCGGAATCAGACCGTGGCTCCTTTTCGGCAGCAGGATTTCAAGCACCAGCAGGCCCAGTGCGAGGCCGGCGAGCATCAGCTCGGGAAAAATCGCCGCCCATTGATTCGACGCGGCGGCTTGCTGAAGAAGTTCGTGGGTCATGGCGGCGGCGGATTACTTCAAAGCGACGGTCTGGGGCGGCGCGACATGGATGGCCTGGAGCGTGGCATTGATCGGGTCGGAGAGCGACTTCGGCCAGAAGCCGACGAATAGCAGCATGGCCAGCAACAGCAGTGCGGGAATGCGCTCGCTCCAGCGCAGGTCGGCCGTGTCTTTTGTCACTCCCTCGCCCGCTGGACCAAAGAACACCCGCGCCGCGGCACGCAACCCGTAGATGGCGGAAATGATCACCCCCGCGACAGCTGCCGCCGTGACCCAGTGAGAGAAATTCCACAGCGCGATGAAAATCGTGAGTTCACCCCAGAAATTGGCGAAACCCGGCAGGCCGATGCTCGCGAACGTCCCGGCGACGAAAAGCGCGGCCAGCACGGGGGCTTTTTGCGCGAGACCGCCCATCTCGGCGAGATCGAAGGTCTGCGTGCGGTGGTAGATGCTCGTCGAAAGCAAAAATAACAACGCAACCGACAGGCCGTGGGCGACCATCAACAGCACGACGCCGCCCGCACCCAGCGTCGAGAGACAGGCGATGCCGAGGAACGCATAGCCCATGTGCATGACCGAGCTGTAGCCAACCACCTGCTTGAGGTCACGCTGCGCCATCGTGATGAGGCCGACCACCAGCACATTGCCGAGCGCCAGGAGCGCCAGCAGATGCGACCAGTGCTGCGCGCCGCCGGGCAGCAAGGGCAGTGCGATCTGCAGCAGGCCGTAAAGGCCGAACTTCTTCAGCACACCCGCATGCAGCATCGCCGCCGAGCTGGGTGCCGCGCCGTAGCCAAGCGGCGCCCATGTATGCAATGGCCAGAGCGAAACCAGGATGCCGAAGCCAAAAAGCAGCAGTCCGAAAATCTCGCGTTGCGTCGAAAGGCGGATCGGCTCCTGCGCGAGAATCTCGCGCAGTGTGATGAGATCGAAAGTCTCCGCACCGCTCTTCCAGTAGAGCGCAATGAGACCGAGCAGCGAGAGCATCGCGCCGACCGTGAGATAGATCGTCATCTTCATCGCCGCATACGAGCGGTCCCGCCCACCCCACACGCCGACCATGATGAACGTCGGGATGAGCGCGAGTTCGTGGAAAAAGTAGAAGAAGAAAATATCCACGCTCGCGAACACGCCCATCAAGCCGCCCTGCATGATGAGCAGCAGCATAAGGTAAATTTTTAACCGTTCTGCGTCCGACTGGATGGCGTAGAGTCCCGCCGCGAGTCCGACCACGCCCGCGAGCACGAAAAGCGGCAGCGAAATACCGTTGAGCCCGAGCGAGAGATTGATGCCGATCGATTTCAGTCCGGTGTCGTAGGTCGTGAAAAACGCGTAGCCATGCTGCAGCGAGGCGCCGGCGAACTGGCTCCACAGCCACAAGGAAACAAGCGCGGGCACGCCGAAACCAACATAGGCAAGCCGCACCGACCAGCGCTTGGGCAGGCCGAGCGCGATGGCGAGCGCCACGGCGAGCGGCGTCGCGATGGCAAGAAGGAGGGGATCTGAAAACGGGCAGGTCATCACGGAAAAATCATGGGAAGGTCCAGCCAGCAGCGAAGCCCCAGAGCAGGACAACGCCGATCAGGAACCAATAAACGTAGGCGCTCAGCCGTCCCGTCTGCAGGGCACGCGCGCCGAGGCCAAACAGGCCAACCACACCCGCCAGACCGCGGATGATGAGGCCGGCGAGGACAATCTGCTCGAAGAAATTGAGCAGCATGGCGAAACGCTGCTGGATCTTCGCAACATAGTAGTTGTAGGCCTCGTCGATGAAGAGTTTTGAGGCGAGCAGGGAGAAAAGGCCGGGGAATTTCTGCTCGAACGTGTCGGTCGCGGCCGGCTGGTAAAACACAAGCGCCCCGCCAGCGCCGACGATGAGAATGACCAGGCTGACCATGAGAATCGTCGAGCCTTCGGCATGCGGTACAAGCGAGAGCACGCCGTCAAACACATGGCCATAAATCGCGGTGTAGCCGCCAAAGACGGAAAGCACCGCCAGCACAACAAGCGGCAACGCCATCGTCGGGCCGACTTCGTGCGCGTGCTCAGCGGACTCACTGCGCGGCGCGCCGAGAAAGACAAGTTTCCACAGCCGCGTCATGTAGAAGGCCGTCAGAACCGCGGTAAAAGCGAGGATGCCAAAAACAAAATGGTTTTTCTCCAGCGCGAGATGCAGGATGGCGTCCTTCGAAAAGAAGCCGGCGAGAAACGGAAATCCGGAAATGGCTGCGACGCCGATGGTGAAGGTGATGAATGTAAGCGGAGTCTTTTTACGGAGTCCGCCCATGGCAAAAATGTCCTGCTCGTGATGGCAGGCGTGGATGACCGCGCCGGAACCGAGGAACAGCAGCGCTTTGAAAAAGGCGTGTGTCGTGAGATGGAACATCGCGGCGCCAACGCCGGCGGAAACTAACACATCAAATGAACCTGCGTCGCTATGAAGTGTTTGCTGAAGCGATCCCAGCCCGAACGCCGCGACCATGTAGCCGAGTTGCGAGAGCGTCGAGTAAGCCAGGACTTTCTTGATGTCGCGCTGGGCAATGGCGCAGAAAGCGGCATAGAGCGCGGTGATGACGCCGATCCACATCACAACGTTGAGCGCTATCGCCGGCGCGGCGGCAAAAAGCGGCTCGATGCGGCAAAGCATGTAGATGCCGGCTGCGACCATCGTGGCCGCGTGGATGAGGGCCGAGACCGGCGTCGGGCCTTCCATCGCGTCGGGCAGCCAGACGTGCAGCGGCATCTGGGCGGATTTGCCGACCGCGCCGCAAAACAGCAGCAGCGGAATGGCCGCGACGACGGTCGCGCCGCCATGCACTTTGGCCGCGATTTCCGTCAGGTTGACCGCGCCAAGCGCCCAGTAGCAGGCGATGATGCCGAGCAGAAAGCCGAAGTCACCGACGCGATTGACGATGAAGGCCTTTTTAGCGGCGTCGGAAGCCGAGGTCTTTTCGTGCCAGTGGTTGATGAGCAGCCAGGAACTGAAGCCGACCAGCTCCCAGAAGATGAACATCATGAAGAGATTGTCGGCGAGGACGATGCCGAGCATCGAAAACATGAAGATCGACAGGCCGCCGAAATAGCGGGCCCGCGACGGGTCGTCGTGCATGTAACCGAGCGAGAAGACATGCACGCACAGGCCGACGAGCGCGACGATGGCAAGCATGAGCGCGGCGAGGTCGTCGAATTTGAAGCCGAGCGAGATGGCGAAATCGCCGAAACGCAGCCATTCGGTCGCTGCCTCAAACCGCAGTCCGCGGAACACGAGGTGGCCCGCGACGAGTGCGATGCCGGTGGCCGCCGTCACGGAAATCCACGAGGCGAGCGCGCCCTGCCGGCGCAGGAAAAGCCCGATAAGCGCCGCCGAACCGAGCGGCAGCAAAAGAAGAAGGATGGCGAGCGAGGCGGGCGTCATGGCTCAGTGTTTCAGCGAGTCGAGTTCGTCCACCTGCACGGTCTGACGGCGGCGGAAGAGCGCGACAATGATGGCAAGGCCGACGGCGACCTCGGCCGCGGCTACGGTGAGGATGAAAAAGACGAAGACGTTGCCGTCCATCGTGCCGTTGAAGCGCGAGAAGGCGACCAGCGCGAGCGTCGAGGCCACGAGCATCAGCTCGAGGCACATGTAGATGACGAGCGTGTTCTTGCGCAGCAGCACGCCGAAGAACCCGATGGCGAAGAGCAATGCACTCAGCGCGATGTAGGCATTGAGGCCGGCGATCATTTCACGTCCTCCAGGCCTTCGAATTTTTTGCAGAGCACGATGACACCCAGCATGGCGATGAGCAGCAGGAAGCCCATGATCTCGACCGGCAGCAGGTACGTCGTGAAAAGCAGTTCGGCGTAGCTTTTGAGCACGGAGCCGACCGGGGCGGAGACCGCCGGCGCCCCGTGGGCGGTCAGCTGGCCGCGGGTGACGATCGCGCTGACGCCGCAGAGCAGCAGGGTGAGGCCGCCAAAGCTGGCGACGAGCGAAATGATCTTGAACGGCCGGTTATGGCCGCCCTGGGTGTCGAGCAGCATGACGATGAAAAGGAAGAGCGCCACGACCGCGCCGGCGTAGACGAGCACGAGCAGCACCGCGAGCAGGTAGGCATTGAGCAGCGCGAAGAGCACCGCCACGCCCATCAGACTGAGCAGAAGGCAAAGCGCGGCATTGACCGTGTTGCGGTTGAACACGACGCCGAACGCGCAAAAGACGGTGAAGGCGGCGGTGATGTAGAAAAGAATGTCGGCCATCAGCAGGCGAAAGGTTGGGAATTGGGCGATTGGGCGCGGGCTGGCAACGTTCTAGTGGTGGCCGTGGGCGGCCTCTTCCGCGGCGGCCTTTTTCTTGTCCCACTTGAAGTGTTCGTCGGGCAGCGTGCCGCCGATCTCATAAAGGCGGTCCTTGTGGTTGACCATCTCCTCCCGGCTGTATCCAGACATTGAATACTGGTTTTGCAGGAAGATCGCCTCCTCGGGGCAGACTTCCTCGCAAAGGCCGCAATAGATGCAGCGGAGCATGTCGATATCGAAGGCCTGCGGGCCCTTCTCCACGTGCTCGCGGCCGCTGCCTTCCGGCACCTCTCCGGGGGTGATGCGGATGGCCTTGGGTGGGCAGACGAATTCGCAGAGCTGGCACGAGACGCATTTCTCGCGGCCATGGGGATCCTTCACCAGCGTGGGCACGCCGCGATAATGGGGCGGGATGGCGGGGCGCTGCTCGGGGTACTCGAGCGTGTCCTTTGGCGCGAACAGATGCTTCAGCGTGATCTTCAGGCCGCCGTAGATTTGCGGCAGGTAGGTGCGCTCGGCGAAGGTGAGCGGCTTGCGGGAAACTTGGATGACGGCCATGATGAGCAGCGGTTGGAATTATTTTTGCAGGATCGCGATGCCGATGGTGTAGGCGATGAGATTGGCGATGGCGAGCGGCAGCAGCTTCTGCCAGCCGATCTTCATCACCTGGTCGTAGCGGAAACGCGGGAGCGTCCAGCGCACCCACATGAAGAAGAAGATGAACGTCGCGACCTTGCCGAGAAAGATGGCGATGGCGATGAGCCCGCCGAGCCAGGCGGGCAGGCCGGCGATGAGCGGCGCGAGCGGCACCCACGGCAGGGGATTCCAGCCGCCGAGGAAAAGCAGCACGAACACGCCCGAGCCCACGATCATGTGCGCATACTCGGCCACGAAAAAAAGCGACCACTTGAATTCGCCGTATTCGGTATGGAAACCGCCCACGAGGTCGGCCTCCGACTCGGGCATGTCGAACGGCTGGCGGTTCGTCTCGGCGAAAAGCGCCACGAGAAAAATGAAAGCCGAGAATGGCATCAAAAACGCAAACCACGTCCCGCCCCAGAAGCCGGGCTGGCTCTGCTGCTGCACGACATCGAAAAGGCTCAGTGTGCCGCCGCCGCCGGGAGCGTTGACCCAGAGGAAAACCGGCAGCACCGACAGCGTCATGGACAGCTCGTAGGAGATGAGCTGCGCCGAGGCGCGCACGCTGCCGAGGAACGGGTATTTCGAGTTAGAGGCCCAGCCCGCGAGGATGATCGAATAAACACCGAGCGATCCCACCGCGAAAACCACGAGAAGGCCGACATCGACGTTGGCCAGCGCCAGCGGGCGCAGCACCTGCGCCGCCGCATCCCAATAGGCGCCAAATGGCACGACCGTGATCGTGGTGAGCGCGGGGATGAGCGCGACGACCGGCGCGAGCTGGTAGTAAAAGCGGTTCACATGCGCCGGCACGACGTTCTCCTTGAAGACAAACTTGCCGCCGTCGGCCATGAGGTGAAACACGCCCAGCCGTTGGAGAAATTTTCCAAAAAACGGGATCCACGCGACCCACGGGACTATCGCGCGATTCGGGCCCGGCCGGCCCTGGATCCACGCCGAGACCTTGCGCTCAGCCATCGAGCAGGCACCGGCAAACGGAATGATGACCGCGATGACCGCGACGCCTTTGATCGCGGCCTGGAGCCAAAGCGGAAGATTGAGCCAGAATTCGATCATGGGACGGTCAGGCCGTGGCGGGTACCGCGGGTTTGTAATGCAGGGTCTCGCCCTCGACGAAGGGCAGTTTCGCCCACGGCGTGCTGTCGAGCAGCAGGCCGGTCGCGGGCAGGCTGGCGAACGTGATGGCCGCAAATGACGGAATTTCCGCTGCGAGCACCGGCCAGAGCGCATTCACTTCTGCTGGGATAGTGCCGGCGCCCACCGCAGCGAGCAGCTTCGCGAGCACGATGAGGTCGTCGGTCGCGCCGGCCAGGCTGGGCACTGCCTGGTGGAACTTCTGGAGGCGAAACTGTTGGTTGATGAGCGTGCCGTTCTTTTCAAAGGGGGTGAGCACCGGCAGCAGGACCGCCGCGGCGGTGCTCGTGGCGTCGGCCTGCGTGCCGAGATAAATGACGCGAACTTTTGCCAGCTGCGCGGCCGTGAGGCCGGCGGCGGCCAGGTCTTCTCCGAAGGAAACAACGGTCTTGATTTCGCCGGCGTCGATCTTCGCGGCCAGCGCCGTGAGCTGCACGGCGGGTAATTCCTTGATCAGGCCGGTGACGAGCGCGCCGCGCACGTTCGGATTGCGATCGGCGGAAAGAAGAATCCCGTCGCCCTCCCCTGTCCGGCTGACGAGCCAGGCTGGGGCCTTGAGCACAGCAGCAAGTTTTCCGGCGAGAAATTGTTCCTCGACCGAGCTGCGGCCCGAGCCGACGACGGCCACCGAACCCTCCTTGAGCAACTGCGCAGCGGCATTGACCGCGATGTCGAAACTGCTGTCGGCGCCGTTAACCTTGACCGAAGCGAGACGGTTCTCGGCGCGGACTTGTTTGTAGAGTTCGCGGCCGCTGTCGGGCATCCACGTGTCGTTGACCTCGTCGTTGCGGCGCGGGGTGATGCGATAAATGGCGCCCTCGCGCGACCAGACGACGGTGTTGCAGCCGGCGCTCGACTCGGGGTCGATGCTGTCGGTCTGCTTGAGGAACCAGACGCGCATCTTGAAACGGAAGTCCGTCGAGGTAAGCGCGCCGACCGGGCAGATGTCCACGGTGTTGAGCGAGTAGTTGTTCTCGAGCTTCCGGCCGGGATAGCAGGTCAGCGTCGAATAGCTGCCGCGATCGATGAAGCCGAGCACGTCGTCCTTCGCGATTTCCTTCGAGAAGCGGACGCAGCGTGAGCAAAGGATGCAGCGCTCGTCGTCGAGCGTGACGCGCGGACCGAGCGCCGTGCGCTTGGGCTTGACGTTCTTGCGCTCGATGAAGCGCGAGTAACCGCGTCCGTAGCCGGTGGCGTGCTCCTGAAGCGAGCACTCGCCCGCCTGGTCGCAGATCGGACAGTCGAGCGGGTGGTTGATGAGAAGGAACTCCATCACGCCCTCGCGGCATTCCTTCACGAGCGGCGTGGTCGTGCGGATGTGCAGGCCGGGCGAGGCGTTCGTGGCGCAGCCGATGGTCGGACGCGGAATCCAGTTGATCCGCTGTTTGCCTGTGGCCGGGTCCATGATCGGCTGCTTCGTCGCGGGATCGACGGCGGGCAGGCCCATTTCGACCAGGCACATGCGGCAGTTGCCGACGATGGAAAGCTTGGGGTGGTAGCAATAATGCGGCACCTCGACGCCGAGCAGGCGCGCGGCCTCGATGACGTTGGTGCCCTTGGGCACGGCGATCTCGCGCCCGTCGATGTTGACGGTGATGAGGTCGGGTTTGGCGGGCTGAATCATCGGGAAAGGATTTTAAACGAGATCAAGCGCATCGGCCGGCCGGGCTTTTTTTGCTTCGTCGTAGCCTTTGAACTCGTCGCCGAATTTCAGGACAAAGCTTTGCGTGGGCCATGCGCAGGCCTCGCCGAAGGCGCAGATCGTGCGGCCGGCGATCTGGTCGGCCACGCTCTTGAGCAGCGTGCCGTCCTCGGGCCGCGCGCCGGCATGCACCATGCGCCCGGTGATTTTTTTCATCCAGAGGGAGCCTTCGCGGCAGGGCGTGCACTGGCCGCAGCTCTCGTGGGCGTAGAACTCGTTGATGTTGCCGAGCGCCTCGACCATGTTGACGGAGTCGTCCATCACGATGACGCCGCCGGAGCCGCCCATCGTGCCGCACGCCGCGAGCGTGTCGAAATCCATCGGGATGTCCTCGACCGTGAGCGTGCGCGTGGAGCCGTCCTTGTTCTTCAGGGTGAAGTTCTCCCCGAACTTGAGAATTTTCGCCGACGAGCCGCCGGGAATGACGGCCTTGAACTTGCGGCCGGGCAGCGGGCCGCCGCACACGTCATAGAGGAGCTGGCCCATCGTGATCTTGCCGACCTCATATTCGTAGTAGCCGGGCCGCTGCACGTGGCCGCTGACGCAAAGGATGCGCGTGCCGGTGTTGTTGGGCGTGCCGATCTTCGCGTAGGTGTCGCCGCCCATGTCCGCGATGTGCTTCACATGGCAGAGCGTCTCGACGTTGTTGACGATGGTCGGGCACTGGTAGAGGCCGAGCACGGCGGGAAAATAGGGCGGCTTGATGCGCGGATACGGGCGCTTGCCCTCGAGCGATTCGATCAGGCCGGTCTCCTCGCCGCAGATGTAGGCGCCGGCACCGCGATGCACATAGATTTCGCAGCCGTAAGCCGTGCCGAGGATGTTCGGTCCGCAAAAATTCGCCGCGCGGGCCTCGGCAATGGCCTTCTCGAGGATGCGCGCGCCCTCGGGAAATTCGCCGCGGATGTAAATGTAGGCCTGCTTCACGTTGTTCGCGAAGCACGTGATCATGATGCCCTCGATCAGCTGGTGCGGATCCTGGTGCATGATGTAACGATCCTTGAACGTGCCAGGCTCGGATTCGTCGGCATTCACGACCAGGTAGATCGGCTTGCCGCTCTTACGATCCACGAGCGTCCACTTCACGCCGCAGGGAAACCCCGCGCCGCCACGGCCGCGCAAACCGGATTTCTTCACTTCGTCGATGAGCTCCTCGGGCTTGCGCTGGACGGTCTTCTTCAACACCTCGTAACCGCCGTGGCGGACATAGCACGCGAGGTCATTGGTGTAACCAGGCTCGTCGATGTGCTTGAAAATGAGGCGGCGTTGTTCGGGAGCGGACATTACGGAAAAGGATTCAGGAACGGGAAGAAGGTTGAGCCACGGCTTTTTCTTTCATCTGTGCGACAGCCTTGCGCGCACGATTTTGGCGGGTGGCGGCCTGCTTCGCTTCGCCCACCCATTTGACGTACTCGCGCTGGTGCGATGGCGCAAACCGCGCAAAAAGCGCGCGGGCTCCGGCATCGGTCGTGAGCGCAGCGGTAAGTTCAGCGGGTGCTTTCACGGCGGTTTGGTTCAGCGAAGGGTGGCGGGCGTCTTGGGCTCGGCCTTGATTTTGGCGCTGAGCTCGCGGGCCTTGGCCACGTCCACCTTTTCGTACAGTTCCTCATCGATCATCACGACCGGCGCGGTGCCACAGCTCGCGAGGCACTCGACAAACTCGATCGTGGCCTCGCCGTCGGCCGACGTTTCGCCGAGCTCGCAGCCGAATTGTTTCTTGAATTCCGCGCAGGTCCCGTAGCCGCCCATGAGCGCGCAGGAGAGCGTGCGGCAGACCTTGATGTGGCGGCGGCCGATGGGCTGGCGCCGGAACATCGGATAGAATGTCACCAGCTCGTAAACGTTGATCGGCTCGAGTTCGAGCTTGGCGGCGATCCACTCGATGGCCTCGTCGGAAATGTAGCCGAGCTCCTCCTGCACGAGGTGCAGCAGCGGCAGCGATGCGCTCCGCTTGCTCGGGTAGTGCTTGATGACCTCGTCGATGCGCTGGAGTGTGCCGGGCGTTAGATTCATCGATCGTAAAATCAGCGGTCGCACTCGCCCATGACGAAGTCGAGCGAACCGAGGATGGAGACCACGTCGGACACCATGGCGCCGACACAGACCTTGGGGAGAATGGACAGATTGCAGAAGGACGGCGCACGGATCTTCAGGCGCCACGGCACGCCGCCGCCCTTGCTCACGACGTAGAAACCGAGCGCACCCTTGGGATTTTCCGCCTCGAAATAGACCTCGCCCGCCGGCATCTGCGGACCCTCGGTCACGAGCATGAAATTCTGGATCAGCTCCTCCATGCTGGTGAGGATCTTATCCTTGGGCGGGGCGAAAATCTTGCGGGCATCCGTCGCATACCATTCGCCGCCGGGAAATTTCGCCACCGCCTGCTTGAGGATGCGGACGGATTGCCTCATCTCCTCGCCGCGCACGAGATAGCGGTCGTAGCAATCGCCCTGCGAGCCCACCGGCACGTCGAACTCATACTGTTCGTAGCCGCTATAAGGGCAGTCCTTGCGCAGGTCGAGCGGCACGCCCGAGCCCCGGAGATTCGGTCCGGTCAGGCCGTAGGCGATGGCGTCCTCCTTGGAGATGACGCCGATGCCTCCGGCGCGATCGAGGAAGATCTTGTTACGCGAAAGCAGCTTCAAAATCTCCTCCAGGATCGGCAGGAACTGGTCGCAAAACGCGTCCACGCGCTGTGTCCAGCCTTCGGGCACGTCGCGCGCCACGCCGCCGATGCGCGTGTAGCTCGTGGTGAAACGCGCGCCGGTCAGCTCCTCGAACAGCTTGTAGAGTTTTTCACGCTCGGTGAACGAGTAGAGGAACACCGACCACGCACCGACATCGATGCCATAGGCGCCGAGCCCCATCAAATGCGCCGAGATGCGCGCCATCTCGCACACGATGACGCGAATGGCCTGGCAGCGCGGCGGCACTTCAAGTTTTGCGAGGCGCTCGACCGCAATGGCATAGGCGACGTTATTCGCGAGCGGCGCCAGATAATCCAGCCGGTCCGTGTACGGCACGAACTGGTTGTAGGTCATGTTCTCGGCGATCTTCTCGTCGCCGCGGTGCAGGTAGCCGATGACCGGATCGGCCTTGGTCACGATCTCGCCGTCCAGCTCCATCTGCAGCCGCAGCACGCCATGCGTGGACGGATGCGATGGGCCCATCGAGAGCGACATCTGCTCGGTCGAAAACTCCTGCGCAGCAGCGGCCGCCGTCTTCGCAGCATTTTCGGGAAAGGCAAAATCAGTGGCCATGTCGGTCGGAAATTTTTTGCGGGTTACTCCGGTTTTTCGCGGCGCTCGGTCCAGCTTTCGTCCTTGGCCTTCGGTTCGGCCTCGCCCAGCCCGATCTCCCCTGATGAGGCAACAAACGGCCCTCCGGCCATTGGCGCAGGCTTGACCTTGGCCTTTGTTTCCGCCGCGACTTCGACGTCGGGCAGCACGGTCTCGATGCCCGCTAGCGGGAATTCCTTGCGCAGCGGAAAATACGGATAGCCGTCCCACATCAGGATGCGCCGCAAGTCCGGATGCCCGGTGAACGTGATGCCGAACATGTCGTAAGTCTCGCGCTCGTGCCAGTTGGCCGCCGGCCAGAGCCCAACCGCGCTCGGCATGCCCGGCTCGGCGTCGTCCGGACAGTCCGCGGCGATGCGCACATAAGTATGCCCCGTGGTCGAAAGGAGATGCCAGACAACAGTGAAACGCGGCGATTTGCCCACGCCGGCGTCGATGGCGGTGACATCAACCAGCATGTCGTAAGCGAATTCGTCGCGCAGATATTTCAGCGCCGCGAGCACCTCGGCGGCGGGAACGTTGAACGCCGGCCAGTCGAGACTCGCGCGCGCGGCGGCTTGCGGAAATTTTTCCTTCAGGGCTGTCGTGGCGTCAGCGGCAGTCATGCGAAGAAAAGCCGGTGAGCTCAGGCGCTGTGGAGATTGGTGAACGCGTGCTCGCGCTTGACCTTGGTCTGGAGCTTGATGAGAGCGTCAAGCAGGGCCTCGGGCCGCGGCGGACAGCCGCTGACATAAACATCGACCGGCACGATGCGGTCCACGCCCTGCAGCACCGCATAGCTGCGGTACATGCCGCCCGTGCTGGCGCAGGCGCCCATGGCGATGACCCACTTCGGATCGGGCATCTGGTCGTAAATGCGGCGGAGCGCGCTGGCCATCTTGTAAGTGACGGTGCCAGCCACGATCATCACATCGGCCTGGCGGGGGGAGAAGCGCATGACCTCCGCGCCGAAACGCGCGATGTCGAAACGGCTCGCCGCCGTGGCCATGAGCTCGATGGCGCAACAGGCCAGGCCCATCGGCATCGGCCACATCGAATTGGTGCGGATCCAGTTGATGACCGCGTCGGCGCGGGAAACGATGACGTCGCCTTCGATTTTACTGTTGTAGGCCAGTTCGGTATCGGCAGAGACCATGGGACGTGGAGCGATGCGGTTGAAGTGGAAAAATCACCGCACCCTACCATCCGACCCCTGTCGCGCAAGTAGCTTTTCGGAAAATTTCCCGACTGTAAAACCGCCCGCGACGCGCGCCGGATTTGCCGTTGACCCGCGGCGGTGTTTGCCTTGCGCTCAACCCCTTCTGCTCACGGCTCGCGGCCCCATCCGCGTACCGTCCATGCCCCGGAGAGGTGACAGAGTGGTCGAATGTGCATGATTGGAAATCATGTGTACTCGCAAGGGTACCGAGGGTTCGAATCCCTCCCTCTCCGCCATGCGCAGCATGGCCTAGCGTGCCAGACGCTTCAGATTGTCGCAAACAATGCCCGCGGCGACGGCCGCATTGAGGGACTCGGCACCGCCGTACCGCGGAATCGTGATGCGCTGCGAAACATGAGGCTGCACCGCCTCCGACAAGCCACGTCCCTCGCTGCCGATAAGAATCACGGCATGTTTGATGGGGGGTAAAAGGTGAACATCGGCGCCTTCCAGGTCGCAGCCGAGCACGGGAACGGCAAGCCCGGCGAGAACTTGATCGAGCGGCGCAGAAATGACGCGGACGCGCACAAACGAGCCCATGCTGGCGCTGATGACCTTCTGGCTGAAAAGATCCGCGCAGTCGGGCGACATCACCACGCGGTCGAGCGCGTACCAGTCGGCGATGCGGAGCAGCGTGCCGACATTGCCGGCGTCCTGAACCCGGTCAAGCGCCAGCGTGAGGCCCCGGCCCAATTCTCCGGCCGCCAACACAAGCCGCTCGATCCGGCCGACCGCCAGCACCGGAGAAGGCGTCGGCAACTGGCTGATGCGCGCCATTTCGTCGGCACTCACGCGACGCACACGGTCATCGTCGACCGGGCGCTTCCAATCCTCCGTCGCATAGATCTCCAGCAGGGGATGGTGTGAGGCCAGAAGTTCGCCGATAACCTTCTCTCCCTCGATGACAAAAAGACCGGCGGCTTCCCGATGGGGCTTTTCCTGCAGGGCGCGAAGCTTCGAGATCTCTGCCTTGGTCAACATGGCACCAGCAAAAGTCAGCGATGCGCAGAAGGCAAAACCGGAAGGAGCCCAATGGGGCCGCTACAAGCAAAAGCCTGTCATTGAAAAATTCCGCCGGATCACCTTAAACCTCCGTCGAGTCATCGTGCATTGCTGTCATGCGAAGCCCCGCGATACCACCCTCCCCCCGCCCGCTCATGTCCGGCATGCTCATCGCCGTGGGACTGGGGTTTGTCGCGCTGCTGGCCTACGCCAACTCCTTCACCGGCGAGTTCGCCCTGGATAACAAGCTGATCATCCTGCAGGATCCGCGGCTCACGGCTTTCACTGCGGAGCATCTCCGCCAGATTTTCAGCCGGAGTTATTGGTGGCCCAATATCATGAGCGAGCTTTACCGGCCGCTCACCACCCTGACCTATTTATTCAATTATTCGGTCCTGGGCAATGGCCAAAGGCCCACCGGCTACCATGTGGCGAATTTCCTCCTACACTGGGCCGATGTGATACTGCTCTTCTTTCTGATCCGGCGCATCAGCGGCTCCCTCCGGCTCGGCGCAATCGCGGCCGGGCTCTTCGCCGTGCACCCGATCGCCGTCGAATCGGTCACTAACATTGTCGGCCGGGCTGATTTGCTGGCGACCTTTTGCGTGCTGCTGGGCGCGCATTTTTATCTGCGGGCCACGGAGCCGGCCCGCACGGGGTGGCTGCTTGGCCTCGCAACCATCTCCACCGTCGGCGTGTTGTGCAAGGAAAGCGGAGTAATGATCCTGGGCGTAATTCTGCTTTATGATTTCATCTTCCAATGGCCGCGCTTGGCGGGAAATTGGCCGGCGCGCCTCCGGCAAATCGGTCAGGACTTCGTGCTGCGCCGTTATTGGGCCTTCCTGCCCATGCTTCTGGTTTTCGCCTATACCCGGCATCACTTCACCGTGGAGTCGGACATCCCGTGGCAGTACTTTGTCGATAATCCGATCCAGCGGACCGCGCCTTTCCAAGGTTTCATGACGGCGATGAAGGTGCAGGGTGCCTATCTCTGGCTGCTCATCTGGCCGGCCCGGCTCACCTGCGATTACTCCTATAACCATGTACCGCTGTATGGAGAGGACGGCGGCGGGCAGGATGTCGCCGCCTGGCTTTCACTGGGCATGGTGCTCGCCCTGCTGTTCATCGCCTGGCGTTTCCGCCGGCAACACCGGGAAATCTCTTTCGGTATTCTGCTCTATGCGGGACTGATGCTGCCGACCGCCAACTTCCTCATGGTCATCGGCAGCATCATGGCCGAACGATTCGTTTATCTGCCAATGATCGGTTTTGTTCTGGTGGCGGCCGTGGGACTCGACCGGCTGGGCCAATGGCTGGAAAAACGGTGCTCCGGCCAGCCTCGACTCAAGAGCATGGCTTATTTTGCACCGATCGCACTGGTTGTCGCCGCCCTGGGCCTTCGCACCTACGTCCGCAATCGGGACTGGCAAAACGAACTCGCCCTGTGGACCAGCGCCGTCCAAGTGGCGCCCGACAGCTTCAAGACCCACAAGAACCTGGCCGAATCCTATTTCAACGCGGACTCGACCGAAAAAGGCCTGGATGCAGCCATCGGCGAAGCGGAAAAAAGCCTGGCGATCCTGAACCGCCCCGACATCGACCAACACATCGAACGGCGGGACCTCACTCTCTTCTTCGAGCTCGGCAGTTACTACGGACTCAAGGCCCGCCTCTGCCGCAAACGCGGCGCGGCTGACGAGGCGAAGCAATACGATGAGAAAGCCGTGGCCCTTTATCGCCGGGCCGTGGAGGTGAACAAATGGATCGATCAGGAGTCGCATCGCCTCCGCCTGGCCCGCGGAGCCAAACCGGAGGACCTTCATCCTGTGGGCCGGCATGATATCTACCGCAATCTGGCCCTGATTCTTTGCGACCTCGGCCGCTACGACGAAGCCCTGGAGAACGCCCGGGCCTGCAACCGCCTTTCGCCTTCCGACGCGAGCCCCTGGTTCATCGCCGCCGGTTGCCTGCGCGCGCTCAACCGTCCCGCCGAAGCCGCTCCCTACGACATCATGGCCATCATCATCAAGCAGGACTATACGAGTGCCTGGAACGATCTGTATCAAATCTATCAACAGCTGGATCCCAACGACAATCCGCTTGAAGCCGTGCCGGGCGGACAATTCCGGTTCAACACCAATCACCCGCGTCTCCGGCAGGATTTGATCACTGCCTGCGCCGCCTATGTTCGCCTGCTGCGCGAAGACCATTACAACGACGATCTGCAGCAATTTAAGCGGTTCGTCATCGCCAATTACGACTGCCCGCCCGAGGCGCTTAATTAAGCGCCGCTGATTTTATATTGCGATACCCCCTCATTTGGGGGGTGGCCTTAACTCACAGGGCCGCACCAGCTTGCCTTGCGCCAACTCCGGCGTCCGCTGCTTTCTTTGACAATTGCAAGGGATTTACTAGTCAATTCCCCTCCCCCCAAAACCCATGATATACCCTAAGTCCGCTTCCTCGCGCCTTGCGCGTGGCCTGATCCGTCATTTCTCCAAAATTTCCGCCTGTCTCGCCCTGGCCGGAATCGCCCACGCCGCCACCCAGGCGACGTTCTATGTTTCACCGACCGGCAGCGGCACCGCCTTCACCCAAGCCCAGCCCGGCTCCCTCACCGGCGCACGCGACCAGGTCCGGACCATGACCACCAGCATGACCGGGGATATCATTGTTTATCTCGAAGGCGGCACCTACACGCTGACCTCGAGCTTTCAGTTGCTGGAAAATTCCACCACGCATGATTCCGGCGGCAATGGCTTCAACGTCATCTATGAGGCCGCACCGGGACAGACGCCCATCATCAGCGGCGGCCGGGTCGTCACGGGCTGGACCCTTTTCGACAGCACGAAAAATATTTACCAGGCCAGCGTCGGCACCGGTGTGAATTCTCGGCAGCTGTACGTCAACGGCGTCCGCGCCGCGCGCACCCGCGGCCCCAGCCCGGCCGGCCTGAGCAAGACGTCCGGCGGTTTCACCACCAGCGACACCACCATGCAGAACTGGCGGAACCCGTCGGACATCGAATTCGTGGAACGCAGCACCTGGAAGCATCTCCGCTGCCCGGTCGCCTCGATCAGCGGCACGACCATCACCATGCAGACGCCCGCCTGGACCAACGAGGCGACCTCCCCCAACCCCGGCCATCCCTTCAACGGCAACGGCCTGAAGGAAATGGACGCCCCGATCACCTGGCTCGAAAACGTCTATGAACTGTTGACCGATCCCGGCCAGTGGTACCTCGATCGCAGCGCAGGCTTTGTGTATTACATCCCGCGCTTCGGCGAAAACATGGCCACGGCCACGGTTGTCCTTCCCGTCCTCGAAAAACTGGTCGATGCCAGCGGCGCCACCCCGGCCACGCCCATTCACAATATTGTATTTTCCGGCATCACCTTCGAGTACGGCACCTGGCTCTGGCCCAGCACCAGCCAGGGCTATGCCGACAACCAGGCCGGCATCCTCTGGCAGAACGTTCCCGCCACCGCCGTCAAGGCCATGGGCAACATTTCATTCCAGACCTCGAAGAACATCCAGCTCACCGGCAACACCTTCACCCATCTCGGCGGCGCCGCCCTCGATTTCGCCAATGGCGTCCACACCAACACGGTTCTCGGCAATGTGATCCGCGACGTGTCCGGCGGCGGCATTTCCCTCGGCGGAGTATTTGATTATAACACCACGGATCCGAATCAGATGACCGACGGAAACGTGCTGAAGGACAATTTCATCGCCCGCATCGGCGTGGATTATGAAGACGCCGTCGGCATCTGGGTGGGCTATGCCAAGAACACCGTCATCCAATATAACGAACTCGACAACATGCCCTACTCGGGAATTTCCGTCGGCTGGGGCTGGGGCACCAACAGCTACGCCCAGAACAACCAGATCCTGAACAATCACACGTTCGAGGTGATGAACACCCTCCTCGACGGCGGCATGATCTACACCCTGAGCAGCCAGCCCAGCTCGCTCATCAACAATAACTTCTTTGAGCACGCCGACAGCACCCGCGGCCACGGTCTCTATCTCGACGAAGGCACGACCAACTATTCGTGCAACAGCAACGTCATCGCCCACCCGGGCGGCAATTGGCTGAACATCTGGACCACCAGCATCCAGAACAATACCATCAACAATACCTGGACCGACAGCAGCAGCATCAAGAACGACGGCACGAACAACACCATCACGAACACGGTCACCGTTTCCAACGACAACTGGCCGAGTGGTGCCCTCAGCGTGATCAATGCCGCCGGCCTCGAGGCCGCCTACAAGAACATCGTCCCCTCGGACAAGGAGATCAACGACTCCCTGATCACCTTCGACCATGTGCCCAGCGACTGGTCCTCTTCCACGCTCCGCGGCGTGGGTGATTGCGGCAGCGACATCCACTCCACTGCCACCAACGGGCAGTACGTCCAGTACACGTTCACCGGCACGGGCATCACCTATGTCTCGGAGCGAAGCCCCAGCATGGGCAACGTCGACGTGTACATCGACGGCGTGCTCCAGACCACCGTGAATTGCCACAGCGTGGCCCAGATCGCCCAGCAGAACCTCTTCAGCATTTCCGGCCTCACCTCCGGCAGCCACAGCATCAAGCTCGTCAAGGACAGCGGTTCGACCATGGCGGTGGACGCGTTCATCGTCAGCACTGCGACGGTGACGCAGGCTGCGGCACCGACCTTCAGTCCCGCCGGCGGCACCTATACCAGCACGCAATCCGTGACCATTACCTCTGCCACCAGCGGCGCCACGATCCGCTACACGACCGATGGCAGCACACCGACGGAAACCGCCGGCACGATTTATTCCAGCCCGGTGAACGTCAGCGTCACCACGACCCTGCAGGCCATCGCTTATAAAAGCGGCTTGAGCGACAGCCCCGTGACCAGCGCCGTTTATACCATAGGCACCCAGCAGCAGGTCGCCGCGCCCACCTTCAGCCCGGTCGGCGGCACCTATTCCACGTCGCAATCGGTGACCATCACCTCCGCCACCAGCGGGGCCTCGATCCGTTACACGACCGATGGCAGCACGCCGACCGAAACCGCCGGCACGATTTATTCCAGCCCGGTGAACGTCAGCGTCACGACGACGCTCAAGGCCCTCGCCTACAAAAGCGGGATGACCGACAGCACCGTGACCAGCGCCACTTATACGATCAGCTCCCAGCAGCAGGTCGCCGCGCCGACTTTCAATCCCGGCAGCGGCACGTATTCGCGCCAGCAATCCGTGACGATCGCTTCCACGACCAGCGGCGCTTCCATCCGTTACACGACCGACGGCAGCACGCCCACGGAAACCCACGGCACTCTTTATTCCGGCGCGCTAAGCCTTACCAGCAGCACGACCCTGGAAGCCATCGCCTACAAGAGCGGCCTGACCGACAGTGCGGTGACGAGCGCCACCTACACCATCAGGCGGAGAGGCGGCTCTTGAGCCCGAGCCGCCCAGTCTCTGACCGCGCATAGCGATCTCCCGGCAGCCGGCGGCGTGCGAACACATTCCACGCCACCGGTTCCAGCTACGCTTCAACGCGGCCAGCCCCGCCGACTCGGCCCGGATCTCTGCGCCTCGCGCCTTTGCGTTAAAAACACGGCGAATCATTCCCGGCATTGCGCCGCGCCAGATGGGCTGCAAATCTTGCGTCCCAATCGCGATCCACTACGATTCGCAGCCCAGACGCCCAATCGCCGTGATTCGTCTTTTCCCAGCCCTGTTCGCCACGCTCGTTCTGCTGCTGTCGGCCTCCCTTCAGGTTCAGGCCCAGACATTGCCTCGGATCGACGTGGCCAAGCTCCCGCCGCACCCGCGCCTGCTGCTGACGGACAAAGCCATCCAAAACGCTTTGGACGTGGCCAAAACGGACCCACTGCGAGCTCAGCTCAACAAGCGCATTATCGCGATTGCCATCGATCTCATCAGTGAGCCCACGGCCCAATACCGCTTCATCGGCCCACGGATGTTGAGCCAATCAAGACGGGCCATTAAAACAGTGCTGACCTGCGCCGCGGCTTATCGCCTGACCGGCGAGACCGCCTTCTCTGATCGCGCGATCAAAGAGATGCTGGCCGCCGCCGATTTTCCTGATTGGAATCCCGACCATTTTCTCGACGTGGCAGAGATGAGCATGGCGCTCGCCTTGGGCTATGACTGGCTTTATCCTGAATTAAGCGTCCAGGATCGTGCCACGATCAGGAAGACTCTGGTGGAAAAATCGCTGGTTTTTGCCAAGGCCGCCTACGCCCCGGGCGGCCCAACCGACCGCCGGCTGTGGTTTGCCTCGGCTCACCACAATTGGAATCAGGTTTGCAACGGCGGTCTGCTTGCCGCGGCACTTTCCATTGCCGAGGATGAACCCGAACTGGCTCGCTCGGTGGTCAATGGGATGTGCACCAACATCACCGGCAGCATGGCGGCCTATCAGCCTGATGGCGGTTATCCCGAGGGCCCCAGCTACTGGCTCTACGGCACTTCCTATAATATTCTGGCCATCGCGATGCTGGAAAATGTGTTCGGCACCGATTTCGGGCTCAGCCAGGCCGATGGCTTCGACCACACTGATTTCTACCGGCTCTATGCGGCAAGCCCGTCCGGCCTGGCCTTCAATTACGCCGACGGGAGCAGCAATGTGCTAACGACCTCCCCTTTTTATGCGATGCTGGCTCTTCGCTATCATCATGCCTTTGAGCTGGCTGATTGCCGGAGGCTTTTGGCGGCAAATCTACAATCCAACTCCTTCGCCAGTGATCGGTTTCTGGCCTTGCATTTGCTATGGTTTCCGCCGGCGCAAGACGCTGTGCCGCCCGAACCTCCGCTGGATGCCCACTTTCGGGGCGGGGCGGACATCGCAGTATTTCGCTCCGCTTGGAACAATCCCAACGCGCTCTTTATCGGCTTCAAGGCCGGCTACGACCAGGTCAATCATGCCCACATGGATCTCGGCTCGTTTGTCCTGGACAGTGATGGCGTCCGCTGGGCGGCGGATCTGGGCTCTGATGATTACAATCTCCCGGATTATCCGGTGATGAAACAGGATTCGCCCCGCTGGGGATATTTCAGGCTGAGCAACCTCAGCCACAACACCATCATCCCCGCAAACTTGCCGCAAAAAGTCCCTTCAACCGCGCCCATCATTTCGTTCCAGAGCACCCCGAACCGGGCTTTCGCCATTGCCGATCTCACACCGGTTTATCCTTCTGCCGCGATTTCGCTCAAACGCGGCATCGCCCTGCTCGATCGCGACCGCGTGCTGGTGCAGGACGAGGCCACCGGCCTCAAGCCCGGCACACCGCTGCGCTGGACCATGGCGACGGGCGCCACCATCAAGCTCGATGCCGACGGTCATGGCGCCACGCTTAGCCAGGCGGGCCAGACCCTGCGTGTGCAAGTCCTCTCCCCGACGGAAGGAGCGTTTTCCATCCGCCCCGGCCAGCCTCCGCCGGGCAGGGAAGCGCACAACGACGGCATCTCCCTGCTGACCTATGACTGCACGCCAAAATCGAGCGATGCAGTTATCGCCATCCTGCTTGTCCCGACCGGCCCGCATTGGCCGGCCCTGACTGGAAAAGACACGGTGATTCCACTGGCACAGTGGGACGGCGGCAAAAAGTAGCGAATGCTACTTCTTAACCGCAGCGGCCGCCGCCGGCTTTTTTATCGCCACGCTGAGTGACACATCATCGACATAATGGCCGTCGAATTCGGGATTCGGGCCATCATTGTAGATATTCTCATTCGCCTGTACCGTTACAGCGATATAGGAAGCCTGGGCCGGCACGATCATGGAGGTACTGGCCCTTTCCCAGGTTTTAATATCGGCATCCGACAGCAGCGAACTGCGCGCGCGCGCGATCTGTTTCTTGTCGGTAAAGTCGATGGGGAAATCGCCCGGTGCACCGGTGAACGCGTAAAGAGTGACCATGAATTGCGTATCGGTGCGGGGACCGCCCGCCACCCGGTTGAAATAAGCCTCGAGCGTCAACCTTACCTCGCTGCCGGCATCGAGTTCCTTGCGCACGGGTGTGAGATCGATCAGCTGGAACAATTGCGACGAGATTCCGGGCCCGCCCACCGGGCCGGGCGATATGTCGGTCTTAAGGAATCGCAGCATCCCATGACCGGACCGCGGGTGGATGCCTTGATCCGGCGCGAGCTTGATTTCCGTCATGTCACCGGACCAATAACCAAAATGATCCGGAAAAAACTGGCTCGTGTTTTCGTAAACTTCAAAACCGCCGTTTCTCAAGGACAGCTCTTGCGCCTGCGCGCAGACCGATCCCAACAGCGCGAATAGGCCACTGCAAAAGAAACCGGCCCTGGCCAAGTTAGATATCATCAGTCGCTGACCCGGACTCTGTCGTGACCAGGAGCTTTGACTATGCCGAGAATCTTCACCTTGCGGATTTTTCCACCGCCCATGTCAACATCCATATAAATCGATGTGCCGATTTCAGCGTCAGTGGAACCCGGGGTCACCCGAATCGCATAGCGTTTCTGATCCAGCTCCGGCACCAGCACCGCCGTAAAATTGGCATCGGTCGAATAGACTGTTGTCGGCTTGAGTCCTTTCCCGGTAAAGTCGTAGAAATAGGCTTCGCGCGTATCCGCCGGGCCGCCCTGATCCCAAATCAGGAACTCTGGCTCGATCTTGAATACCACCGGGATATTGATCGTCAGCCGCAAGTTCACTTTTTCATTGGCTTTGTCGGTGGTGTGAACGGTCACATGCTCCACCACGGTGCCCAGCTTGCTCCCGATATTGAACCGCACCTTGAGCACGCCCGACTGCCCCGCATCATAAACGCCGGTGACAGAGCTGGGCGAGAGACAGGAGCAGGAGGCATCGAGCGACAGAATCGAAACCGGATCAGGGCCGGTGTTCTTGAAAGGGAACACGGCATCAATCGTCGATTGATCCGGCGTGGGCTGCAGCATCACCGCCGTGGTGTCCCATTGCAGGGCAGCGCTCAATACGCCGGGAATAAGGAAGGCAGCGAAAAATAATTTTTTGAACTTTTTCATGGAAGATTGATGGCACAGATTTGAAACTGTTCGTACAAGCTTTTTTAGCCGAATAGCCGTTGAGATAAGGATGGTTGCGCATCAAGCGACACAGAATCCCGCGATTCGTTACCCAACAATCATTCAGCTAGAGAACGTCGTGATTGCTGGTGGGATAACGCCATATTATTCTTGGAGAATTACGTGGAGCACACCAGCACCAGATTCTACGTACTTGAGCATATCAGTTCTAAGTTACTCATTGAACGCCTGCTGTAATTCGGAGCCGGCTTGAGGCTCTCCATGCAACGCCTTGTTTGCGGCAGCTTCATGCGCGCCCCTTGAAGGCCCATCGACCGCTGCTCTGACAAAATCTCATATGCTTTATAGTTTGCTCTACCTGCAGTTTTCTCTGCGGCTATAACTTAACAACGGTCCATTTATTGCTAGATTCTGCCTTACAGCCTTTTTGCGTCGTGAAATATTTTCTTTCGATCAACCTACCGATGGCTTTCATTATCGAGTTTTTTGTAATCGAATCTAAAATAACCAACCCGGTATCTGAAAAATAGTTATCGCCTTTTTCAAAGGCACTATTCACCTCCACCATGAGCCTTTCCATTGTTATGAAATTTAATTCGTAGCAAAGCCCCTCGTCATCCATAAAAAGAACATCGCTCCTATGCCCTTTTATCGATGTCAAATCATCATCACCTTCCAAGTAACCTGAGGTAAATATTACAGAGCTCATATTCCATTGAATGATTTTAGTTTAACTTGTTTCATCAAATTAAGGTATTCTGCCTCGGGCATTGGTCGCACGGGAACGATTTCATAATGGGAACCGCTGGTTGGCTTTATTTTTAGACCGTCTGGAATGGATGCCCGGTCAACCTCAAAAGCGCCTCCATATTTCTGGATGTTTTTATCCAACTTGTCCGCATTTAATGAGATTCCCCTTTCAGTTACATTTCCATCAGGACCCACTTTGTAGTCAATGCCCTTGCGTGGCTCCAAAGATGAACCTCCTCTGAATACAGGTTTCTCTGAGGCATCACTCATGTCTTCAGCTACACCTGCTACCTTTCTAAAGAGATTTGAAGTACGTCCAACCATGCCAATTGCGCTGCTGAATCCAGCCCCCAAAAACGTGCCTCCAGCCACATTTCCGACAACGACGCCAATCTGGTGTGGATCATTCAGCGTGTTCATCAGACCGTTGCCCACGCTGGACATGGTTCCAGAGGGATCATCGACCAAATTGGCGGCAAATGTCCCGAGCCCATTGGCCAGGTTCTGGGTCGTATTAATGGGATGCCTGAACATCTGGCCCATACCCTTGATCGCGCCCCAAGTCCCTTCGGCCAACCCCACGGCATAGTCATTGGCACCCTGCAGGGCCGTCCGGCCGGCATCTGTCCAGACCTGACCGGCATCTACCGCCGGCGGTGATTTATCATTGCTGATGAACCGCGAGGTCGTGTCGGCCTCTTCATGCCACACCATGCCCTTGCCATCTCCTTCATAAACAAAGCTCCCGTGGTATGTCGCTCCTGTTTCATATAAAGCATGGAAGGCATCCGTATTTATATCAATCCAGGCCTGCTTATTACCATTGCTAGTCCATGATGATTTATAATTAAAGGTATCCCCCTCCGGGCTGGTAAAACTCAGCGTAAATACTCCAGATCCATCCGAATTGGTTGTAGTGCTATAAACAAGCTTTCCATCCCTGGGAAAACTTCCGATGAAATCCCCAATAGAACCAGAACCTGAGATTCCCGCCCCCCAAGCACCCCAGTCGTCACCCCAGTCGCCGCCGTCATCCAGCCCCAGATAATCCCAGTCATTGACGGGATTGTTGGTGGTGAAGCCATAGAGGTTGATGCCGCCACCTTCTTCTGACGGGTCTTGATTGATGAAGCGGCCGAGCGAAGAGCTGTAATAGCGGTTGCCATAATACAAGAGCCCGGTCTCGACGTCCTGGTACTTGGTGCTGAAGCGGAACGGATTCTCCTTCGCATAGGAGCCGCTGGCACGAACCGCGTTGCCATAGGCATCGTATTCGTAGGCGGCCTGGATCTGGCCCGTGGCCTCGGAAGTGAGCGCGGTGAGATTGCCGTTGCCATCGTAGGCGGCCTGATAGACCCCGGCGTAACCGGAGCGGAAATCCTTCAGCGCGAGCAGGCCGCCGACGCCACCAGCGCCATCGGACGTGCCGGAAAGATCCGGCCCCCACGTACAGGTACGCACCAGTCCCAGACGGGTGCCGTCGACCACGCTGGCGTCGTACTCGGCGACCAGATTCCATCCGTCATAAACATACAAACGGCGGGAGCGGCAAAGGCCCAGTTGTGAACCGTTGTAATTGTAAACCTGCTTCTCCACCCGGCGTCCCTGGTAATCGTAGGTGAACTGGACGGCAACCCGCTGCCCGGTCTCGTCGGGATATTGCGAATACGCTGCCGAGAGCCGGTTTTCGGCATCGTAGGCATAGTTCCAAAGCCCGTCACTGGTCAGATTTCCATCGTTATCGTAGGTGAAGCTTTCCGCCGTCGGCCGGGCCCAGCTGAAGGCAGTGTCGGCAAAGGTCTGGCCGGCCAGGACGCCGCTGTACGCGATCGATTGCATGCCGCCCGTGGTCGGATTCTTCGCGATATCGCGATAGAAATACTGGTTCTGCCACTCGCTGCCAGCCAGCGCCGAACCATTGATGCTGACCGTGGATCCGGGAGCCGCCGTGCCGGACACTGGCAGGGTGGCTGGGGTCTGCCGGGATGTGTACTGGTTGAGTTCGTTGGGTGAATAGGTGTTGGCCACGCCATTGACGGTGTCCTGCGTGCGGTTGCCAATATCGTCGTAAGCATAGCCAAAATGGCGGCCATGAAGTTCCGGCGCACTGGCGGGACTGGTGGGATCGCCCACCCGGGTGTCCGAATCGGTGACTTCAGAGCGGGCATTATAGGTAAATTGGGTGATGACGGAATTACCCGCCGTTACATACGGGGAGAACACCTGACCGGTCTGCGTCATCTGATAGCGGCGGCCCAAGGGGTCGTTTTGATAAGCATAGCTCCCGATGGTGCCCGCGCCCTGGACCGTGCTAATCGTCTGCAGCAAGTCGCGATGGTCTTCGTAACTGCGCATCTGGCTCCAGGCACCGTTGTTGATCGAATAAAGCAGATCGGAATTACTGACGTAATGAAGATTATAGGTACCCGCATCGGACGTGATGCTGGCGAGCCGTCCGGTCTGCGCATCCAGCGTGGCCCGATAGCTGTAGGCAGTGGTCGCCCCACCTCCATCTTTAAGATCAAACCCCAACGGCGCCACGAGCGCCCCATTCATGGGGCCATAGGCGTAATTGACCGAGAGATTGCTGCCATAGATGCTCTGGGCTGTAGCTCCTTGGTTATAGCCAAACTTCTCCTGATCGGGCAGCAGATCGCTGCGGAAGGTAAACGTGCGGAACCCGGAGGCATCCTGCACGGTGGCCAGCCGGCCCAGCCGGTCGTAGGTGTACGCCAGCGAAGGCGTACCGTCGCTGTAGCTGACCCCGCGCAGTTCCCCCGTTGCAGGGTCGTAGCTATAATCCGCGGTCGTGCCGCGAGCCGCATCCCGCTCGGTCACATCGCCCCGGACGTTGTAGGTGTACTGGATTGCGTGGCCTTGGGCATCGGTGCGGGTATGCAAAAGCCCGTTTTCCGGGTAATTGTTGAAGGTGGTCAGGTCGCCGCCGCCGGGCCAGAAGGAGGGATCGCTGCCGAGGGCAGGTTGCTCAGGAGCCCAGGTTCCGAAACTACGATAAGTCCGCTGAGTAATCTGATCCCCGTAGCTGTCGTACTCGTATTTGACCGGATAAACATCGTCGCCCCACGTGTGGGTCAGCTGGCCGCGCTGGTTATACTGGTAGCAAGTCGTCGTCGTAACATTTGCATCGTAGGCGGCGGGCTGGCCCGGCGCCGTATAGTCGATGCGTGGTTTCTCCACCTTGCGCACCCGCCCGGCGGCATCGTAGGTATAGCGGGCGGAAAGATGGTTGAGATCGTCATAGGTCTCATGCACGCGGGTCTGGCCGGAGTCGTAGACAAAATTGACGCCGTCGGCGCTGGTCCGGGTACGATCATAAACGCGAATTACACGTTGCAAGGCGTCCAGATCCAACTTGGTCAGCACCCCGCTAGGCGTAACCTCTTCCACGGGTATGCCACCGACACTCCGCGTGACGGAGGGCTGCGCGGCAAGGGGACTGGTGGCGACAGAGGTCTGATTACCCTCATCCCGATTCACGAAAACAAGGTTCCGGGACTCATTGCCATCCGCATCCTGGGTGATCACTTCGCTGATGGCCTGGCCGGTCACAGGAATCTGCGAGGAGGATGGGACTGAAACCGAGTCAAAGCCAGTTTCGCGCGTCCAGCTCTTGCTCTCAAGAACTCCATTATCGCCGCTATTTTCAGGATAAACATAGCTCTCGGCGTAGACCCACCATGCGCCATCACGTTGACCATGATTGGACACCCAGCGCTCAATCCGGTCGGCACTCCCGAGCTGGCCGTCGCCATCAAGATCCGTTCCTTTTTCGGTCAGTCGGCCCATGAGATCATAAACATAAAGGACGGGCGCCAGGCCGCCGGTCTGAACTTTCGCGCGCTGACCCTTGTCATTGTAAGTATAAACCTCCGCGAAGGGAGCACCGACCGACGCCGGAGTCGCCTGCTGCTTTTGCATGACCCGGCCGAGGCCGTCCGTCCACGTCTTGGTCCAGCGCGGGCTGTTATTCGAGCCCTCAAACTTCGTTTCGAGCAAACGGTTTCCGTCAAGGCTGTAGCTGTAATAGCAGGACACCACCGCGCTGCCGGTTTTTGATTGCGGTGATCCGTCCCGATTCGTCGCGGTGATGACCGTCGTGCCGTCAGGCAGCGTCTGGGTCACCGATTGGATCTGGCCGTTCTGCAAGGCGTAGCTGAACGAGGTCGTCTGGCCGAGTTCGGTCTGGGTGATTAGCCGGCCTGAAAAATCATAACCATAGGTGGAAACGTACTGCTCGGCATTGTCGTCGCCCACCTGCTTTTCAGTGATGCGGCCATCGCTGTCGTAAGTGAACCTGGTCCGTTTCGAAGGCAGTCCGCCGGCATTGTCAGCCGACGCTGGAATGGCCAGCTGCAATGACTGCTGCACCCGCCCAAGGGAATCATAGGTATATTGGGTGATGACCCCGCGCTCATCTTTTTCGTATTGTTTGCGGCCGATGGCGTTGCCGCTGTTGGTGAAAACGATGGCTCCATAGGTCACACTGCCGTTGTTCACATCCGTGTATTCCGCTTCGTAAAGGGCCCCCGTGCTGGCTTGGCGGCGGATGACGTGCCCGGCCATGTCGTAACTGATGTTTTCCCATTCGAGCTGGTTCCAGCCGCTGCCATCGTAAAACCATTTTTCGGTCCGGACCAAAAAGCCGCGTTCGTCCCGAATGGCCACGTCGCGTGTGGACACGTTGGCGACCAAGGCGATGGCATCGATCGTCTGGCTGCAACCACTTAGGGTGGTCAGCCCCGCTCCGACCGACGTGCCGTTCACCACCGTGGCGCGAAATGCATTGCCATTGGGATCAGTGGTGAAAGTGCCGTTGCTGAAAGTACCGCGTTCATAGGCATAGCATTGCTTGGAGCCATCGGCTGCCTGGATCGAATAAGGCTGATTGCGATACCATGGATCGACGCCAGCCCCCTGATAGACCTTGGCCGTACGGGTAATAATTTGCGTAGGGTTGTCGGTCGCAGAGTCGGATGAGACCGCCTGCCAGACCGGCTGGCCATTGGCCGCCGGCTGGGCGGAATAGGCATAGGTACTGACTGCCATCTGCGTGCCGTCGACCCAGTTTTCCACCCGTGACGGCACCCGATACGCCCCGTCCCAGTCGGGCGCATAGTCGATCGTCTGCACGCGATAACCACCGGCAGTGGTGGCCGGGAGGGCGGCTGGTCGTGACGTATCGCCAAAAGGAGTTACGATCTCGCTCGTGAGGCCAATTCGGTTCTGGTCGGCATAATAGCCAAACTGCGTCCATGAACGATCGGGGCGCTCCTCATAAAAAGCGCGACCGGGATAGCGATCCGCATTGGGATCGAAGTTAAACACGTCGTAATATTTTCGATGGGTCGTGTAGCCGAGCGTGCCATTGGCAAAGTCAGGATGGAGTGCATCCAGATTTGGCGCGTTATTGACTAAATCGAAGACGGTTTCATAAGTGCTGGTGAAATCCGGTGTGGTGTACGGATTATTTGGATCGTCAGTGTGGGTGTAACTCCCCCCGCCATAACGGCCGACCAGTTTCATCGAACTGTCCGACTGGCTGGCCTGAAAAAAGTCCCCATTGAAATTGCCTGTGGCAGGGAACATCGAATTATACGATACCCCCGTCTCATCATGGCTACCGTTGAAGCCATTGACGTGCAGCGTGCTCCGCGGCGCCAGCACACTGTATGATTCAGGCACCAGATCGGTCACATAGTGATTATAGGGGTAATCTATGCACCTTTGCACATAACCTATTATTACATCACAATATTGATCCGTGCACGTCCCGGGAATTGTTACATCGCAATAAGTAGGCGTACATTCCTCCTCATAATTATCGACTGTCTCTTCATCACAGACCTCTTCGGTCCCCACCTGTTGCTGTTTCCCACTAACGCATTCATATATTGGGTTGGTCCAACAGACCTTGCTCGTAATCGGATGGTTTACCAGCTCACAGTCTTCGCCGCATTCCTCCGTCGTGGTTTCATCTGGAGTACACACTACGCCACAGTATTCTTCTTCGGTAATGGGCTGGCTTGGATCATCGCCGCACACAGTCACCGTGTCCGTTTCCAAATGGCTTTCTTCCACCTCCACACTTATGTTATCATAAGTCGGCTCGTTGACCATACTGGCCTCCTGGGTGGTGCTGCCCTCGGTCCGGGTGATATAGCACTGCCAGTTCGCGTCGTTCTCCCCACCCGTCGTGATCACGTAGGCGACATAAGGAGTCCCACTGGCCTGATAACCGCCATTGCCGTCGGGCGTCGCAGCCGAGGCGGGGAAAAATTGCACCGTATTCTGGGATTCATCATTCCCATGGATGATGTTCACGAAGGCCTGGGGCGTCAGAATCTGCCGAATCCGCCGGTTGGCCTGCCCGACTACGGAGGTGAAATCCTCGAAGACGACTTTTACCTGATCGCTTGTCGGATAACAATAAAACGGCGCAGAGATCCGGCCCGGAAGATCCAGCCGGTATTGGCTTCGATCGAGGCCGTTGAGCTGATAAGAGTAGAGCAGAAAATATGAGCCCAAGGCATCGCTCGCGCCAAAATGTTCGATGGGATCAAAATCAAGGAATCCGGCAGATTGGCCGTTGGGCAGAAAGCCCAGGCCGATGCGCAGATTGGTCTGACCAGGCGTAATATCGCCAGCCTGTCCCGCCATGACACCGGTTTCGCCCTTCGGTCTAACGATGAACAAAAGCGCCGATGTCGAAATGTCGCTCTCCAGGACCGATTCCTCGACAAAATAGCCCTTGGTCTGATCATAAAAATAAACGTCATAGCCAGACGGAGCCTGGACATGAAACCGGAAGCTGCTCGCATTGCTTCCGCTGATATCGTGATACGAAATTGCCTGGTCGGTGGTGATCGGCAGCCACTGGGTACCCCCATCACTCACCCATTGTCCGCCAGCGCTAGCTTGAGCATTCATGGCAATGCTCGTGTTCTGGGTGCTCGTTCCCTCTTTATGCCAATAAATCTCCGACGCGGCATTGAAGCCGATGCTTCCACCATTGATGGACTTGGCTTCAGCCCAGACATAGACCCCGACATTCGACGGATATTCCACGCTCCCCGGACTTCCAGCAAGGGGTTGAGCAAAAGCACTCGCCGGATCCGTTGGATCATCCGCCGCCAGTCGGGCTGCCGCCAGCCCCAAGACAAGAGTCGTGAGCAGCAAGCCGCTGGCAAAGTTCAATTTGCGATCAGTTTGATGGTAAAACAGTTTCATATGGCCTGCGTGAAAATCGCGTTAGCGCACCGGTGAAAACAAGGCGAACCCGACTGACAGAGCGTCTTGTTTCTGGGGATCGGTCCCCTGGAGGTATTCCTGAAGATTGGTGACACCGTCGCCATCGGGATCGAGATTGCGCTGGTCAATCGAGAGGCTGAGGCCGTGGGCGGTCTCCCAAGCATCGTCGATGCCATCGTTGTTGACGTCGGCAAAGAGCGGGTTTTGCGGGCCGGCGAAGATATCGTCGAGACCGGTGGCAGTGGCAGCGTCGCCAGTGACCGCAAAGCTGGAAAGATAGGTGCTGGTGCTGTCGCGAAAGTTAAGGTCGGCCGCGACCATGATGCCGTTGGCATAAAGGTCCCAAGTCTGGTGCGTGTAATCAAGGCGCGCAGTCAGGCGGATCCAGTTTTGCGACTGATAGTCGGCAAGCAATGGCGCGATAAAGGGAGTGGACTGCCAGGCGCCTCCGCCGGAACCGTTGCCGTTGAAGGCCTGGAGCGTGCCCTGGCTGCCATTGAGGACAAAGGCAAAGCGCGCACTGCCGACGTCGAAGGTGGTAGCGGTGTTGATATCGGTTTCCGCCACGGGCTTGGCATAGAAATCGACGAATATGATGCTGGCGCCCGAAAGCGGCGCGAAGGTTTGGGCGGCCTGCGCGAGCGTCGAGCCAGGTGCGAGCACGACGGACTGGGTGCCGTGGGAAGCGTCCAGATTGGTGACGGAAGCCGTGCCTTGGGCGATGCTCCAGCCAAGCTGGTGGTCAAGCGAGCCCAAGGAATAACCATCGCTCGCCTCAAAGTCAGTCAGGTAGGGCAGCACCCGGCCAGGCAGCACGGTGATGGCAATCACCGCAGTGCGGGTAGCTGCAGTGTGGGAGGCGTTCCAGGCATAGCCGTCGAAGTAGTAGGTGCCGGCATCGGGTGCCGTCCAGGCATAGCCCTGGCTGGCCGAGGTCCCATTGACACTGGTATAACCCAGGTTGGCGATGAGTCCGCCCGATGAGTTGCACGATTCCAGGCCGATTTCGCTCATGCCATTGCTGCTGCTGCCGGCCACGGTAAAGCTGATGCTCTGCCCGGCTTGAACCGAGGTCGTCGAGGGGGTCACCGTCACGGTCGGCACCACCCCCGGCACGGTGATGGCAATCACCGCAGTGCGGATAACCGCGGTGTGGGAGGCATTCCAGGCATAGCCGTCGAAGTAGTAGGTGCCGGCATCGGGTGCCGTCCAGGCATAGCCCTGGCTGGCCGAGGTCCCACTGACACTGGTATAACCCAGGTTGGCGATGAGTCCGCCCGATGAGTTGCACGATTCCAGGCCGATTTCGCTCATGCCATTGCTGCTGCTGCCGGCCACGGTAAAGCTGATGCTCTGCCCGGTTTGAACCGAGGTCGTCGAGGGGGTCACCGTCACGGTCGGCACCACCCCCGGCACGGTGATGGCAATCACCGCAGTGCGGATAACCGCGGTGTGGGAGGCGTTCCAGGCATAGCCGTCGAAGTAGTAGGTGCCGGCATCGGGTGCCGTCCAGGCATAGCCCTGGCTGGCCGAGGTCCCATTGACACTGGTATAACCCAG
>Ga0210388_10000059_pt1 | contig 154953 bp, 142 predicted proteins | sample IncBWC19OmetaG_FD_155485 | JGI IMG/M metagenome (GOLD analysis project Ga0210388, IMG submission 155485) | Forest soil microbial communities from Barre Woods Harvard Forest LTER site, Petersham, Massachusetts, United States - Inc-BW-C-19-O ...
AACTTGAGACGCAACCTGGCACTTGTAGAGAAACTCCGGGAGATCGGGAAGAGGCACGGAAGGACGCCCGGAGAAGTCGCGATTGCCTGGACGCTGCGGCGTCCGGAGGTGACGGCGGCGATTGTGGGATTGCGCAATGCAGGGCAACTTTCAGGAGTCATCGGTGCCGCAGACTTTCGGTTGACGGTGGCGGAGATCGCGGAAATCGCTTCCTGATCGATACTCGAGCAGCCAGCCGGGAGAGAAAGTACTTGAAATTCTCTTTTTCTTCGCCCATAATATTGTTATGGCACTTACGAAACGCCAAAAAGAGTTTCTGGACTTCCTCGCGGGTTTTCTAGAGAAGCGAGGCTATAGTCCGAGCTATGAAGAAATCGCGGAGGGGCTTAATCTGGCCTCGCTGGCGACCGTCCACAAGCACATCATGGCTCTGGAGACAAAGCATTATGTGACGCGCGGTTTTAACCAGAGCCGTTCGCTAGAGATTGCGACGAAGTACTACGACGAGCAAAGGCAGCATCGCCAGCAGCCGGCTTCGTTCGAGGTTCCCTTGTTGGGCCGGATCGCGGCCGGGTCGCCCGTGGAGGCGATTGCGGGGCGCGATACGCTGAACTTTTCCGATTTCACGGGGGATCCGGGCACGTATGCATTACAGGTGCGCGGTGAATCGATGATTGAGGACCACATCTGCGACGGCGATTATGTGTTGGTGGAACACGCTGCGGAAGCCCGGGACGGAGATATTGTCGTCGCGCTGGTGGACGGCATGGAGACGACTCTGAAGCGGTTTTACCTGGAGGCCGGCGACCGGGTGCGCTTGCAGCCGGCGAATGCATCAATGCAGCCGATTTACGTGCCGCGCGCTTCGGTGGCGATTCAGGGAAAAGTGCTCGCTGTCCTGCGGAAATATTAGGCGTGGAAGGAGGGAGCGGTTCGCCCCCTCCTTTTTATCGACTACTTTGCGCGGGTGCAATGGTGGCAGCAACCAGCCGCACAGCACGCCGGATCACCACAGCAATCGGCGGCAAATGCCGCGGTTCCCGCAATCATTGAAAGGGCGAGTGCCCAGCTAAATAATTTGGTCATGATAATTCTCCTTTTTGAAATAATCTAAATGTATTCGTGGAAGTGCCGGAATACTTCTAGATCCGGAGAATTCGATTCAGAACATACAAATCAGGCTGGCTTTCGGCAATTTCCGGCAGCAGATCGTGTACTAGAAGCGGACGGGGTGTAGTGATCACTGCGGTCGCGATAGCTAGTGGGACATTTGCTACGGCTGTCGCTTTGGCCGCTTTTGCGTTGTCGAGTGTATCGTAAGGACACTTGGAACTGGCGCTCTTGCCGGGGCAACACGCATGGCTGGGGTTAAATCCGGCGAGAACGCAGCCGACAGGCATCCCCAGCAGCAAAACGACCAGCATCATGGAGACAGCGAACCGCATTACGTTTCAATTATACGGGAATTCCAATTCTCCACAAGCCAAAAGCGATGGCCTGCTTCAGATAAATCCATTCCTGGCGCCAACCATGGTGAGGCTCACTCGGCCGCGGCGAACCGTAGACGTCAATTCCCTGGAATTGCAACATTCGTTTGACACGATAAATATGATATCCGTCGCTCACCACGATACAGGAATGCAGGTCCATCCGCCGCATGATTTCCGCGGCGGCCGCGGTGCTGTGAACCGTGGTTTCACCTTCTGATTCGACAATGATCGCTTCGGAGGGAATGCCGTGCCGGCTGAGGTAAGCGCGGCCGACTTCGCCTTCGGTGAACATGGGATCTCCGCCCTTTCCGCCGGTGGTGATGATGCGCGGCGCGAGACCCTGGCGAAAGAGAAAGAGCGCGTGGTTCAGGCGCGCCTCGAGAATAGGGGACGGTCTGCCGCGATATTCCGCCGCGCCTAATACCAGGATCACGTCCGCGGGGCGAGCCTCCTCCACATCCGATTGGCGGCGGATATCAGTAGCCACGGAGAACAGCTTCACGCTCAGCCCGATCACGCTGAGCAGAAGCAATCCCGCAGCGACGCGAATAAGGCTATGTTTCATGAATACGCTAAGCTGACATTGTAATTGTAGCGACTCCGTGGAACTTCTTTTAAGCGACAAGAATCCGCTGCTCAGACAAGTGCGCCGCGCCGTGCAGAAAGGCTCGCTCACCGAGGATGGGTTTGCGGTGGCCGAAGGCTTTCATTTGCTGGAAGAAGCACTGAAAAGCAACACGGAGATCGGCACCGTGATTGTGTCGCAATCGGTCAAGGGCGCGATTCAATCGCATGTGAAGGGTTTGAAACTCCGCTTGGTCACGGTGCGGGACGCCGATTTCGCGCGGCTGGCGTCCACCGAAACACCGCAAGGAGTGATTGCATTAGTGAAGCCCACGGCCTGGACGCTGGATCAGCTGGTGCGCGGACGCACGCTGGTCGCGGTACTCGACGGCATCCAAGATCCCGGAAACGCGGGTGCGATTCTGCGCGCGGCCGAAGCTTTCGGAGCGACGGGGGCAGCCTTTTTGAAGGGTTCGGTAGATCCGTACAATCCGAAATGCATGCGCGCGTCGGCGGGTTCAATCTTCCGTTTGCCGATCGCTGCCGCGCTCGACGAAGCACTGGTGCTCGCCGCGCTCGGAAAGAAGAAAGCCGTGCTGTACGCAGCCATGCCGCGCGCCGACGTTCTGGTCTCCGACGCGAACTTCACGACAAGCTGCGCAATCGCGATCGGCAGTGAAGGACGCGGTGTCAGCCAGCATCTTGCGAATCTTGCGACTGGGCTCCGCATTCCGACCACTGGCGTAGAATCCCTGAACGCAGCGGTCGCCGCCGGAATCTTATTTTACGAGGCCCGCCGCCAGAGGGATGCGCCATGAGCCTGTTCGATTCCGCGCCGCTCGAATCACTGGAAGATAAAAGCAAGCGTCCGCTAGCCGAGCGCATGCGTCCCGATACCTGGGAAGGCTTCGTCGGCCAACAGCATATCCTCGCTCCAGGCAAGCCTTTGCGCGTGCAGATTGAGCGAGATCAACTACAATCGCTCATCTTGTGGGGCCCTCCGGGGGTGGGCAAAACGACGCTCGCGCGACTGATCGCGCGCCTGACCCGCGCCGATTTTATTCCCTTCAGCGCGGTTCTCGCGGGCATCAAGGAAATCAAAGCCGTGATGGCAGATTCGGAGCGCGCCCGCAAACTCGGCCGCCGCACGGTGGTATTCGTCGACGAAATTCATCGCTTTAACAAAGCGCAGCAGGACGCGTTTCTTCCTTATGTCGAGCGAGGCGACATCATCCTGATCGGCGCAACCACTGAGAATCCGTCGTTCGAGGTGAACTCGGCGCTGCTGTCGCGCGCGAAAGTGTATGCGCTACGCGCTCTCTCGATGGATGAGATTGTCACGCTCCTGGAGGCGGCGCTAAAGGCGCTGGGACTTTCTGCGACGCGCGAGTTGCTTGAACAAATCGCGATCTACGCCAACGGCGATGCGCGGACCGCGTATAACATCCTGGAACTGGCCTCCGCGGTCGCGCGCGAAGGCGTGTTGGAACAAGAAGCCGTGGAGTCTGTGATCGAGCGCAAGGTTCTTCTGTATGACAAATCGGGCGAAGAACATTTCAACCTGATCTCGGCTCTCCATAAGAGCATCCGATCGTCCGATCCCGACGCCGCTCTGTATTGGCTGGCGCGCATGCTCGAAGCCGGCGAGGATCGTCTGTACATTGCGCGCCGCCTGGTCCGCATGGCGATCGAGGACATCGGTCTCGCGGATCCACGAGCGCTCGAACAAGCGATCGCCGCGCAGCAGGCCGCGCACTTCCTGGGCATTCCGGAGGGCGATCTGGCGCTGGGGCAGGCCGCGATCTATCTCGCGGTCGCGCCCAAGTCCGACGCATCGTATAAGGCGTTGGGCGCCGCGATGGAAACCGTCGAAAAATCCCCCGCTGAGCCAGTCCCAATGCAACTCCGCAACGCGCCGACACGTTTGATGAGACAGTTCGGCTACGGTTCAGGCTATCAGCATGCGCATCAGTTCGAGGACGCAATCAATACCATGGAATGCCTGCCCGAGTCGCTGAAAGGGACGACTTTTTATCACCCGACGGATCGTGGCGTGGAGCAGAGGATCGCGCAAAGGCTGGCGGAGCTGAGGAACAAGAAATCGGGAGATAGCAACGAGGAATAAACAAGGTCGTGTTCTGACACCATAGGTGCATGGCGCGATTTTTGTGTGCGATTGGATTGGTGCTGCTCGTGGGTCCGGCGGCTTGGTCTCAGCAGCGGCGAAAAATCATTATCGATGAGGACTGTTCGGGTCCGGCAGGCACCAATCTTCAGGCGCTGCTGGTCCTGATTCAATCTCCACAGGTCGAGGTGCTGGGCGTCACCATCGTGAGCGGCGACCAATGGCGCGACGAGGAAGTGGCGCACACTCTCCGCCTCCTCGAAATTATCGGCCGCACCGATATTCCGGTGCTGAGTGGAGCGGCGTTCCCTTTACTTCGCACTCGCGGCGAAGCGCGCTTATGGCAGGAGAACTATGGAAAGGTATCCTACGCCGGGGCTTGGGACGACCGGATGTGGCATGAGCCATTTCTGGTACCTCCGCTGGTGGAGGGACAGCCTAAGACGAAGGCGGTGGATGAGGACGCGGCTCATTTCCTGGTCCGAATGGTGCGGAAGTATCCGCGCGAAGTGACCATCTACGAAGGCGGACCGATGACGAATCTAGCCGTGGCCATAACCATCGATTCGCAGGTCGTGGAGCTCTCGCAAGAGCTGGTTTTTATGGGGGGAAGCCTCAATCCGCAGACGCGCGATCCGGAGTTTGCTAACAATCCTCGCCACGAATTCAACTTCTGGTTCGATCCGGAGGCCGCGGAAATTGTGCTGCGCGCTCCGTGGAAAAAGATCGTCTGCACGCCGACGGACATTTCTATTAAGACCCGATTAACGTCTGAAATGATCAAGCGCATCGCAGCCGGCGATACGCCCTTGGCCCGCTATCTGGCGCGCTTTTTTAAACCCGGCGATGGTGACGATTACATGTGGGATGAACTGGCCGCGGCGGCGTGGCTCGATCCCGCCATAATCACCAGGCGCGAAACGCGCTATATGGGAGTGGATATCAGCCACGGCGCAGGTTACGGAAACACGCTGACCTGGACGGAAGCCGAGAAACCGAAGCTCCGCGAGCGGCCGGTTGAAATCCAGATGGACCTGGACACCAAAAAGTTTTACGACTTGTTTGTGAGGCTGATGAGCGCTCCCACACCATCCGCACGCCGGTAAACAGCCTAACTTGCAAGTGTATCTTGCAAGTATACCTGCCTTTGTTCTATCATGAGGACATGCAGCGAAAAGCTCTGGAGATTGCCGTTGGCGATTTTATTCACACGATCGGCCTATTGATGCGCCGCGTGCGCGCCGCGGCCGTCTCGCATGAGCTTTCATTAACCGAGTCCGCGGTTATGGCACGCCTCGCCAAAGAGGGTCCGGCGACGATCGCCGATCTCGCGCGCGCGGAACGCATGAAACCGCAGTCTATGGGAACCACTGTCGCGGCGCTCGAAGAAATGGGAATGGTGGAGCGCGAGCCACATCCCACCGACGGCCGCCAGGTCAATATCGCGCTGACCGCCAAAGGCGCCTCCGTGCGGAAGACTGCCGGCGATGCAAAACGGACCTGGCTGGCACAGGCCATTGCACTGCTCGACGAAGAGGAACAGCAAACCTTATTCGAAGCGGGCGAAATCATTAAACGCCTGGCTCAGTCGTAAGGAGGTTTATCTATGGAATGGCTCTACTACGTTTCCTACTTTTTCGGCGGCGCCTTTTTGGCGAATGCGATCCCGCACTTCGCGAGCGGAGTAATGGGACGCCCTTTCCAGAGTCCGTTTGCAAAACCACCCGGTGAAGGGCTTTCCTCATCGACGGTGAATGTGCTCTGGGGCGCGTCCAACATTGCAGTCGGCTACGTGCTGGTTTTCCGTGTAGGGACCTTCGATCTTCGCTCGACCTCCGATATTCTCGCCTCTGGGTTGGGAGCAATCGGCATGGCGCTCATGCTGGCCCGCGTCTTTGGGCGGTTTCACGGGGGCAATTCTCCCACATAAACACGTCATTATGCCTCTCATAAAGCTTGATAGCACATCTGCCTTAGTCGTCATCGACCTGCAAAAAGGCATCGTCGGCATGCCGACTGTTCATCCGGTCTGCGACATCATCTCGCGATCCGCTCAACTTGCGCGAGCGTTCCGCAGGCGAGGTTTGCCGGTCGTTCTCGTCAACGTGACGGAGCCAGCGGTCGGACGAACCGACGCCAGGCGTCCCAAATTTTCGTTCCTTCCCGATTGGACCGAACTGGTTCCTGAGTTGCAACAGCAACCCTCCGATCACCTGGTTAGCAAGAAAGGCTGGGGCGCATTCCTGAGCACTTCTCTCGATGAGTATTTGCGTCAGTGCGGCGCAACCCAGATCGTTTTGACCGGCGTCGCGACCAGTGCGGGCGTAGAATCGACCGCGCGGAGCGCCTATGATCTGGGCTATAACGCGACCCTGGTGGTGGATGCGATGACCGACAGGGATGCCGACGCGCACCGCCATTGTATCGAGAAGATTTTTCCTCGTTTGGGTGAGACCACCACGACAGACGACGTGTTGAAGCTATTGCTGCATGAAGCTTAACGCCCTGCGCGCTTTGCGCCACCGCAATTTTCGGCTTTTCTTTTGCGGCCAAAGCATTTCCCTGATCGGAAGCTGGATGACGCGGCTCGCCACCAGTTGGCTGGTTTATCGCCTGACGGGCTCATCCTTTCTTTTGGGCGTGGTTACGTTTGCTGGGCAAATTCCCACCTTTCTCGTTGGACCCATGGCGGGCGTTTGGGCAGACCGCTGGGATCGCCGGCGCGTCTTGCTGCTAACCCAGTTCCTCGCCGCGATGCAATCCTTGATGCTCGCCGGACTCACGCTCTCGGGACGCATCACGGTTTGGGAAATCGTCTCGTTGAGTATTTTTCAAGGATTGATCAACGCCTTCGACATGCCGGCGCGCCAATCATTCCTGGTTCAAATGGTGGACGGCCGGACAGATCTGAGCAATGCCATCGCGCTCAATTCGACTATGGTGAACAGCGCGCGCCTGATGGGACCGGCCCTGGCGGGAATCATCATCGCGGCCGTCGGAGAAGGGTATTGTTTCCTGATCGACGGCCTGAGTTATTTCGCCGTACTCGCATCGCTGCTGGCCATGACCATTGATGCCCGGGACATTCCCAAATCGTCCGCCAGTATGTTCGTTCAACTGAAAGAAGGCTGGACGTATGTATCCACATTTGCGCCGATCCGCACTGTCTTACTGTTGTTCGCGATCGTCAGTTTTATGGGTGTGCCATACACCGTTCTGATGCCCGTCTTCGCCACTAAGATCCTGCACGGAGGTCCGCATACGCTGGGTTTTCTTATGGGCGCGACCGGCGTGGGCTCCATTGTGGCGGCGCTTAGCCTGGCGGCGCGTAAATCCGTTCGAGGCCTCTACAAGGTGATCCCGACGGTCGCGGCGGTGTTCGGAGGCGGATTAATCGCCTTCTCCTTTTCTCGCAATTACTGGTTGTCGCTGGCGCTGATGGGCTTCACCGGGTTCGGGATGATGAAGTTCGCAGCTGCGAGCAACACCGTGATTCAAACGATCGTCGAGGAGGACAAACGCGGCCGCGTTATGAGCTTTTACATGATGGCCTACATGGGCGCCAGTCCTTTTGGAAGCCTGTTGGCGGGAAGCTTGGCACCGGTGCTCGGCGCTCCCGGAACGGTGCTGCTGTGCGGCGCGGGCTGCATCGCCGGGGCTGCCTGGTTCTGGTTTCAAAGATCGAAATTGCGGCCGATCATCCGCCCGATTTATGAGCAACTCGGCATCCTGCCTCCGGCTGAGAGTAAAGTTCTCACGCGCTAACCCGCAGCATTGTATACTCGTGCCAAAGCCGCCCGTCTGACCATGCCTAAGAATGAAGATCCGGGAATGAGCGCGGAAATTCTGCGCCGGGATTTCCTGAACAATACTCTGCTCGGATTCGGCGCGGCTCTATTGAGTCAGCCCGCGCCTGCGCAAACGCCCGACACCTTCACCGGCTACGGAGGCGTCGGCGACTACGCGGCTGCGAACGGCGATCCTTGGCCGGTCCTCAACATCGGGCACAAGTTTCGCGATGGAGCCTACGATAAGTCGCAGGTCACCGACACCGGCGAAACTTTCGACCTGCTGGTAGTCGGCGGCGGTCTGAGCGGGCTTAGCTCGGCTTACTACTTCGCCAAAACCACGGCTGGCCGGAAACGCTGCCTCATCCTCGAAAATCACGCAATGTTCGGCGGACATTGCAAACAGAACGAATTTATGGTGAACGGCGAGCGCCTGCTCGGTCCGCAGGCGTCGAATGATTTCGGAGTTCCCAGAGAAGGCTCCGGCAATCAGATGGACGAGCTGTTTACGGAGTTGAAGATCCCGCGCGAGTTTGCCTGGCAGGAGTGGGATTCCAAGCGGGCGCCGCTGCGCATTCCTCGCGATAACTATTCGCACATGGACGGGATCAACGATACACAAGTGGACGTCGGATATTGTTTCGATCAGCCAAGGCGTGCTTGGCTGCGTAACATTTTTGCGAATCAACTGGAAGGGACGCCATTTTCCGAAGAAGTCAAACGCGATTTGATGAAGTGGCGAACGACCACCGGCGGCTCTGAAGAACTCCGCCGGCACCTCGACACGATCACCTACAAAGAGTACATCGAGAAGGAACTCGGATTGAGTCCGGAAGTAACCAGGTTTGTCGAGCCTGTGGTTGGATTGATTTGCGGAGCCAGTCCGGACGCCGTCTGCGCACGCGCCGGCCACAACCTGGTGAGCCCGATGAATGCCCGAGCCGCAATTTCTTTTCCCGGAGGCAATACGACATTTGCGCGCCACCTGGTCCGCTCTTTGATTCCCGATTCGATGTCCGGCGACTTGAGTTTCGGGGACGTGCTCAATCAACCTGTTCGTTTTGACGCCCTCGACAAGAAAGAAGCGCCGACCCGGATTCGGCTCAACGCCACCGTGATCCGCGTCGAACACGAAGGAGCGGGCGTCGCCGTCACTTATGAGAAAGACGGGAAGCTGTATCGGAGCCGGGCGCGCGTCGCGGTGGCCGCGTCCGCGGGATCGATGAACCGCTACACCATCGCCGATCTTCCTCGCGAAATTCGATCGGCGTACGACGAATTTCAATACGCGCCCGCGATGAGCGTCAACGTTGCGCTCACCAACTGGAGGTTTCTCTATAAGCTCCAGGCGCCGGCCGTGCGGTACTTCGGAGGAGACTTCGGATGGTCGTGCAACATCCGCCAAAACATGGTGGCGGGCGCATACCATCCGCCGCTCGATCCCGATAAACCCGCCGTGTTGACGTTCTATCTGGGCTTGTACACTCCAGGACGTCCGCCGGGTGAACAAGGCAAGCTCGGAAGAGAGAAAATGTTGTCCACCAGTTACGCCGATTTCGAACGGCAGATCCGCTCCCAGATGAACCTGTTGTTCCGGGATGCGGGATTCAATTCGGCGAAAGATATCGCCGGAATTATTCTGAATCGATGGGGACACGCGCGAGTGTTGCAACCTCCCGGATTCTATTACGGCCGGAATGGAAAGCAATCAGCGAGGGAAATTGTGCAGCAGGGTTTCGGCCGGATCGCGATCGCCCATGCCGAGTTGAACGGACACCAGAACGCCACCGGCGCGCTCGCCCAAGGCAAGCGAGCGGCTCAACAGGTAATGGCGTTTAGTTAGTTCACGGTCACCAGATCACCCGATGGAGTGGTGGAGCCGCTATAGGCGCACGAAATTGCATCGTCGCCGGCCGCGGCGTTCGACGGCACCGTGATATTGAGCTGATAGAGGCCGGGGCTGATGAGCCCGGCGAATCCCACCAATGCCGGAGCCCCGCCGATGGTGCACACCGGAACACTCGGGAGCGCGCCGGTCTGCGTCGCCGATCCCGCGGTCAGTGCCGTCGCCGGAAGGCCGAATCCGGTTGCGTAAGTCACGATCGATTCGCCCGGTGCCGCCGGCGTCGAGGCACCCGGATAGAGTGTCGCCGGTCCGATCAGGTTGTAATTCAAGTGGGTGGCCGCGATGTAGCCTTTACTGAACAGCAGGAACGACGGCACACCACTGTGCATGGACACGGTGAATGGAGGAGTAGAACTGCCACTGCTGGTCACCACAATCGATACGTTGCCGATGGTCGAGTCGAGCGGCGTCAGCACATTGATCTGATCGGTGGCGCACGCCGGATCGGTGGCGGCGCTGCAATAGAAATAGATATACGCCGCCTTCCCGTTCACTGTGGCGCTGACACCGTTCAATTGCGTCGGCATTTGACCTTGCAGAAAGGAGGAAGCACTATTCCAAAGGACGCCGGCCGCAGTAGTAGCCGCCGGAACCAGGCCGGTTCCGTGGATTTCGGTCCAGGAGTTCTGCGCAATGCCGGCCGCCGCAGCCGCTCCGGATGTGTTCACTGACGTGATCACCGGTCCCCCATTAGCGCTGCCCGTGCCTGTGCCGGTTCCGGTTGTTGCGGCGCAAGCACCGATCGACGTAATCAGATAATTCGTGCCGCTCCCACTGAGAAAGACCGTAAGATACGCCGTATAGATCTGCGCTTCCTGCGGCACGACCCACGCCGACGCGGGCGGAAACGCCGAAGGTTGAGGCAGAACGCCGGTCGGGATGACGTTAGCTGTGGTGGTAAGAGTCACGATCCAGGAATCATTGGAAAGGGCGTTGTTGTTGGCTCCCACCGTCAACGTGAACTCGGTTGCGGCCGTTGGCCCGCCGAGCAGCGATGCCCCGCCTAGTTTGTAAGGCGTAAGAGTGCTTTGGGACGTTTGCGTGCCTCCCGCCGAAATGAGGGTGTTCGTGCTCTCGAACGAGTAGATGGATTCGTAGTTGCCATTGATAAGGTTCGGTCCGCTCTGGACGACGAACGAACTAATATTCACCTGAAGTGTCGGGCCAGTGCTCGTAAACTGATAACACTGCGCACGGGCGCCAGCGGCGATCACCAAGCACGCGGCAAAAATTCCCCAAGTCCGGCTCATATCGATTGCGTCTCCCAATTTGCATTGCGTGAGCGCAACTTCAAAACCGTCATGCGATGGAAAAAACTCAATACCAACTGGACACCGGCTGGCGGTTGATCTTCAGAATCGCCTCTTCCGCGGTTGCAGTGACGCGAGTTATTTTCAGTACCTCCCGCAAAGCTGGCAACGCGCTCACCGCATCCGCCCCGATGTTCCCCAGTGCGGATGCCTCACTGCGCAGTACATAAATCACTTCGCCCGATACCAGGAGCCTTTCGCTAAGCGCGCGAACCGCCTGTTTCGCCGCTGGACCGATGGTTCCCAGCGCGTCTGCTGCCGGTGCGCGCACGGTAGGCTCGGAGTCGTTTAGCGCCTGGATTAATGCCGGCACAGCGTCCACTGCCTTCGGCCCGATCGACCGAAGCGCCACCGCCGACAGGCTGCGCACCAATGGATCCGGATCCGCGAGGCACTTTGCCAATTCAGGAACACTCTTCGCTCCGGCCGATCCCATTTGCGAAAACGCCCACGCCGCGGCAATTCGGACCTCGCGATCATGGTCCCCGAGCATGTGAGCGACCTCGGCTGCGGCAATTCCGGCCTCTTCGCGAAACGCGCCAATGCTTCGCAAAATCGCAGCCCGGCTGGTGCCGGATGATCCCGCCAGTTTCCTGCGATACTCCGCCAGCGGACGGCCTCTATACACAGCTTCCGTACCCTTGTACGGACTCGCCGATTCCCTGCCCGGCAAAGCAGCCGTCTCCGGAACCCTCTCCAGCACGACATCGTTGATTCCAAGAAAGTACCCCGTCGACCGCCCATCCCGGCCCACGCAAACAAAACTCAAAGTATGGCGCCCCTTGTCCAATTGCACCCACCCAAGAGGATGCTCGACAGCCACGTACACCTCCGGCAGGTAATTTTGAAAAATAGCCGGCCCGCTTGTGGGCATCTCCGACGTGAGCGCCTCCCGGCTATCCAGATTCATCGGCTTCCCGTCGAGCAGGGCAAGATAATTCCCGTAATCCGGGGCTTGCGCAATGCGCGCCAAGATTTCATAGCGGCCGACGTTGGGAACGTCGATCGGAATGTCGATGCGCGACCCCGGCCCCTCTCCTTCGAAAAACAGCAAGTCCCTGCCCCAATCGACTTCGCGTTGTACAGAAACCTTACCCTTGGCGACCTTCACCTCGCCGATCGAATCCTCCACGGCGATCTGCAATGCGTTCCCAAGCGGCAAGCGATCGTCCCCGTAAGGAGGCTCCGGCAGATCCTCATTAACGCCCTTTTGATACCAGAACGCCGCGCTCGAAAAATAATCCGGCCGCTGCTCGAAACTGGACCGCAGTTTGCCGTCATCCTGATAAGTCCAGCCCGCGTGTTCGATTCCCGCCCACAGCGATTTCGTGAACGGAATAGGATCCGGCACATGCCATCGGTATCCCGATAAGCGCGCGCCTATCAGCTCTCCTTCTGCCACAGGCGTCCCGCTCCATGGACCCGTCGCGACCCGCAGACCCCACGCATCGCTCAGATAATCTTCCGTACCCGTCCCATAAATCTGGGGCTTAACGGCGGCGTCAACGAAGAAAAGATCGTCCCCTTCGCCGAACCATCCCACGCCGGCCTGAATCACATTCAGCACCGTACCGACATAATGCCCCGTCCCTTTAACATTCAGAAACTCGTAGTTCTTGCCCATCGCTGCCGGACGTTCCTGCCGGTAGTAGCCGTGAAAGTAAGCGATGTCCTCTGGTATTGACGGATGCTTCTGCCAATCGACGTGATAATAAAACATGGTGACCGGACGCTTGCCTTCATCGGTAACTGTGATGCGGCACGATTTTTGAAAGGGCATGGACCAGTAACTGTTATGGGCCCGTCCGTAGGAGCTGTTCCGGATTGGCAGCGATTCTACTTCCCGCTCGTACCCATGCCCGACCCCGAAAAAATCTCCCAGCGGCACGTCGACGCTGGGCGTCTTCTTTCCATCGTAGTAAACCCGCAGCCGGACCAGTCGCGGCCACGCAAATTCGTTATCGGCAACCGTGAGCCAAATGTGGCTAACCACTCCCGGACCGGTCAGGTCGGCCATCACCAGCGTTTCTCCGGGCATGATGCGCTTGCTGTCGTCGTTGCTGCCGACGTAGCGATTTGAGCTCGAAGTCCGGTGCGCCGTAAAATTCTTCAGGCGCGGAAGATCCGGCATCTGCGCCGCGGCGTTCCCCGCCAGGAACACCAGAGCGCACCCGGCTTCCCTTAATCGCTTCCCGATCACCCTTTTCCGCATCGATCATCCTCCGGCCACAGGCGTTTAGCGTAATGAGGATTCTAACCCGTTCGACCCTCCCTGGCAGAATCCCCCGCCGACTTACGAGCATCTATGCTTTGCGACGGGTGTTACGATGTGAAGGAATCGAGCGCGCCTTGAGCACCAATCAAGCCTCTTCGATGTTTGACCCGCACCCTCGCTCATAACGAATAGCCTTGCCATATGATCCACCTGTCGAGCGTTTCCCGCACTGCCATGGTCCCAGTCGTTCTCGGGATGCTCGCTGCCGGCTGCGGTTCCCGGCAGCCCTCCGTTGTATTCACCAAAGTTCCCTCCGCGGCGGAAGGAACTCCTTTTAAGCTCGAATCCATCGAAGGCCGCGTGCTGCACGGAAAACCCGGTCAGCAAATCGTGCTGTACGCGAAGAGCAGAATCTGGTGGATCCAACCGCTCACGAACCAGCCCTTCACGGCGATCCGACCGGACGCGACTTGGCAAAATTCCACCCACCCTGGCACCGAGTACGCCGCGCTTCTGGTCGATGCCGGTTATGCTCCGCCTCTCACGGTTCGGGAATTGCCCCCAAAAGGCGGTCCCATCGCAGCCGTGGCGATTACCAAAGGCGCTGGTTCGCCTGTCGTTATTTCCCCTCCCAAAATTCTTCATTTCAGCGGATACGACTGGGAGATTCGCCGGCAAGGCAGTAGCCGTGGTGGAAAGCCCGCCCCGTACGATCCCGCCAATGCCTGGGTCGACTCCAGTGGATTTCTCCATCTCCGCACCACCCTTCAGCCGGCAGGCTGGTTCGGAGCCGAAGTGCGGCTCACTCATAGCCTGGGCGAGGGCCTGTATCGATTCACCGTGCGAGACGTCTCTCAGATGGAGCCCGCGGTCGCTTTGTCGATGTTCACCTTCGATGAGTTATCGCTGGACCAGCACCACCGGGAAGTCGACATCGAGATCAGTCGCTGGGGCGATCCCTCCAGCAAGAACGCCCAGTTTGTCTTGCAGCCCTCAGAAGAACCCGCCAACGTCGTCCGTTTTGAAGCGCCGCCGGGGTTGCTAACTCATTCCTTCCGCTGGGAACCGGGTAAAATTTCCTTCAAAACGGTCCGCGGATCGGCTACCATCGCCGCCCATGAGTTCACATCGGGAGTTCCTTCCCCGGGAGGTGAAGCGGTCAACATCAGCATTTTTGTTTTTGGCGCCTCCCCCGCGCCACCGCGAACAGGTACCGAGGTTATCGTTGAGAAGTTTGAATTCCTGCCATAACCCGCGGCCGCTGTATAGCCCTCTCGCCGCCCTGCTGGCTGCGCTCGCGTTTGCACCCCACGCCTCCGCTGTCGATCCCAACCGTACCGTGTCGCAATACATTCGCGACTATTGGGGACCGGAGAAGGGTTTCCCCAGCGGCCCGGTCTACTCCATTGCGCAGACTACCGACGGCTATCTCTGGTTCGGCACCGAAACGGGGTTGGTTCGCTTCGACGCACTCACCTTTCAGCGGATCCAGAGCGCGCATCCGGCACATTCTGCTTTCGAACAGTCCCTTGGTCCATCCCTAGGTTTGGCCGCGGACGATTCGGGAAGCTTATGGGTACGCCTCCGCGGCCCCACCGTGCTGCGATACCGCGAGGACACTTTCTTCGAGCCGCCGCCGGAGTTGGCGCAGGATGTCGCCGTGACAGTCGCGGCGCGCTCCCCCACTGGCGAACTCATCTTCGCCACCAGGCGGAACGGTCTGTTCGCGCTGCGCGAATCCAAGCTGTCGAGGCTGGCCATCGCGACATTGATACCCAACTCGCCGGTTATCGCCCTCGCCAAAACGCCGGATGGAGATATCTGGCTGGGTACGCGCGATGTCGGACTCGTCCGTTTACGGAACGGGCAGGCTACCGCCGTCACGAGGAGCTTGCCCGACCTGAAGATCAATTGTCTACTGGCCGACAAAGACGGTACGGTCTGGATCGGCACCGACAACGGAATCGTCCGCTGGAACGGCACCGAAATCACCAGGGACAGTGTGCCGCCTCTGCTGCAACATGCCAGAGCCTTTGCCATGATCCAGGATCATGATGCGAACATCTGGTTCGGCACCAGCCACGGCCTGTGCCGCCTCAATGAGAAAGGCCTTTCCACGCTGTCCACAGAATTCAACGAATCCGTCACGGCCCTGTTTGAAGATCGCGAGGGCAACCTCTGGGCCGGCGGCGACAATGGCATCGAGCGTCTTCGCGACAGCGTCTTTGCCTCCTATTCCGTCCCTGAAGGCCTGCCTCCGGAAAACAATGGACCCGTATTTGCCGACGACCGCAATCGAATATGGTTCGCACCCGAAAGCGGCGGCTTGTATTCGCTGCGTGATGGAAAAGTGTCGCCCTTCACCGCAGCCGGTCTCGATAAAGACGTGGTTTACTCGATCGCCGGACGCCCCGGAGAATTATGGATCGGACGGCAGCGGGGCGGTCTCACGCAGATCGTCGCCAGCGGCGAATCGTTCACCGCGAGAACCTACACCACAGCCGACGGACTCGCGCAGAATACCGTCTTCGCAGTCTCCGTCGGCCGCGACGGAACGGTTTGGGCCGGCACTTTGAACGGCGGCGTCAGCCGCTTTCACGACCGCCGTTTTTCCACGATCACGACCGCGGAGGGATTGGCCTCCGATACCGTGTCGTCGATCCTCGAAGACTCCAGCGGCACGATGTGGTTTGCCACACCTAGCGGCCTCTCGAGCGCCCGCTCGGTCAACGGTTCGATGCTCTTGCACACATATACCGCCCGCGACGGACTCCCTTCCGACAACGTCAACTGCATTTTTGAAGACTCCTCAGGTATCCTCTGGATCGGCACACTCGATGGACTCGCCTTCCTTCGATCCGGCCGCATCCAGGCCGCTGCCGCAATGGAGGCGGCGTTGCGGGAACAGATTTTTGGTATTGCCGAAGACCGTAACGGATGCCTTTGGATCACCACCGCCAATCACGTTCTGCGCGTGAATCGCCACCCCTTGCTTGGCGGGCCGCCTGGCGAAGGGGACGTACGTCAGTATGAACTCTCCGACGGTCTGCGCAGTATCACCGGCGTAAAACGGCAACGCTCCGTAGTGGCAGATCCGCATGGCAGAATCTGGTTGTCCATGACGCGAGGCCTTTCCGTCACGGACCCCGCGCGCCTCATCGGACTTGCGGTTCCCGCTATTGTTCGCATCCAGTCGATCTCGGCCGACGGAAACCCTCTCACGCTTCGCGATCGTGTTCGCATTCCGCCCGGCCCCCAGCGGATCACCCTCGACTATTCGGGTTTGACCTTCGCCATCCCGGAGCGCACCCGTTTTCGCTATACCCTCGAAGGCTTCGATCGTGGCTGGAGCCAGCCGAGCGCAGCCCGGCAAGCCGTCTATACGAACCTCGGCCCCGGACCCTATCGCTTCCGCGTGAAGGCAAACAATCTGGACGAAGTATTCGATGGCCCAGAGGCCACGGTGGCGTTTGAAATCGCACCCGCGTTCTGGCAAACCTGGTGGTTCGCCTTTGCCGCCGTGATCCTGCTGGCATCCGCCGTTCTCGCCCTTGTTCGTTCCAGAATGCACCGGCTGACCCATCAGATGAACCTTCGTTTTGAGGAAAGGCTTGCCGAGCGCACCCGCATCGCGCAGGACCTTCACGATACCCTGCTCCAGGGCTTTCTGAGCGCATCCATGCAGTTGCACGTCGCCGCGGACCGCTTGCCAGAAGACTCCGCCGCCAAACAGCCTCTCAACAGAGTCCTTCAATTGATGACCCGCGTCATCGCGGAGGGTCGCGGCGCCTTGCAGGACCTTCGCTCCTCCTCGCCTGCGCAAGCTCAGGATCTGGAACACGCGTTCTCTCATATTCAACAGGAGCTCGACGTTGATCGGAGTGTCTCCTTTCGCGTTGTGGTGGAAGGGAAGTCGCGCCTGCTGCATCCACTCCTGCGCGATGAAGTCTACCGCATCGGACGCGAAGCTCTGGTCAACGCGTTTCGCCATTCCCGCGCCACCAACGTCGAAGTGGAGCTGGAATACGCGGAGAACCGCTTCCGCGTTCTGGTTCGCGATAACGGTTGCGGCATCGATCCAGTGGTGATACAGTCGGGCCGTAAGGGACACTGGGGATTGCCTGGAATGCGCGAACGCGCGGAGAGGATCGGAGCCAGTCTGCGCGTCTGGAGTGGCGCTACAGCGGGCACCGAAGTGGAGTTGTCCATACCGGGCCACGTTGCCTTTACCTCGGCCGGGCGGCGCCGTTCCTGGTACCGGTTTTCCAAAAGCCAATAAACAAATGAACAACCCCGTTCCCATTCGCATCCTGAGTATTGACGACCATCCTCTTCTGCGGGAAGGTATCGCGACCATTATTCAAAGCCAGCCGGACCTGTCGCTCATAGCCGAAGCAGCCACCGGTTCCGAAGGCATTCAAAAGTATCGTGAGCATATTCCCGACATAACGCTCATGGACTTGAGGCTCCCCGATATGAGCGGAATCGATGTGCTGATCGCCATTCGCACCGAGTTCCCCGAGGCGCGCATCGTTATGCTGACCACCTTTGAAGGCGATGTCGAAATCCATCGCGCTCTCGAAGCCGGCGCCTACGGCTATATGCTAAAAAGCATGCCCCCCAAGGATCTGGTGGAGGCGATTCGTTCCGTGCACGCGGGCAAAAAACGCATCCCTCCACAGGTCGCCGCGCATCTCGCCGAACATCTTGGCGATGAGGCGCTCACCCCCCGCGAGATTGACGTCCTCCGCCACATTGCCGGCGGAAATCGGAATCGCGATATCGCCGACCGCCTCTTCATCTCCGAGGAAACCGTGAAAGTCCACATCCGGCACATCATGGAGAAACTCGGCGCCAGCGACCGCACCCAAGCGGTCGCGATCGCCGTCCGGCGCGGCATCGTCGAACTATGAATACCTAGAAAGCGTTAGCTCAAAATGGGCAATCCGGGGGATTCGCGTTTCTTTCGTTACACCTAACCTTAAATGTGTCAGGAGGCGCGGTCTGCAGCGGATGTTCCCATCATTTCCGGGCGGCGCACCAGGTTTGGGTTTGCTCCTCTTGAGAATGGTCCTTGGCATAGGCGCTGTTTTTTCCGGGATAACCGCTCTCGAAGCCGGTTCGCTATGGTTCGGGACCATCGCAATCATCACTGGAGCCTTCTTACTCGCCGGTTTTGGGACGCCGCTTGTAGCCCCTCTCGCTGCTCTTGGAGCCTTGAATATGGCTTATTCCCAGGCTAAATGGTCCCTGGCCCCGGCTATCGTCGTGGCCATCGCAGTCGCTCTGCTGGGACCTGGAGCCTTCTCGATTGATGCGCGCATGTTTGGTCGCCGCGAAATTATCATCCCGCCGGTTACCCCCCGGTCCCCCGATAGCGGTACTAATAAACCCTAAGGATTCGGGATGGTTTCCCGATACCGATCCGCGTAGTCTGTAACCATACCAGGAGGTTTGATTATCATGGCTACCCCGTTACTCGCTCCTTCGCCGCCATCGGCGGGATATGAAGACGAACTTATCGGGTTCAGTTCCAGCCTCCAGAAGGTCCGCAACGCGGTCAGGATGGTCGCTCCCACGGACTCCGCTGTGTTGATTCAAGGTGAAACGGGTACCGGAAAAGAGCTCGTTGCCAGATCCGTCCATGAAAACAGCATTCGCAGGCATCACGCGTATGTGAAACTAAATTGCGCCGCCGTGCCCGCGGGCCTCCTCGAAAGCGAGTTGTTCGGCCATGAGCGCGGAGCGTTCACCGGAGCATGGACCCAGACGACGGGACGTTTTGAACGGGCCCACAACGGGACGATCTTCCTCGATGAAATCGGCGATCTACCCTTGGAATTGCAGCCTAAGCTCCTGCGTGTTTTGCAGGAACAGGAATTTGAGCGACTCGGCAGTAGCCGCACCATCCGCGTAAATGTGCGCGTTGTCGCCGCCACGAACCAGGATCTTTGGAGCATGGTTCAGGAACGGAAATTTCGCGCGGATCTGTTTTATCGACTCAACGTTTTTCCCATTGGGATCCCGCCTCTGCGGGAACGTAAAGAAGACATTCCGTTCCTTGCCAGGCACTTCGTCCGCAAGTTCGCGGAGTCCATGAACAAGGAAATCAACCACATATCGGATGAAATTCTGTCCGTTCTCCAACTCCATGACTGGCCCGGTAACATTCGTGAGCTCCAGAACGTCCTGGAACGCGCTGTCGTTCTAACCTCCGGCCCAAGATTGCTCCTGCCGCACCGCGAACTCCCTGCCATGGTGAGAGGCCGAGCCCCCGGCACCGTCCAAACGTTGGCCGAAGCCCATCGCAACCACATTGACGAAGTACTTCGCCAATGCGGCGGAGTCATTGGAGGTCGCGACGGAGCGGCCGCCCGCCTCGGAGTCGCTCGCAGCACCCTGCTCTACCGCATGCAAAAACTTGGATTAACGCCGCTCAGATCGCCAAAGCTCTAAAGGAGAACTAAATGAACACCGTCACCACCCAGGACGGCACCTCGATCTACTACAAGGATTGGGGCAAAGGTCAGCCGATCGTCTTTTCCCACGGCTGGCCGCTCGATGCCGACGCGTGGGACCCGCAGATGCTTTTCCTGGGGCAGCATGGCTATCGCGTCATCGCCCACGACCGCCGCGGCCATGGCCGCTCCGCCCAGACCTGGGACGGCAACAACATGGACACCTACGCCGACGACCTCGCCGCTGTCTTCGAAAAGCTCGACCTCAAGAATGCCGTCATGGTTGGCCATTCGACCGGCGGGGGAGAAGTCGCGCGATTCATCGGCCGCCATGGCACTAAGCGTGTCGCGAAAGCAGTACTGATCAGCGCCGTTCCTCCCATCATGGTCAAAAGCGCCTCACGCCCAGACGGCATTCCCATCGAAGCGCTCGACGCCATCCGCCAGGGAATGGTAAACGACCGTCCGCAGTACTTTAAGGATTTCACGTTGCCCTTCTACGGCTACAACCGTCCCGGCGCCAAAGTCTCCGAAGGCGTGCGCGAAAATTTCGTCCTTCAAGGACTGCTCGGCAGCATCAAAGGACTCTACGACTGCATCCCCGCTTTCTCCGAAACCGATTTCACCGACGATCTGAAAAAGATCGACGTCCCTGTCCTGATCCTGCATGGCGACGACGATCAGATCGTCCCCTTCCCCATCTCTGGCAAGCGCACCGCGACCTTGGTGAAGAACGCGACGCTCAAAGTGTATCCCGGCTTCCCTCACGGCATGTGCACCACTGAGGCGGGCACCATCAACCAGGATCTGCTCGCCTTCCTCAAGTCCTAACCGCCGCCTGAATCCTTCCGCAAGGAAAAGAATCTATTGGTTATGCCTAGTCCTATCGTTGGACTCCACCACGTAACCGCCATAGCATCCGACCCACTGCGAAACCTCGATTTCTATACCGAGGTTCTCGGTCTCCGCTTCGTCAAGCGAACCGTTAATTTCGACGATCCAGGAACGTATCACTTCTACTTCGGCGACGACGCCGGTTCGCCCGGCACGATCCTCACGTTCTTTCCCTGGCCCCACGCCGCTCGCGGACACGCCGGCGCCGGTGAAGTGACCAAAACCGCTTTCAGCATCCCCTCCACCTCCCTCGAATACTGGCAGGAACGGCTGAGCAGCCAGGGCCTTCTGCTCGAGCACAGCAAGCGTTTCGAAGAACAAGTGCTCACCTTCCCCGATCCCGACGGCATGAAAGTTGAAATCGTCGCCCACGCCGACGCCGCCGATCCGAACGCTCCACGCTTCTCCTCCGTCCCGCCCGAACACGCGATCCGAGGCTTCTTCGGTGTGACCCTCCTGGAGCAGGAAGAAACCGAAACCGCCTCCATCCTGAACCTGATGGGCTTCCAGAAAATCGGCGCTGAAGGTAAGCGGATGCGCTACTCCGCCGAAGGCCGCGCCCTCGGCAATCACATCGATCTGATCGTCGATCCTGCCGCGAAGTTCGGACGCGCCGGAGCCGGCTCCGTGCACCACATCGCATTCCGCGCCAAGGACGATGCGGCGCAAAAAGAATGGCGCGAGATCCTCGCCAAGCATTTGCACGTCACTCCCGTCCTCGACCGGACCTATTTCCATTCGATCTATTTCCGTGAGCCCGGCGGCGTGCTCTTCGAACTCGCCACGGACCCGCCGGGATTTGCCCTCGATGAGCCCATCGAATCCCTCGGCGAAGAACTCCGCATCCCACACTGGCTGGAGTCGAAGCGCAGCTACATCGAACAGAAACTCGTCCCGATCACCCTCCACAAAAGCCTCCCTCCCATCGAGCTTCAGACCGAAGCCGGCACCACCGTATGAACGACGATCCTCATCGGGACACCCCCGTTCGGCGATTCGGCAGCAGTATCGAGGACGCCGATGGCGTGGTCATTCTTCTCCACGGCCGCGGCGGCTCGGCCGACGACATCCTATCTCTCGCGCGCGAATTCGACCTGCCCCAGCTTGCCTATCTCGCGCCGCAGGCAGCCGGAAACTCCTGGTATCCCAATTCATTTCTCGCCCCGCGTGATCAGAACGAGCCTTGGCTCACCTCCGCGTTGAACAAGGTCGCAGCAACGATGCAGATCGCAGAAACCGCCGGCTTCTCTACCGACCAGATCGTGATCGGCGGATTTTCCCAAGGCGCCTGCCTCGCCACAGAATTCGTAGCCACCCATCCCCAGCGCTACGGAGGCCTGATCGCCTTTACCGGCGGCCTCATCGGCCCGCTCGGGGCGAACCTGGCGCATGCAGGCGATCTGGCCGGCACGCCCGCATTCTTCGGCTCGGGCGATCCCGATCCGCACGTCCCTTGGCACAGAGTCGAACAGTCCGCGCAGATTCTCCAAGGGATGGGGGCCGTCGTGACCCTCCAGCGTTACCCCCATCGTCCCCATACCGTTTCCGCTGACGAAATAGCCCAAGCCCAGCGGTTGCTCACCCAAGTCTTTAGCAGATGAAAGGTTCAACTTCCATGGAAACGAAGACATTGTTGGAGCCGAAAGATTGTGCCCTCCTCCTGGTCGACTCCAAGCCGGACTAGGCTTCGGAATGGAATCCATGGGACGCCAGGTCTTGCTGAACAACGCCATCGCCCTGGCGAAAACCGCCATCGCTTTTGGCGTCCCAGTCGTCGCCTCAACCTCCGCCTCCCGCGTCTACAGCGGACCTCTTTTTCCGGCCGTCCAGGCCGCGGTGCCTTCTGTCAAGCCCATCGAACGGCGCAGCATGAATGTTTGGGAAGATGACGCGGCTCGCTCCGCCGTCCTTGCAACCACCCGGAAGCGGCTGCTCGTCGCGGGTCTCCTCACCGAAGCCTGCGTATCTTTTCCGGTGCTCTCTGCACTGAAGGAAGCTTCGAAGTGTTCGTAGTCGGCGACACCTGCGGCGGCTTGACCGCAGCCAGCCACGACTTCGCACTGCGCCGCATGGAAGCAGCCGGCGCGCAACTAACGAGCTGGATCCAGGTGCTCCTCGAATTCCAACGCGACTGGACCCGCCACGAAAGCTACGAAGCTGCCCGCGCGATTGTAGTCGAAAACGGTGGAGGCTATGGAATGGGCCTAGCCTACGCCCGCGAAATGATTCATCCAGCTTAAGAAAATACCCTTCCGAAGAGCTGAGCCAAAGAAAGCCTAGCGAGATTCATAACTTTATGGCACTTGTTCCGACCACGGCCAGCAGAATAACTAGGAGGAATGATCCTGCCGTTCGAAGCAGCTTCATTCGCGGCTCACAAACCCGCCCGAGCCTCTTCCACCGTGGGGAAAAATGAAAACACCGTGTCGAGCCGAGTCACTCGAAAGGAATCTCGCACCGCTCCGCTCGCACCCGCCAGGCGCATTTTTCCGCTGACTTTCATGAGCCGGCTGTACGTATCGATGAACCGGCCGATGCCCGTCGAATCGATGTGCGTTACGCCGCTTAGGTCGAAAATCAATTTGGTGCGGCCGGCACTCAGTAGCTCTGGAATCGCCGCTTCCAGTTGATTGCAATCTTCGCCGAGCATCAGCTTGCCGCGCAGAATAATTACGCTGATTGCACCCTCGCCATCCTGGCGATCGATTCCCAGCGCCATCTATTCGACCTTATCGAAAACTTCGCTGTAAGGAGCGGTCGTCTTGCCGTCGGCCTGCACTTTATCGCCCGCGATAGTGAGCGTCTTGCCATCCGCCGAAATGGTGTACGTCGCGCGATCGATCGTTTTATAGCGCTGCTTCTTCTCCACCTCGAAGACGTGTTCGTCCAGCTTCTTGCGGAGCTTCATGCCGCGCTCGATTTCGTGCATGTGCCGGCGGCCGACGTCCTGAAGCGAGATATGGTCGTAACCGGTGGCTCCACTCACCAGGTAATCATAGCCCTGCACGCGCGCGAAATAGTTCACGCCCTCTTTCTTGCCGTCGGCCGTCACCACGGAGGATTGCCAGCGAATGCCATCGAGCTCATCGAGAACGCGGACGGTAAATTCCTTAGGCGCGGCGTCCGCGAACTTCGATTGTTCTGGAATCAGCCGCCACGTACCCGCCAAAGGCGATGCCGGCGGAGGCAGATGGCGCATCATCAGATTCTTGAACTCCACCACGCTGCCGGCGTTGTGCTGCTGCAAGGCGAGGTAGCCGTCGGTGAAGGTATTTTTCTCATCCGTGAAATCGACCGTCTTCTTATCGTTCACAAAGATCTGAATGTGATTGCCTTCGACGACAATACGCTGCTCCCACCAGGTATCGTCCGGAATCAGTTGTTCAAAAACTTTAACGAAATTGTAGAGGCTGCCGGTGCGGACCGGGTCAGCATGCGTGTTATCGACCTGCGCTTCGTATCCCTTGGGAAAACCAGGCCCGAATGCGGTACGGAAATACATGCCGGAATTTCCGCCGTGATTGATCTTCACTTCGGCTTTGAACTCGCAGTTGAAGCACTTTTCCTTCATCCAGAACAGGTGGCTGGCCGGCCCGTCGCCGGTGATTGCGCCATTTTTAACGGTCCAGGACTCAGGATGCTCATTCGCCTTCCATCCATCGAGGCTCGACCCGTCGAACATCGGAATCCAATCGTCCGCCTTATGGTGTTTGGGGGATCCAAACAGCGCGGATGTAGCGAGAAAAAATGCAACTGTGGAAAATTTCATGGCCTACAAAGGAAAGTGTACCGCACAAAAGAATCCGTATCCCCTGCCGATAAGCAAGTTTAGCCGGGTTACCGGCCACATACATGTTTGCCATTATCGGAATTCTCGTTGTCCTCGGAGCCGTGGTCGGCGGCTACCTGATGGAGCACGGCAAGCTGCTGGTGCTGATGCAGCCGGCCGAACTCGTCATTATAGGCGGCGCGGCGGCGGGCACGCTGTTGATCGCAAATCCCCTATCGACGGTCATCGCCATTGTCAAAGGTATGCTGGGCGTTTTGAAAGGCAGCCCCTATACCAAGGCTTCTTATCTCGAGACCCTCAAAATGTTGAATGAGCTGTTCATGCAGGCTCGCAAGCAGGGCATGGTCAGGCTGGAGGAGGACATCGAAGATCCTTCGAAGAGCCAGGTCTTTTCGAAATATCCCAAGTTTCTAGCCCATCATCATGCGGTGCATTTTATCTGCGACACCATCCGCATGTCGATCAGCGGAGGCGTGCCGCCCTTCGATCTCGACCAGATGATGGAGATGGATATGGACGTTCACCACCATGAGGCGAACGTTCCTGTGAACGCGCTCAGCACCGTCGCCGACGCTCTGCCCGGATTGGGGATTGTCGCGGCGGTTCTGGGCGTGGTCGTCACCATGGGCGCCCTCGGCGGACCTCCTGAGGAGATCGGCCACAAAGTCGCTGCGGCTCTGGTTGGAACATTTTTGGGTATTTTGCTGTGCTACGGATTCCTCGGACCGCTGGCGTTGAACATGACAAAGATGAACGACGCCGAGCTCGATTATCTACGCTGCCTGCGATCCGGCGTGATCGCGTTCGTAAAAGGATCCGCGCCTGTGCTGGCCGTCGAGTTCGCCCGGCGCGGCATTCCCAGCGAGTTCCGGCCTACCTTCAAGGAGTTAGAAGTGGCATGCCGCGGTGGTGCGCCGGCCGCGGTGGAAGCAAAATAAATGTCCGAAAATCTCCAGCCGATCATCATCATCAAGAAAAAGGTCAACCACGCCGGACATCATGGCGGAGCCTGGAAGGTCGCCTACGCGGATTTCGTCACCGCGATGATGGCGCTCTTCATCGTCCTGTGGCTGCTCAATTCCAGCGTTCAAGTGCGCAAGGCCATTAGCGCCTATTTCCAGGATCCCTCCGGTAGCGGCGAGCACTCCGGCAGCGCCAGCACGGGAACGGGAGAATCGGTTTCGGTCGGCCTGAATGACATGGAGAAGCTGAAGGACAAGCTGGAACAGGCAATGAAAAAAAGTCCCGAGTTCGAGAAGCTCAAGGATTACGTGCAGATGAGCGTCACCGGTGAAGGACTGCGCGTCGAGCTGATGGAAAGCGACAAAGGAATATTTTTCGAATCCGGCAGCGGACGCCCCAGCGAAGTGGGGCGCGAACTGATCGTCCGCCTCAGCGAGGAGCTAAAGAAGCTGCCGAACGATTTGCTGATCGAAGGACACACCGATGCGAAACCGTTCTCGAACGGCGGGGAATACTCCAACTGGGAGCTATCCACGGACCGCGCCAACGCCGCCCGAAAAGTAATGGAAGCCGACGGAATGGCGCATGGCCGCATTGTGCAAGTCCGCGGGTTCGCCGATCAAAGCCTGCGCGATAAGCAACACCCGGAAGCCGCGGCCAACCGCCGCATCTCCGTCATCGTCCGCTATAAGGATGCCCAAGATCCCGAGCCCGCATCCCCCCTCCCTTATGAGAAACCGCTTCCAACGGTCGCGGCCCGTTAGCCCACCGATGACAGGTAGCCTCGACTACGAGCCGCGACTACAAGGAGCGGTCAGATTCGGGGTTGCCTCGCAATTCTCTGCTAGTAGCGAGTCCGCTGCTTTACAGTCGGGGCTCGCCAGCCATATGCACGATTGGCATCGGTATTTCCGAACACTTACGGCTGCTTCTTCGCCGGAGGCTTCGCAGGTTGCTCCTTTAACTGATCCTCCGGCGTCGGACCCGAATCGACGAACGTAATGGTCGTATCGGCGCTATACACCTGGTACATCTTAAAATCCGCTTCGTTGCTGATCTTCGCGTGAAAAGCGTCGGAATCGAGCTGATAATGAAACGGCAGCGTGTACACATGCCCGGAAATCTCCGTCGGCTTGTAGTCCAGCGTCAGCAACACGTCCTTCACCGTGAAGTCCGATGGAATCTCCACTGTCTTCAGCGTGATCCTCTGGATCTCTTTGGTCTCTTTGTCGGCGTAAACCAATCCCGTGTACGCAGAGGTGTATTGCTTATGCGCCGTTTCGTCCGCCATCGAATAGCCATGCTCCTTCTCGATGCGGTACGCGAACACGTACATCGGCTTCCCGCGCAAAGTGCCCCAATGATCCCAATCGAACTTCCCTTCATTCTCCGGAATGAAGATGTTGTGCAACATGCTGCCGAACTCGCCCGACGAACGCACGCCGCCCAGCCGGTCGTGGCTCATGCCCTTTACCGATTGCCCGTTGTACATCTGGACCGTGTAGGTTTCTTTTTTGTCGTAGAAGCTGAGCTGCTCCTGAATCACGTCACCGCCCGCCCGATAGCGCCGGTCCGTGGGATCGAAATGCCGGCGCGTGACCTGCACGCACAAATAATTTGGCAGCTTCGCCGTGTAATTCAGCGCGTACTCCTTCATCGCCGCCAGAGCCTCAGCCTGCTCCATCGAATCCGGCGGAGGCTTCACGGGCGCGACCACCTTCGGAGCCGGCGGTGCAGCGGCAGCGAGCCCCGCCGATTCCTCTTCGAGTTTATGCAGCGCGGCCACCGTTTTCGCGCCGGCTCCCAGCCCTTGCAACTCCTCCACCGTCTTGTCGTCGAGCCGTTCGCTTAGCTTGATCTTCTTCAGATACTCGCCCGTCATGCGATCGTCGGCCTTCAGCTTGATCTGCGAGGTGATGAACTCGCGCAACTGCTGCACCGTCATGGATCTCTGCGCCAGCAGGACCAGCGCGGCTGCGAGTATTACGAAAACAAGGTTCAATTTGCGCATGAAAAAGTCCTTACGGCTGCTTCTTCGCCGGAGGTTTATCCTCCGGAATCTCATCGTAGATAATTTTCTCGTCCGTCGTGAACTTACGATAGAGATGATAGGAAATTACGTTCTTGACCAGGTAGTGGTTCTCGCGCGAACTCAATTCCGATTTTTCGGGCAGCAGAAACGGCTGATCGGAGATCTTCGCAATCTCATACACTAATTCCTGCGTCACCGCCTGAATCGGAAAATCATACGGCAGATTCACGCACTCCATCAGGATCCGCATTACGTTCTTCGTGGTGGCGTCGGCGTAGATCAAGCCCTTGTACGCCGAAACCACGTGCCGATCTGAAGGACCATGATAAATGTCGTACCGCGACCGCTCCCGCGTGACCTCAAACGAATAAACGTGCATCCGGTGTCCGCGCCACGTCCCCCATTTTTCCCAGTGAAATTCCGCCTCCGTCGCGGGATTGAAGATGTCGTACAGCATGCTGCCGAACTCGCCTTCTGAGGTCGCCCCGCCTAATTTCTGGTGATCCCGATTCGTCACCGCCTGGCCGTTCACCATGGTCACTACGTATTTTTCGCGATGATCGAAAAAGCTGAGCTGCTCCTGTATGGTGTCCAGTTGCTTCCAGTGCTCGCCCGTCCCGGTGGGATCAGCCGTGCGGCGGGTGACCTGCGTACAAAGAAAATTCGGAAGATTGTTGCTGTAATTAATCGCGTTCGTTCGAATCTCGTCAAGGATTGACTCTTGCTCCACCGAACTAGGCGGCGCTGGCAGAGGCAGAGCAACAGGAGCGGGTGGAGGCGGTGCGGCAGGCGCAGCGACCGCCAGCCCAGCCGATTCCTTGCTCAATTTCCGCAGCGCGACCATGGTTCGCGGCCCCGCGCCGAACCCCTCCAGCTCTTCGACCGTCTTGTCGTCGAGCCTTTCCTTCATCTTCATCCGCTTCAACAAATAATCCGCCACCAGCCGGTCGTCCTGCCTGCGCTTGATCGAATCCTTGATGAAGCTGACCAGCTCCGTAACCGTAATGGGGCGCTGCGCCGACATCATGGCCATCAGAGCCACGAACGCGCACACCACTCGCACCTTAGCCATAGAGCTATTCAATTAGACGTTTTCGCCTTCTTCACAGGTTTCGTCGTAGTCGTTGTCGCCGGAGCGGGCGCGGGCTTGGGCGGCAGAGCCTTCTGAATCGCCTCCAGCGCCAGAGGAGCCATGATCCGATAGCCTTTCGCGTTCGGGTGTAGCCCGTCGTCGCCCAGGTCTTCCTTCAATTCGCCCTTCGGATCCACCATGGCCGCCCAATAATTCAAATAGATATGGTGGCGATTCGTGCAGAAGCTCTCGATCCATTCGTTCAGAGCCTTGATGAAAATCGGAGGCCTCATCGGCGTGCGCTCATAGGAGGCGTTTTCCGTCTTGTGATAATCGCTCACTGGCAGCAGCGACGCGAATACCACTTTGACCTTGTAGGTGTCGCATAAATCCGCCATCATCAGTAGGTTATCTTCGATCCCGGTAAGAGGAATCCCGCGCGCCAGGTCGTTGGTCCCCGCCAGAATCACCACTACGGAAGGTCGCAGATTAATCACGTCGGCCTTGAGACGCCCCAGCATCTCGCCGGTAATCTGGCCGCCAATGCCCCGGTTGACAAAACTCCGGTCGGGAAAATACTCGTTGAGCCTCCACAAATCCGTGATCGAATCTCCAAAAAACACCACCCGCGGCTTAGCCGGATCCGGTGGAGGTAGCTTGCGATTGTCCTCCGCATAACGCTTCAAATTGTCGCGGTCGGGATTCGCCAGCCGAGCCTCTTTTTGATCCAGCAGCGCGCGAAAATGCGAATCGAGCCGGGTCTCGTCGTCGCGCAGCTCAATTAACTGCTTCTGCGCCGCCTCGGGAAATGGAAATGGCTTCGGCACCGCATCGGATAAAGTGAGGTAAGCCCGCACGCTATTCATCAGCGAAAAAACCGGCTGCGTGGTCCCCGGCTTCGCCTCTAAAACGGTGCAGGACTGCTTCGCGCCTTCGATAATCGGGGCTGCCGCCCGTTGCAGATCGGGCACGGCGACGCCTCCCGCATCCATCAATTGAACGATGCGCCGGCAGACCTGATTCATCTGCACGGTAGTCATCAGAGGATTCGGCGGCACATCCCCCGTCTGGGCCAAAGCCGATACCGTCATCAAAATCAGTGCCGCGATTCTGACTCCTGTCTCCTGACTCCTGACTCCTCTCTTCACAGCCTCTCCTCCTTCACCAGATGCAGAGTCACCGTGCCCACCGGAAACGACATGCGCAACTGGATCTGCACCGGCAACCGCTTCTCATCGTCGGACAGCCAGATAAACACCCGGCCTTTCCGGCTGTAAACCACTCCGTTCATCAGGTACGGCTCGTAGCGAATCGCTTTGTAGTTGCCGCTGGGCGTCTTGATCTCTTCCCGCTCCTGGGCTTCTACTTTCACTGACGCCGAATGGTGCCCGTCGCTCACCGGCATTTGCGCCGACTGTCCCGGTCCGAGCGTCATGCCGCGCAGGCTGATCAGAGCCCCCAGCACGTCGTGCACGCAATTAGGAATCGAGGTGTCGTAGGTATGCAGCACAGCGTTTTTCAACACATCGCGCTCGATATAATCCGCCCTGTTTTTCGCGCGGTCGTACGTCACGTGAGTCTCGCGATGCCTCTTCCCCTCCTGCGCGTCGAGCGTGCTGCTGGTCGCGCAAAAAGGCTCGTCATACGTCACTCCATAGGCATCGTCGACCTTGAACAGGTTGGAAACGAGGCCGGCCGATTCCAGCTTCAGCCGGGCGCTTGTTTTCTGCGCGTCGACCACCGCCGAGCCCGCATGGATCAGCCGCCATTCAATGTCGTAGGTAAGTCTCTCCGTTTGTGGAACGTCCAGGGTCTGCGCCCTAGCGGTCAGCAGAAGAACAATCGCGCCGGCGAAAAACCGCATTCAACTTCGAGTTTACAGTAAAAGGCTAGTCAGACTAAAACAGGGTGCGGAGGCCGTCGGTACTGACCGCTCCCGGTCTCACAGAGCCGTGACCACCGGGAGCGGTCAGCACCGGGGGGTGCGGATCAGTTTGCGGCCAGCGATTTTAACCAGGTCTCAGCGGGTGTGCGATAGTCTTTCGCGCCGGATGCGAGATAGGCCTGGAGTTCGACACGCGCTTCAGGGACTTGGCCCTGATGCGCCAGCACGTCGGCCGCGGCTAGGTGCGCAACGGGATACGTGCTCGCCGCGCGGCGCAAATGGTCGAGCGTTTCGGTTGTGTAGCGATACTCGCGCGCGAGAGTCCAGCCGAGAATGAGCTGCGCCTGGGCGTTCGCAGGGTCCAGTTGGAGCGACTCGCGCGCCGTCCATTCGGCCTGCTGGAGCCGGTTCTGAGCGAGCAGAGCGTAGCTCACGTTGATCCGCGCGGTGGCGGATTTTGGATTTTGGGCAGCCAAACCCCACAGTTGCCCGACCGTCTTCTGCGGCTCGTCATCCCACAAATTGAGTTCAGCGACGGAAATGGCCTGTGCCGAAAGCGCCAGGGAACTGAGTGTCAGGAGCATCGCAATTCGCATGTCATTGTTTTGTCAGGAATCGATGCGGACGGCAAGGAATTTGGGTCTAATTCGGGTAGATCGAATTTCCGTTTTGTACTGGTACCTGATGATTACCCACCCATGCGCATCCGGGTGGCGGCGGCTCTCCAAGGTGGCCTCAGGCGGGTGGGGCCACATTTTCAGCAGCAGCCTGCTTCAGGGCTCGACCCACAATCCATGGCTTGCAGTGTATTCTCGACGGAGCGATTTCCGCAGTTTTTCATCCATCTCTTACGGGACGCGAGACTCCCGCGAAACGCGACCATCCAACCCCTCGTCCACCGACACATGATTCACGTCGAGCGTTTCCCCCAGCGCCTTATCCAAAGCCACTCGAGCATGCGCATAAGCCGACACGCTCGATATCAGCGTCGTCTGCGCCGCTACCACCGCTCGCTGCGCGATCACCACGGCGCTGGTCGTTCCCGTTCCGTACTGGAAGCGGTTCTTCTCCGCTTGCAGTAGCTCATTTTGAAGCTTCAACGCATCGGACGCCACCACATACCGGGAGCGTGCCTGCCGCAGCGCCAGCATTTCGTTCGAAATCTCCACCAGAATCGCGTTCTTGTCGCGCTGGCTGCTGACGTCGCCCTGCTTGAGCTGCAATTGCTCGACGCCGTAATCGGCCTGCGCTGGGCGGTTCCCGAGCGGCGCCTGAAAGTAAAACCCTCCGTACTCGGTCGGGAAATCGTTGCGAACCACCTGGCCCAAGGCCTTCCCGTAGCCTCCCGAAAAAAATGGGCTCGTTGGTTCACCGGGTACGTATACGGGTGTGCCCGCCGCGCCGCGGTCGCGATAATAGCCATAAAAAATTCCCGTCGGGTTGAGCGCATCCTTGGTACCGATGCTGGCGATGTCGGCATTCTGATCCTTGATCTTTGAGAGCGCCATATCGGGCCGATGCGCCATCGCGCGCGAGTAGAGGTCGCGCAAAACCGGCAGAGGTTCGTCGGCTGGAACATCAACGTGATCCAGCGTGATGATCTCCGCGGCTTCGATGGCGGGGTCCGGGACGCGCGTGAGCTGATCCTTGAACGATGCCTCCTGCTGGCGGAGCTGGGACACCGCGATGCTCAGGTCCTGTTTACGCGCTTCCAGCTCGGCGGCCGCGCGGGGCAATTCCACCGGAGCCAGCGTGCCCAGGTTGATCTGGCCTTTCGTATCTTCGTAGAATTTCGCCGCGATGTCGGCTGCATCCTGCCTCGCCTTCCGGGTATCGCCGGCGCTCACCAGATCCCAATACTGCGTCGCTACACTCGACACCAGAGTTTCCAATTGAGAACGAAACGTATCGCGCGCCGCGATCTTGTTGTTCGCTGCCACTTTCACCTGACGCGTGTTCACCGCGACACCGCGTCCCTGGAACACCGGAATCTGCGCATACAACTGAAGATAGGCCCCCGACGCGGGATTGTAGTTATCCCCGGGAGAGTTCTCATTCAAATGCTGCTCGTAGCTTTTGAACTGCACGTAGCCGCCGGTTTCCAGGCCTTGTTGAAGTGTTGTGCTGTAAATTCGCTGTCCATAAACGAATGCCGGCACGCCGGTCAGTGCCTGGGTTGCCTGCGGAAGTGAGCCGTGTGTGAAGCTCGACTGATTTTGCAGCGTGGGATCCAAAGGCTGCGCCGTCGTTCCGATCTGCGAGGTCGTGACGCCGCCGTTTCCGCCGCTTCCACTGGTACTCGCGCCGCCGATGCTGACGCCCGCCGCCGCCGCATTGCCCAGGGCGCCGAGACCGGCGTCCGCTCCGCCGATCTGCGATTGTGAACTCGATACGCCGCGCGGAGCCGCGCCGGACTGTGCGCGCTCCAGCGCCCATTCCGCGTTTAGCGGTCCATTACGGCCCACTTCCAGGTTGAGATCGTTCTCGATCGCCAGCGCGATCGCGTCCTGAAGCGTAAGATACAGCTTCCCTCCGCGCATCAGGCCATGAATGCGCTCCGTGTTGGACATGCGCGTGGGATGAAGGATGGGCGGCTTATAGGACCTCCAGAAAATGCTGCCGCTGGGCTTGTCAATCACCGGCCCCTGTGCATAAAGCCCCTGTGCATAAAGCATGACAACCGCGCAAGCGCAGGCGACCGTCTGGCGGAAAAGATTTAGCCGGTTCATTTCGCTTCTCCTGGCACGGTCGGCGGAGGCGGCGTTGGTAGCGTCGCCGGCAGGATCGATTCGCGGGCCACGTGTCCGGACATCGCCTCATCCATATGCACCTCGTTGACGGAGAGCGTCCGCCCCACCGATTGATCGAAGTTGATCTTGGCGTGCGTATAATTCGCCATCGCCTGCGCTTCCAGCGTCTGATCGTTCACCAGATCCTTTTGCGCCTGAATCACGGTGGTAACGTCCGTGCCCGTGGCGCCGTACTTGAATTTATCCTGCTCCGCCTTCAGGCTCTGCTCCGCCAGAACGCGCGTCGCAACCGCTGTATCGAATCTCGCCCGCGCCTGTTGTAATCCGATCACCGCGTTTCTTACCTCCACGCGAATCTGATTCACGGACCTTTGCAGTTGCAGCTCCTTCTGCCGGATGGTTAACTGATCCATCGCATAATCCGCCTGCGCCTGCCGGTTCCGCAGCGGAATACTGAAGGAGAATCCCGCTGAGTAGTTCGGAAAATCGCGCCGGAAAATCTGCCCCAGCATGTTTCCGTACCCGCCGACAAAATACGGGCTCGCCGCGGGCGTAAAAGGTGTCACCACATAGTTAGGATTGGGCACTCCGGTTAACCCCTGGTTGTTCATGTCCGCGAATGCACTTAAAGTCGGCAGCAAATTGTTTTTCGTGCCCTGAACGTTGATCTTGCTGCTTTCCAGGTTGATTTTCGTCTGCGTGATCTCCGGGCGATTTTCCAGCGCCTCCGCAACCAGTTCCGCCGTCGGCTTCAGCTCGTCTGTCTTGGGAATCTGGAAGCTGTCGAGCGGAATAATATGCACCTGGTCCAGCCACACGCTCTCCACTCCATTGCGGCTGAGCGCGTTTTTCAAGACGGTCTCCTGCTGCGCCAGATTAGTTTCCGAAATCAGCAGATCTTCCTTGCGCGCCGATACCTCGGCCGCGGCGCGCGTCACTTCAATCGGCGGCAGAGTGCCGAGCTTCACCTGCTGCTGATTGTCTTCGTATAACTGCTGCGCGAGCCCGAGCCCCTGCCTCTTGATGCGCAGATCCTCATTGAAGCTCACCAGGTCCCAATAAAGGTTCAGGACCGCGGAGATGGTCGTGATCACCTGCAACTTCACCGTCAGGTCCATCACCTTCATGTTGTTCTTCGCCACGCGGATGTTGCGATTGTTCACCGCGCGCCCGAATCCCTGCAATAGCGGCTGCGTGATATTGACGTCGACTTGTCCCACGGTCGATGGATTCAGGATGTAAACCGGACTGTTATAGTCGCTGCGTGTACTGGAGAAAGACGCTCCAATGGACGTGCCCGTAATGAACTGTTGCGAGTAGCCGAAATAGTATTGCCGCAGCGTCTGCACCAGCGCCGAAGTGTCGACCACAGTGGGGTTGGTTTCCGGCGTGGTCTGGTGCGCGAAAGTCAACTGCACTTGGATGCTCGGATCGAGGTTCGGAGGATTCGGGCCATACCCGATCACGAATCCAGCGGTCCCTCCGACACCCGCACCCGTCGCCAGGCCGCTGCCATTGCTTGAGACGCCAGTGGTGCTCACGCTTTGCGGCCCCGCGATGATGTCCGTATTAATGTCGCTTCTCAGCAGCCCGCCGCCATCGGCGCGCCGCAAAACTTCGCGAGCCATAAACGGCCCGAACCGCTGAATCGCGATGTCGAGATTATTCTCCAGCGTCAACGCAATCACATCGCGCACCGACAGATACAAATTCCCCCCGCGCACCAGCGATTCCAGGCGCGGCGTATTCGTCAGATTCGCGGGCGAAAATACGCGCCTCTCTATATGGAAAGGTTTGAGTATCGGCCCCACCACTGGCGGAGCCTTCGGCATCGAAATCGTCACCTCGGACGATTGCTGCCCGAACGCAGTCAAGGCTATCAGCATCAATGAGAAAACACTTCGAATGCAATTCATTTGTTTAGGTAAGCTTCTCTTGAATATTACGAACAGAGTGCAATTCCGGTTCCACTCCATTGTTGTTGCAACCGTTCAGGCCGCAATCGCCCCGGTGTCCGGTTTCGCTACACACTGTCCGTATGGGGGATTATTGGCCCGTAAACCGCGGCGCCCGCTTCTCCACGAAATGCGCCACGCCTTCCTTAAAGTCCTCGGAGCGCAGGCTCTCCAGAATTTCCTTTTCCGCACTGGCAGCGGCTTCTTCGAGCGATTCGAGCAGTCCGTGATAGACCTGCCTCTTGATCACCGCCATCGATCGCGGCGACACCGATCTCACCAGTTCCATGGCATACGCGCGAACATTTTCCATGAACGACGCCGCCGGGAAAACCCGGTTCACCAGCCCCATCTGCGCAGCCTCCGGCGCATCGATGATCCGCGCCGACAGCAGCAAGTCGAGCGCGTTCGCCGGCCCGATCAGCCTCGGCAGGATCCATGCGACGCCGTACTCCGCGATCAATCCGCGGCGCGAAAACGCCGTCCCGAACTTCGCCTGGTCCGAAGCGAATCGCAAATCGCAATACAGCGTCAAAATGAACCCCAGCCCCACCGCATGCCCGTTAATCGCCGCGATCACCGGTTTTCTGATCGACGGAAAATACGAATACGTTCCCAGGTAATCCGGTCGCGTATCCTCGCCGAATCGCGACTGCCGCTGGTGCCCCAACACTTTCGCCGCATCTCCCGTGTGCCCGTTCGACGCCAGTTCGTTCAGCAGCGACATATCGGCGCCCGCGCAGAATCCGCGTCCCGCGCCGGTGAGAATAATGACCCGCACATGAGCGTCGGCCTCCGCCGCCTCCATCGCCTCGCGAACGGCGATCCCCATCTCGCCGGTCCACGCGTTCAATTTATCCGGCCGGTTCAGCGTCAAAGTCGCGATCCCGTCTGCAACCTCGTAAAGTAAATCGGTAGTCGGCATTTCCGCTAGGAGTATATCACTGGAGCCCCTGGCACCCTCCAAAACCCTACGTTTCACCTCCTCGGCGTAATATCCGTAACCGGCAAATCCCAGTGGCTCAGTAAAATCTCGAACCTCCTCTGCTCCTCTTTCTGATACGTCTTTTGATCCGGCCACAACTGCTGAATCAGCTTCGCCTCATCCGGATTCGACGTCGTCGCGAGCGTCGAGTTTTTGAACCGGATCGTCACCCGGTAATCCCAGCGCCCATCCTCGGTCGTGTGATACGCCGGCGTCTCGACCTTCACCGAAACCATGCGCCCGCTCTCCACCATCTTCTGCAACAAAGGATAGTGGTTCTTCAAAAAGAGCGCCAAAAACTCCTGCTGATGCCCCCACTGGACCTTGTAATAGTATTCCACCGAGTAAGGCTGATCCGCCCCTCCCTGCGGTGGAGCGCCTTGCCCCCACGCCATCGCCGCAGCCCCTACCGCCAACAGAACGTTTCTCATCGATCCTCCAAATAGATGAGTGAATTCTATCAGGCGGCTCCGTGAGCCGGAAGACGTATTGCGTGGCGGCGTCAGCGATCTGTATACTGATTGCTCTTCAAGACATCTTCTATGCCGACAATGTTCAAGCGCCTTCTTCCGCTTCTCCCCGCGGTACTGTTCCTGGCCTCTATGCGGGCGGACGATCTTTATGTTGGCGATTTTTCCAGTGGAAACGGCTCGGTAAATTACTTCGACGCCACCACCGGGGCATTTATTCTGAAGGCCGCCGCTCCCGGAAATAGCATGAGTCTGCCCGGACAAATGGCCATCGGCCCGAACGGAAATCTCTACGTCGCCGACGGAGCGGGCGTCATCGACGTCTTCAACTCGACCACCGGAGCGTTCTTGAATCAGTTCGGCTCAGGCACATTGTCAGCGCCCAGCGGGTTGGCGTTCTCTTCCTCGGGGAACCTTTATGTGTCCGATTCCACGGGCGGCAACGGCTTCATCGACGAATTCGACGCGGCGGGCGACTTCCTCGGCCAAACCATCGCCCCTGGTGGCGCATTGGAGTTTCCGAACGCCCTGACGTTCGGACCGGACGGCAACCTGTACATCGCCGACGAGAATAGCGGCAACATCTACCAATACAACCTCACCACGATGGCCCTCAGCGTCTTCGCCTCGGACTCCAGCGCGAATGTCAACCTGGTATTCGGCCCCAACGGCGAATTGTACGTGATGTCCGCGCTCAACAGCGGAACCGTCGAGGTTTTCAACGGGACCACCGGCGCATTCATTGGGGCTTTCGGAAATACCGGCACCGCTCTCGGCGCCGACGCCCTGGGCATGGCATTCGGCGCGGACGGGAACATGTACGTCGCCGATAGCAACGGCGTAGACGTCGTAAACGGAACCACCGGCAACGTGACGGGCAATTTCATCGGAGTCGACGGCGTAAACGTGGTCAACCCAACGTTCCTGACCTTCCAGCTCGCGGTGCCGGAACCCTCCACCTTTTTGCTGGGAGCACTTGGCTTGATCGCCCTGGCATCCGGCCGCAGACGTCCGCAGTAGGGACAGGTCCCCGACCTGTTTTCCGCCGTTATGAATCCAGGTGGGGTAGGTTCCCGACCTGCCCATCCCCTAACTGCGGAAACATCGCGCACACCCGATCAATCTCCTCCATCTGCCCCTCCGACAGCCCCTCCTCCGGATCCAGACACCAAATCCCCTCCATCAACCCCTGCCTCCGCAGAATCTCATGCACCCCAGCGATACATCCTTTAAACCCGTTCGCCGCATCGAAGATCGCCCGATTCGCCGCCGTCAACTCCTCCGCCACCACCCGCCAATGAGGCAATCCCGCGTCGCGATGAATCCCGTCGAGCGTCTCCACCGCCCGCCCAGTCCACACCGACCATTGCCCTAAAAGCCCTCCCGCAAATCGCAAGCCTCGATACTGCGTGATCAAATCGAGGACGATATGATCGTCATTCCCGGTATAGAGCGCAATCCCCGCAGCGCGGCCCGAGTCGAGCACTCCGTCCAGAACATCCAGCGTTCGGTACCGGTCGAACGGAGCAACCTTGATCGCCACCACGGATGCAATCTCCGCGAACCGCCGCCAGAAATTCCGAGGCAGCACGCACCCTCCCACCGCTGGCTGCAAGTAAAATCCGAACACCGGCAGCACGCTTCCCACGTCTCGCGCCCGCGCCAGCAAATCGTCCGCCGAATCCGACCGCCTCGGAATCAGCAGCGCCGCATGATACCCGAGCTTCGCAGCCAACTCCGCTTCGGGAACATCGAACGTCCCGGCAATCTCAATGACGTCTCGCCCTCGCGCAGCATCGGCTGCCAGCCGCAGCACCGGTTCATACAACCCCCTCTCGCGAATCGCAAACTGGGTCGTGTGAACCCCAACCGCAATCCCTCCGGCCCCCGAGTCCACGTAATACTGCGTCAGGCGGCTCTGCCGCGTTTCATCGAGCTTGCGCTCTTTCGTCAGCGCCAGAGGATGCGCCGGAATCACCACCCCTTCGCGCAGCCGCGCGCGCCAGTCAAAACTTCCCATCGCGAACCTCGAAGTGCGTGGGCTTGTCGAGCGTCGGTTTCCCCTCGCGAATCCATTCCCCGACCATCGTGATCATCTCGTCAACTGAAGTGGGTGGCGCCCCCAGCAGCCGATGGCACAACGAAGCGTCACTCAACAACGCAGTCTCCACTTCCCTACCCTCAAATGCCGGCTCAATGCCAAATAATTCTCCAAACCGCGCAGCAATATCGCGCACCCGCGTCATCGGACCAGTAACATTCAAAATAAACGGCGGCCGCGCAGCCAACTGTAACGATTGCAGCACCACCGAGTTCGCGTCTTCCTGCCAGATCACATTCACCGCGCCCATTTCGACTGAAACCGGCTGCCGTCGAAACACGCGCTGCCCGATGTCCAGCAAAACTCCATACTGCACATCGATCGCGTAATTCAGTCTCAGCAGCGCCACGCGCGTTCCGTTGCGCTCCGAAAAATATTCGAAAATTCGCTCCCGGGCGAGCACCGATTGCGCATATTCTCCCACCGGAGCCGGCGGCGTCCCCTCCGCTGCCCCTTCGCGCGTGAGCGGATAGACATTGCCGCTCGATAACGCGACAATCCGAGCATCGCGATACCGTTCCGCAATCAGAGCCGGAAGCAGCGTATTCGTAGCCCAGGTGAGCCCTTCATTCCCCGTGGACCCGAACTTGCGCCCGGCAAGGAAAATCACATTCTGCGAATCCGGCAGCGCCTCCACCTGCTTCCGGTCGAGAAGGTCCGCGTTGATATCGCCGCCGCCGTTACGCGCCACCGCGACGATCCTCGCATGCGGAGCCGCGCGGCGTGCAAGATCCACCAGGCCAGGTCCCATTTTCCCCCCCGCCCCAATCACCAGCAGTTCGCCAACATCGGCCAGCGCCGCGCGGACGGCGTCGGAAGGGGAAGGTATCATCATTTAGATCATGGCAAATCGTCTCCGCATATTGGAGCCGCCGGACGTCCCCCAAGCCTTCGCGCTCAGCCAGACCGCAGGCTGGAATCAAACTCCAGACGACTGGCGCCTCGCCATCGAAATGAATCCGATGGGATGTTTTGCCATCGAATCCGACGGCGCGTTAGCAGCAACGACAACGTCCATTCGTTACGGAACCGATCTGGCCTGGATCGGCATGGTCCTTACCCACCCCGAGTTTCGCGGGCGAGGCTTCGCGCGAGCCCTCATGTCCTGCGTTCTGGACCACCTGAGCGATATAGGCACGGTAAAACTCGACGCCACCGAAATGGGCGCGCATCTCTACCGTAAATTAGGATTCGTCGAGGAGTGCGCCATCGAGCGCTGGCAAGGCCAAACACAAAAGTCAACAGACGCCGTCAAGCCCTTCACTTGTGCCGCGTACGATAAAGAAGCCTTCGGCGCTGACCGCAGCGCGCTCCTACAGCGGCTGGCAAGGATCCAGTCGGCATCGGACGGCGACGCCTTTGCCATGGCCAGAGGAAACCGCTTCGGTCCCTGCGTGAGCCCATCAACAGATTCGGCCATGCTGCTTGCCCGAACAACGCTTTCCGATCAGCCTACAGTCTGGGATCTCTTCCCCGAAAACAACATCGCGCAATCCCTAGGCTTCACGCTATCCCGCCGCCTCACCAGAATGACCCGAGGCCGCAAGCTGGAATCAAACTCGAAGCTGGTCTACGCTTGCGCCGGCTTCGAATTCGGCTGATACTCCTCACAGGCTGAAGGTGGCACCGACTCTAGTCTGTGCCTTTACATCCCCAAAACATTTGTCTCAATCTTGGTATACCCCTGCTCATCCGCCCAAAGATTGAGAGCGACCGTGGCGATCTCATCCACTACCGGCACCGCGAAACCGTCCTTCGTCAGGTCGACCGATTTTAAATAAGTCCGGCATGTGTCGCATGCCTCGACGCGCACGTGCTCGATCCCGGCCGCGACGAAAACCGGCAGCTTCCCCTTATCCTCTTCGCCGCAATTAGCGCAAATTAAGCGCCTGTAAGGCCACTCCAGCCCGCATAACGAGCAGATTAAGCTCCTTTTAGCGCCATCGCCTTCGCCGCGGAGCACCCCGACCACCGGTTTTGACCCGCACGAAGGACACGTCGGACCCGCCCCCTCCCCCGGTTCGCGGAAATATTCCGCATAAGGCTGCTTCACGATGCGCCAGAAAAACTCCTCGGCTTCGCCCGTGGGTGGAAATGGGATCTGCGGGACCAGGGCCGCCAATCGGGGGAACCAGTCCGCCGGCTCGCGCGTGCTATCCGGAAAATCGGCCGCGATATCGTCTTGCAGCTCAGTGATTTGGATGTAAAACTCGAGCAGGTGCGCGCTCTCCGGATACTTCTTCGAGAGCAGCTTCGCTCTTATTCGCCGGTCTTCTGATGAAACCATAGCCGGTGATGCGTCCTAGCCCAATCCTTCGAAACGAACCCATGCACCATCGCGGCCACGCTGCCTGGAACCATGAAAACACTCATATAAACGTGGATGATAAAGGCTCCAATCGTAATCAGCGCCGCGCCCTCGTGAACGAAAATCATCCACGGGCGCACGGGGCGTGGAACCAACTCCGGGAACCACATGAATGCGCCGGAGAATATCAACAGGAGCGCGCCGTAAAACATCGCCCAATAGTACAGCTTCTGCCCCGCGTTGTATTTGCCTTGCGGAGGAACCTTATCGTCTTGATTCTCGACATAATACTTCGCTTTGTCGAGCCATTCTTTGTCTGCCTCGGTCATGTGGACGTCGTCGCTCCAGATGTGGTGCATCCATAACTGGGCTGCCACGAAAACCAAGCCGATCCACGGATGCCAGTAGCGCGAGGTTGGTCCGCCGCCGAGCATGACGGCCAGCCAGAACAGGTACGGCGAGTAAAACGCGAGCCCCGTCGCGAGGCAATAGAGATACGCGAAACCCGTGAGCCAGTGGCAGATCCGCTCATGAAACTGATAGCGTTCGATCACTTCTCCTCCTTAGGCCCGAAACGTAAGTAGTGGATCGCGACGCCCAAAATCCCGCCGACCATCGCCAGATTGCCGATCCACTTCAGAGGCCCCTTCCAGATTTTGACCAGGAGAGGAATTTGCGGATCTTTGGGCAGGCCTCCGTACAGCTCCGGATGGTCGATGTCGTGGAGCACGTACATCACGTGCGTGCCGCCCACGCCAGGAGGGTCGTAAACTCCCGCGTGTGTATGATTTGTATGTTCGCGAAGCTGCGCAGCGCGCTGCTCGGCGAGCTCCTTCATATCGTCTTTCGTTCCGAAGTGCAAGCAGCCGGTGGGACATGCCTTAATACAAGCCGGTTCGAGGCCGGCGCCGACTCGATCCGAACACAGGGTGCACTTATGAACTTTTTTCGTCTCATGATTGAACTTCGGAATATTGAATGGGCACCCGGTCACGCAGTACTGGCAGCCGATGCAATTGTCCTGCTGGAAATCGACGATGCCGTTGGTATATTGCACGATCGCGCCGTCGGATGGACAGGCGCGGAGGCAACCTGGATCGGCGCAATGCAGGCAGCCGTCTTTGCGCATCAGCCAGCTTAAAGTGCCGTCTTCGGCGACATGTTCGTTGAAGCGGATCAGGTTGTAGTAATTCCACTCCGTGTCCGGCATGGTCTGGTAGGTGTTGTCGAACACCGTCTCGCGGAACGGATAGCCGTTCCATTCCAGGCACGCCACTTCGCACGCCTTGCAGCCAATGCAAGTAGTGACGTCGATCAGCTTGGCGACGTCGTAATCGCGCGACGTATCGCGGCCGGGAACGGGACCGGCGTGGCCGGAAATCGCTTTGATTTGGAGTGGCCCGTTAGCCATTACGCTTTCTCCAGTTTCACTAAAAAGCCCTTGAACTCGGGCGTGTGGGCGTTCGGATCGGTCACGGTGGGGGTGAGCGAGTTGGTCAGAGAGCGTGCGGTTCGTCCGGCATCCTCCTGAATGCCCCGATATCCGTAATGAATGGGAATGCCGATCTGATAAACCTTCTTGCCGTCGATGGTCATGGGTTTAATGCGATGCGTAACCATCGCTTTGGCCTGATAGCTGGCGCGGGCGCTGGAGACTTTGACTTTATCGCCGCCCTTTATCCCAAGATCGGCGGCGAGTTCCATGGGAATCTCGACGAACGGCTCCGGCACCAGTTGCACGTTCATCGGATTGTTTTTCGTCCAGTAATGATAATGCTCCGTCAAGCGATAGGTGGTGCAAACGATGTTGAATCCGTCCGCCGGCGTGCCGTACTTATCCATCGGGGTCGTGAAGCGTTCTGCGACGGGATTCTTAGAACGCTTGGGATGGAGAGGGTTGTCGATGGGGCTCTCGGTCGGTTCGTAGAATTCCGGGAACGGTCCGTCGGCGAAGGCAGCCAGAGGAGCGAAGATGCGGCCGACGCCTTCCGCGTTCATGATGAACGGACCCATGTGATCTTTCGGGGGAGAGTCGGGCTTGAAATCCGGAACATCGTTGCCCACCCATTTCTTTTGCCCTTCGTTCCACCAAATGAGAGTCCGGGACGGGTCCCAGGGTTTGCCTGACACATCGCACGATGCGCGATTGTAGAGGACGCGGCGGTTCATCGGCCATGTCCAGGCCCAGTTCGGATGGATTCCGAGGCCGGAGGGATCTGCATTATCGCGGCGCTGCGTCAGGGCACCGGCTTCCGTCCAGGAGCCGCACCAGATCCAGTTGCCGCTGGAGGTCGTGCCGTCGTCTTTCAGCGCGGCGAAACCGGGAAGCTGCTGGCCGGTGGTAAGGTCGCGCCCGTTCAATTCCTTGGCAACTTCTGAAAGCGGAGGGCTTGGAGCGTAGGAATAATTCCAAGTCAGATTCAGAATCGGATCCGGGAACTTGCCGCCTTCCTTCTGATACATCTCGCGAACCTTCAGGAAGATGCGTGCAAGAATCTCCTGATCGAGCTTGGCCTCACCTGGCGTGGGGACCGCGGCCCATTTCCAGGTCAGCCAGCGAGCCGAATTGATGAAGGTGCCGTCTTTTTCAGCGAAACCCGCGCCAGGCAGTCGGTAGACTTCGGTCTGAATGGCCTTGGTTTCCTCGGCAGAGATGCCTGGGGCTCGCCAGAAGTCGCTGGTCTCTTCCGGATAAATGTCGCAAACGACCAGGAAATTTGCCTTTTTCAGCGCGTCGATGTTTTTTTGCGAATTGGGGCCGATGGCCACGCCATTCATGCCGAACGCCAACAGTCCTTTGACCTTCCCTTCATACATGTCGTCCCAGATATGCGTCCAGGAATATTCGCGATCGATTTTCGGCAGGTAATCGAACGCCCAGTTGTTTTCTTTTATGGCCGCGGGGCCGTACATCGCTTTGAGCAACGAGACGGCGAACTTCGAGGTGTTCGAGTAGTAATTGAAGGAGTCCCATTCGGCAGGCTTCGATGGCGTTGGAGTGGTCCGCTTCATCCAGGCATCGAAATCCTTGTCGGCAACACTGGGAATCTTCAGGTAACCGGGCAAACTGTCGTACAGCCCGGCTATATCGGTGGCGCCCTGAATATTGGAGTGGCCACGAAGGGCGTTGACTCCGCCTCCGGCGCGGCCGACGTTGCCGAGGAGCAGTTGCAGCATCGCGGCGGTGCGGATGATCTGCGTGCCGAAGCTGTGCTGGGTCCAGCCTACCGCGTAAATGATAGTCGCGACGTTTTTCATGTCGCCGTCCTTGCGGATCGAGGTGAACATGTCGGCGGCCTTCAGGAACTGATCCTTGGGGATGCCGGTGATTCGCTCGACCATCTCCGGCGTGTAGCGCGAATACTGCTGTTTCAGCAGTTGATAGACCGAGCGCGGATGTTCAAGCGTGAGGTCGAAGGCGACACTTCCGGGCATGGCGTTGGGCACTGAGGCGCCGCCCTTCGCTTCATAATTCCAGCTTGAACGGTCGTAGGTGTGGGACGCCTCATCGAAGCCCGAATAGAGGCCGTCGTCGGGAAGTTTGAAGCCTTCCTGCACCAGGAAGGGCGCATTGGTGAAATTCGCCAGATACTCTTTCGCGACGCGTTGATTCTCGATGGCGTAACGAATTACTCCGCCGAGGAACGCGATGTCGGCGCCGGCGCGAATCTGGAGGTGCATATCCGCGGTAGCGGCGGTGCGGGTATAGCGCGGATCGACGACAATCATCTTGGCGTTGCGATTACGCTTGGCTTCGATCGCCCATTTAAAACCGCAGGGGTGGTTTTCAGCCGGATTGCCGCCCATGATCAACATCATGTCTGTATTCTTGATGTCGATCCAGCCGTTGGTCATCGCACCGCGTCCGAATGTGGGCCCCAAACTGGAGACCGTGGGACCGTGTCAAACCCTGGCCTGATTTTCTATAAATGTCAATCCCAAGGCGCGCATGGTCTTGACGACGAGGTAATTAAACTCGTTGGTATCGGTGCAGCCGCCGATCCAAGCGATGCTCTCCAGCCGATTCACGGTGCGGCCCTGCGAGTCGGTGGTGACGAAAGAATCGTCCCGAACTTTCTTGATGTGGCTTCCGATTTCCTGGATCGCCTGATCCCACGGAATCGGTTCCCACTTGTCGGAACCGGGGCGGCGGACTTCGGGACGCAGCAGACGGCGGTCGTTGAGAATGTCGTGATAGAGCGACGACCCTTTGGGGCAGAGCGTCCCGCGATTGGTGGGGCAGTCGGGATCGCCCTCGACGTGAACCACCTGGGCGGTGACGTTCTTCGCTTTGTCGCCGAGGGTATGGATGATCACGCCGCATCCTACGGCACAATAGGGGCAGGTAGAGCGCGTCTCCGTAGTTTTCGAGATTTTGAGTTCCTGCGCTTGCGCGTAGGCGCGGCGAACATCGAAGCCGAGAGCGGAGGCAACAACCGCACCAGTGGCGGATCGTACAAATGTTCTTCTGCTTATTTCCACGCGAATGCCTCCACGACAGAGTGATCCCGCGACAGCTTAGAGCATGGTAGCACCGACGAGGTTTCAGTCAAGTGAGAAAATGTCACGCAGTGACAGACGTCTGATGCGCGCCTGCGAGCATCGTTATGGCACCAAGGCAGGAGGGCCTGTGAAAAAAAGAAATAATTTCAAAGGAGAGAGCAAAAATCGTTCGAAAACAGAGTTCGGGAATTAGAGTTCCAGTCATTTTCTTATGAATTCCTTATGCTTGTGATGGAGCCGTTCCCTCCATTTGGCATATGTGGAAATCTTAGCAGGAGATGGCATTTGAGCATTTCTTGTAACCCTAATTCGAAAATCCGCATCTTTTCTATTTGCTGGGGGTTACCAGCTTTGCCGGAGAAGTGTAGCTGCGCCTCGGCTGATAACAAAGGAGCTCTTAAATCAATGAAAATTTGCGTGTTGGGCGGGGACGGATATTGCGGGTGGGCTACAGCGCTTTACTTGTCAAGGAAGGGGCATGAAGTTGCTATCGTCGACAACTTTCTGCGGCGCCAGTGGGATCACGAATTAGGGGTGCAGACGTTAACCCCCATTCAGCCGCTCGCCGACCGCCTGCGCGTGTGGCAGGAGATCACGGGAAATGTCATCGAATCGTTTGCCGGCGATGTGACCGATTATGATTTTCTGGCGCAAGTGATTGAATCATTCCGTCCACAGGCGGTGGTCCATTTCGCCGAGCAACGCGCCGCGCCTTATTCGATGATCGACCGCAAGCACGCAGTGTTCACGCAGGTGAACAATGTGGTGGGCACGCTGAATCTGCTGTTCGCGATCCACGAGCTAGCTCCGGATTGCCACATCATCAAGCTGGGCACGATGGGCGAATACGGCACGCCGAATATCGACATCGAAGAAGGCTATTTGAAGATCGAGCATAACGGCCGCAGCGATGTTTTGCCGTTTCCGAAGCAGCCGGGTTCGTTCTATCATCTCTCGAAAGTCCATGACAGCCACAATATGATGTTCGCGTGCAAGATCTGGGGTCTGCGCGCAACCGATCTGAATCAGGGCGTGGTGTACGGCACGGTCACCGACGAAACCAACATGCATGAGGCGCTGATCAACCGCTTCGATTACGACGAAATTTTCGGGACGGTTCTGAACCGGTTCTGCATTCAGGCGGCGGTGGGGCATCCTTTGACGGTGTACGGAACGGGCGGGCAGACGCGCGGATTCCTGGACATCCGGGACACCGTTCGTTGCATCGAGATTGCATGTCATAATCCCGCGGCGCCGGGCGAGTGCCGGGTGTACAACCAGTTCACGGAGCAGTTTTCGGTGCTCGACCTGGCGGCGATGGTGAAGAGCGCTGCCGGCGAAATGGGGATGCCGGTGGAGATCGAACACATGCCGACGCCTCGGGTGGAGGCGCAGCAGCATTACTACAACGCGAAGCATTCGAAGCTGGTGGATCTCGGGTTGCGCCCGCACTTCCTGTCCGATTCGCTGCTGGATTCGCTGATGAACATCGCGATGAAGTATCAGGATCGCGTAGACCGCTCCTTGTTCCTGCCGCAAGTGAATTGGCGGAACTCGCGGAATCAGCGCGCGCGGAAAACGGCCCAGGCGTTGACCATGTCGGGGGACTGAAGAAGAGCCAGCAGCCAGTAGCCAGTAGCCAGCATGGGTTGGCAACATCTACAGGTGCTTAGATTCTATCCTGTAGATGATCGATGGACCATCCTGAATCGCGCCTTCGCTATTACCTTGCAGTAGTTGTGTTCGCCGCCGCCGTTTATATCGGGTGCATGATTTCCCCGCCCTCCTTGATGGACGACGTGGACGCGGTGCAGGCGCAGATCGCCCGCAATATGCTGACCTCCGGCGACTGGGTCACGGCGCGGCTCGACGGCGTCGCGTACATGGAAAAAGCTCCGCTCATCTACTGGATGATGGCGATCTGCTATAAACTTTTCGGCGTGCACGACTGGTCGGCGCGGATTCCCGTGGTCCTCTCGGCGATCGGCCTCGCGTGGATCACCGCGGCGTTCGGGATGTGGGCGTTTGGACGGCTCGCCGGATTTTACGCCGGGTTGTGCATTTCGACGTGCGTCGGATTGTTCCTGTTCACGCGCATCCAAATCCCCGATGTGATGGTCGCGGCGGCGATGGCCCTTTCCATGTGGTCGTTCCTGAGGGCAATCGACGATGACGAGCCGCGTCCAAGAACGTGGGCGTTCGTATTCGCCGCGACGCTCGGGTCGAGCTTGCTGCTGAAGAGCCTCATCGGCGTCGTGTTTCCCGTCGCTGCGTGCGTGATTTATCTCGCAGTGACGCGGCAGTTCGATGTGTGGAGGCGGTTGCGGCCGCTCAGCGGAATACTGGTGATCCTCGCCATCGCTTTGCCGTGGCACGTGATCGCAACACTGAGAAATCCGCCATATTTCGATTTGACGATGCACAGCGCGCCGGGCGAGTATCACGGATTCCTATGGTTTTTCGTGATGAACGAACAGGTGCTGCGATTCCTGAATCTGCGCTATCCGCGGGATTACAATACGGTGCCTCGCGTGTGGTTCTGGCTGTTTCACCTTGTGTGGCTATTTCCCTGGAGCGTCTATTTCCCGGCGGTCGCGAAATTATCGTTCCGGCCGGTGGACCGCGCAGGAAAGACCCGTCTGCTCGCCTTATGTTGGACCGGCTTCGTGCTGATCTTCTTCACCTTTTCGACCACCCAGGAATATTATTCGATGCCCTGCTATCCGGCGCTCGCGCTGTTATTAGGCTCGGCGATGGCGGCCGGAGGCGCGTGGGTGAAATGGGCGACTCGGGTGTTAGCGGTCATCGTCGCGTGCTGCGCGATTGCGGCGGGATCGCTGTGGTTCATGACCCGAGGCCTGCCGACGCCGGGCGATATTTCCTCCGCGCTCAGCCAGAATCCTGACGCGTACACGCTCTCGCTGGGCCACATCGAGGATCTGAACTTGAATTCCTTCGCTTATCTGCGGCCCCCTCTCCTGGCCGCCGCGATTGCGTTTGCGATCGGCGCGATCGGAACGATGTTCGCCGGCGGCAAGCGAGCGTTTCTCGCGGCGGGCGTCATGATGGTGCTGTTTTTCCAAGCCGCGCGGATGGCCCTGGTGGTGTTCGATCCGTACATGTCCTCACGTCCTTTAGCGGAGGCGCTGCTGCGCGCGCCAGAGGGCAAGCTGATCGTGGACCATCATTACTACACGTTTTCCTCGATCTTCTTTTACACCAATCGCCAAGCCCTGCTGCTTAACGGCCGCTTCAACAATCTGGTTTACGGATCGTACGCGCCGGACGCTCCGGACATTTTCATCGACGATGCCGAATGGCGCAAAATGTGGCTTGCGCCGGAGCGCTGCTATATCGTGCTGAGCCAAAGCGCTCGCGCTCGCCTGGAAAAACTGGTGGGCGCCGACAAGCTGAATCTGCTGGCGGCGAGCGGCGGCAAACTGATCCTGTGCAACCAGCCGGTGCAGTCTAGTAGGCTGTAGTCGTGCTCCTATTGTTGGGGATTGCCGCGATCCCTTTTATCTACTATTTGCTGGCGATTTACAGCTCGTGGAGATTTTTCCGCCAGCCCGAGCCCGCGCCGGACCGTTCCTACACTCCGCCGGTCAGCATCTTGAAACCCTTTCGCGGGCTCGACCCGGACGCCTACGACAACCTTGCCAGTTTTTGCCGCCAGGACTATCCGGAATACGAAATGATTTTCTGCGTCGATCCGGACGACGAGACGGTGCGTCCGGTGATCGAGAAACTGCGGCGTGATTTTCCGAAACGCGAGATTCGCGTGCTGTATGGGTCGGGACGCATCGCATCGAACGACAAAGTCGCGAAGCTGGCGAGGATGGCCGCCGAGGCTCGCTATGAAACCGTGGTGATCAGCGATAGCGACGTGCGGGTTCAGCCGGACTATCTACGGGCGATGACGGCTCCTCTGCACGAGGAGAAGGTCGGCGCCGTGACCTGTTTTTACGTCCACACCGACTTGAAGACCTTCGCGGACCGCCTTCAGACGGTGGGTATGATGTCCGATTTTTACGCGGGCATTCTGGTGGCCTGGCAGATCGAAGGGATCAAGTTCGCTCTGGGTCCATCGATTGCAACCACGCGCGCGCGCCTCGCGGGATTTGGGGGCTATGCCGCCATCGAAAATTCTCCGGGGGACGATCTTCTCGTCGGACGCCTCATCGCCGAGCAGGGTTACGAAGTCAGGCTGCTGCGCTACGCCGTCTCGACCGTGTCGGATTACGCGTCGATGAACGACCTGCTTCAGAAACGTATGCGCTGGATCGTGGTGATGCGGCACATGCGTCCGTGGGGCCATTTGGGTTTGTTATTGACACAGGGATTGCCATGGTCGCTGGCAGCGGTTGCCGTGCATCCCACCTTGGCGGTCGCGGCGGGATACCTCGGTACCTACTTCGTGATTCGCGCCATGATGACCTGGATTATCGGAGTGCACGGGTTGCGGCAGCGCGGATTGTGGGCACAGATGATGCTGATCCCGGTGTGGGATGCAGTGGCGTTTTTCATCTGGCTCGCGAGTTTCCTGAGAAGCAGCATCCGGTGGCGCGGGTCGGATTATTACATTCGCGAAGGGATTTTGGTTCCGGTAGGATCGGACTCTATCAAGGAATAGTCATATGCGAGTGCTCGCGTTCTTATTGGGTTTCGCGATCGCGGCTTCGAGCCAGGCCATTGATCCTCGCGACCGCGATTTTTGGAACGGTAAATATAACGATCCGAAATTCGATTTTAATCGCCGGCCCAGCCGCTTGCTGGTGGAAGCCATCGCCGGCCGGCGTCCTGGCGACGCGATTGATTTAGGAATGGGCGAGGGCCGGAACGCAATTTACCTGGCGCAGCAGGGTTGGACGGTGACTGGGGTCGACCTCGCCGACGCCGGCGTCGCGCAGGCCAAGAAGCGCGCCGCTGAACTGGCAGTGAAGTTGAACGCGGTGGTCGAGGATCTGGATCGATACGACATCGGCCACAGCCGCTGGGATCTGATCATTCTCTTCTATATGCATGCGTGGTATCACGGCGGGAAACCTCCCGTGGCGCGCAGGCTTCGCGACGCCTTGAGGCCCCGCGGACTGCTGGTGATCGAAGGATTCGCCGGCGACGAGAAATTCATGTTCCAGACCAACGAGCTGCTTCGCGACTTCAGCGATTTGAAGATTCTCCGCTACGAAGACGTTCGGGAGGAAGCGGATTGGGCGCCCGGACAGAAGAGCCACATCATCCGGATGGTCGCCGAAAAGCTTCCCTGATTATTCCCCCAGCAGCACGACGCCAGCTAATACGATCAGCGCGCCCGCTGCTCTTTTCATCCCCACATGCTCTTTCAGCACGAATTTCGCCAGCACCGTTTCTAAAATAAAGCTCGCGGCCGATGCGGGGACGGCGAAGCTGAGTGGCTCCACTTGCACCAGCGCCATGAACGAGAAAAACGAGACCGCCATGCACGCGATTGCCAGGATCAGGAAGCGGCGCTGGGCGATCATTTTGAGTAGTCGCACCAGCCCTCGCGCGCCCACCGATTGCTCGCCCGCACGCTTCATTTCGTAGCTTTGCAGCAAGTCGCTGAGCACGGTCGCGACCACCATCAGGATGACTAGCAGCCACTTCATTTCGACTTTTCTCCCGTCGAGCTTACCAGTGCCGCGCCGATAAAGATCAGAATGGTCCCTAACCAACGCCGGCCGGTGACCACTTCGTGCAGAACCTCTTTTCCTAGAAACGCCGCGATCACGTAGCCCACCGCGGTCACCGGCAGCACGAAGCTCAAATCGGCGAGGCTCAGCAGCACCATTCTGGTGAGCAGAGCCACGATTAACGCGACAACCCCCAACGCGACAAACGGATCGAGCATCGCCAGAATATAGGAGAGCGGATTCGCGCCCGCCGTGGGCAAGTGCTTCATGCCCCAGGCCAGCGAGAGGTTTCCGACCGCCTTCAGGGCGATGAATAGGAGCAATACGGAGTACGTCCGCAAGTGGGGTGAGCGCATCATTTCCCGGCAGGGCATGGCCCCGCCCCACCAGCGCTAGAGCTCAAGTTTGCCCTGGTAAATCATCTCGTCAACGTGAAACTGCTGCGCGATTTGATATTGCCCGATGGTCGCGTCGAACTCGATGCGCGAATCCTTGGCGGTAATTTCCTTCGTGCGAGGGAACAGGAACACCACCACCACTCCGTCGTCGCGCTGGATCACCTCGACGCGCGCAGGTTTCAGATCCTTCTGTCCTTCGCGCTTGAGGGCCGCTTGGCCCTTGAGATGGTCGCCCTCGCTCTTGGGATCTTTCCCCAGCTTGCTGGGAAGTCCGTAGACGGCGATCCCGTAGTAATTCTCTTCCACCACCGGCGCATTGGTCTCGCGTGCCTTCAACTCGGCCTCACGGATGGGCAGCGCGCTTTCCCACCGGAGATTCAGAGAGAGCGCGGAATCGGAAGGTGACGGCGTGGGATCCTGCGCCGGGTCCGGATTCGTCCGATGCCGGCCAATCCCGGGGACGCCGATTCCCATATTGCCATGCGATTTTTTCTCCTCTTTTTTGACGGTGGGCACCGTCATGACGGCCCAAGGAGAGTTGGTCAGGATTTCCTTGGTCTCCTGATCCGTCCAATCGGCGACGCGCTTGGTTTTCCAGACTTCGTCCCCAGGAGAAAAAGCGAGATAGCAGATAAAAAGCCCAATACGAAGCATGTGGTACTAATATAACCAGTCACGCGGCGGTAACGCGGGACAGGTTTGGAGCGTCGATAAACACCGGATGACTCGGCGGACTGCACTCATGGTTGGCGTAGCGAGGTTGCTACCGGCTTATCCCGCGAAGGAATTCTGGAATGACAAGAATCCGTCCGATTGGAACGCGGAAGAGATCGACCTGCTGCTGAACAAGTCGCCTTGGGCGAAGGACGCGTCGATTTCCTACTACGGAGGGCAGAACGGGCCGCTCAGCAACTCGCTGCCGGGCGAGCGCAGCCGCAGCTCGCGAAACGCGTCCAGCGGAACGTCCCCCAGCGCGGCGTCTCCAGCGGCATGGAAAGCGATCATCCGCTGGCAATCGGCGCTGCCGGTCCGGCTGGCGTTGAAGGCTGAGCCGTCGCCCGACACCGAGAAGTTCTACATCCTTAATATGGTGGGCGATGTGCCCAGCGTGGGCGCGACGCCGGACGAAGACGCGGCCCAGCGCGCGGCGAGGTTCGAGACGCTGAAGCAGGTCACCAAGCTCGAACATAAGGGCGACGAAATTCTGTTGAGCCGGGTTGAGGTAGCCCCGAAAAACAATTTATCGTTGGCCGGGACGCTGTTCTACTTTTCGCGCGGGCTCGCCTTGCGGCCGGAAGATAAACAGGCGACGTTCTCGACCAAGCTGGGTCCCATCGACGTGAAGTGCAAGTTCACGCTGCGGGACATGATGTATCGGGGCAACCTGGAACTCTGACAAACTGTGGGGCGGACCCCCTGGTCCGCGGCCGACGCCCTCGTCGGCTCTTGGCGGTCGCCGAAGAGCCGGACCGGGGGGCCGCGACGGATAGGGCGTCCGACCTACTTCTTCGGTGCGGTTGCCGGTTTTGCTGCAGCCGGGGACGGTGCACCCATCGGCACCGAAACATGCTCATGGATGATCAGCCAGTCTGCGCCTGATTTTTCCCACATCACTGTCCAGCGAAAATCCAAATCGTCCTTACCGCCGGATTTTTTGTTGAACGTTCCATGGCCCGTCGCTATCGCCCATGCCCAATTCGGGCGCTGCATGATCTTCGACGTTCCCGTGAGGGTGAACTTCGCGGAGGAGTAATCGGCGAAGGTCTTTTTCACCCCGGCCGCATATTCGTTCCAGCCGGTGTACTTCAGGGGCGCGACGTCGAAAAACACCCGATCGGCATCCTTCGAATAAAACCTCGCGGCGTTGGCGGGGTCGAGCGTGCCCCAGGCATCCCAAACTTGCTGCATTAAGGGATGAAAGTCGTAGTGCTCCATTTTCGGCGCGGCTTTTTTGTCCTGCGCGCACAAAGTTACGGCCAAAAGAAGACTTCCAATCACGAATCGGCGAACCATGGTTTTCCTCCGTCGAAACAGTCTATCTCAATCATGGTTTCCTTAACGCAGCAGCGCCTGCATTAACAGCACGATCGCCAGAGCCAAGAAGGACGACAGGATTTTCATCGCGGTCCAGGATTTTAGGGTTTCTGCGACGCTCATGCCGAAATATTGGTTGACCAGCCAGAAGCCGGAATCGCTGACGTGCGAAAATCCTGAGCCTCCGCAACAGAGCGCCAGGACGATCATGTCCGGCCGGTATCCGGGGATTCCCTTCACAATGGGCGCGACGATTCCCGCCGCGGTGATGATCGCCACGGTCGCAGAGCCCTGTGCAATCCGCATGGCGGCGGCCACGACGAAAACGACGATTAGCGGTGAAATCGGTGAGGCTGCAAGTTGTTTCCCAAGGTATGCGCCGACGCCGGTATCGACGATGATCTGTTTGAACGCGCCGCCTCCGCCCATGATGCACAGCAGGGCGCCCATGGGAGCCAACGACTCCCCGGCCAACTTCATGGCGCCTTCCTTGGTGACCCCGCGCCGGATGCCGAAGAAGTAAATCGCGACCAAGGCGGTGATAGCGAGCGCGGTGAACGGGTGCCCAAGAAAAACAGCCGCGCCGCGGAACGGCACATTGCGCAGACTGGCGACGGTGGCTCCGAAAATGAGCGCGATGGGTAGCAGGAGTAACGTGATCACGATCCCGACCGAGGGCGCATGTTGAGTGTCGTGCCGCTTGGTCGTCGCGGCGATGGCTGGGACCTCGACGTAAATCTTCTTTGCGATCCAATTTCCGTAAAACATCCCGCCAAAGATTCCCACCGGAATCGAAACCACGATGCCGTAGAGAATTGTGGTGCCCAGATCGCCTCCCAGCAATTGCGAAGCGGCGGCCGGAGCGGGATGCGGAGGGACCAACGAATGCGTGATAGTCAGCGCCGCGGCCATCGGCATTCCGTAAAACAAAAGCGACCGTTTTGTTTCTTTCGCCAGATTCCAAACCAGGGGCGCAAGGATGACGAAACCGACCTCGAAAAAAATCGGCAACCCAACGAGAAAAGAAGCGACGAGCAGAGCCCAGGCGGCGCGGTCCTTACCGAATTTGTCAACCAGCCAGTCCGCGAGCACCTGCGCTCCTCCGGAATGTTCGAGGAAGCGGCCGATCATCGCGCCCAATCCAACCACCACCACGATGAAGCCGAGAGCGTCGCCGAAGCCGGTTTGGATCGATTTAAGGACCTTTTCCGGAGGCATATGGGCGGCCAGGCCCAGGGCCATGCTGGTGAGCAACAGCGCAAGAAAGGCGTGCAGCTTTACGGCAAGAATCAGCACCAGAAGCAGCGCGATCGAAACTGCGGTCAGGAAAATGAGATAGTTACCGTTGGCGGGCACAGTGTGCATTTTAACGTCATTTAAGGCATCAGACGCTGACAAAATGACGATGTTAAGGTCGATTAAGACATGCTAAGACGTCGAGAAGTGCTAAAAACCCTCGCTTTCGCCGGCAGCGCGCTGCTCGCAAAGGCCGCGGATGTGAAGAGGGTCCTGGTGATGTTCAAGTGCCACCTGGACGTCGGATTTACCGACACGCAGGCCGGCGTGATGAAGAAGTATTTCGAAGTTTACTATCCGGCAGCGATGAAGCGGGCCGCGCAGTTGCGCGAAGGCAAGGACCGGTATACCTGGACCACCGGGTCCTGGCTGTTATACGAATACCTGGAGCAAGCGTCGAGCGAGAATCGCAAGCGGATGGAAGACGCGGTGGCCGCGGGCGATATTGCGTGGCACGCGCTGCCCTACAGTTGGCAGACCGAGTTTGTCGACAAGTCCATGATTACGGGCGCGTTGGGACTCTCCAAATCGCTCGATTCGCGATTTGGACGAACGACCACAGGCGCAAAAATGACGGATGTTCCTGGACACACGATCGGATTGGTCGGACCGATGGCGGAACAGGGCGTCAAGTTTTTGCATATCGGAGTCAACTCGGCCAGCACGCCGCCGGATGTGCCGGATTTATTTGTGTGGAAGGACAGGAACGGGGCCGCGCTGATCGTGATGTATCAGCACAAGGGGTACGGAGGCGTGGTCAAAATTCCTGGATCGGACCTTGCCGTGGCGATCGAGATGGCAGACGATAACGCGGGGCCGCATTCTATCGAAGAGATACGCAAGATTTATGCGGATCTGCGAGGACAGTTTCCCGGTGCGACTATTACGGCGTCGAATTTGAGCGACATTGCCAACGCGGTTTATCCTTATCGCGACCAGTTTCCGGTAGTGACGGACGAGATCGGGGATACGTGGATTCATGGGGTTCCTACCGATCCGGTAAAGGTCGCCCGGTATCGCGAAATGGCTCGCTTGCGGAAGGAGTGGATTGCGGGCGGGCAGCTCGCGATTGGGGATGCTACGGATCTGACATTTTTGCGCAAGTTTGCATTGTCGGCGGAGCATACCTGGGGAACCGATACGAAGACTTACCTCGATCACGATCACTACAAGCCCGCGGATCTGGAGTTCATGCTCGAGAAATCGGGCTATCAAAAGATGATGACAAGTTGGGCCGAGAAGCGGCGCAATATCGACGATGCGGTCGCGGGACTGCCGGCTCCGTTGAAGGCGCAGGCGGTGGGCCGGCTAGCGAAACTTAAGCCCGTTGTGCCGGGGACGGAGGGGTTGAACGTATTTAAAGCCGCGAAAGATTTCGAGACGGCGCACTTCACGGTTGGGATCGATGAAAAGACGGGCGCGATTCGGAGGCTGCTCGCAAAGGGGCGTGAATGGGCTACTCCGGAGCATCCGCTGGCGTTGTTCAGTTACCAGACGCTTTCCGCTGATGACTATGCGAAGTTCATGGCCAGCTATGTTACGAGCAAGGCCGACTGGGCTCCGCAGGATTTCGGGAAGCCGAATATCGATCATTTTGGGGCCCGGAGCAAGACTTGGACGCCGACGCTGGTGAACTGCTGGGCGGGTGAGAACGAGGATGGGCGTCGATTGCTGGCGCGGATGAAGATCGACGATGCGGCGGCTGAGAAGTCGGGAGTGGTGGCTTGGCCGCAGAAGTTGTATCTCGAATTGTTATTTCCCAAGAATGAGCCGGTGATGAAGATTCAGTTCTATTGTTTCGGGAAGGTCGCGAATCGGATGCCGGAGGCGATGTGGCTCACGTTTCGGCCTGACGCACCAGACGCGAAGGGCTGGATGATTGAAAAGAGCGATTATTCAATCGATCCTCTAAATGTTGTGCGCGGCGGGAACCGGCACATGCACGCTTTGTCGAAGGGGATCACTTATAAGGATGGCTTCTCCATCGATACTCTGGATGCGCCGGTGATTGCATTGGGCGAGAAGTCGCCCATTTATTTTTCCAAAGAGCAGCCGGATATCTCGACTGGCGTGCATTTCAGCTTGTTCAATAACGCGTGGGGCACGAACTACATACAATGGTTCGGCGAAGATTTGCGATTTCGATTTGAAGTGAGGACATGACCACAACCATTGCAGCACCTGTTGCCGACCGCCATGTGGATTATCGGAAAGGCCGGTTGCTGCTGGTGAGCAGTCTGGCGCTTGCTACCTCCGGGATCAGCGCGTCGCTGCGCGCCAATACCGCAATCGATTTGCAGCGCGTGTTCTTCGATCCGATTGATCGGGCGCACTCGGCGGAGATGATCGCGAATATTCTCGGCGTACCTTTTCTGGGTTTCGCATTGACCATTGCGATTGGAAGTCCGCTGCTGGATTACATCGGGATGAGTTTGCTGCTGCCGCTTTCGGGCGTGCTGTTCAGCATCGGGATGTTGATGATCGTCTTCGCGAGCAGCCTCGCGACCGGCGCCGGTGTTTACGACGTGATCTGGTTCGGTGCGGTGATTTTAGGGATTGGCTGGGGGATGGTTGAGACCGTGGTGAATCCTCTGATCGCGACGCTGTATCCGGATAGCAAAACGGCTCGCCTGAATGCGCTGCATGCGTGGTGGCCTGGGGGACTGGTGATCGGAGGGCTGCTGGGCGTGGGGATGTCGAAGCTCGGAGTGGGCTGGCAGGTTAAATTGGCTCTGGTGGTGATACCGGCGCTGGCGGTAGTCGCGCTTTCGGTGGGTGTGAAGTTTCCGCCTACAGAACGCATGGCGGCGGGGATTTCGATGAAGCAGATGTTTAAAGAGCTGCTGAATCCTTTGTTCATGATTCTGTTCCTCTCCATGTTTTTGACGGCGGCAACAGAGCTGGCTCCGGGACAGTGGGTGGATTTTGCGCTTAGCCGGACGGTTCACATGCCGGGAATTCTGCTGCTGGTCTATGTCAGCGCCCTGATGTTCCTGATGAGGCATTTCGCAGGGCCTCTGGTGCACAGGCTGTCGCCGATCGGGTTGTTGTGGATCTCCTGCCTGATGGGATCGATGGGACTGGTCGCATTAAGTTTCGCGAATTCGCCGGTCACGGGACTGTTGGCTGCGACTTTGTGGGGCACGGGAGTTTGTTACATGTGGCCGACCATGCTGGCCACGGCGTCGGAAAGGTTTCCCCGCGGAGGAGCGTTGTTGATGGGGCTGATGGGAACGGCGGGAACGCTATCGACCCGGTTCGTTTTGCCGTTGATGGGTTCGATTTACGATTCGAAGAAGCTGGAGGTCGCGGGAGGGGATGCTGCGTTCAAGGCTTTGCAACCGGGGGCGGAGCTGGATCGGGTGCTGGGAGCGGCGGCGCAGGCTTCGTTTCGCGATGTGGCGATTTTGCCGGCGATTTTGTTGATCGTGTTTGGAGGGATCTGGATGTACGATCGGTCCAAGGGCGGGTTTAAGGCTACTCGGATTTCTTAGGAATGGACAGGTCGGGGACCTGCCCTACTCACAGGCTGAAGCCTGTGCCACCTCGGATCTGACTGAAGTGGACTTATCTTATGCCATTGCGGCGGCGTCGAGCGAGTCCAGGCGGACTACGATTCGGCCGTATTCGCGGCTCCGTAGTTCTACGGATTCGGCTTCGATTTTTACGACGATGCCGGGGATGGATTGGCCTTTGACCCACAACATCAGGCCTTTTTTGTCATTCTGGCTGGCTTCTAAAATGGAACGAAACATGGATGGAGTTCCTCCGATGGCGGGCACTGCGACGGCGGCCGCTGCTAGTAGTTTTAACGACGTTCTTCGATTCATCGTGCGCCTTCTATCCGGTAAGGCGCAAAGCGCTACTGTTTTTTGAGTGTGTAAACGTAATTATTGAGGCCGAAGGTGGTGGTGGTGAGGTCGATATAGTGGAAATCGAGTTCGGTCTCGCAGCCGGTTTCGAGGGTCTTCCATGATTTGCCTTTGAAGCCGAGTTTGGCGGCCAACTTGGCGGGGTCGGCCGATTTGTCGCGGCTTTGCATTTCGCCGAAGGCTCCTTGAAAAAGCATGTCCGCGGGGTAATCTTTGACGTGATACTGAGGAGTCTTGCAGGCGACTTGCCTTGGGCCGGTGATTTCGGAGGGTTTGAAGACTACTGTTTTTCCAACAAGAGTTTTCATCTCGGCGGCGTCGTCTTTGTGTGCAGCGTCAGCCCAGGGGGCTAAGACGGCGGATTGAATTTTCCAGGTTCCCAGATAGAATGCGTCGGCTGCGAAGGTTAGCGCCGGGAGCAGGAATAGGCACAGTTTCAACACGGTTGAGAGGTTAGCATAAACCCAAGCCGCCTCGAAAGGCGGCTGCCGCCATGATTGGCCGCCCCACAAGAGGCAGCCAGTAGCAAGTTGTGCCGCTGCTAGCGCGTTGTCGGGCTGATCAATTATCTCTTCGGCGCGTAGCCTACTGTGAAGGTCACCATTACGCTGCGGCCTGGTAGAAGATTCAATTGGTCGCCCGGATTGGGGGCGAAGGCGACCGTAGAGGTCGCGGCGGTGAAGGGCGTGATTCCTACTACGTTATGGCTGTCGGCCAGGTTGTTTACTGCCAGGCCGATTTTGCTTCCGCGCAGCCAGGATTGGCTTTTGATCTGGTAATTCACGAACACGTTCACGACGGTGAACGGGTTGATGGTGATGGCTTGGTCCACGGGATAGGGAATCTTGATTCCGCCGATCAGGTAGGTGAGGCTGCCATTATCGTTGTAGAGCGTGCCGACGCGCTTGTCGACCAGACCGACATCCCAGTTTTTGTGACGCCACAGAAAGGCGAGAGACTCGACGTTCTTGGGAGTGTCCGCCACCCAGAGTCCTCCATTGGGGAAGCCGGGACCTTCCGCGTATTTCGCCGAGCCCAAGGTGCCGTTGACGTAGAGAGAGAATCCCCATCCGATGATAATGTTGCTTTCCGCTTCGATACCCTTCGTATTGGAGGGTCCGGTGGCGACGAAAACGGGCTCGTTGCTGGTTGGGTCCGTGTACGAATCGTAGCCGTTCTGGAAGTGGACGTAGTAGGCGTCGGCGTCCAGAGTCCAGCGGCTGAACTTCAGCACGTTGCCGATCTGATAGGTCTTGGCCAGCGTAGGCTTCGGCGGAACCAGAACCTGCGCGTTGGGAACGTCGAAAACGCTGCTGGGCGGAATTACACTGCCTTCAGCGAACTGGGCGTACGTGGACCAATTGTTCCTGATGTAGTAGCGGACCGCGATATTCGGCAGCCAGTTGTTGTAGTCGATCTCGTGGTGAGTGAAGGCGGGTCCGCCGACGCAGATGGGGGCTCCAGTTTTGGGGTCGGTGGACGCGACGCCGCCCAGGCAGCCCACGGTCTTGCCATTGTCCTGGTATTGATTGAGCGCCATGTCGTAATTGGCGTCCTTCACTCCGGCTACGATGACGAGTTTCTGTACGGGGTGCCATTCGTATTCGGCGAACGGCTGAAAAGACTGCGTGAAGAAGTGTTCGTGGAAATTTCCGAGCGGAGTATCCTGCTGCGTCAGGATATTGGACGGTACTTGATAACGATCAGTGTAGGCCCAGTCATACCACAAACCCGTGCGGAAGGTGCCCCACTTGGATTCCTTGCTCAGGATCAGAGTGTCGCCGGCATGACGATAGCCGTTTAGTTTGTCCACTCCGCTGGGCTTGGCGGAGCTGAGGCTGACGGTGGCTCCGTTCTGATAGAACTGTTTGTTCCAATAGCGGGTGGTATAGAGTTTCGTGTCGAGCTTCCAGCCGGCGCTGAGATCGGTGTGGTAGTTGGCGTACTCGAAATCGGTTTGCACGTGATAGGTGTTGTAGCCGTAATAATAGGGGTCCGGCGTGCCGTTCGCGAGCAGAGGAGTGCCGTCGAGCAGAAAATTGTCTCCATACTGGGCGACTTGGGCGCGCGTGGGATTGGTGGTGTTCGGAGTGTTCGTCCAAATGTCGACCAGGCCGCCGTATAGGGTGAGTGAACTGTGGCTGTTGAGACGGTACTGATATTTGCCGTAACCTGCGACTCGCTTCTGGCGGTTGTAAGTTTGATAACCGTCGGAAAGCAGTTGCTGGATGTTCATCAGGAAGCTGTTTTTGCTGCCGGGGCCGAAGAAACCGCTGTCGCCATCGAGTTGCAGCACGCGGGTGTTCCAAGAACCGTAGACGACCGAGGCGCGAATATCGGGGTCCGGAAACAATTGCGGAGACTGCAAGTTAATGGATCCCCCGAAGTTGGTGGGGCCGAAGTTAGAGGAGAGGCCAGGGCTGCGGTCGAAATCGACGGCGTCGGTCCAGCCGCTGGGGAAATTGGCCCAGGAATGATGGGTCGGCGAGTTGGTGTCTTCGAACGGGATTCCATCGAATGTCATAGTGTATTCACCGTCCGAGAAACCGCGGAAGTATGTTTTGCCCTGGCCGAGTCCGATTCCATTCGGGTTCAGGCTGAAGGTGCCGGGCGCGAGGTTCACGTATTCGGCATAGTCGGCGAGAGGGGACATGAAATTGTGGATGAACTCGCCACTGACTTCGGTTTTGGCGGAAACAGCTTCGAGAGTATTGCCGGAGGGGGCGGTCGCGGCTGCCATCGATATGGTTTCGTTGACAGTGACGGAGGTGGATAGGGTCTCTACCGACATGGGGATGGTGATGTCCAGAGTCGCGCCTGAACTGACTTTTCCGCCGGAGCGAGTGGACACGGCGAAACCTGGCGACGCGACGAGAATGGTGTAATTCCCGACCGGCAGATCCTGAACTCCGAACTTTCCGTCGTTGTCGGTTACGGTACTGCGGGAGGCTCCCGTCAATTCGTTCCTGACATCCACGGAGGCATTAGGAACCGCTTTTCCGATCTGATCGGTGACGGTGCCGGTGATCGTTCCGTTCTGCTGCGCGTTGAGAGCGGCCGTACTTAGAAAGAGACAAAGGCCGATCGTGAATACACTTCGTCTGACCATAGCTTGCATGAGCACCCCTTTTGGCAGAGAGAAAATGAAACTAGAGGGCATAGTAGCGATTAACTATGAACGTGACGTTACGTTTAAGTGAACAGTTCGCGTCGATGCAGCGGCAGCTTTTGAGCTATCCTGATCCCTTATGAAACAGTTGATTTTCGCGCTGAGCGCTTGCTTGGTCCTCGTCGCACAGGAGAAAGTGGACGAGGCGACGGCCGCGAGAATGCGCAGCGAGGAGCTGGAGCATTCGAAGATCATGCACACTCTGCACATGCTGACGGATCGCTACGGTCCGCGCGTGACGGGCACGCCGAATCATGAAGCGGCGGCGAAGTGGGCGGTCGCGGAGATGACTTCGTGGGGCATGAAGAACGGGCATCTGGAACCGTGGGAATTCGGGCATCCGGGATGGCTTAATGAGAGCGCGACGGGCGCGATCACGGCTCCGGTGCGGGAGAACGTGAAGTTCGAGGTGTTGGCGTGGACGCCTTCGACCAACGGGACCGTGAGTGCGTCGGCGATTGAGATTGTTCCTCCGCAGGGACCTGTGCCTCCGGCGACGGACAATGGCGGTGGAAGGGGCGGACGGGGAGGAGCTCCGGCGCGGCTGGGTCCGACGAAGGATGAGATGGAGCAGTGGATCGCAGCTACTAAGGATAAGGTGCGAGGGAAAATCGTGCTGGTGGGTAAGGCGGCGGTGATTCCTGTGAATTTCGATCCACCGGCGAAGCGGCGGACGGATGAACAAGTTCGGGCGCAATACGACGGCAGCGGCGGAGGCGGTCGCGGAGGCCGCGGTGGAGGCGGTGGGAGAGGACGAGGCGAGACGGATCCGAACCGGCTGACTCCGGTGCAGGCCGCGGAGCAGATCGACGCGATGCTGCTCGGGAATGGGGCGTTATTAAGGATCAACGATGCGGCGAGGGGCGAGGGGATTATCGTCGCCCAGCAGCATCGCGCGTATGACATTTCGAAAACGGTTCCGACGGTAATTCTGCGCAACGACGATTATGGGCGGGTGGAGAGATTGCTGGGCGATGGCGATGATGTGAAGCTTCAGTTCAACATCGTGAATCACATTTATCCCGAGGGAAAAACCAGCTACAACGCGATTGCGGAGATTCCGGGGACGGATAAAGCGGATGAGGTCGTCATGCTCGGCGGGCATTTGGATTCGTGGCACGGAGGGACGGGCGCGACGGATAATGCGATCGGCTGCTCCATCATGATGGAGGCGGCGCGGCTGATCGAGGCCCTGCAACTGAAGCCGAGGCGGACGGTTCGCGTGGCTCTGTGGTCGGGCGAAGAAGAAGGATTGCTCGGATCGCTCGCGTATGTGAAACAGCATTTCGGGACGGCCGAAGATCCGAAACCCGAGTTTTTTAAGCTGGACGCGTATTTTAATATCGATTCGGGGACGGGCAAGCCGCGCGGAGGCAGCGTGTTCGGTCCTCCGGAAGCGGCGTCGGCGCTGCGCGGAGTGTTCGGGCTGTTCACCGATTGGGGCGTGGGCGGCGTGAGCAACACCAACAGCCGGCAGACAGGCGGCACGGATAGCACTTCGTTTAACAATGCGGGACTCCCGGGAATCGGAATGCAGCAGGATCCTATCGAGTATGGCAGTATGACGCATCACACAAATCTCGATACGTATGAGCGGATTATTCCGGATGACGTGGAGAAAGCGGCGGCGATCATCGCGGCGGCGGTGTGGCAGGTGGCGAATCGGGATCAGATGATCCCGCGGTTTACCAAGGAGACGATGCCGGCGCCGGTGGCGGCTAGATAGTTCTTTCACAGGCTGAAGCCTGTGCCACCATGAGCGAGTCTGTGTTCGGAAAAGCCGCTATACTGACGGATAATAAGGAGGGCGCCTTGCGTCGAATCCTGTTCTCCACTTTGGTTCTTGCGGGGTTGACGTTCGCGGGTGATGGCCGGACTCCGCGATCTTCCAGCTCCGACTATCCGGTTCACGACGATACCAAGACGGCTACAATCGCCGCGGTGCGCGTGCCGGCGGAGCAGTTGAACAAGAACTTCCCGGCCGATTTCAGCAAGAGATATGTGGTGATCGAGGTAGCGATTTATCCGAAGGACGGCGCCACCATTGACGTAGTCGCGACGGATTTCCTACTGAGGCTCGCGGATGGAGAAGCGCATCCGGATACGGCCGAAGAGGTTGCGGGTTTGTGGCGTCCCCACACCACCAGCACTGCGCATCCCGATCCTTTAGGCAATGTACATGTGACTACCGAAACCGGAGTGATCGTACAGAGCGGCACGGACCCGGCTACCGGGCGCAGAACAACCAACACTGGCACGTATGAGGGTGTCGGAGTGAGCAATTACCCGACCCAGGCGCCGCCTCCGTCCACCCGTTCGAGCGCTGGCGCCGATCGCATGGAAGCGCAACTCGAAAAGTGGGCGCTGCCGGAAGGCAAGACTTCCTCCGCGGTTGCCGGCTATTTGTACTTTCCGGTGTCCGCGAAGAGAAGCAAAGGCGCACTGGAGCTCCAGTACACGCACGACGATTTGTCGGCGAATCTGAAGCTCCCCGCCTCCTCTAAACCTTAACTGGTCGAGAGCAACGCCGCCGGAGATGCTGTGCCGCCGATCGTGATGACCACATTATGATCACCGGCTCCGATCTTCGGGACCACGATGTTGGCCTGATAGAGACCGATGAATCCCGGCGTCAATCCTGCGTAGTCGACCGTCGCGGCCACACCGGCTACGGTCGCCGAGACGGATTCCGTCACAGCAAACGCCTGATTCGGCGCCGCGTGGCCGGTTTGAAGCACACTTCCGCCCTGCACCGGTCCTCCGCCAGTGAAATAAACGATCACTACGCTACCGGCAGGCGCTGGCGTCGTCGGTGAATTCGTTACGTAAGACGGATAGTTCTGTGCGATTGCGCGGTTCGCACCAGACACGAAAATTCCCGGAACCGCCGTTAAGGGGACAGTGGCCGCCACGGCGTTGCTGGTCGTGGTACCGACCTTGACCACTACCGTTGCGACTCCGCCGGTAATATCAAGAGGCATTTCCGCATTGATCTGGGTGGGGCTCGCATACGATAGAGGCGCGGATTCTCCGTTCACCGTCACGCTCGCGCCACCGAGAGTCAAAGGATAGGTGGTGCTCGTGGGCTGCGCCGTGCCAGTGGAGAGGCCGGTTCCGTAAATACTGAACAGGCTCCCCGGAGGCGTTCCGCCTGAAATTCCGGCCGCGTTCGCGACGGCGAGCCCAGGATTGGTCATGGTGGAATGTCCGGTGGCAGTGAACATATTGGTCGACGTCGAGCCGATCAGCGCGATATTCGAGCCATCCGCGGTAGTCACCACGTAATTCAGCGTGTAGCCGACGCCCGTGGGATCGGTTACGGTGGCGCTGCCGGTACATCCTGCCCCGCTGGTATAGTGACCGGTAACCGTGTCCATAGCCGAGCCGATGTTGGTCGCGACGGTCCAACTGCCGGTAATTCCACCCGCGCCATCGAACTGAAGCAGACCCGAAATATCGTTGACGCCGGCGATCGCGCCCACTGAAAGCGTGTATCCGGTGCCGGAAAATGCATAGGAGCCGGAAACGGTGCTGATAAGACACGTCGTTGGTTGCGGACCGCCGCTACCGGTTAATTCATACGTCGCATCCTCGCCGACGATGGTGTAATCCTTGCCGCTGTTATAAGGAATCAGCGAGTAGGATGCGGTATCTCCGGTGGTAAAGTTCAAGGTGCCGACGCAATTGGACGGAATTGTATAGGTTCCCGAGAGGGTCTGCGGGGCGCCGGAGGCCGAATTGGTGTTGCTAACCACCGTCGCGCTGACCGCGCTGGTGCCGTCAAACGTGATCGTACCCACCGCCTCATAGGTTTTCGCCAGCACCAGAGTGGAGCCGACCATGCGCCCGGTCAGCGAAAGGGAATAGGTGCCGTTGAGTGTTCCGCTAGTGCAGGCTCCCGCAGTCTGGGCATGGGCCACAAACGGAACCGCCAGAAGAGTGGAGAGAAGGGCGATTCGGCGGATCATAGTACCCTCCCGCTGCCGGTGAAAATACCAGTCGAGCTGGAGCTCACCAAGGCGAAATTGTTTCCGTTGGAGGCCGTAAATTCCAGGGCGAGCGAGTAGCTGTTTCCCGCTGAATCAGTCAGCGTGGCGGTGGCGGAGCAGTTGGTCCCCAGCGAATAAGTTCCTGTCGCCGAAATGTTCTTGGTGCCGCCGTTGGCCGCGAGAAACACGTTCATCGCGATGGTGTTCGTGCCGCTGAGCTGGAGCAGGCCCAGGGCGTTAAATACCGTCGAAATTGAACCCGACGTCAGTCCAAAACCGGTACCGTTTATCGAATAGCCGCCCGCCGTCAGAGTGGTGGGACAGGTCGCCGGCAAAACCCCGCCGCTGCCGGTGAACGCGTACACTCCATCCTGGCCGATGATCAGATAGTTCTTTCCCTCGTTGTACGCCTCGAGCGTGAAGGACGCAGTATCGCCAGTCGCAATGGTGATGCTTCCGACACAGTTCGCCTGAAGGGTGTACGTACCCGAAAGGGTCTGGGCCGTTCCAAACGTCTTTATGGTATTGGTGGTGAGGGTGAACGTCACTTTAGCTTGTCCATCGAAATTCACCGATCCGACGCCTTCCGATACTGCCGAGAATGCAAGTCCCGAGGTTAGGTTGCGTCCGGTGAGAGTCGCGGAGTAGTTGCCAGTCAGTGTGGCAGTCGAGCAATTCCCTCCGCCAATTTGCGGCTGCGCCAGCAGGGGCACGGCCAGAAGTCCCGGCAGACAAGCCAGGAACGTTCGTTTACCGATCATTCTGTAGAACCTCCCATTGAGTGATTGTGAAACATACCTCCATCAACACGGTTTATCGCCGGTTGTAGCGGTTAAAACGCTTCCATGCAACGCGCCAGGCACAATATCGATCTAACATTGGGCTAGATCCTGATGAGCGATGTTGTGTTACACGATAGTCTGGGCGATGTAAGGGTTCCGGCGGACGCCCTCTACGGGCCTCAAACCCAGCGTGCCGTCGAAAATTTCCAGTTCAGCGATTTTCGATTTCCCCGGCCGTTTCTGGCGGCCCTCGGGTTGATTAAGAAGTCCGCGGCCGAAGTCAACGGAGAGTTGGGCTTGCTGGATCAGGCAGTGGCCGCAGCCATCGCCGAAGCGGCGGAGCAGGTTGAAAAAGGGGTGCGCGACGCGCAATTTCCCTTGGATATTTTTCAGACCGGGTCCGGAACCAGCACCAACATGAACGCTAATGAGGTGATCGCGACCTTGGCGAGCCGCATCAGCGGCAAACAGGTCCACCCCAACGATCACGTCAATCTCGGGCAGAGTAGCAACGACGTGATCCCCGCTGCGATTCACCTGAGCGCGGCTCAAGAAGTAACCCATCGCCTGCTGCCGTCGATCGCCGCGCTGGCCGACGCGATTGCGGCGAAGGCGCGGGCAGTCGATCACGTCGTAAAAACCGGGCGCACGCACCTGATGGACGCGGTTCCCCTGCGGATGAGCCAGGAACTGGGTGGCTGGGAAGCACAGTTACGCGCGGCGGCGGCGCGGATCGAGTCGACAATGCCGAGGATTCTCGAATTGCCGCTGGGAGGCACCGCGATTGGGACGGGGTTGAATGCCGACCCGCGTTTCGGCGCGCGGGTGGTCTCCCGGATCGCGAAGTCCTGCGGCCTTCCCTTGACCCGCAGCCCAAATTTGTTCGCCGCGATCAGTAGCCAGGATGCCTCCGTGGAACTGAGTGCGCAACTTCGAGGATTGGCCGTATCGCTGCTGAAAATCGCCAACGATCTGCGCTGGATGAACAGCGGACCAGTTACCGGGCTCGCGGAAATATCGCTCCCCGCGCTGCAACCGGGAAGCAGCATCATGCCCGGAAAAGTGAATCCGGTGATTCCCGAAGCAGTGGCGATGATTTGCGCGCAGGTAATCGGCAGCGACGCGACTATTTTAGTGGCCGGGCAGGCAAGTGCGTTTCAACTGAATACCATGTTGCCGGTTATCGCCTGGAACCTCTTGACCAGTATTCATTTGCTGAGCGGAGCGATGGATTCGCTCGGCACGAAGGCCATCGCCGGCTTCGTGGTCAACGAAACGAGGCTCGCCGAATTGGCCGGAAAGAACCCGATACTGGCTACAGCTCTCGCTCCCGTGATCGGGTACGATCAGAGCGCGGAGATTGCCAAGGAGGTCGTCAGAAGCGGGCGCAGTGTCATCGAGGTCGCGCTGGAGAAGACTTCGCTCAGCGAGACCGAGCTTCGTAAGATCCTCGATCCGGCGAAGATGACGGGGTAGCAAGTGTGAGGCGTCATCTCCACGAATTAATGTTTGAATGTATTCTTTCCGACTTCGATATGAAACCGCAGGGATTCAATCCATACCGGCCCTCGCTGCTGGTTATAAGCGGGATTGTTCACATGCTGTAGATCGAAGCTGGCAAAGAAACCCGGGAACAAGCGGGCGCTATAGTACGACTCCCAGATGCATTCCGGGCCATACTCGAGCCTGCCATCGCCGATCAGGAAGTCGTGGCCGCCGAGCGCGAGGTACTGTGCATGAACCCCGGAAATCCCACTGGCGGTGAATTCAGTCGCGACCGTATCGAACCGGCGGCGCCAACGCGTCCCGGTGAGGGAAATGCCGCCGGTCGCCAGCCGATCGATCGCCGTGAACGCGAAGCTTTCCGTCTTCCCGTCATTCCAGCCGAGTCGCGAAAAAATGCCGACATCCTTGGTGATTTCCTGCTCCCAATTTAAGCCAAAGCCGTATTTCAGCGTCCCGTTGCGCCGCGTGGCGATGATATCAGGCACCCCACCGGTCTGCTGCGCGAGGCGAATTGCCGCGGCATAGGTGCCCATGTCCGCGTGGTTCATGTAAGGCAAGGCGCGGATCGTTCCGGCATGTTTTTTTACCTCGTAGCGGCGTTCCGCCTCCCAGACGTCGCCTCGATTGACGAACACTCTGCGATCGAGCTGTTGCCCGTTCGCGATCTTCGGCATCGCCGCGCTGGCATAACGGAAGGACCAGTTTTTCAGGTGCAGCTCATGCACCCATCCCCAGGTATAGCCGCGCGTATCGGCCGGATAATCCCACGCGCCGTTATACATCACCGCCCAACCCATGAACTGGCTTCGCGGGTCATGCGAATACTTGTTGTCGTCGAAAAAATCGGTCAATGAGAAGCGCCCCGCGCTGATGGTGTACCGGTTCATTGGACGCTCGCCGGCTAACTGGTTTTCGTCGCTGTCGGAAGGCTCCTTTTCATCGCCGAACCCGAAGTCGTGGGAGATGTAAAGCCTGGCAAGATAGGGCTTCGGCGTGGCGGAGGCGACGCGCGGCAGCTCACCGTTAGCGGGATTTGCCAGGCCGTTGACCCCGCTGAACCCTCGTCCGCCGGCGATTTCCGGATCGAACGAAAGAAAAGAATTCTGATCGAGGCGAAGCGTAAAGAACAGGGTCGTGGTAAGCGAAACGTCTCGCTCCTGACGGTCCTGAAGGCTGAACGGTCCTTCGTACGGCGAAGTGAACGTGCCGTGGTAGTCTCCAATCGATGTCGCCTGGTAGAAGATATTCCATCGCTCAGGATCGGGCGGCGGAGGCGGCGCGTCGGTCGCGACTGGAGGCTGCGCCCAGGCGCGGAAACCCAGGAACACCAGCAGCAACCCTGTCCGGCGGATCCGGGGTTGAAGATCGTTTGGAAGCATTCGTGGTGGCCTTTGATTAAATTAAGGTTAACACATTATATGTAACCTACGTTAACTATTTGCGAACGGACTATTTCGAAGTGGCCCCCACTAACTCCGCGGTCGTGGAAATCGACGCTTCCTCCGCGTCCACGGCGGCGACTACTTCCCAGGAAATCGCGGTGACGCCCGATTCGAGCGAGAGCCGCGTCACGATCTGCTCCAAAGCATCCTCCTTGGGTCCGATGCTCTTGAGATACGCTCGAACGTTCACCCGCATCAGCACCTCGTCATCAAGGCTGTGCAGCGCCATCAATGTTAAGGGCGTACGCCCGACACTATGAATCAGCATGGTTCGGATGTTAGCCTCGTCCGCGGTCCGGCAGACGCAGCGGAGACGATAGAGAATCTCATGCTCCTCTTTTTTCTCCGGCGCGCGATTGATACGATAGGCCACCGGGCGAAGAATCAGGTTCGCGATCAACACTCCCAGAGCCCCGATCACGGCGAGGCCCATGTGTCCCAATCCGGCGAGCGTGCCCACTGCTGCGGTACACCAAAGAGTGGCGGCGGTATTCAGTCCGTGAATATTGAAACCATCTTTCAAAATGACGCCGCCGCCCAGAAAACCGATGCCGGATACGACGTACGCGGCTACCCTGCCCTGGCTCCCTTCTCCGGCGATCATGCCGCCCATCATGACGAACATCGCGGACCCCACGGCCACCAGTCCGTTGGTTCTAAGGCCGGTCATCCGTTGCCGCCATTGACGCTCCAGGCCGATCGCGCCGCCTAAGAGCAGAGCGGCAAACATGCGCATTCCAAAATCGATCCAGTTCATTGGGTTACTCCTTATTTCTTGCCGACAAACGGCAAGGCTCAGCGGCGAAGGACACACGTAGGGCGATTGCGTGAGCGATTCTAGACTTTAGTAGAGGAGCTCCAAAGAAGGAGGCTCTACCGTCGACACGTCTTCGCGCTTCAAATGACTACTGCCGTCAAACACAAGGGCCTCCTTTCTCTCGAATTTGGCGGGCGGCAAACCACCACCCGCAGTCAGGATATACCAGCCGGGGTATACTTGTAAAGACCTGAACACAACTTTTTTTATGGCCCACACAATCGAAGAGAAGAAAAAGCTGCTCAATCGCGTGCGCCGGATCCGAGGCCAGGTGGAGGCCATCGACCGGGCAATCGAGCAGGAGTCGGAATGTTCCGACGTGCTGCATAACATCTCCGCCTGCCGCGGCGCCATGGACGCGCTGATGGCCGAAGTGATTGAGGGGCACATCCGGTTTCACATTCTCGATCCAAAGGTCGCGCCGTCCGACGAACAGACGCAAGCCGCCGACGATCTGATTCACGCCCTCCGCGCCTATCTAAAATAGATCGATGACAATTGCTGGCGTGCTGCGGGCGCTTTACCGGTATATGCGGCCATTGCGGCTCAGCCTGATACCCGTTCTGCTGGCGTGTTTGCTCGAGATGGGGTTAACGGCACAGCTTCCCCTCTCGATCAAATATCTGATCGATCGGGCGCTGGTTCATAAAGACGGCCGCGCTTTGGCGATCATCCTTACTGCGCTCGCCGCATCGGCGGTGGTGGTCTCCTCCGCGGGTCTCGGACGCGATCATCTTTATGCGCGGATCGTCGCGAAATCGATTGCGGCATTGCGCGCGCGCATGTACGAGAAGCTACAGCGCTTGTCCCTTGAATTTTACACACGCCGTGAGTCGAGCGATATTTTGTCGCGCTTCTCGAACGATCTGCACGCCATCGATCTTGCATTGGTGTCGGCCGTTGGATGGGGCTTGCAACCGGTGCTCGACATCATTTTGTCGGTCGGCCTGATTTTCGCCTTCGAATGGAGACTCGCGCTAATCGGCACTCTGCTCTGCCCTATTTGCGCCTTGGGCCCGCGTCTGCTCGCCCGCCACGGACTGGAAGCGGCGGCCGAGAAAAGGACGCGAGACATCGCCGTGTTGTCGCTCGTCCAGGAAACCATCGCCGCTCCCGCGCTGATTCAAACCTTCAGTCTTCGGGACCTGTTCACCGGCGCGTTCCGGAGCCGCAACGATAACCTGCTCCGCGCCAGCATCCGCCTGGGATTCCTGACGTCTCTGATGGACAAGTCCTCCACGCTCGGCGCGCTGCTGCTGCAAGTGATCGTGATGGGTGTCGGCGGATGGATGGCGTTCCGCGACATCATCACCATCGGAACGTTCGCGTCATTTCAGGCTCTCTTCGTGACCCTGAGCCAATCCGTCGGATATCTCGCGTCTTATTCGCCCACCTTGGTCGCCGCGACCGGCGCCGTCGAACGCATGGAAGCCCTGCTCAACGAACAGCCTCGAATCGCCGATGCTCCGGACGCCAAAAAACTCCCTCAGCCGCAGAATATAGAATTCCGCGAGGTCACCTTCGCTTATCCGGGCGCGCGAAACAGCCTCGATCAGGTGAGTTTCTCCATTCGCCGTGGTATGTCGGTCGCCTTCGTCGGCGCCAGCGGATCGGGAAAAAGCACGGTGCTTAATCTACTCCTCCGCTTTTACGATCCCGTCCGGGGATCGGTGCTGTTCGACGGTGTTGACCTCCGCGACGCGACTCTCGATTCTCTCCGGTCCCAAACCGGCGTCGTATTTCAGGACAACTTTCTGTTCAATATGAGCATTCGCGAAAACATCCGCCTGGGCCGTGTGGACGCGTCCGACGCCGAGATCGAAGCGGCCGCGAAAAATGCCGAAATTCACGATTTCATCCTCACCTTGCCCGATGGCTACAATACGCTGACCGGCGAGCGCGGAAGCCGATTCTCCGGCGGCCAGCGCCAGCGTCTCGCGATCGCCCGAGCCCTTCTGCGCGATCCCGCGCTGCTCATCCTCGACGAAGCGACTTCCTCGCTAGACCCTTCGACCGAAGCCGCCATCAACGCCACGTTCGAGCGTATCGCCACCGGCCGCACCATGATTTCCGTGACCCATCGCCTAAGTTCCGTAATGCGCGCCGACTGGATTTTCGTCATGCATCAGGGACAGATCGCCGAACAGGGCCGCCACGACCAACTGCTCCGCACCGGCGGCCGCTATAGCAGTATGTGGCGCCGGCAATCCGGTGTAAATCTCAACGGCGTCGAAGCCCGGTGGCTCCGCGAAACGCCGCTCTTCGAGGACGTCGACTCAGCGACGCTCACCGAGCTTGCCAGCCTTTTCGCTACTGAGCAGATCCCCGAAGACCGCGACATTATTCGCGAAGGCGACCCCGGAGACCGCTTCTACATCGTCGTGCGCGGAACAGTGGAAGTCGTTAAAGGCTCGGCGCGCGTCGCCGTGCTGCAAGATGGCGACTACTTCGGCGAAATCGCTCTGCTCAGCGATCAGCCCCGCAACGCCACCGTGCGCAGCTTGACCCCGTGCGTCTTCCTGATCCTTCAGCGCGATCACTTCCGGGCCATGGTCAGCCGCAGCGCCCCTCTCCGCGAACGCATCGAAACCGTCATGAAGCGCCGCGAATAACGCCCCGGCAATTCCCCGCCCCGCACGAACAAACAAAGGGAGCCGCATCCGGATTCGCGAATCTTCCGTAATCGATCGTCAATTCCTCCCCTGTACGAATATCGCCCAGCGCGATCAGATTCAGCCCCGAATACGCGGTATTCGCATCGCACGAATGATTCTGGGGAGCCCACTCCCGAGGATCCTCGTCCCACAACATGAATACCCCGTTGCCCACGATCATCGCGTATTGACGAAACACTTCCACCTGATCCGGCGGCCACGATTCTAAAATGTGAGTACGCGAAGCCAGCCTCGCGGACCTCTCTTCACCGCGAAACACGATATCGCCGCGCCTCAAATCGCACGTCGCGTAAATTCCAAATCCCGCGATCCCATTCGCCCCGCGCACATACCGGCGCCGCTTGCAGCGATGCCGCGCCACGCCGGCCGCGATGATATGCCGCAAGAATCCCGCGTGACCGATCGGATCATGGCGCAAAATATAATCCGCTGACCCTTCATATCCCGCCGGATAAAACACCGAACATGCGAAATTAATATCCAGAAACCACAGCCCCGCCGCGTCCCAACGGAAATCCAGCCGCGCATAGCCCTCGCCTTCAAATCCGGCGAATATGGTCCGCGCCGCGTCTTTCAACCGATCCGCCAGGTCCCGATCCTCCACTGGGACATTACTTTCCGGATGATGCGATTGCACCTTCAGCGCGTAGGTTTTAAACGCCTCGCCTTTCGGGAACAAAAACTCGATCGGCTGAAACGCCAGTGGTTCAAACCGGTTCACCGGATTCTCCGCCACCAGCACCGTAAATTCCCGTCCGTCGATAAACTCGTCAATGATCGCCGACCCATACTCCCGCTCGATCGCACCCGCCTTCGCACGAACCTCTTCCGCCGTGCGGCACAACGAAGCCGCGTCGATCCCTAGGCTATCTCCGGCGTGCGCTGGTTTCACAAACATCGGAAACGCGAGCCTCGCCAACGCCGCTTCCGCCGAGCATTCGAATTTCGGATACCGCACTCCGCGCGTATGCGCGACATACTTCATCAGCTCCTTCGACGGATCGTAGAGCCGCGCGCTGGACCCCGTGTACGGCAAATCAAGCCGGTCCAAAGACCAGATCACGTCGATCGAAGGGACATCCCAATCCAGGTATCCTTCGCACAAATTGACGAAAATATCGTATGCTCCAGCCTCCCGAAGCTGACGATATGTGGTCGATTTATGCAGAAATAAGTGATCCACGCAATCGCCCGGCAGCAGCGCCGAAAGATCGCGCGGGGGATCGTAATGCCGGTAATCGACCTTCGAATCGCGATAGTCCGGCTGCAACACGCAGACCTTCATAGCGGCGCTCCTGCATCCCGCAAAATCGTCGCGAGCAGCTCCGCCAGCGTCATTTCCGCTAGCTTTAGAATGCAGCCCGTCGAGGTTTGATCGTCTTCGGAAAGTCCGCAGTTCGCGTTTACTTCGAGCACAAACAACTCTTCGGTTTGGCGATCCATTCGCAAATCCACGCGGGCATAGCCGCATCCACGAACAGCAATGTACGCAGCTCGAGAAATCTCTGCCAGTTCCAGCGCCAACTCCGCGGAGCATGCCCTGTAACCATAAAATGGACGCCCATCCGCAGGCGGCGTTTCCTCGCGATACAGCCCCCAATAGCGTTCATAGCTCAGAAACTTTTCGCCGTCCGGAATGCTCGCGTTGAATACCCTTTCCACGGCCGGCAGGCATTGGACTGACGTTGGATCGCGCCAGCTCCCCAGCAGGAAAACCGTGAACTCCGGCCCTTCTATAAACCGCTCCGCGAAAAATGAACGCGAGTCGCAGAACGGAGGCAGTGGCGCGCCCCACAACTCATCGCGCAACGCGGCAACCTCGTCATCGCAGCTCACCTTCGATCGCAGAAACACACCTCCGCTTGCCGCTGAAATTTCCGGCTTCACCAGCAGAGGCGTTCCCACCCTCGCGCAAATTCCCCCCACTGATCCCGACTCTGGAATCGCCTCATGCTCCGGCGTCCGAACCCCGGCCGCGATCATCATCTCCTTCATCAGGAGCTTCGATGTGGATACTTCATAAAACTCCGAATCCGCGCCCGTGAAGCGAATTCGCGCGCGCTCCAGAGCCCTCACTACGCATTCGCCCGGGGTTCCTCCCGCTCCGATTCCGTCGCACAAATTCAGCACGATCGAATCCGCACGCTGCACCTGCTCAATAATCGCGTCGATATTCGTATCAACAATGGGTTGCCAGATCCAAGGCAAATTCAATTCCCGGAACGCATGCGCCAACTCGCGCTTCGATTGCAGCGTGTCGAAGTCAAACCCGTCCAGGCGCCCTCGATTGACCGTGAACGGTACAAATGCCCAGATCAACGGAGATGACGCCGCGTATCCATATGTGCGAGAATGCACGAATTCCAGTTATTCTAGCGAACTTCCGGGGAGGTTCGCGGGAACTGTACGTACCAATGAAGTCCTTCGCGCTGATCTTAACATTGGCTCTCGCCGCGGTTGCCCAGGATCCGGATTTGGCGAATCAGGTGAAGACCGTTCATCTCACCCGAGTCTCGAAGCCCCCGAAGCTTGAGGACTTCATCAATGGCAACATCCCGCCCGGCCAAGCCCGCATCGACGACTTTCGCCAGAATGCTCCCTCCGATGGAGCCAAGGCGACGCGCGAAACTATCGCTTACATTTCTTACGACGACGAACATCTGTACGTGATTTTTCTGTGCAAGGAAGAGAAATCGAAGATCCGTGCCCGCATGGCGAATCGTGACGACATCTCCAGCGACGATGAAGTCGCCGTCTATCTCGACACCTTTCGAGACCGTCAGCATGTTCTCGATTTCTACGTGAACCCGCTGGGCATTCAGGCCGACGCAACCAGCACCGAGGGCCAGAGCGACGATTATAGCTACGACGTTCTTTGGAAGAGCGATGGAATTTTAACGCCGGACGGCTACGCTGTCTCCATGGCGATTCCCTTCCGCAGCCTCCGCTTTTCGAGCGCCAACGTGCAGAACTGGGGCATCGGCTTGGGGCGTTTCATTCCCGCCATCAATGAATCTTCTTATTGGCCGTACTACACCTCGCGCATCAGCGGATTCGCGCCGCAGCTCGGCAGCACGGACGGTCTCGAACGCGTCTCCGCGGGCCGTAATCTCGAAGTCATTCCCTACGTTTTCGGGGAGCGCGCGCAATACCTGAACACTCCCAGCTACACCGCGCCCGATTTTAAATCGCAAACCGAGTTGCGAGCCGGTGTCGACATGAAGGCTATCATCCACGATTCCTTTACGCTCGATGTTACCGTGAATCCCGATTTCAGCCAGGTCGAATCGGAGGATCCCCAGATCACCATCAACCAGCGATTCGAAGTCTTTTTTCCGGAGCTGCGTCCCTTTTTCCTTGAAAACGCCGCCTACTTTCAGACCCCCGACAATCTCTTCTTCAGCCGCACCATCCAGGACCCGGAGATTGGCGCGCGCCTAACCGGCAGATCCGGCCCGTGGCAGGTTGGTTTCCTGGCGATGGATGATCGTTATCCTGGCAACACGCTTCCCTCGTCCTCTCCGAACTACGGCGAGCACGCCGCCAACGGAGTGCTGCGCATCCAGCGCGATCTGGGCGAAGAATCCTACGTAGGGATCATGGGAACCGCCTACGATTTTGGAGCGCACCACGAATATCTTGAATCGCTCGACGCGCGCATACGATTCACCGACAATCTGGTCTTAACCGGTCAGGCGGTGCACAGCGACACCAGCGTCGCGGGCCTGCCGCACCTTTCCGGTTCGGATTATCTCGCCGCCCTCGAATATTCCGGCCTGCATTTTGAGGAGACCACCCACTACCTCGACCGCAGCCCGAATTTTCAGACCACGCTGGGCTTTATTCCTCGCGTCAATATTCGCCAGGTGGATCAGGATCTCGCCTATCACTTTCTTCCCGCGGGCGACCTGATCAAAGCCTGGGGGCCGACCATGGAGCTGATCGAGGACTGGGATCACACGGAGAAAATTCAGGATCGGATCATCACGCCCGGAATGGCGCTTGAGCTCACCGGTCAAACCTTCATCACCGCCCAGCACACCGAATCCATTGAGGTGTATCAAAACATCGCCTTCCGGAAACACCTGACGGATTTTTCCGTGAACAGCGATTTTTCCAAACACTTCGGCCTCGCCACCGACTACAACTTCGGAAGAGGGGTCAATTACTATCCAGCGGCAGGCATTCTGCCCTTCTCCGCGAACCTGCAAAACGCGACTGCGAAATTCATCATCCGCCCATCGTCGCGTCTTCGTCTGGAACAAACTTATCTGCTCAGCCGCCTCCAAACGCCCACGGGCCTTTCGATATTCAACAACCACATTTTCCGTTCCACCCTGCGCTACCAGTTCTCGAAGCAGTTCTCCTTGCGCATCATTGGAGAATACGATTCTGTTCTGCCCAACACCAGCCTGGTGAACCTGACCAACAGCAAAATCTTCACCAGCAACGTCCTCTTGACCTACCTTCTCTCGCCCGGCACAGCGCTTTATGTCGGCTATACGGACCAACGCCAGAACCTGGCACTGCTCCAAGCGATGGCGCAAGGATTGCCTGTGTCGCTCGCCACCATCGGCGACCCCAGCACGCTAACCGACCGCCAAATCTTCATAAAACTAAGCTACGCCTTCCACTTCTAGCCAGTTCGCGACTTGCCCTCGTCCTGGTGGGGCGGCCAATTTTGGCGGCAGCCGCCTATCAAGGCGGCTTATTTGTCGATGCCCGGAAACCCCAAGGACCCGCTAAACTTATCGATTGTGCCGCTCGATCTAACCTTCTGGGGCGTCCGCGGATCTATTCCAACTCCTGTCACCGAAAACCTGGGCTACGGCGGCAACACCGCCTGCCTCACGATCCGCTACGCCGATCAGCCCGTGCTCATCTTCGACGCAGGCACCGGAATCCGCGCCTTGGGCAACACGCTGGCGCACGACGCGCAAGTACATCTCTTCCTGACCCACTTCCATTGGGATCACATCCAGGGCATCCCCTTTTTCGTACCACTGCAACATGCGACCATGCACTCCAGCTCCGATCCAGAGGATCTCGAACGCATCCTAGCCGCCCAGATGCACCATCCCTACTACCCGATCTCCATGCCCTCAAACCTCACGTATCGTCAGAATGGCGCGGAGATCGGCGATATTCGAATCCGCCCCTTCCCCCTTCATCACCCGAACGGAGCCACCGGATACCGCGTTGAATCACCCGATCGATCCATCGTCTACGCTAGCGATCATGAGCACGGCAACCCATCCGCTGATGCGACGCTCCGAGAATATGCGCAAGATGCGGATGTCCTGATTTACGATGCCCAATACACACCCGAAGAATACGAGCATCGCCGCGGCTGGGGCCACAGCACGTGGCGCGAAGCCGTAAAACTCGCCCACGCAGCGAATGTCAAGCAGTTAATTCTCTTTCACCACGATCCCGCCCGATCAGACCGGCAACTCGAGGCCATTGTCCGTGATGCTCAAGCGGAGTTCGAGAACACAATCGCCGCGAAAGAAGGATGGTCCACAAGAATGTAAGACTTGGTTTTGTGGGGCACACGCCCTCGTCTGCGCCGGACCCCCTGGTCCGGCTCCGCCACGACAGAAGATGAAACTCTGATGCGCAGCTTCCTCATTTATCGCCCCGATGGCTCGAACGCCGTGTTCGAATGCACCCTCCCCGTCATCCGCATTGGCCGCGGCGACGACAATGAAATCATCCTTGAAGATCCCTCTCGCAGCGTTTCCAGATTCCACGCCCAGCTCGCCTCCGATCCGTCAGGCTACGCAATACTCACCGACCTGAAATCGGCGAACGGCACATTTGTAAATGAGCAGATTCTCGACGGTCCCGTGGCTCTAGCGCAGGATGACGTGGTGCGTATTGGTCCGTATCGTCTGATCTTTCGCGACACTTATAGGGCTCCGGCGAAAGAAAAGCCGCAGCCGCTTCCCGCCTTTGAAATCGAAACCGCCGCGATCGATCTTAACGAATTGCAGGCAAGTCCGCGCCTGCTGGATCTCTCCGCAACCCAGACTCTCGCCAGCAGTCCCCAGCTCCGCGCCTTGGAGTTGCTGCACGAAGTCGGCGTTCGTCTAGCGCGTACCGTTACCGCGTCCGACGTGGTCGAGACTTCCGTCGATCTCCTTTTTCGCATCGCCGGAGTCCAGCGGGCAACCCTGATGGCTTGGGACGACCAGCAGCAGGCCTTCCACGCCGCGGACCTCTACGCACGCGGTGGCAAAAAGATGGATGCCCCCGGATCTTTCGACCCGAAGAATCTGGTCCTCAGCAAAACGATCCTGCAAAAAGTGCGCCAGGAAAACCGGCCCCTGCACATTCGCGACGCCCGCGCTCACGCCGATATCGGTCGCTCCCTTAGCGTCCTGCGCGCCGGCATCCAGGCCGCGTTCTGTTCGCCCCTAACATTTCAGGGCCGATTCCTGGGCGTCCTCTACGCGGATAACCTCGTCGCTCCCGACGCCTTTTCGGCCGACGACTTTCGCATCTTCACGACCATCGCCGCGCAAACCGGCCTCGCGCTCGCGAGCGCCGTTACCCGCGGAGAACTCCTCAAGCGCGAAGTCGAGCAGGCCGCGATGCGCCTGTACCTGTCGCCGCAGGTTGCCGATCTGATTACTTCGAAAGGCGGAGGCGTCGAACTCGGAGGCGTCCTTCAGCCGGTCACGGTTCTATTCGCCGACATCCGCAATTTCACGAAACTCTCCGAACACCTCGACGCCCGCGAAGTCGTCAATTTGTTGAACGAATTCTTCACAGCCATGACCGAGGTGATTCTCGAGTCGGGAGGAACGCTCGACAAATACATCGGCGATTGCGTCATGGCCCTTTTCGGGGCCCCGGTTCCGGCAGCCGGCGATACCCAGCGCGCCGTCGAGGCCGCGATCGCAATGCAGCGGGAAGCCGCTCGGCTCGACACGCAGATTCAAATCGGCGTCGGTATTCACTCCGGGCTAGCCGTGGTCGGCAACATCGGCTCCGCGCAGCGCATGCAGTACACCGCCATCGGCGATACCGTGAACGTCGCCGCAAGATTAGTCCATCTGGCGGCTCCGGGTCAGATCATCGTATCGGAAGATGTGCGCAGTTCGGCCGCCGGGTTTTTTGAGCCTCTGGGCGAGGTGGAACTGAAGGGGCGGCAACAAAAGATGCATATCTACTCTCTACAGTGGGGCTTAATCGAGCTTAAATAACGCTAGAATGGTACTCCGCGAGTCCTTAAATGACCATAATTCGAGCTGTTTTACTACTAACGCCAATTGCGCTGATTTCCTGCTCTTCCCCGCCTCCGAATGAAGCTTCGTCGAGAGCCTATCTAGAAAAAGCTGCCACGGAACCAGGCGCGGTCAAGACCCCGAGCGGCCTGATCTACCGTGAGTTGAGGCCCGGTACAGGCACCTCGCCCGCCGAGACTGATACCGTTAAAGTTAACTATCGAGGCACTTTAGTCACCGGAAAAGAGTTCGATGCATCGAACGGCATCAAGTTCCCATTGAACCATGTGATCCCCTGCTGGACCGAGGGCGTCCAGAAAATGAAGGTTGGAGGAAAGTCGCAACTGGTGTGCCCGGCCAGCATCGGCTATGGCGAACAAGGAAGCCCCCCGACAATTCCCGGTGGCGCAACGCTCATCTTTGAAATCGAACTTCTCGGCATCGGGCAATAGTGGTATTTTTGAGGTATGAAGACGCTTGCGCTCGCTCTCTCGATTGCCGGATTGGGTGTGGCCGCTGATATTCATGGTCAGTACGTCGAAGCTCGGACGGCCGATATCTACACGGGGCCCTGCTTCGCCAATTCTGAAGTCGAGCTGACCGGAAACCTCGCGGTGCTCGGCTGGAAGATTGAGAAGGGTTCGTGGCAGGGTGTTTCGCTCGACGGGCTGTCTGTGATGGGTGTGGTTCGAGCGGACAATACGCTTGGGGATTACATGCATCCGGACGCCGAGAATGCGCGGGCGGTGATCATCGTCGACGAGCGCGCGACAGCGGAGCAGCGCATTGCGCTCGGCCAGTTTGCAAAACAGATGGGCGGCGATCTACTGACGAATGTAGTACGGACCGACGCGCGGCCGATTACCTTTGTGAGCGGAGATATGCATTCGCGGACGGCGAAGATGGTGGCGGGCGAATTAGCAAAGGTCGAGACCAGGGCGCTTGAGGAGACGGACAAGATCTGCCACAACGAAGAGGTCTGGTACAAACCGCTGACGCAACTGGATCACGCTATGGCGGCATACACGGTGGAGCAGTCGTATAAAGGAAAGGGTTTGAATACGACGTGGAGTTATCCGGGCAAGCGCAGCGCTTACGTCGGGACGTTTTCTACTTCAGGACCGAGCGTCGTCGAGACCGGCGAAGATCTCAGCAAGTGACACTTCGATAGGCGGATTTTGCGTTCGGAGCATTCCGTCTTTCACTTCTTTTGCGCCTTCAGGACTGTAAACCCAGGCACGGCGATCAAAGGGATCGACCACCCACACGTGAGGGACGCCGAACTTAAAGTAATCGTCTATGCGCCTCTGAACACTCCTGAGGCTGTCGTTTTTTGACAAAATTTCGATGCAGATAAAGGGGGGCTGGCGAAAGATCTGGCCGTCCGGTTCCCTTCCCGCGACAACGCACACGTCGGGGATTCGAAAGCGCTGCGGCGCCACCTGAACACGCTGTTCGGGAAAAACGTGGATGCCCCATTTCTTAGCGCGAGTGCCGAGATACAAAATAAACTCGCGTTGTAACTTGCTATGATCGCGTTCGCCCATGTTTCTTTCGAGCACCTCTCCGTCCACGTAGTCGCAATCCGGGCGATACGAGGTGCGCAGGTACTCTTCGACGGAAACGAGCGCCGCTGTTTTCATAGCCTTATTCTACCTCTCCGCGGATGAGGTCTTGGTAGTTTTCGCGCTCGCGGATGATCCGCCAGGAGCTTTCTTCCACCAGAATTTCTGCCGCTCTGGGACGCGAGTTGTAGTTCGACGATTGGACGAAGCCGTAGGCTCCAGCGGTGCAAATGGCAAGGGTGTCGCCGGGCATTACTTCCGGGAGTTCGCGATCTTTTGCCAGGAAATCTCCGGTTTCGCAGACCGGACCCACAACGTCCACCTTGGATTTCGGCGCATTGATTTCGCGGACGGGAAGAATTTCGTGATAGGCGCTATAAAGGGCCGGCCGGATCAAGTCGTTCATGGCGGCGTCGATAACCACGAAGTTTTTGTCGCCGGTGGTTTTTCGATAGAGAACACGGGAGAGGAGAACGCCTGCGGCGCCGACGATGGACCGGCCGGGCTCGATCATCGCGTGGAGGCCGCGATCTTTTAGACGGGAGCACATCGCCCCGATGAAGGCGCAAATCTTGGGTGTCGCGTCTTCGGGCTTGTAGGCCACTCCGAGGCCTCCGCCGAGATCGGCGTGACGAATATCGAAGCCTTTCATGCGCAGACGGTCGATCAGAGTTAACACCCGATCGACGGCTTCCATCACCGGCTCCGGATTCATCAGTTGAGAGCCGATGTGGCAGCTTACCGCTTCCATGAGGAGATTTTCAAACTGACACGCGCGCTCGTAAACGGCTTCGGCGTCGGAAATGTCGATGCCGAATTTGTGCGCCAAGCGGCCCGTGGAAATATAGGCATGCGTGGCGGCGTCAACATCGGGATTCACGCGCATGGCGACCCGCGCCTGGATTCCGTGGCGATGCGCGAGGGCGTCGATCAGCGCCAATTCCGGCTCTGATTCGCAGTTGAAGACGAAGATCCCGGCCTTAAGGGCGGCGTCGATTTCCGGAGCGGTTTTGCCGACGCCGGAGAAAACGATTTTCTTAGGATCGCCGCCGGCTTTGAGAACGCGAAAAAGTTCGCCTCCGGACACGATGTCGAAACCCGCGCCCGCTTTCGCGAGGAGGCTCAGGATCGCCAAATTGCTGTTTGCTTTTACGGCATAGCAGATGGTATGCGGCTGGGCGCCGAAGGCACTATCGTAAGCGCGGTAGTTGCCGAGTATGGTTCGCGCGGAGTAGACGTAACAGGGCGTGCCGGCTTTGGCGGCGATCTCGGCCAGGGGGACATCGTCGATGAAAAGGGCTCGGTCGCGGTAGGCTAGCGGGGTCATGAAGGACCTCCCACAGGCTGAAGTCTGTGCCACCGGGCTTTTAAATGAGCCACTATTTTCACTAGTGAACCTTGATTACGACTACGGATTGGTCGTCGGTGATGGGCGTGCCGTCGCGAAATGCGTCTATGTCCGCGAAGATCGCATCGGCTAATGCTTTGGGTTCGCCGGTGCCGTGTTTCTTCAACAACCGGGCTACGCGGCTGCGCGTGAAATCCTCTTCCTTCGCGTTTAGTTGGTCCTCGACGCCGTCGGAGAAGAATAACATCAGGTCGCCTTGCTCGGCCTGATGAACCACCTCGTCGTATTCGCGATCTTCGAGCAAGCCGATGGGCACACCTTCAGTGCGGGGCTTGATAATCTCACCGTTGCGATAGATGAAAGGGGGCTCCGCGCCCGCATTGGTGAGCTTGAACTGGCGCAACTTGGGCTCCCACAGCGCGAGCGTAAGCGTGGCGTACTGAGCGTCCACCTTACGCTCCAGCAGCGTCTCATTGAGCGACTTCATCAGCAGGGCGGGACTGCGTTTGCGCGGGGCCAGAATGCGCAGCAGGCCGCTGACCAGGGCGCCGTAGAGCGCGGCCGCTGCGCCCTTTCCGCTGACGTCGCCGAACGCAATGACGGCGTACTCGTCTCCATTTTCGAAGAAGTCGTACACATCGCCGGAGATTTCACGCGCGGGGCGCGAACGGATGGCGATATCGAGACCGTGAATTTCGGCGTGGCGCGGCTGCAACACGTGCTGCAACTTGCGCGCAGCTTTCAAATCCTGATCCATGCGCTGCTCACGCAAAGCGATTTCTTCGTAGAGACGGGCGTTTTCGACAGAACTCGCGATCTGCGGCGCGAGCAAGGACAGGGTGCGCTGATGATCTTCGGTAAAGAAGGCGAGCCGCTCGCTTTCGACGTCGAGGACACCCACCACGCGATCCTGCACGATGAGAGGGGTCGCAAGCTCGGAGCGGACGTCGGCATGCGATTCGATGTAGCGCGGGTCGAGCGAGGTGTTGGTCACACGGATTGCTTCCCGGCTCTCCGCGGCAGTTCCCGTAATACCTTTCCCGATAGGAATGTTATCCACGGTCACGCGCTGATCAAACCGCACGCTGAAGCGGCTGCGCAGCAATCGTTTTTCGGCATCAACAAGATAGATGCTGAAGGCATCGTAATTAATCAGAGTGCGAACGGTCGCGGCGATTTTAGTGAGCAACTCGTCGAGATCGAGGATGGAACTGAACTCCTGGGACAGGTGGGTAAGCGTGCGAAGCGTCCGGTTCTGCCTTTCGACGCGGCGGTAAAGGCGCGCGTTATCGATGGCGAACGCCACGCGCGCGCCGATCAGACGGAGCATCGCGCGGTCCTGTTCCGAGTAGGCTTTGATGCGCGTCGACTGGACATCGATGACGCCTACCAGCTTCCCCCGCGCGAGCATCGGCACCGCCAGTTCGCTGCGCACGGCATCGAGCGCGTTCAAGTAACGAGGGTCCTGGCGAACATCCTCCACCATGACGGGTAAGCGAGTGGCCGCGGCCGCGCCGGTGACGCCTTCATCCAACCTGATGATCAGGCTGCGCACAATCTCTTCACGATGGCCGATCGAATAGCGGATGTTCAAACCCTTTTCCCGTTCGTTGTAGAGAAGGATCGCGAAGAGATCGTAAGAAATGACATCTTTGACGATCGAGCCAACGTTGGCGAGCAGCTTATCGAGGTCCAGGGTTTCGGAGGTGACGCGCGACACTTCGAGCAGGAAGTCGAGCAGTTCGGCGCGCTCGCGGAAACGGACGGATGCTTTTCTTGGGATCGCCATGCTTAGTGAAGAAAACTCACGCGACGCAGAGCCGACGGGGGCGTCGGCTGCGGACCAGGGGGTCCGCCCCACCTGATGGGACAACTCATTAATAGCCGCCCTCGGCTGCTTCGGATTCCATAAGTTTGACGCCGGCGCTGGCGCCGATGCGCGTCGCTCCGGCAGCGGTCATTTTTTTCAGGTCTTCCAGGGAGCGGATACCGCCCGAGGCCTTGACGCCCATCGCTTCCCCGACCGTTGCGCGCATTAACGCGACGTCGTGAACCGTGGCGCCGCCGGTGCTGAAGCCGGTGGACGTTTTCACGAACTCCGCGCCCGCCTCTTTCGCGATGGTGCTGGCGATCACCTTCTGCCGGTCGTCGAGCAGCGCGGTTTCAAGGATCACTTTAAGAATCGCTCGGCCTTGGTGCGCGGCCTCGCCGACTGCCGCGATATCGTCGCGGACCGCGTCGTAATTTCCTCCCTTCAGCTCGCCGATATTGATGACCATGTCGATCTCGGCTGCGCCCTGGCGCACGGCGTTTTGCGTCTCGGCTACTTTCGTTGCAGTCGGGTTCGCGCCAAGAGGAAAGCCTACAACGGTGCAGACTTTCACCGGCGATCCCGATAATTCGGCAGCAGCCAAAGGCACCCAGTATGGATTCACGCAGACACTCGCAAAGCGGTATTTACGCGCCTCCGCGCAGAGCTGGCGGATGTCGGCAGCGGTCGCGTCCGCGCGCAGAAGGGTGTGATCGATTAATGCGGCTAATGCGTCTTGTTGGCTGGAGTCCACTTTCAGGTTCGCCTTTTGTCGACGCGCGAGGGCGTGACGTCCGCCAAGCGGCAAAGCGCCGGAATCAACTGCACTCTGTACTTTTCGGGCGGTAAGCCCATTCTAACACGGGGGTAAGCGGAAGCCGGTTTCTGCGGGGAATCCTCACGGACTAAAGTCTGTGCCACCTGAGGCACTTACCTGGCTGGTGGCGGTGGCACAAGCTTTAGCGCTTGCTGAAAAGGATCCGGCAGATCGCTTCCTTCGGTCGCGGCTCGGAATCGGCTATGAGTAAAATCGCTTACCGATCCGTGATCGCAAGAAGCGGTTTCTCCTATTTATGCGGCTTCGGCGGAGGACATCCATTTCAGGATCTGCGGGAGCACGGCCTCGGCTGCGCGCGATCCGGCTTCGATCATTTGCCGCGCGGCCTCCCGCGAGCTCCAGCCGAGGTTCATGCCGGACTCGCGCACCTCCGGCGAGATAACAACATCCGAGGAGCGGCGCCAGTGCGATCCGTTGCGCGCGGTCATCACCTGAAAACTGCGCTGCACCACGCTTTGCATACTCTGCGGATCGGTCATCTCAGTAGGCGGGAGAACGACGCTGACGACATGGGTGGCGCCCATGCGGCGAAGGGGCGCCGCGGGAACATCCATCGCGACCATTCCATCGACGAGGCAATGATTCATGTAGCGCACTGGCGGGAAAATTCCCGGGTACGCGCAACTTGCGCGGATCGGCATGAGCACGTCGCCCTTTTCCTTAAATATGACCGCAGCGCCGGCGGTCAGATCACTGGCGACAATGGCCAGGGGAATTGACATGTCCTCGAAGTTGGTTTGCTTGAGGAGAGCGAGCACAAGGGCGCCCAGGCTTTCGACACTGGTTATCTCGATTCCCTGCGCGGCCCGTTCGATCTCGACGCTGGAACAACCCGAGGCGAAGGCAGCCGCGGCGATCGCGCCCGAACTGACTCCGGAGATCGCGTGAATCGGGATGCCTTCACGCTCGAAGACCCGCAGCACGCCGACATGGGCGATGCCGCGCGCGAATCCGCCGCCCAGCGCGAGGCCGATGCGCGTCTCGCGCGCCGAATTCCGGCTGTTACGAATCCATCGGCTCCCGCCATTCATCACATTTTCGACTAGTATGGCCATTACGTTTCCGGCTGCTATATTAAGGATTCAACCGTGATCATCCGATTCAGCGTCCGGTCCTCCCACATCTTATCGACACAGCAACTCTGCAACCGTTTCATCCTTTCGCCTGTTTTTCTCTGTGCGTTGTTGCTTAGTCCTGTTCAGGCCCAGAGGAACATATCGGGCGAGGTCGCGATCCGGCAGTCGCTCCAAGGGCTGGATAAGCTGGGCAGCGTGATGATGATCGCGGCCCATCCGGATGATGAAAATACGGCACTTTTGGCTTATTTCTCGCGCGGATTGCACATGCGGACCGCGTACTTGTCGCTGACGCGCGGGGAGGGCGGGCAGAACCTGATCGGCAGTGAACAGGGGGACGAACTGGGGATCATCCGCACCCAGGAGCTGCTGGCGGCGCGGAAAATCGACGGCGCGGAGCAGTTTTTCACGCGCGCAATCGACTTCGGGTTTTCGAAGACGGCGGAGGAGACGTTCACCAAGTGGCCTCGCGAGAAGGTGCTGGGGGATGTGGTTTGGAACATTCGGAGGTTCCGGCCGGACGTGATCGTGCTGCGGTTTTCGGGGACGCCGAGGGATGGGCACGGACAGCACCAGGTGTCGGCGATCATTGGCAGGGAGGCGTTTTCTGTCGCGGCCGATCCGGCCAAATATCCGGAACAGTTGCAGTGGGTCCAGCCTTGGCAGGCGAAGCGGCTGATGTGGAACACGTTCGCGTTTACCGCGGAGCAGCAGAAGGAAGAGGCGGCGATCAAGGATAAGCTGGCGGTGGATTTGGGGGAATATTCGCCGGAGCTGGGATATTCGTATAGCCAGATTGCAGGGATGAGCCGGAGCCAGCATCGTTCGCAGGGGATGGGAGCGCCGGAACCCAAAGGGTCGACGAAGAACTACCTGGTCACGATTGCGGGCGATCGTGCGACCAAGGATGTGTTCGAAGGAATCGATACTTCGTGGTCGCGACTGGCCGGCGGGGCTCCCATCGGGGCATTGATCGAAAAAGCGCGTGATGGTTTCACAGGACTGCATGCCGAAACATTACTGCCGGTTCTTGTTGAGGCTCGGGCGAAGATGCTGGCGGTCAAAGATCCGCTTGCGGCGCGGAAGCTGCATGAGATCGACGAGACGATCGCGCTGATCGCGGGCTTGTCGGCGGACGCGGCGGCGGATAAGTATGCGGTGACGCCGGGAGCTTCGCTCAAGATCTCAGTTACCGCGCTAGCTCGCGTTCCGTTGCAAGCGACGCTCGACGGGGTCAGGCTGACGGGAATGGAAGGAGTGCCGCAGTTGGATATCGCTCCAGCCACGCTGGTCTACAATCAGCCAAGCTTGTACTCGCTCACCGTGCCGGTTCCGCCGAAGGAGCCTTACTCGCAACCTTACTGGCTGGTGGAGCCGAAGGACGGCGCGATGTACCGGGTACCCGATCCGCGCATGATCGGCAATCCGGAAAATCCTCCGGTATTGGAGGCGCATTTCCGCGTGAAGATTTCTGGAACCGAGATCGAAATTTCACGGCCGGTGGAGTATCGGTACGTCGATCATATTTACGGCGAGCAGCTTCGGCCCCTGGCAATCGTGCCTCCCGTGGGCGTTGAATTGCCGGTTCAGGCGCTGGTATTCGGATCTGTGGCGCCAAGGAAAATCGACATCTTAGTCAAGGCGAACATCGGCAAGGCGTCGGGCAAAGTGGATCTGGAGGCGCCCGCGGGCTGGCACATCGAGCCTGCGGCGAGGCATTTCGATCTGAACGCGGTCGATGAGCAGATACTTGCCAGCTTCACGGTCACTCCCCCGTCCGCCGACGCGCAGGGAGAGTTGCGCGCAGTGGCCACAGTCGGGGAGCGGCAGATTTCATCGAGCACGGAAGTAATCGCGTATTCGCACATTCCCGTGCAGACGCTGTTTCCACCTTCAGATGCGAAACTGGTTCGCGCCAGCATTATTACGCTCGCAAAGAACATCGGCTACATTGTCGGAGCGGGCGACGAAGTGCCATCCGCGCTGAAGCAGATCGGGTGCGAGGTGACGTTCCTCTCCGCCGACGATCTGGTTCGCTCCGACCTTTCGAGGTATGACGCGATCGTTACCGGCGTCCGCGCGTTCAATACCCGTCCGGATTTGCGGGCGAATTACCAGCGGTTATTCGACTACGCGCAGGGCGGAGGAACGGTGGTCGTCCAGTACAATGTGCTTGAAGGCGGTCCTTTCGGAGGAAATCCGGCGCTGCTCGACCACGTCGGTCCTTATCCGATCAAGGTCAGCCGCGATCGCGTCACCGTGGAGGACGCTCCGGTGACGTTCCCGAATCCGCAAAATCCCGTGCTGCACTCGCCCAATGAAATCACCGGGCGCGACTTCGAAGGATGGGTCCAGGAACGCGGCCTATACTTCGCGAACGAATGGGATCCGAAGTATCAAAGCGTCCTTGAAACACACGATCCTGGCGAACAGCCGATGCCCGGCGGCATGCTCTACACGAAGTATGGCAAGGGAGTCTACATTTTCTCCGCCTATTCGTGGTTCCGCGAACTACCCGCCGGAGTTCCGGGCGCGTTCCGGATTTTTGCGAACATGCTGAGCGCGTCGAAGGTCCCATGACGCCCGACGAAATTAAAGACGAGCCGCCTCCCGTACTCGGCAAGTGGCCGCGCGTCTATGCGGTCATCCTCTGCGAACTAGCCTTGGTCATCCTGGCGTTTTATTGGTTCACGGTCCACTTCGCGCCATGAGACCGCTCGATTGGGTGGTGTTGGTTTTGTGGCTGGTCTTGCTCATTTCTTACGGACTGTGGCGGAGCCGCGGTTCGGACACGGTCAATCAGTTTCTGCTGGCCGGGAAAACCATGCCCTGGTACGCGATGGGACTCTCCATCATGGCGACGCAGGCCGGCGCGATTACGTTTATCTCAACACCAGGACAAGCGTACGTCGACGGGATGCGCTTCGTGCAGGTCTACTTCGGCCTGCCTATCGCGATGGTGATTCTCTCAGCAACGGTGGTCCCGATTTTTCACCGCGCGAAAGTCTACACGGCTTACGAATACCTGGAGCAGCGCTTCGACGCCAAGACACGCGCGCTGGTATCGGTAATTTTTCTGATCGAGCGCGGATTGAGCGCGGGCATCGCGCTCGCCGCGCCTGGAATCGTCCTGAGCGCGATTTTGCATTTGCCGTTCCTGTGGACCACGCTCATCATGGGCGTGATCGTAGTTTTGTTCACCACCATGGGCGGCATCAAAGCCATCACGTGGGCGGATGTGCCGCAGATGATCGTAATTTTCTCCGCCCTGATTCTTGCGTTATGCATCGCGATTCACCTGCTGCCGCCCGGTGTCTCATTTCTCGACGCCGCCCGACTTGCCGGAGCAGCGGGTAAGTTGAATGCTGTGGTTCTCCACTTCGATTGGAAGGATCGCTACAACCTGTGGAGCGGAGTGATCGGCGGAGCGTTCCTCGCGCTCGCCTACTTCGGCACCGATCAGAGCCAGGTGCAGCGTTACCTGACTGGCAAATCGATCGGCCAGTCCCGTCTCAGTCTGTTGTTCAACGCGATGGCGAAAGTGCCGATGCAATTTTTGATCTTGTTCATTGGCGCAATGGTCTTCGTCTTCTTTCTGTTCGATAAACCGCCTTTGCTGTTCCATCCGGTGGAAATGGCGCGAGTGGAGAAGACGGCCCAATTCCCGGCCATCGAGTCACGGTACAACAGCGCATTCGATCATCGCCGGACCGCTGCCTTGGAATACAAGGACGCTCAAGACGCCGAATCTCGCGCAGCCGCTGCGGAGAAATTTCACACCGCGCAAAAAGATCTGGACGGCGCGCGCGCCGACGCGCTGAAGCTTTCAACCGAGAACGACACCAACTATATTTTCCTGACTTTCGTGATGCGGTATCTGCCCGCCGGAGTGGTGGGGCTTGTGCTCGCGGTGATTTTCACGGCGTCGATGTCAGCGAGTTCGGGAGAGATCAATTCGCTCGCGACCGTTTCGGTGATCGATATCTACAAGCGGCATATGAACCCCAATGCGACGGACCATCATTACTTGAACGCGTCGCGGGTGGCGACGGTGTTCTGGGGACTGTTCGCGACAATTTTCGCGACCTTCGCCTACGATTTTGGAGCGCTGATCGAAGCGGTAAATCAGGTGGGGTCGTTATTCTACGGAGGACTGCTCGGCGTGTTCGTGCTCGCGTTTTTCGCGAAGCGGGTCGGCGGCACAGCTGCGTTTTATGGGGTAATCGCAGGCGAATTGGCGATTTTCGCGACCGCGAGATTTACATCGATCAAGTTTCTCTGGTACAACGTGATCGGCTCGCTGGTAGTGATCGCGGTTGGTCTCGCGATTTCTAAAATGGAGCGCCGACACACTTGATACACTATACACATGAAACGTACGAATCTTGTGCTTGATGAGGAGCTGCTGAAGGAAGCCACCCATGTGCTTGGCCAAAAGACTTACTCGGCTACCGTGAATGCTGCCCTCAAAGAGATCGTCCGGCAAAAGCAGGTCGAGGAACTGGCGGATTTTGTGGGAAAGCTGGAGTGGATTGGCGATTTATCAGAAATGCGTGAGGATAAGCCGAGGAGGCCTGCCAAACCGGCGGGCGGTCGGAAGATTGGTCGAAAGCGATCATGAAGCTCTTGGTGGATACCTCGATCTGGATCGCAATCTTACGGGGCCAGGTCGAGCCTAACAGGACCAGCTATCGCGGTTACTTCACCTGCGGTCCCATAATACAAGAGGTTTTTCAAGGGTTCCGAGAACTCCCCCTAGCCTCGCGATTCGAGGACCGGTTCCTCAAGATGCCGAGGCTGAGCGATCCGTTGCCGTCTGAGCTATTTGTCAACGCGGCCGAGATTTACCGTCAGGGACGCCGCCGAGGAATGACCATCCGATCCGCCGCGGACTGCCTGATTGCGGCGATTGCATTGGAGAACGATGCGACCGTCTGGCATCGCGACCGCGACTTCGACACCATCGCTCAATTTACTAATCTGAAAGTTCAACGATCGCTTTTAGCGAACTAACTCAGAACCGCGTTCAACGACCCCTGCCGATACCCCTCAAGATCCAGCGTCACATAGTGAAATCCGAGCTTCTTGAAAATCCCGGTAAACGCCCGCGACATTTCGAGGGTCATCGCCCGCTCCAACTCTTCCGGCGCAATCTCGATGCGGACCACTTCGCCGTGGAAGCGCACGCGAAATTGCCTGAATCCGAGCGCTCGTATCGCGTCCTCGCCCCGATCGACCGTTTTCACGTTCTGAATCGTCACCGGCGTTCCGTACGGAATCCGCGAACTCAGGCACGCGGATGCAGGCCGATCCCAGGTCTTCAATCCGGCGCGTTTCGATAGTTCCCGAATTTCGGCCTTCGTGAGTCCGGCCTCGACCAGCGGCGCCTTCACCTGATGCAGTTTCGCCGCACGCTGCCCCGGCCGATAATCGCCCAGATCGTCGACATTCACTCCATAGACGACGTGCGCGATTCCCCGCTCCCGCGCGGTTTTATCAAGCTGCGTGAACAACTCGTCCTTGCAGTGAAAACAACGGTCGCGATCGTTCTTCAGGTAATCGGGATTGTCGAATTCGTAGGTCGCAATGTACTCGTGGCGAAAGCCTTGAACGCGCGCGAATTCCTCGGCGTCGGCCTTATGCGAATCGGGCAGCGAAGCGGAATCGGCGGTAATCGCGACGGCTCGGTCGCCCAACTCGCGATGCGCGGCCCAGGCTAGATAGGCCGAATCCGCGCCACCTGAATAGGCGACAATCACGCTCGACAGATCCTTGAGCGAAGCAAGGAGTTTTTGCTCCTTGGCTTCGAGCGTACTCATGCTTTTATTGTAGCGGCAGATCTTCCTGACCGTCGACCGGCGTTTCCGGAGCCACCGTATCCGGAATCAAACTCGCGGCCGCGACCTGATCGCCCGCCTCGACGTTCACCAGTTTCACGCCTTGTGTCGAGCGCCCGGCCTTCCGAATCTCGCTCGAATCAATGCGGATAATCTGCCCCTGCTTGGTGATGATCATCAGCTCGGAATCTTCCTTCACCGAAAGGATGCCCACCACTTTGCCCACCCGCGGGGTCGTCTTCATATTGATGACGCCCTTGCGTCCGCGCGCGGTGAGACGGTAATCCTCAAGAGGCGTGCGCTTGCCGAATCCGTTTTCGGACATCGACAGCATCAGCCCTTCCTTCGGCACCACCTCCGCGCCCACCAGATAATCGCCTTCTTCTAGCTCCATACCGCGAACGCCGCGCGCTGGACGTCCCATCGGGCGGACGTCCGATTCCTTGAAGCGGCAAGCCATTCCTTCGTGCGTGCCCAGGAACATGTATTCTTCACCCGTGGTCAGGCGGGCCGCGAGCAGCTCGTCGCCCTCATCCAACCCGAGCGCGATAATGCCCCGCGACATTGGGTTGTCGAATTCGGTGAGCTCGCATTTCTTAATGACGCCTTGCTTGGTCACCATTACGATGAACTTGCCCGGCACGAATTCCTTCACCGGCAGAAACGCGGTGGGCGATTCATCGGGCTGCAACGCGATCAGACCGGAAGCGTGCTTCCCCTTCCCGACTGTAGTCGCGTCGGGAATATTGTAGATTTTCAGCCAGTAGACGCGTCCCTTATTCGTGAAGATCAACAAATAAGCGTGCGTGGAGGCGACTATTAAATGTTCGACCACGTCCTCAGCGCGGGTCGACATGCCGATCCGCCCTTTTCCACCACGGGTCTGGCGCCGATAGGTGTCGACGGCGGTGCGTTTCAGATAGCCGCCGCGCGTGACCGTAACCGCAACATCCTCCATTTGAACCAGATCTTCCAGGCGAATCTCGCCGGTATCCTCGATGATCTGGGTGCGGCGCTCATCGCCGAAGTCTTTCTGGACCTCGCGCAATTCCTTGATCAGAACGCTCTTCAAGACCTTCTCGGAACCCAATATCTCCAGATATTCGGCGATTCGAACCTGAATTTCCGCCAGTTCGTCGACGATTTTCTGCTGCTCCATGCCGGTCAAGCGCTGGAGTTGCAGTTCGATAATCGCCTGCGCCTGCTTCTCGCTGAAGCGCGGGCCGCCGTCCACAGTTGCTTCGCCGCCAACCAGTTTTCCGTAGGCCTTGATTTCTTCGGCCGACCGGAAATTCATCAGCGCTTCGCGCGCTTCCTTGGGAGTCTTGGATTCGCGGATCAGCTTGATCACGGCGTCCAGATTGTTCAGAGCCCTCTGGAAGCCGAGCAATATATGCTCGCGCTCGCGAGCCTTACGCAGCAGGTAATCGGTGCGCCGGCGGACCACATCGGCGCGATGCTCGATGAAGCGCTTCATCACCTCGACCAGTCCCATTTCCTTGGGCTGGAGGTTGACGATCGCCAGCATGATCACGCCGAAGCTGATCTGCATCTGCGTCTGTTTGTAGAGGTTATTCAGGACCACCTCGGCCTGCTCATCGCGCTTCAATTCGAAGACGATACGCATGCCGTCCCGATCGCTCTCATCGCGGATATTCGAAATGCCTTCCAGCTTTTTCTCGTTGACCAGGCTCGCCGCGTACTCGATCAGGCGGGCTTTGTTCACCTGATAGGGAAGCTCCGTCACCACGATGGCTTCGCGGTCCTTGCCGAATGTTTCGGTCGCAGCCTTGGCGCGGATTTTGATCGAACCGCGGCCCTTGGTGAAGTAATCGTAGATGCCTTCACGGCCAAGAATAAGGCCGCCTGTGGGGAAATCCGGACCCTGCACCACTTCGATGATTTTCGACAAAGGCGTGGCGGGGTTGTTCACCAGCATGATGCACGCCTCGACAATTTCGGTCAGGTTATGGGGAGGGATCTTGCTGGCCATGCCGACCGCGATGCCTTCGCTGCCGTTGATCAGGAGGTTCGGAACGCGGGCGGGCAGAACCTCGGGCTCGACTTCGCTTTCGTCATAATTGGGTCGAAAATCGACAGTTTCCTTGTCGATATCTTCGAGCATCGACGCCGCGATGCGCGATAGGCGAGCTTCCGTGTACCGCATCGCCGCCGGAGGATCGCCGTCAACCGAGCCGAAGTTTCCCTGTCCATCTACGAGCGGATAACGCAGTGAAAATGGCTGCGCCATGCGCACCAAGGCGTCGTAAACCGGGATGTCGCCATGGGGGTGATATTTTCCCAGCACTTCGCCGGCGATTTTGGCGCATTTTCGGGTCGGGCGATTGTAATGCAGGCCCAACTCATGCATTCCAAAGAGGATGCGCCGATGAACGGGCTTCAACCCGTCGCGCACGTCGGGCAGTGCGCGGCCGACGATCACGCTCATCGAATAGTCGAGATACGACCGCTTCATCTCGTCTTCGATGTTGATCGGAATCAGGTTTTTGCCACCTCCGTCGCCACCGAGCGGCAATTGCCCGCCGGGAGGCGGAGTGGTCGGGTCCTGTGGATCTGCCAAGCTTGAGCTCCTTAAGAAAAACGCGTAGGGGGGTGCGCCTGTTTCTATTTTAGCAGGGGCGCGCTACGATTGTTTCTATGATCCGTACGATCGCGGTTTTCGCGCTGGCAATCTGCTCCTTCGCACAGCCTAAAGATGAATGGAGGACGCCGTTTCCAGCCCACCGGGTGATCGGAAATGTATATTATGTAGGCACTTACGACCTGGCGTGCTTCCTGATCGTGACGCCGAACGGCAATATTTTGATCAATACCGGCGTTGACGGATCGGTGCCGATGATCAAATCGAGCATCGAGTCGCTGGGCTTCAAATTCGACGACACGAAAATCCTGCTGACCACGCAAGCGCATGTCGATCACGTTGCCGGGATGGCGGAGATAAAGCGGCTGACGGGCGCGAAACTCCTGGCCACGGATGGTGACGCGCCGGTGCTCGAAGACGGCGGCCAGAGCGATCCCCTTTTTACCAAGCCGGAATTCAAATTCGCGCCGGTACAGGTCGGCGGCAGGATTAAGGACGGGCAGAAAATCTCGCTCGGAGGGACGGATTTGACCGCCTATTCTCATCCAGGTCACACCAGGGGTAGTGCGAGCTACGGGCTCACCATCGCCGAAAATGGACGCAATTATCGCGTGCTGATCGCGAATATGGGGTCGATTAATCCGGGTACGCTGTTGATTGGAAACAAGAAATATCCACAGATTTCGGAGGATTACGCACGCACATTCCGGGAGCAGAAAAAGCTGGAATGCGATATTTTCCTATCCTCCCACGCGTCGCAGTATCGGCTCCACGATAAATGGAAGCCAGGGCAGGCGTACAACCCGGATACCTTTGTAGATCCAGAAGGATACAAAGCTGCGGTGAACAGTTCGGAAACCGCTTATCAAGAGTGGTTAGCGAAAGAAAAGGGAACTCGCTAGAACGTACTCCCCTCGCTTACCCACTGAAATTCATCCAGCACTAAGTGATCTGTATTTGCGGACCGAGGAGTCTTCCGAACATCCAAACCAGCCCATCGCGCGTATTCTTGATATCAACGCCGGAAGCGCGACCGATACGGGAACACTCGAGTAACACGGTGGACCACGTAGGGGACGGCCGCCTCCCGGCGACCTTAGAATAACCTGCCTTTTCGCTGGAATAAATAGAACAAATTGGCTAAAGTGATTTTTTTCGACGAAAACGTCAGGCGTTCATGACGCGATTCATCCGCTCGATGGCTTCGTCGATCTCGGCCGTATTCTTAAATCCGATGGTCACGGCGTCAACGCAGCCCAGATTCATCGCGAATTTCATAGCGGCGTCACGATCCTCGGCGTTGGTGAAACTGCCTTCTCCGCACAGTTTCATGCTGATGACGCCCATACCCTGCGCGTGAACCTTTTTGGTATGGGCCACCACTTCGTCCACGTCGCCGGGCACATTCACGTCCCTCATTTCCGGTGTATCCATATGAGAACCCTTGTGGTTCATGCGGATCATCGCGATGTCCAGAAACTCGTTGCCGGGGATCGTCCGCAGCGCGGGAAGACCGTGAATCGACGCACCGTGACAAAGGATGGCCTTTTTGTTCTTAGCCTCGGCCATTCCGTCCTGCAAGCCCTTGTAATCCGTTGCCCAGGTAGGCGGCCTCAGGCAGTGGAGGAGCAGAATGTCGATATATTCGGTGCCGAGCTGCTGGCGAAACAGGTCGATCTTGGTGGCCGGATCGCCCGTCGGCGGCGTGCCGTACTTGGTCATCAGGCGATAGCTGTCGCGCGGCAAGCCCTTCAGCGCGATCGCCAGCATCTCCGCCATACCGTGATACGTTTCGGAAGTCTCGAAAAATCGGATCCCATGGTCGTAGGCGTGGCGGACCAGGCGATTGAATCCGTCCTGACCGAGTTCTCGCTGCACGCGCCCGCTGCTGGTGCCGGTTCCGAAGGCAAGCCGCGTCACTTTCACGTTCGATTTGCCGAGCGTAACCCAATCGGTGGCGAGTCGTTTCGCCGGAGCGGCAAATGCCGGAAGAGCGGCCGCCGCCGCAGCGGCTCGTATGAAATCTCGTCGCGTGGAGTCGGACATGGAATATCTCCCTCACCAGACACTCTATCACCTTGGAGTTACGATGAAACAACCCGGCTGCGGAGTGGACCAACTCTTCAGTGGCCACGAATATCTTTTTACTTCGAGGCGAGCTGGCGATCCTGGAGCATCTGTTCCGCCGTGGCGAGTTGGGCTTCCGTGCCGCGCAGAGCCAGCGCTTTTGATTCGTTGTAAGTGAACACACGCCGTATCTTCGTGGCCGTTCGGATTTGAGTGGCCAGCTGTTGGAAAGCCGGCACGGTAGCTACGTCCCTTACATAGAAGACGCGTACGACATTCTCGCCATCATGATAGACATCGGGGTACGTATACTTTTGCGATGCCTCCGTGGTTACGGGCTTTCCTAGTTCGTGGATCATCCAATCGGCGAGCGCGACCTGGTCGGGCGTGCCACGGACGATCAATGCTCGGGGCGTGTTATACGTGAAGACCTGTCGAATCTCTCCGATCGTCCGTACCAGCGTCGCGACTTCCTGAAACTGTTGGACGGTTGAGGCGTAAGGCACATAGAACACGCGTACCGCGGTGAATCCCATATTCCGAGGGTCGATCATTTGATACGGGCGCGAATCGGTCCTTTTCGCGTCCGCCGGCTGATCCAGTTCGCGGATCATCCATTCGGTGGCCGCGACCTGGTCGGCTGTACCGCGCACTGCCAGTGCTCTCGGCGTATTGTAGGTGAAGACGCGCCGGATTTCCGCTATCGTGCGGACGGTCGTGGCGATTTCCTGAAACTGCTGCACGGTTGCGGTGTAGGGAGCGAAGAAAATTCGGACCACGTCATCGGCGTTATTGGATACGCGAAACTCCTGGGTTACCGAGTCTGGAACGGTTTGGCGATCGAGTTCGGTGAACAGGAACTCGGCAATGGCGACCTGGCTGGCGGTTCCGCGCACCGAAAGAGTCTTTTGCGCAGCGTCGGCCGATACTTGGGGAATATCGGAAATTGTACGGACCAGCGTCGTGAACTCATTGAGATCCTGGGTCTGATCGATGTGGTGCAGATGGAAAACCCGGGCTGTGTCCTGTCCGAATGCCGCACAGGCGGATAGGGCGAAAACAATCGCTTTTGCTCGCATGCTTCCCTCCTACTTCATAGCGTCTACCCGCATGCTTACGCATGGCGGCTCGACTGCTACACTTGACGCCAGTTTGCGGCGAAACGTGCACTCAGACTTCCAGTAACGACCCTATCTCATTCGCAGCCACGCGGCGGCCTATATAGAAGGTCCCGAACAGGGCATAGACCGCGCTTACCTCGTCGAAACGCATTTCGTAGATGAGTTTTTTGAAGATCAAGGGATCGTCGGCAAACAGATCGACACCCCACTCCCAATCGTCGAAGCCAATGGAGCCCGAAATGATCTGGCGTACTTTTCCGGCATAGCGACGGCCGATTTCGCCGTGATCCTGCATCTGGCGCTGGCGTTCCGGCATGGGGACCTTATACCAGTTCTTGTGCTCCCCTCGGCGGCGGTCCATGGGATAAAAGCTGATAAACTGACTCCCCGGAATTTCAGGGAAAAGGCGCGGATGCATCGCGGCCCTTTGCCGGGCGAGGGTTTCCTCGATTTCGGCGTTCCATTCGGGGCTGTAGGGCGCAACTCCACGCTCGGCGAGCGATGTGTAAACTTTTTCGGACGATTCGTACAGGCCCAGCTCGACAACCGACAGATAAGAGGTGGTCTGTTCGAGGTAATCCCACAATTTGAGCTTCACCAGTGCCAGTTCCACCTGGTTGAGCGCTGCAAAATCCTTGCGAAAATGCACCAGCATGATGTCGCCCTTGTGGCCGAGCATGGAGAAGACGGCGGTTCCATCAGCCTCCGTCGCGGTGAGCGCCGAGGCGGCGTCGCGCAGAATTTCGCCGCGTTCGGAGGCCGCGAGGGCTCGCCAGGAGGGCCATTTTACGCGGAACATCTGGTGCAGCAAACTGGCCCCTTCGATGGTCAGCGGCATCGCGGGCAGGTTTTCAAAAGAGTACATAGTCGGCTTCTATTAATGTACCGTGGTAGAATCGTTAATCAATGCACCCAGATACCCATCTGGTGATTCAGCTCCAATCGCTAGATCAAAAAATCGCGGCGCTTGAAAAAGAAATAGCCGCTCTGCCGAAGCATATCGCGACGATTGAAAAGGCGCTTGAGTCCCACAACCGGAAGCTGGAAGCGGATCGCGCCGCTCTGGCCGCCAATCAAAAGGATCGCAAGAGGCTGGAAGGGGAGATCCAGGTTCACGAACAGAAGATCTCCAAGCTAAAAGAGCAGATGCTCGGGGCCAAGACCAACGAGCAGTATAAGGCGTTCCAGCACGAAATCGAGTATATCCAGAAGGAAATCCGCAAGGCCGAGGATCGCATCCTGGAGTTGATGACGGAATCCGAGCCTTTGGACGCCAACGTAAAAAAGGCCGAAGTCGCGCTCAAGCAGGAGAAGGTGGTCGTCGAGGAAGAAAAAACCCGCGCCCGTAAAAGAACAGCAGAGGATCAGGGATTTCTCGACCAGCATCGGACCCAACGCGCGGAGATCGTGAGCAAGCTGCCGAAGGAAACGGTGACCATTTACGATCGCGTCCGCCTGAAGTCCGGAGGAGTGGCGATTGCGGAGGTCGTCAATTCGCGGTGCCAGGCGTGCCAGATCACGATTCGCCCGCAGTATTTGCAGGACCTTCGAAAAGGCGCGGAGCTGATGCGCTGCGAGCAGTGCGGCCGGTTCCTTTACATCAACAATCCCGTGAGCTTCGAGGATGTCGCCGCCAAGGTCGGATAAGGTTGTCGAGTTCTTCGCGGCCTGCGATTTGGCAGTGGTGAGCTATCTTTCGCCGGAAGGCACGCCCCAGAGCGCAGTGGTCGCGGCGGCGATGACACCGGAACTGGAAATTGTCTTCGACACGGTCGCCAGCTCCCGAAAATATCGCAATCTCAAGGATCGGCCGCAGTGCTCGATTGTAGTGTGGAAGGGCGAGGTCACCGTGCAATATGAGGGAATCGCCGAAGAGGTCGCGGACGATATTTATAGGGAAGCGTATTTCAAGAGATTTCCCGATGGAAGAGATCGGCTGAAGTGGCTTGGTATCGCGTATTTCATGGTGTGGCCGAAGTGGATTCGCTATAGCGATTTCGACGCACGTCCTCCGGTGATTGAGGAATTTTCATTCTAATACGCAAAAAAAAACGGGCCGGCACGACCGCCGGCCCAATTCACAAGGAACACGCGCCGTTATTGCTTTACCGGCGCGTTCGACGCCACCGGAGCGGCCGGCGTCTTCGAGGCCTTTACTTTGGAGGCCTTCTGATTGGCCACGCTAGACGAGTTCGCGGTTTTCGCCGTGGTCGCCTTGGTGGATTTCTTTGCCTTCTTGGTGGTCTTGGTGGTCGAGGTCTGCGGGGTTGCCGGAGCACTCGAGGGCGGCGTGCTCTGGGCGAACATCGCGGCCGCAGTCAACATCGTGGTCAAGCCAGCTAACAGAATCGTGCGTTTCATTTTCGTTTCTCCTTTGATGGGGTGCTTCGATCTCCCCTTGCAACTCCATCTTGGGGCCATATGCTTTTCGGAACACTAGCCCCCGCAGGCGACTGAAACGCACGGCTTTGCCGTATACACGGAGTGCGTTTGTTAATGAAAAAACGTTAGTGTTGAGTTAAGTCCATGCGCACACTGCTTCGCGTGCTGGTGATCGGATTCGCCGTCGTCATCGCGCTTCTGGCCACCGCCGCCGTCATCGGAGTTCACAACGCGCGATCTATTACAGCGAGCGCAGCGGGACTAGTGGCGGATCAATTGGTGATCACGCGCCTGCTCGATGAGGTGGAGCGGGAACAGGGGGCTCTCAATGCCGCGTTTTACCGCATGTCGCGCGCGCCCGAAAACGTGGATCGTGCCAAGGTGCTCGCCGCGCTCGACCAGACCGGCGGCGAGGTCGCGATCCTGGTGGCGAAAGCGCGCGGAGGTCCGGACGAAGCGGCCTGGAACGCGCTTCAGCGCGCCGTTCTCGATTTCTCCACCGAGGCCCGTCAATTGTTAACCGGCAAGAAATCGCCCGGCTTTTCGTCGCGCGACTTATTCTCCCGCCATGAAGAAGTCACCACCGTTGTGGCCCATCTGGCCGACTTGAGCTACGCGCGCGCCGCCGACACCAGCCGGCGAGTGGACGCGCAGACCGAGAGCATCGTCGAGGAATCAGTCTTCTTGATCGGCGGATGCCTTCTCGTCGCGCTGGTCTCGGCGGTGGTCACCGTGCGCATCGCGGCCGGCGTCTTCCGCCAGATGGAGGCGCAGACCAGTGAATTGAGCCGCGTGTCCTTCCGCATGCTCGAAACACAGGAAGCAACCGCGCGCCGCTTTTCGCACGAACTGCACGACGAACTGGGAGGATCGCTCACCGCGATCAAAACCAATCTTACCGGTCCGAATCCTAATATTGAGGATTCCATCAAGCTGATCGACGATGCCATCAGTAACGTGCGAACGCTGTCTCAGCTCCTGCGTCCCACCATCCTCGATGACTTCGGCCTCGACGCAGGCATCCGCTGGCTCGCCGAACGGTTCAGCGAACGCACCGGCATTGACGCCGATTACCGTTCCCATTTCGAGGGCCGCCTGGCCGATGAGACAGAGACGCACCTGTTTCGAATCGTGCAGGAAGCGTTGACCAATGTCGCGCGGCACGCCAACGCGTCGCGCGTCACGATTTTTCTGCGCGTGGAAAATGGAAAGATCAGGCTGACCTTGTCCGACAACGGACGAGGGATCCCGCAAACATCTTCTGAACATATGGGTATGGGCCTCACCGGAATGCGCGCTCGGGCGCGTAGCGCGGGTGGCGATTGCGTCATTTCATCCACTACAGGCGGAGGCGTCACGGTCGACGTGACGGCGCCCATGGAGCGAACATGATCCGAATTTTACTCGCCGACGATCACGCACTGGTCCGCCACGGTTTCCGCATGATCCTTGCTGCACAGCCGGACATGGAGATCGCGGGCGAGGCGGGAAATGGAAAGGAGGCCGTCGAACTGGCGCAAACGCTCAAGCCCGACGTCGTGGTGATGGACGTTACCATGCCGGAGCTTAACGGCATCGAGGCTACGCGGCGCCTGATCGAGCTCTCGCCACGGTCCCGCGTGCTGGCGCTGAGTATGCACAAGGATGCGGTTTACGTGCGCGAGATTTTGCGCGCCGGCGCCCGGGGATATCTACTAAAGGATTCGGCCGACGCCGATTTGTTGGCCGCCGTGCGCGCCGTCGCGAAAGGGGAAGGATATCTGAGCCCCGGCGTATCGGACGCCGTGCTGAGCGATTACCGCCGGCATGTGACCGATCCGCTCGATCTACTCACCAGCCGCGAACGCGAGGTGCTGCAACTGATCGCCGAGGGAAAAACCAATAAAGAAATCGCGACGTCTCTCAACCTGAGCGTCTACACGGTCGAAGCGCATCGCGGCCGGCTGATGGAGAAATTAAATTTACACAGCACCGGCGAACTGGTCCGTTTCGCCGTCCGCAGCGGGCTGATAGATTGAAATGAATCTCTGCGATACCTGCCAGCACTGCCGGCTCATGCGTAACGATCGCGGCTCAGTTTTTCTGTTGTGCGAGCGATCGTTCACCGATCCCACATTCCCGAAGTATCCGCGATTACCGGTTCTGGAATGTCGAGGTTATGAGGAGCCGCAAACGGAGCCGCCTACTTCCGACTATTCGTAGAAAATCTCCAGCTCCACCGGCGATCCCGTCCCGATCCCAAGCAGCTTTGCCGCCGAGCCCTGATTCACCGCCACCTCAAGATAGCCGGAACTTCCGATAATCGCGAACAACTCGCCGATCGTCGTCTCCGCGTACGTCCCGGCGAGCTTGGTGATTCGCTCCAGTCCGGCGCGCAATTCCATCGGATGCTCCGCCAGATCCGGAAATTCGTCGATCCGAAAATTGGTGATTAAATTTCCAAACCGGTCAGTCTTGAGCACTACGCCGCTCCAGTCATGCCGCGACAGTCGAGTCGGCTTCAGCAGGAAGTTGCGAACACAATCGTGAATCGGCTTGCCGAATTTCGCCGGAGCCAGGCCCTTGGAAAGATGTGCGGCAGCAGGAGCAAATGCATCTCGTCCATGAAATGTCTTGCTCACTATTTTGAGGAAAAGCTTCTCGTTCGAGATGACGCGCACTTTGTGCCGCGCCGCATCGTAGATCATCGATAGGACGCCATTGTCGGGCGCGATGAAAAACTGCCCCTCCGCTTCGCACAGAATCGCGCGCCTCGCGCTGCCGACACCAGGATCGACCACAACCAGGTGAATCGAGCCCGTAGGGAAGTATCGCCACGCTTGCGCAATCACGAACGCGGCCTCATTCACATCCTGCGGCGCGATCTCATGGGTGATATCGACGATCCTCGCACGCGGCGAAATACCGAGAATCACGCCCTTCATTGTGCCCACAAAGTGGTCGCTGGTCCCGAAATCAGTGGTCAGTGTAATAGGTCCGCGCAACATCTGCTGTTAAAATTAAAGAAAGCCGTGCAGCGATATTATTTCGATCACAACGCGACAACGCCCGTGTCCCCGGAAGTGCTGGAAGCCATGCTCCCGGCGATGACTGAGGTTTTCGGCAACCCCTCCAGTATCCACCATTATGGACAGGCGGCCCGCGCCAAACTCGACCACGCGCGGCGGCAGGTCGCGGCGATGCTCCGTTGCTCCGACAATGAGATTATTTTCACCAGCGGGGGCACGGAATCGGACAATCTCGCGATCCTGGGAATCGCGGCGGGCGGGCATGTAATCACGACGACCATCGAACATCCCGCTGTTCTTGCGTCCGCGGACCAATGCGCCGTCACTCGCGTCCCGGTAGATCGCGGCGGCATTGTCGATCCGGATGCGATTCGCCGCGCGCTGCGGCCTGATACGAAGTTGATCACGGTGATGCACGTAAACAACGAACTGGGCACCATACAGCCCGTCGAGCAGATTGGCCGTATCGCGCAAGTGGCCGGTGTCGCGTTCCATTCCGACGGCGTGCAGGCGGCCGGAAAAGTGCCCATCGATGTGCGTGCCATGCACGCCGATATTTACGCCATCAGCGGTCACAAGATTTACGCACCGAAGGGGACTGGCGCGCTTTATATCCGCAAGGGACTTCAACTCCGGCCCCAGGTTCATGGCGGAAGTCACGAAAGCCGGTTTCGCGCGGGCACGCAAAACGTCGCGGGAGCCGTCGCGCTCGGCGCAGCCGCCCAATGGATCAATGAACACGCCTCCGACGAATGGCCCCACCTCGCCGCACTCCGCGATCGTCTGGAACTTGGCATCCTCTCGTCCGTTGCCGATTCGCATGTCAACGCAGCCGGCGGCCTTCGCGCTCCCAACGTCACCAACATTCGCTTCGATGGAATCGATAGCGAAGCTCTGCTCATCGCCCTTGATTTGCGCGGCTTCGCCGTTTCCGCCGGCTCCGCATGTTCGAGCGGCGCGCAGGAGCCTTCGCCCGTGCTCCTCGCGATCGGCCTCTCGCGAGACCAAGCGAAGTCGAGCATCCGTTTCTCGCTCGGCCGTTCGAACGACGCCGCACAGGTCGACGCTTTGATCGGCGCTGTCGCCGCATGCGTCGCGCACCTGAGAAAGCTGGCGCCCGCTTATGCCTGAGTCGCCGACTATTGCCGTCGCCATGTCGGGAGGAGTCGACAGCTCCGTCGTTGCGGGGATGCTTCGCGCGCGCGGCGAAAATGTCGTCGGGCTCACCATGCAGCTGTGGAACCAGCGTCGGCTTCCGGATTTAGTGCCGGAGGGCGGCTCGACCGGTCGATGCTGTTCGCTCGACGATGTATACGATGCCCGCCATGTCGCGCAGCTTCTAGGCATTCCTTATTACGTCGTCAATTTTGAGGACCGCTTCGAAGCGCAGGTCGTGAAGCCTTTCATCGGCGAATATCTGGCCGGCCGCACGCCCGTGCCGTGCACGCTGTGTAACAACTTCATCAAATTCGATCAGTTCCTGGACATGGCCGCGGGCGTGGGCGCGGAACGCATCGCAACCGGCCACTACGCGCAGATCAACTGGAACGCAGACACCAGCCGGTGGGAAATGCGCCGCAGCGCCGATCGCGCCAAGGACCAGACGTATTTTCTCTTCGGCCTCAAGCAGGAGCAACTGGCGCGAACTATGTTTCCTCTCGGCGCAATGGAGAAGTCGGCCGTACGCGACCTCGCGCGCGAGCTTGGCATTCCGACCGCTGCGAAGCCGGATAGTCAGGAAATCTGCTTCGTTCCCAACGGCGATTACGCCGCATTTATCGACGCTTATTTTAAGGAACAGGGAATTTCTCCCTCCGAAACGCAAGGCGAGCTGGTCACCACCGACGGCCAGGTGGTCGGCGAACATTCCGGTGTTCATCATTTCACCATCGGCCAGCGCCGCGGCCTCGGCGTCGCGGCAGGCGAGCCTCTTTATGTCATCTCAACGGAGCCCGCGTCGAAGCGCGTCGTGATCGGACGTAACGACGCGCTGCTGCGTGCGACGATGAGCGTCAACGACGTGAACTGGATCTCGATCGCCGCGCCTGCCGCGCCTCTGAGAGCCGAGATCAAGATTCGCAACAAACATCAGGCCGCCCCCGCGACCATTACGCCCACTGCCGATCCGTCGCGAATCGAAGTTCATTTCGATGAGCCGCAGCGCGCCGTCACTCCCGGCCAGGGCGCCGTATTTTATTCAGGTGAACTGGTTCTTGGCGGTGGCTGGATTGGTTGAGTATTGGATTGCACGCATCGCAATCGCAGCCGTCGCCGCCTTCCCTTCCCTTTCGAATGTAATCGCCCGGCTTCTCGACATTCTCGTACCGCGCCTCCGCCGCATCGCGAACAGAAATCTCAAGATGGCCGGATTCTCGAATCCCAACGAAATAGCCGACGGCATTTTCCTTTCGATCGCGCGCCTTCTTCGAACCTTCGCGCGCCTGCCTCGACTCACGCCCCAAAACATTTCCGAGCTGATTCATTATGAAGGCCTCGATAATTTTCAAAACGCCCTCGCCCGCGGCCGTGGAGTTCTGGTCTCCACGGCGCATCTCGGCAACTGGGAGTTAAGCGCGTTCGCGCACGCCTGGATGACGGCGCCGATGCACATCGTGGTCCGCCCTATCGATAATCCACGCATCGATGCGCTCGTCGAGCGTTATCGCGGATTGTCCGGCAATCACATCATCGAGAAAAAGGACGCGGCCCGCGGTATTTTAAAAGCTCTTAAATCGGGCGCCGGCGTCGGCATTCTCATCGATCAAAACACCACGCTCGACCAAGGCGTGTTCATCGAGTTTTTCGGAATGAAGGCCTGCGCCGGAACCGCTTTCGCGAAACTCGCGCACCATAGCGGAGCGCCCGTCGTGCCCGGCTTCGCACTCTGGTCTGCCCAAGAGCAGCGCTACATCCTTCGCTTCTATCCCGAAATTCCGCTCTCTGGAGACGTCGCTGAAGACACGCAACGCATCCAATCGCAATTGGAATCGGTTATCCGGCAATATCCCGATCAATGGCTCTGGATTCACCGCCGCTGGAAAACGCGTCCGCCCGGAGAACCGCCGTTATACTGAATCATTTCTTTTTCTGAAGTAGCGAAAACTGCAATCTCTTCTCCACGCCATCAACCCGATCCAGCCGCACCCGCACCTTATCGCCAATCGAAAACTGCTTCCTCGTCCTCTGCCCGACGATCTTTCGCGTATTCTCGTGATACGTGAAATGATCGCCCAGCAGCGTGTCCATCGGCACCAGCCCTTCGATGAACATGTCCGTCAATTCCACGAAGAATCCGAAGCGCTGGGTGGAAATGATCAACGCGTCGAACTCCTCGCCCACATGGTCGATCATGAACTTAACTTTTTTCCACTCCACCAGTTCGCGCTCCGCTTCCGCCGCGCGCCGCTCGGTGCTGGACGAGGAATTCGCGATGTCATGCAGATCGTCCTCGTACACTTTTCCATCCAGATGCGCCTTCAGAATCCGATGCACGATCAGATCTGGATAGCGCCGGATGGGCGAGGTGAAGTGGGTGTAGCTTTTCGCGGCCAGCGCAAAATGGCCGACATTCTGATCGCTATACCGGGCCTGCTTCAACGATCGCAGCATCAGATAGCTGAGGATGCGCTCTTCCGGCTTGCCTTCGATCTTCGCCACCAGCTTCTGATAATTGCGGGACGTCAACTTCTCGTTATCCAGAGCAACGATCTCTCCGCGAAACTTTTTCACTGGCGCTCCGCCGCCCACCAGCGAATAGCCGAACTGCGTCGCCACTTCTTCGAACTCCAGCACCCTCTTCGGATCCGGCCTTTCGTGAATGCGGTAAATCATCGGCAGGCCCGCTTCTTCGATATGCGACGCAACGGCTTCATTCGCCGCCAGCATAAATTCCTCGATCAACCGGTGCGCGTCATTGCGAGCCGCGCGTTTGATCGCGATCATCGCCCCGAACTCGTCGAACTCCAGCAGAGGCTCGGGCAAATCGAAATCGATCGACCCGCGCCGCACTCTCTTCTTATTCAGGATCAGCGCGAGTTCCTGCATCAGTTCGAAGCGATCGACTAAAGGCGCATATCGGCTGCGCAACTCTGCGTCGCCTTCGAGCACGCCGTGCACCGCCGTATACGTCATTCGCTCTGCGCTGCGAATTACGCCGCGCGTGAAATCCTGCGCCACAACGTCGCCGCGCTTGTCGATCTCTAAAAGCGCCGATAACACCAGCCGATCCTCGTGCGGCCGCAGCGAGCATAGGTCGGTCGATAGTTCCAAAGGCAGCATTGGAACCGCGCGATCGGGAAAATAGACACTGGTCCCACGTAGCAGCGCTTCGCGATCGATCGCCGATCCCGGCGTCACGTATTGACTCACATCCGCAATGTGCACCTGTAAAGCGAAATTGCCGTTCGCGAGTTTTTCCACCCATACCGCATCGTCGAAATCGCGCGCCGTCTCCCCATCGATGGTCACGATATCGAGCCCCCGAAAATCCCGCCGCTTCGCGATCTCTTGACCCGGAATCGCCCCTGGAATCGACCGCGCCTCCTCCAGCACGTCCTCCGGAAACTCGTGCGGAATGTGATGCGAGCGGATCAGAATCTCGACGTCCACTCCAAAATCGTCAGCTTTTCCCAGGATCTCCGTCACCCGCCCGATCGGCCGTTCGCAATCGCCGAAATCGAGGATCTCCGCGTTGACGATCATGCCATCCAGATCGGCAACCGTCTTCACGTCGACCTCGCGCGCGCCAACCCGATTCGCCGAGGCCTTCTTCTTAGGAAATTCCATCCCCTCCGGAATTTCGATCCATTGCCGGATCCGATCCTCATGCGGGACCACGTAATTCCCTCGCCGGCGCACGCGAAATTCGCCCACCACCGAAGGATGCGCGCGCCGCAATACCTGTACGATCTCGCCGTGGATGCGGCCCCGGTCGCCGCGCTTCAATCGGATGCCGACTCGATCGCCATGCATCGCCTTGTGCGCTTCTTCCTTGGCGATGTAGACGTCGCCCCCGGCCCCTGGAATCGGTTTGTCGGGAATCAGAAACGCATAGCCGTCGCGATGAACGTTCAGCCGCCCTTCAATCAGTTTGCTGGCCTTACCTCGCGCCTTTTGTTGTGCCACGTTTCATTATCCCGGTTTGACTAAGATGGATGAAATGGAACTGAAGACAGTGCGTTTGGAGATACCCGAGAACGGAAACATCATCGTCGGCCAGAGCCACTTCATTAAGACCGTCGAGGACATCTACGAAGCCATCGTAAACACGGTCCCGCAAATGAAGTTCGGTGTCGCCTTCAATGAGGCGTCGGGAGACTGCCTCACTCGCGTCGACGGAAACGACGACGCGCTGAAAGAAAACGCCACGCACAATGCACAGTTGCTGGCCGCCGGCCACACCTTCGTAGTTTCGATGCGCGAAGGCTACCCGATAAATGTCCTGGGCCGCATCCGCGACCTCCCGGAAGTTTGCACGATCTTCTGCGCCACTGCGAATCCAGTAGAGGCGATCATCGCGGAAACCACACAAGGCCGCGGCATCATGGGAGTCATCGACGGCAGCAGCCCGAAGGGCCTCGAATCCGAGTCAGCCCTGGAATGGCGCCACAATCTGCTGCGCAAGATCGGCTATAAGCGTTAACCTTTGAGGCCCGCGATCACGCCGCGCATGTACGCGAAGCTCTTGATCATGTTCGGCAGAGGATCGGTATCGTCAATCTCATATTCCAGATTGATGTAACCCTGATAGTTCATCCTCTTCAACTGCGTGAACAGCGCCGGGAACGGGATCTTGCCATCTCCGCAAGGCCTCTGGCTATTTTTGTCGTTGAAATCCGCCAGATCCTTCACATGCATGTCCAGGAGCCGGGGCCCGGTTTCGGTCACCGTCGAAATAAGATCGACACCCGTGCGAACCGTATGCCCGACGTCAATGCAGAGGCCGCACCGCGGATCCATGTCCTTCACCACCTTCAGCACATCCTGGGGACGCTGAAAATTCTTGTCCTCCGGGCCGTGGGCATGAACCGCAATCTTGATGTCGTATTCCTTGACGTATTTCCCGAGTTTCGGCAGCACGTCTACATTCGGCATACACACGATGGTCGGCATCCCGCAGGCCTTGGCGTATTCGAACTTCGCCCGGATGTCCTTCTCGTCGTCCGTCTGGAAATAAATCGTCCCGCCGCCGACGATCTTCAACCCCGCCTTCTCAGTTTCCGCAATCGCCTTCTTAATGTCCGCGGGCGACGACGTCAACGGCAGATGCACATCCTTATAGTTGATGTAGCGGACGCCACACTTCTGCGTACTCTGAATCGCGATCTTGCGTCCGAACTCGCGGAACGAATAGCTTGCCACGCCCAGCTTGAAGTCGCCCGAATCGCCGATCGTCGCCTCGGGAGTTTCGCCGAACATCTCTACCGCGGACGCCAGGCTGGTTGCAGCGACCACCCGGCTGAACTGCCGTCTCGATGTCATCATGGTCATCACCTCTATCAATAAAGTTTAGTGCTGTTTCTAAGAAAGCACCAGTACGCCGAAAGGATCACGTGCCGCTTGCCGGTTTCCGCCCCGGCCATAGCCGCCACGCGAGCAGCATCGTCAGCACCTGAACGGAGACGATCAAAGCTACCACACCCGGCCATCCATACGCCTTCCATACTGGACCCGGCGCCGCGGACCCCACGCTCCCTCCAATGTTGTACACCATCACGTACAGACCCACGGCCAGAGCGCGGTTGGTCTTCGTCGCCATGCCGATAAATCCGCTCGAACAAGTCTGCGCCACAAACACCGCGTCGCAAACCAGCGCGAGCCCGACAATAATCACGATCACGTTCGGAACCAGCGTCAGCAGCGACCCGCACGCTCCTCCGGCGATCCCGCATAGCAGCACGAACCTATGCCCGTACTTGTCGATATACTTCCCCGCGATCGGCGTCACCACCGCACTCGTCAGGTAAACAAAAAATAGGGACCCCAGCACCGTCGTCGAAAGCGAAAACGGCGGCCGCGCCAAATAAAAATTGATATAGGTAAACGTCGAAATCAGCGAGAAGAACACGCAAAATCCGACCGCGTACGTGGCCAGTAGCAGAGGATTGCGAAAATGTTCCCCGGCAGCGGACCAGAACCCAGTAGCCGGAGGAGCAGGTTTCTTGCTCTCCACCGGCATGAACCGCCAGATGATCAACGCGCTGAGCATGTTCAATCCACCCAAAACCAGGAACACGTAATGCCAGTCGTATTTTGACGCAATCAGTCCCGCCAGGAATCGTCCCAAAAATCCGCCGACCACCGTCCCGCCCACGTACTTCGCCATCCCCCGCCCTGATTCCGCCGCGCCCCATTCGTCGTTGACGTACGCAATCGTGACCGCGAAAATACCAGGCGTAAAAACGCCTTGCAGAAACCGCCAGAACAGCAGCGAGGGAAGGTCCCAGGCAGTCGCCGCCGCAAGTGTCGAGACCGCGAGCCCAAATCCCGCAATCACGATGGTCTTCTTGCGCCCAATGCGATCGGAAATTCTTCCGGCCATGGGAGCGGTAAACGCCATACCAAGCGTGCTCGCCGTCACGGTAAGGCTCGCCAGAAATGCGGTAACTCCGAGGGCTTTACTTAAAACGGGAAGAATCGGTTGAGTCGCATAAACAGTCAAAAACGCGCAGAACCCCGCGAAGATGACCGCTAACGTGCGATTGGTTTGGCGAGAGATTTTACTAGAATACCATCGCCTCATCTCGCCCATTCAAACGCCGGGGGAGTTAACATATGAAGGAGGCGTTCGGATCCTATTGAGTCGGTAACTCTTCACCCAACCAAGAAACCGGCAAGATCAATCAAGTTTCCGCCAATCGCATCGGGAGTTACGCCGAGTTCCTCGGCGGGCTGGTTCTGGCGATTGACCCAAAAGGTCGGATAGCCGAACGACTTTGCGCCGGCTGCGTCCCATCCCGCAAAAGCAGCAAAGAGGATTTGATTAGGCTTCAATCCCAAAACATCGACGCCCATCTGATATGCGCGAGGATCTGGTTTATAGGCCTTCACCCGATCAGTGCTCAACACATGGTCAAACAATCCCTCCAATTGAGAATTGCGGATTCCTGTTTCCAGCATTCCGGCCGTCAGGTTGGACAGAAACGCGAGGCGGATGCCGGCATTCTTCAATGAGCGAAGCGCCTCCGGAACGTCTGGCCAACACCGCAGCCTGAGGTATGCGTCCATCAAACGGGAATGCTTCTCTGGCGTGAGGTCGACCTTGATGGACTTGGCGGCAAAGACCAGCGCGTCATCGGTGATCTGCCGAAAATCCGCGTAGCGCCGGGACATGGTACGCAGCCAAGTGTACTCAAACTGTTTGGTTCGCCAGACATTGGTCAATTCGACGCCCCGCTCGGGGTATAGCTGGTCTACCAGCGCGAAAACGGGCCGAGGATCGAGGATCGGAAACCCATCGAATGCAACGGCTTTGATGCTGCGGCGAAAACTGGCGGTATCAGCCGAAAGGCGCTGTAGCGCTAGTCCGGAAATAGCCATGCGCGTGAGAAATCCGCGGCGGTCTGAGGTCATAGTTTAAGCATACCGTCGAAACACCAGACCGCCCTCCGAACCTCAGTGCTTCTCGCACACCTGCATTCATCACCCGGCCCCACCACGCCCGCCGCTAACATTTGCTGGGAGCGGCGACGGATAGATACGCTCTGACGGCGTAGCGTAGCCCGATCCTGTCTAGGCTCTCTTGTGAGCCGATAAAGTATGTCATCGCCTAGAAGCCAACCGGAACCAACTCACCTAGTCCGGCCGCAGAGGAAGTTCATGGCGTAGCTCGAAATCAAGCCCCCCGCTTCCGAATCTCGATATTCAGCCGCTTGATCTTCTGATTCAACGTCGACAAAGGCACCCGTAACGCCTCCGCCGCCGCCGTCTGGCTCCAGTCCGACGCTTCCAGTTGCTCGATAATCTTCCGCCGCTCGTAATCCGCGACAATCTCGAACAAACTCGCATCCGCCGCCAGATGACCGCTCTCGTCGCGCCGAATCCGCAGCCCCTTCGCTTCGAGAAGATGTTCGGGTAATACATCCACCGGGACCGACGGTTGCGACGCCAGCACCACCGCTCGCTCCACCACGTTCTCCAATTCGCGAACGTTCCCAGGCCACAGGTGATCCATCAGAATCTGCATCGCCTCTGGCTCGAAACTCAAAGTCGATCGCCCGTTCGAATCGAGATACTTCTCGTTCTCCTTGCAATACTTCGCAAAAAAATGGTCCACCAGCGCCGGAATATCTTCTTTCCGATCCCGCAGAGGAGGCAGCGCCAGGTTGATCACATTCAGCCGGTAGTAAAGGTCCTCACGAAACTTCCCTTCCTCCACCGCCTTCTTCAATTCCGCATTCGTTGCCGCGACGATCCGCACATCCACCCGAATCGTTTCGGTCGAGCCCAGCGGCATGAACTCGCGCTCCTGAATCACGCGTAACAACTTCGTCTGCGTCTCCAGCGAAATCGTCCCGATCTCATCGAAGAAAATCGTGCCGCGATTGGCGATCTCGAAATAACCCTTGCGCGACGCCACCGCTCCCGTGAATGCGCCCTTCACGTGCCCGAACAAAGCCGATTCCAGCAAATCCGGCGGCACCGACCCCGAATGCACGGGCACGAACGGATGCTCATGCCTCGCCGAATGCGCATGAATCGCATTGGCGATAAGTTCCTTGCCCGTCCCCGTCTCGCCCGTGATGAGAATCGTCGCCCGGCTGGCCGCCACTTGCGCGACCAGGTCCAGGATCTTCATCATCCGCTCGCTCTTGCCGACGATGTTCGGGAAGCTGTACCGCTGTTTCAGCGCCCTCTTGAGCTCGGTGTTCTCCCGCTCCAGGCGGTGCTTCGAGATCATCCTCTCGATCTCGATCAGCAGTTTTTCGTTGTCCCACGGCTTGGCGAAATAATCGTTCGCGCCGCGCTTCAGCGCCTCCACGGCGACCTCGATCGACCCGTACGCCGTAATCATAAACAGAGGCGTCTCGCGATCCCTCAGCCGGATCTCTTCGAGCACCTCCATGCCGCTCTTGTCCGGCATCATCAGATCCACCAGAACAAGATCGTAGGTCGATGTTTCGAGCTTTTTCAGCCCCTCCGTCGCATTAAACGCCAGCTCGACGCGATAATTTTCGCTCGATAGCAGCGCCTCTAAACTCTCGCGAATATCGGGTTCGTCGTCGATTACCAGAATGCGCCCGCGGGAAGGACTTTCAGTCGCGATGATGTCAACGGGAAGCGGACCCTCAGGAATCATCAACAAATCAACCTGTCATTTTGCGATGCCACGGCCGGTTGCGGACCCGCCTGCGTCGAGATGACCTGTGTCGAAATCACCTGCGTAGAGACCGCCTGGGCAACCGCGGCCGCGGGCTTTTCGATCGCCGGACTCTCGCTTCTCTTCATCACCACCGCCTCCGGGAATGATAACTCGAACCGCGTCCCCGTTCCGATCTCACTCTGCACTTCGATGTTCCCGGCGTGCTCGCGCACAATGCCATAGCTGACCGACAATCCCAGTCCGGTGCCCTTTTTCGCGCCCTTCGTCGTGAAAAACGGATCGAAAATCTTCTCCAGATTTTCCCGCGCAATTCCCGCGCCGGAGTCCGCCACTGTCACCACCACACGGCCGTCGTGAGCCCACGTCTTCACCGCCAGCACCCCGCCACGCTCCATCGCGTCGCGCGCATTCAGGAACAAATTCAGGAATACCTGTTGCAGTTTCCCCGGGCTTCCTTTGATCCTCGGCAGTTTTTCGTCTAGAGTTAGCGTTGCCGTTATCCCCGATTTCGTGAGCTGATGCTCCATCAGCGCCAGCGTCTCTTTCACGACCTTGTTCAAATCGACGCTGACGAATTCCGTCGGCGACGTGCGCGAGAAATTCAGCAGCGAATTGACGATCTCGCTAGCCCGGAACGTCTGCCGCGCGATTTTCTCCAGCAGCGGCGCCTTCTGCTCATCGCCCGAAATCTGCTTCGCCAGCATCTGCGCGTAAGTCGAAATCACTGCCAGCGGCGTATTCACCTCATGCGCCACGCCCGCGGCCAGCAGTCCGATCGAGCTCAGTTTGTCGGCCTGCATCAGCCTTCGCTCCAGCTCCGCCCGATCCGTCACATCGTCGAAAATAATCAGCCGTCCGATCTGCGCCCCTTCGCGCGAAAGCAGCGGCGCAACCGCGATATTCAGCGTCACATCGGGCTTTAGTACAAACTTGTATACGTTATCGACGCCCGGTCCCAGCCGCTCGCACAACTCTGTGGGCAACAGCTCCGAAAGTTTTCTTCCTAAAGCCCTCTCGCGCGAAATCCCCGTCAGTTTCTCGATCTGCGAATTCCAGCTCTCCACGCGATCTTCCAGATCCGCCGCCAGAATGCCCACGTTGATCGATTCGACAATGTTCTCGCTGAACTCCTTCAGCTTCTCGTACTCCTCCACCTTGCGCGCCAGCGATTGATACAGCATCGAATTATCTACCGCGATACCGACATATCCCGACAAGGTCACCAGCAGTTCCACGTCTTCGCTCGATAGAAAATCGCCCGTCTCCGTCCGGCTCACGCCCAGGTACGCGATCGTCCGGCCCCTAGCCGAACACGGCAGATAATAAGTCAGCTCTAGCTCCGCAATCGATCTCCGCGCCGATACCGGCATCTCATGTGAAACCACGTCCAGCAAATTTCTGGTCCGCTCGAAAAACAAATACGGCTTCTTCGGATTCGCACTCAGAAAGCTCATGTCCAGCCCGTACGGCACATTCTCTGTCTGTCTGCCGCGCCGGTTGCTCGCCAGTTCCAGCCGGAACTTTGCGTCCGCTTCTTCCCACACGAAAAACGCCACATGGCGAATCCCCAGCGTGCGAATTAACCGGTCCGCAACACTCTCCAGCATCTCTCCCAAATTGGCCGGAGATCCCAGCTCGCGCGCAAACTCGATCAGCGTCCGGCGATAGTCGTAGCGATCTTTATAAAAGTAATGCCGGTCGAGCTGCTCCTGGATCCAATTCCGAATCGGTTGAAACACGAACGCGGCGATCAGAATCAGTGCCACCATCGCCGTCCCGCTCAACTCGCCCGCGCGGCTCACCGTGAAAATCAGCCCGTAGAAAATCGACAGCACCGCCAGCGTAGCCAGCGTGTAAACATAGCCTTCCTGGAAAATCACGGCGACATCCATCAACCGGTAGCGCAAAATCGCATAAGCCCAAGTCAGAGGAATGAACGCCATCGGCAGCACCGCCAGATTCATGGCATGATTCGGAGGCACTCCCATCAGATAAGGAACCGCGTAAATCAACGCGAACGGCAGCATCCCGATCACCGTTCCGTTGCGCAGCCACGTCAACTGCCGCCGCACCACCGGATCGTCCGCCCTCCGCAATTGCCACGCCAGAACCACTCCGCCCAACAGATACATCGTGCACAGGAACGTCAGCCATATGCGATCCAGCATCCATCGCATCTCGAGCAAAGGCGCCGCCGTCCGCACATAACCGAACATGATCCCCAGGTGGAACGCCAGCAACGCCAGCCCCGGCAAATAGAGCGCCACCGCCGCCCCGCGCCTGCGGATCCACTTCTGCGGCTCCGGAAACACGCAGCAGAAATGCAGGAACAAGGTCGGCGCCAGATATCCCGCCACGACGTTGCCTAAATAAATCACCTTGTCGAAATTATTCAGCTTCCCCGAATAATGGAACGACGACATGATGAACGACGCCAGGCATAACAGGAAAAAATGCAGCGCCCGCGGAGCGTTCCCCCGGCGGAAATACACAAACAGTCCGATCGCCAGGTACACCACCGCAACCGCGTATTGATAGAAAACCGTGGAGTCGCGCTCAGCCTGCCCGATAATCACCTTAGCGGTAAACTTCGATCCGCCGCGCTGCACTTCGTAATCGGCCTGCCGCCAGGGACCCAGCCGCGCCAGCACCTCAGTCGCCTTCAGAGCGTTATCCATCCGAACGCCCTCAATCGACAGCAGCACGTCCCCCGTCCGCAGCCCCGCCTTCAGCGCCGGACTCCCCGGAGTCACATAAGCCGCGACTACCCGATCCGAATCGCCCTGAGTTTGGTCGGTCCACGCGACGCCGTCATCGGGAAGCGCAAATCGGCTCTGCTGCTGGAAATTGATGGCGGCGGCAATCACTGCCGCAACCGTTACAATCACCAGCAACGCGCTAACGAGCTGTTGCCTGAATTCCCTCATACCCCAACTCCAAACTCAAACAGTGACACGAAGCCACCAGATCCGTAGCACGTGAATGACCACCCCTATGGCTAAGCTTGTGATTGATATTACAGCACTTCCGCCCGCAGAGCAAGCTCTTCCTATGTAATATGGGAGCGTCCCTTATACAGAAGTGTATCGAATGTGCCGGATCGTTACTACTCGATGGTGTAAAGAGGATCGAACTCCGGTAGCCCGGCCCTTTGCCCTGCAATCCAGCGGAGCACATACACCTCCCGTGGATCCGTCAGCCCGCCGGTAAAACCGTTTGGAATCAGCTCGAAAATCGTGTGCGCCAGCAAACTCTTGTAATAATCGATGTCCGGCTCCACGATAATCAGCCCGTCCTGGAGGCCATGAAAGGTCAACTGGACGTTCGCCTCCCCGAACTGATTCTGCTTAAAACTGCTGGTCGCAGCTCCATAAGGCGGACCGCTATGTAACCCCAGGTCAGCCTCACTCTGTTGATCGAACTGCCCTTGCTGCGTCGCGATCTTGACCTGATCGAGCAATGCCGGGTCCGCCAGCGCGAAAAACCGGTCCTGACGCAGATCGTCGATGAAAATCGACTTCAGGTAATCGAGCGGCGTCTTTTGCGGCAGGAAGATCTGCTCCATCGCAGTAGCGATGTTGAGCAGGCACGCCAACTTCGGCTGCGACCCGGCGGTTTCATAGCAATTCGCATAGAATCCGCTCGCGTCTCCCTGCGCGCTGTTGTTCAGAATTCCCGCCAGCACCGGAATTTTCGCCTGGACGTCCGCCCATTTCGCATTGGCGAAATGAAAATTCCCGTTTTTAGGTACCAGCATCAACGAAACAGCTTGATGCACCGTCGGCGAAACTTTAACCGGGAAATAACCGGACTGGTAATACCCATTCGCCGAAACGACAACGGAATAATCATTGCCCCCATCGAAGTCATGAACCGGAACTTCGAAATTGATGTTCGGGCCCTTGAACGTTTGCTGAATGAAAGGGGCATGGAAACCATCGGAAATATAGACCAGCACGTCCAGATTCGGATCGACCGGCTTCCTGGTTCCGTCGTAAACATTCACCATCAATCCCGCCGAATTCCCCGGCGCCGGCGCAGGCTGACCCATATTGCCCTCCAGAATATGCCGAAATGACGATCAAGAGTAACCGAATTTAGGGACCGGAATCAAGGAAAAAACAAAATATTGGTGCGCCATTTTCGAATCGGCGCGTACCTCGTGGCGGGTCGGTTAAACTGAAGGAAGAGTGTCGTCTACAACCCTCCCCATTGAGCGCCCAACGGAAACCACCACCTTCCGCATCCTCTGGGCGATCACCGTCTGCCATCTCCTCAACGACATGATGCAGTCGGTCGTTCCCGCCGTTTACCCGATCCTCAAGACTTCCTATCACCTCGACTTCAGCCAGATCGGCATGATCACGGCGTCTCTCCAAATCACCGCGTCCCTTCTCCAGCCTCTGGTCGGCATCTATACGGATAAACATCCCAAACCCTATTCGCTAGCGATCGGCATGGGATTCACCCTGACCGGACTCCTGCTCCTTTCCTCCGCCCCCACCTTCGTGGCGATCCTCGCCGCCGTCGCACTGGTCGGCGTAGGATCGGCGGTCTTTCATCCCGAATCTTCGCGCATCGCGCGTTTAGCCTCCGGAGGCCAGCACGGTCTCGCCCAATCTCTTTTCCAGGTTGGAGGTAACGCCGGCTCCGCCACCGGACCCCTCCTCGCCGCCTTCATCGTCCTCCCAAAAGGCCAACACAGCATCGCCTGGTTCTCGATCGCCGCCCTTATCTCGATCCTGATCCTGACCCAGGTCGGCACCTGGTACAAAAACCATCACCCTCCCACCGCGAAACGCGCCGCCCCCACACGCCACTCCACCCTCTCGCGTCAAAAAGTGGCCTTAGCCATGAGTGTCCTGATCGCGCTCATTTTCTCGAAATACATTTACCTGGCGAGCTTCACCGCATACTACATTTTTTATCTGATCGATAAATTTCACATCTCCGTCCAGAACGCTCAGGTCCATCTGTTCCTGTTCCTGGGCGCCGCCGCCGCTGGAACCTTCGCCGGAGGCCCGATCGGCGACCGCATCGGCCGCAAATACGTCATCTGGTGCTCCATCCTCGGCGTCCTGCCCTTCGCCCTGGCTCTGCCCTACTCGAATCTGTTCTGGACCTCCATCCTCACCATGATCATTGGCCTGGTCATCGCCTCAGCCTTCTCCGCGATTCTCGTCTACGCCCAGGAACTCGTCCCCGGTCGCGTCGGAGCCATCTCCGGTCTCTTTTTTGGCCTGGCCTTCGGAGTAGCCGGTATCGGAGCCGCCCTCCTAGGCCGCCTCGCCGACGCCACCAGCATCGCGTTCGTCTACAAACTCTGCGCCTACCTCCCCGCCATCGGCCTGTTGACCTTCTTCCTCCCCAACCTGGAATCACACCGAAAAAAATAATCCCAACTTCTTTGCTTGGCGAGCTTAGCGCCTTTGCGCGAAATGTGTTGGTTTTTCTTCGCAGTACTCTCATTCCAGGAAGGGTCCTCCACCAAGGCTCTTTCCGACAGCTTTTTTCCTGCGCAGGAAATGTCGTATTACGGTGGTGCTGAGCTTCCGGAGCCCGTGGAACGGCTTGCGAGGCCAACTATATGTATGGCCTCGACGGAAGACTTTAGGATCGATCCTATAACGGAGCTTCAACTCCGGTTTTCAGAGGATTGTGTATCGAAGCATGGAATACGGTTCACCGTTGTGGCCAGGACCCATGTGAGAGACTTTCCAAGCCGCTAGCGGCCGGAGCAATCCGGCCGCTCACGATATCGTACAGCCGAAGTGTGCTCAGTGACTCATCGAATAAACGATGTAATTAACCCCAATCCGAATCCCCAGCGCCGAAAATTTCTCCAGATAATTCGGATCGTCCGCCCACTCCCACGAATCCCCAATGTCGGAATTGAAACTGGCGGCCACCATCACCCGCCCCCGGTCGTCATAAATCCCATACCACCGCGCGGGACACCCTTCGCACTTCCAGGTCACCCCCGTCTGGATATACCGGGCTCCCGGCACCTGATACCGGTCGTCCAAGTCGTAAATCGAGTGAAAAATCGAATCCCGATTATCCAGTTCCACAATCGGCCGGTCCGGAAACACCCGATGCATCCACTCCTCGAACACCGCCTGATCCTGCGGACCCCAATAATCGTCGGTCATGAAAAAGCCGCCGCGCAGCAGATAGTCGCGAAGCCTCGCCGCCTGCTCGTCCGTCAGCCTTCCCCGCCCCGGCTGGACCGCATAAAGGAACGGATAGTTATAAACATCGTCGCCATCGTCCAGATTCACCGGCTGCTCTACTGACCGTATCTGGATCCGCGTCAGCCTTCGAACCGCCTGCGCAAAATGCCGGTCCGCGCGCGGATAATCCTGCGTCCACATCGTCCCGCCTTCTCTCCAATCGGAACGATACCCGCGATATCCTCCGCCCCTCACTCCAGGCGCCGGAGGATACATCATGCGCGCAAAAACAAACTCCGTTTTTTCGGACCAATCCTTAGGCAGCGGGAAATCGCCATACTCCACACCGGGATACTGCCTAAACGGTTTTTGGAACGCGAGCAGAGCCCCGCAGAAGACCAACCCCGCCGCGACTCGCCGTACTCGCATTCTTATTGGTAAGCAGCCTAGTGACTGCTCATGATCTTCTTAATCCGCACCCAAGCCTCATCCCGAGCCTTGGCATTCGCGGCCGACGCATCCGGCTGTTCCCCCGCGCGCATGAACCCATGCCCCGCGCCTTCATAAGTCACCGGCTCATAAACCTTGCCGAGCGCCTTCATGTTTTCGACCGCACCCGGAATCATCGCGCCAATCCGATTGTCCGTTCCGCCGTAAAATCCGAACACCGGTCCCTTGATCCGCGCCATCGCTTCCTTATCCGGTGGAGGCCCGTAAAACGACATCGTCGCCGCCAGATCCGCACGATTCGTCGCGAACCGGAATGCCTGCCCGCCTCCATAACAGAATCCCGTGACGAATAATTTCTTGGCCGCCGATGGCAGCTTCAACCCGTAATCCGCGACCGCATTCAGATCCGCCGTAATCTGATCCGGAGGCAATTTCCCGATGGCCTGCCCGATTTCCGTCTGCCCCGAAAAATCCTTCGTCCCTCCGCCCTTCGGGCCCATCCCCGACAGCAGATCCGGCGCGATCGCGATATATCCCGCCGCGGCGAATTCGTCGGTCACTTCCTGCACCCAATCGCTCATGCCGAAAATCTCGTGGATCACCACAATCACCGGCGTATTCTTGGACGCCTCCGGATACGCGATGAACGCATCCACCTTGCGCCCGTCGTGCGTGATCGTCACCGACTCCCGATGCCGAGGAGATTTCTCGACCCTCTCCTTCGCCCAATCCTGCGCGGAAACCATCGCCGCGCATACCGCCAAACCCAGCACGATTCTCGTCATGCCCTCATTTTAACTTCTTCGGCCGAGCGCAGGCGGCGCCCTCGTATTCCCCAATCCTTTTCACCGATTCCACCGCGATACTCTTCGCCGCGCCGTCCCGAACGCCAGTAATTTCGAGGTGATATCCCACATCGTCCTTGGCTTTCGCGTACCCGGTGACGATCAGCATCTCCTTGCCCTGCTCACTGATAAACACCGCCCGCGCGCCTTTATCGAGACACTGCTTCACGCAGTCCGGATTATTCGGACTAATCTCCCCCGACGCCACGCGCCCCTTCGCGCATCCCTCGTCCGAAAACCATCCCGTCAGCGTGACTTTCTCTCCGTAGAGGTAGCCACAAATCATGAATAGAGGAAGTAGCTTCATGCCTTTTCAGACGAGCGCACCCCTTACCTAGTTAGCTTCGCCACACCGCGAACGCCATTCCCTGCGGATCGAGCAGTACCGCCATTTCGTCGCCTCCCGGCAGAACCGTCGGAGGAATTATGACCTTCGCCCCCAGTTCCTGAGCCTGCTTCACCGACTCCGGAACGCTCGGCACCTTCATAAAAAGCTGCACAAAGTTCGACGATTGCGGAGGCGCCGGCCAAATTCCTCCCTGAATTCCTTCCTTCGATCCGGTATCGATTTGCCGGTATCCCATCGGATTGTCCGCGTCGACCTTCCAGCCAAACAGGCTCCCATAAAATCGCGCCGTCTCCTCCGGAGCCTTCGACAAAATCTGAAACTGCATCACGGGACTAGCCATTTTTCTCCCTCACTCGGGCCAACGCCAATTTTCGAAAATCATCCGGATTCAACTCCTCAATCTGAGTCAAATCCCGCCACCGATCCTGCTGCATCTCCATCAACCCGAGCCGCAACAGCCGGCTCGCCGCGAGATTCACCTCGTCAACAGTGAACCCGGTTACGTTGGCGATCCACCTGCAATCGGCGCGAAACGTCTCGGTCCTCGACAGCCGAATGATCTCGTAATGCACCGGCTCCGCGACGATACTCATTGCCTCCGCGGTCCAATGCGCCAGCTGCCTCTGCCGTTCGAGCACCGCGGCGTCCGGCAGATGGCCCGCCGCGATATACGCCGCTACTTCCTCCGCGCCGAGCCCGATTTTTTTGCCCCACGCGCGAATCCGCGCCACCGGCACCGGCCTGGAGCCACGCAGGATCTGCGAAACGGTAGAATGATCCGCGCCGAGAAATGACGCGAACGCGCGGAGCGAGTACCGGGAATTCTTCTCCCTGCGCACCGCAAACGCCGCTTCAAGCCTGTTCCGGAACACTCCCCAATCCTAAGCGCTCCAGCGCGATTCAACAATACTTTTTTTAAAAGACCGGGGCAGCCTCTTGCCCCAGTGGGTCGGGTCCCCGACCCGACGTCGTCAAACCCTCCGCGTCATCATATAAAGAATCACCCCGGCCACGACGATCCCCAGCACTGGACCCTTCAACCGATCCGGCACTGACGAACCCACTAACAGAATCGCCGCAACCGCGGCCGTCGCTTTCAACACTCCCGCTCCGACGATTTCCTGCTTCTCCCAAAACGCCGGCCCCTGCACCTGCTGCGGCCGGTCCGCCATCGGCGGAAACAGCATCCGCAAGACCACCAGCAGCAGCACACTCATCCCCGACCCCACCGCCAGCATCATCCCGTGCATAAAAGGACGAATCAAGTGAACCAGAAACACCAATGCGAACGACAGAGCCACCGCCAGCACCGGGCGCAACACCGATTTCTTCCGTGGGTTCGCATAAGCGTCGGCGATCACCAGCACCGAAAGCGCGATCGCCCCGGGAATCGCGAGCCGCAGCAATCCCTCCCGTGTCGCGATCATCGCCGGCTCAGCCACCAGCGCCACCGCGAGAAACGAGACGTAGCAGCAAAACGCCTCCATCAATAAAACAACCGGGTCGGTCGTGCGCCGGATACGGCTGACGATGACGAAAGGCACGGTGCGCAAGGCGTCGTAAATAAATAACTGCGCGCCGTCATTCCTTTCGCGCAAATCGCCGAGCACTTCCTCCCGGCAAGCAGGCGGAATAAAAATCCCCACGATCTTGGCGATCACGATTTCAGCCAGCCGCGCACGCGTCCGACTTCCTGCCAAACGCGCCGAGCCGTAACCACCGATTCGCGTAAAGCCCTCTCGCCCAAAGCCTCCAGCCGGTAAAACCGTTTGGACCGCCCGCCCCGCTCCGGCGTCGGATCGGCGAGCCAGGACGCAAGATACCCTTTGTCCTCCAACCGGTCGAGCGTCACATAGACAGCTCCCAGCGAAACCGCCTTCGGCTTCGCCAGGTCCGCGACCTTGGAATGAATCGACACTCCGTAAGCATCGTCCCGCAAAGACAAAATCGCAGTCATGACCAACTGCTCAAATTGACCGACCGATTCAGACTTCATTTATCCAACATTGTAAGGAATACTAAGGCAAAAAACAAGGCGGCGCCATGAGTGGCGACGCGGCACGCCTTGGGGGCGCGCCACAAGACCTCGTGCGCATGTAGCGCGCGCACTCGTGCGTGCCGCGTTGACACTCGTGCCTTCGCGAGAATAATTGCCATGAAATCCCACTCCTAGTACATGTCCGTTCGCCGCTTGCCTCACTTCTACCCCGAAGACCGATGGCTCTTCATCACCTGGAACCTCCGCGGCGCACTCCGCCCATCCCAATTCCCGCCGCCAAATAAGGCTCTATCCGGCGAAATCTTCGCCGCGATGGACCGGGCGCTAGACACGGCCCGCGCGGGTCCGCTGTTCCTGCGCCAGGATGCAATCGCGAGCCTGGTTGCTACTTCCTTGTATCACGGAGTGGAACTCGGCCACTACGAACTGGCCTCTTTCGTCATCATGGCGAACCATGTCCACACTCTTCTGCTTCCCGAGGTCGATGTGAGCAAGCTGATGAAGTCGCTCAAAGGCTACACCGCAAGGGAGGCAAATCGTGTGCTCGGCAGAACAGGCATACCCTTCTGGCAGAAAGAATCGTACGACCACTGGGTGCGGGATGAGACAGAGTGGAACCGAATCGCGCGTTACATTGAGAGCAATCCGGTCAAAGCAGGTCTAGTTTCGGCGCCCGAGGCTTATCGCTGGTCGAGCGCATTCGAAAAGCAAGGCGGCGGCACGCCTGGGGGCGCGCGCCACAAGCACAGACTGACCGTGTCTACGCCTCTACTGCGCTGCCGTAATTTCATCGCCCGGCATCGCCACCAACGACAAAATACCCGCCGATCCGTCCACCTTGATCGGAATCAGCTTCCCATGAAACATCCGCCGCACGGCTACGTTTTGCGGAGCCGGCTGCGCTCCCCGTACTAAACGCATCCCGTTCCGGGCTTCCCCCAGCGCTTCTCCGACTTGTCCGCCCAGTCGCACGAACGTGTCTTTGCCATCTACACGCACATAGAACCCGGCGTTCATCCCTACCGACACCGCAATCGACTGGCAGAAGATTCCCACGCCGGGCTTCGTGCAATAACGCTCTGGATCGGCCAGAAACTGCTCCGTCGCATCGCGCAGCATGGCCCGCTCCGGCACGCCGAGAATCGTGGTCCGAAAGCTGTGCGTCCAACCGCCGGACCAATATAGATACCGGAAATAAGCGGGCGTCTCCGGCACTGTGAGAGCTTTCCCGGCACCGGATGCGAGCGCGATTTGCACCCGATCGTTACCCGGGACGCCCTTCACTTCATAGAACGAAACCTCGGGATCCGAGCCCGACGGGCTCACCAGCCGCATCACAAAGCCCGGCATCAGATCGATATAACCAGTTCGCAGGTACGTGCCGAAGCGGAGGAAAGCGGCCACCTGCGGAGGAAAAGTAAACGTCTCCGCAATCGACTGGCGAAGATGCGCGCCCTCGTCATCTTTAAAACAGCCGGCCTCTTCCCTCGCCGCCAGCGCATCGCGAAAGTTTTCGAGCTGCGCCAGCGAATCGACAAAAACGCGCGGCCCGGTTTCCGCAATGCTCACACCGGGCGGGCCGGACGGGACCGCCGCGGGCGGAGGTGCATAATAGGCCTCCGTCTTTGCCGCCACGCGCGCCGTGTTGCCATGCCACGCCACGGAGAAAGACTCCGCTTCCACGTCGCAACCCGTCTTCTGTGCGGGATGACTGCGAGCCTTCTTGATCTCCGGCTTCGAGGCCGGAGGCGTCAAAAGCTGCGTGCGCCCTTCCTGCTTGAGCAGGTAGACCTGCGGCTGATGACGGCAGCTGGCGAGGAGAGAAACAAAAATCAATAGCGCAAGATGTGGGGCGGACGCCCTCGTCCGCGCCGGACCCCCTGGTCCGGCTGACTGGCCCCCGCTACAGGCCGACGAGGGCGTCGGCCGCGGACCAGGGGGTCCGCCCCACCCGGCCTGGAAGGGTTCTAGAGCCATGCTAGATTTTTAGCATAGCGCGAATCGCCTCCGGATGGGCGTTGGCAATTCCTCCCGCCACCTCCGTCGCGCGGTCGTCCAATTCGAACGCCGGAGCCACGTGATGGACCAGCCCCCACGCGAGCGCTTCCGGGGTGGAAAAAATCCGCCCGCTTAATGCCAACTCCAGTGCTCGCCTGCGGCCGATCGCATACGCGACTGCCTTCGAAATCGCGGCACTCGCGCGCCCTTCGCGAATATCCGTAAGTCCGAAACTGCTCCCCTGCGCCGCCACCACCACATGGGCGTTCGCCGCCAGCGCCAGGCCGCCCGACAACACTACGCCCTGCACCGCTGCAATCATCGGCTTCGAAAGCTTCCGCCCGATCGACAGCAGTTCTTCATCCGGTTCGCAGCCCGCGCAGAAGATGTGCCCGTCGGCTTCGAGCAGAATCGCGCCGACGCCAGGGGCTGCTTCCGCCTCCCGGATCTCGCGCAGCAGCTCGCGTGGAGTGTCAACTACATTTCGCGTCTCGGGCGAAGCTAGAGCAATGCGGTAGAGCCGCCCAACCTGCTCGATACGGAGCTTCATAACGTTTCCAGGATCAAATGTTCCCGCGTTCCCTGCGCTGCTTCGAACGCGAATTGCAGCACGCGCCGCGTTTCCAGCGGATCGATCACGGCATCCACATGCCCGCGCGACGCGGCGAATCGAGCGTCGAGCCAATGCTCATAATCCGCGCGCGTCTGCGCAATCCTAGCCTCCAGTTCGGGAGGAACTGTTCCGCCCGCCGCTTTCAATTTCGCAAGCTCCGGCCCATGTACCGCCTGCACCGCCGCGTCGCCTTCCATCACGCCGATGCGGGCCGTGGGCCAGGCGAAGGTGAAGTGCGGATCGAATCCCTGCCCGGCCATCGCGTAATAGCCCGCCCCGCTCGCGTGATTGATGGTGAGGATTATTTTCGGAACCGTCGCGCAGGCCATCGCTTCCACCATCGCCGCGCCGGCGCGAATGATGCCTTCGCTTTCCGCCTCGACGCCGACCATGAAGCCCGAAACGTCCTGCAAATAGAGCAAGCTAAGGCCTCGCCGGGACGCATTTTCGACGAAATAAGCCACTTTAAGAGCTGATTCGGTGTACACAATTCCGCCGATTCGCGGTCCAGAGGACGTTTTCAAGAACCCTCGCCGGTTGGCGATCACCCCGATTTCGCGTCCATGGAGCCGCGCATTGGCGCACAGCATTTCGGGCGCATGGTCGGGCTGAAATTCCAGATAATCGCCGGCATCGACGATGCGCGCGATCACTTCTTCCATGTCGTACGGAAGCCGATGATTCGCGGGCAGTAAATCGTACAAACCTTCCGCGGGTTTGGCCGGCGCGTTGCCTTTTAGAGGAGGCGGAGGCTCCGGAAGTTCGCGGATTTTCTGCCGGATCAGCAGCAGACATTCCAGATCGTCCTTGGCCGAATAATGCGCGACGCCGCTGGTTCTGGTGTGGAGACTTGCACCGCCAAGTGATTCAGCATCCGTGACTTGACCGACCGCGCCTTTGACCAAATTTGGACCGCCGAGCCCCATGAAGCTCGACCGTTCGACCATGATGATGACGTCGGAAAGCGCGGGCAGATAGGCTCCCCCGGCAATGCACATGCCCATCACCGCGGCGATTTGCGGAACATGCAAGCGGCGCCGCATCAATGAGTTGTAGTAGAAAATTCGAGCAGCGCCATACTGGCCGGGGAAAATTCCGTCCTGGTACGGCAGATTCACTCCCGCGGAATCCACCAGGTAAACGATCGGAATCCGATTGCGCATGGCGATTTCCTGGGCGCGCAATATTTTCGAAATCGTTTCCGGCCACCACGCGCCGGCCTTGACGGTGGCGTCGTTGGCGACGATCACAGACGGTCGACCCTCGATGCGGCCGACGCCGGTAATTACGCCTGCCGCTGGGGCTTGGCCGTCGTATTTATCGAAGGCGATGAGCAGGCCGATCTCTAAGAATAGGGTGCCAGGGTCGATGAGTTTCGCAACTCGTTCACGAGCCGTGAGTTTTCCTTCGCGATGCTGCTTTTCGATTTTCGCCGCGCCGCCGCCCGCGCGCAGTTTGTCTTCCAGGTCCTGAAATTCAGCGACGAGCGACCGCATGGTTGGTTGATCCACTATTGCTATAGTAACGGTCTAGATGCTTGGAATCGACCGGCATGCGTTGAAGGTTGCGTGGACAGTATTCTTGTTCGCGCTGGTCGCGCTGATGGTCTATGAAGTCCGCCGCACGCTGATGATTTTCGTGCTGGCGCTATTTTTCTCGCATCTGCTGGGTCCGATCGTGGCCTTTTTTGAGCGAACTGTTCACGCCCGGGTGCCGCGGGTGGTCATTTTAGCTTTCGTTTACATCGCGCTGGTGGTGGTGATCGTGTTGACGCTGATTTCGGTCGGCGGGAAGATCGGAGCGGAGGCGGCGAGCCTCCTGGCCAGGCTTCCGGATCTGGCACATCAACCGGACCCTCTGGGGGGCGTTCCGTTGCCGGGGTGGCTCGAATTCGCGCGTCCTACCCTTACAGATCTGGTGCGGCAGAGGCTGGCCGACCTCGAAAAGGAAGTGCTGCCGCTGCTTACGACTGCGGGCGTGCAGATTTTCAACGGGATCGGCAACATTCTCAGCGCCGTCCTGATCCCGATCCTCAGTTTCTTTTTTCTGAAGGATGGTCCGGCGATCCGCGCAACGATTATCGACAGTTTTTCGCGCGGGAACCAGACCGTGGTGAACGAGATCTTCATGGATCTCCACTTATTGCTGGCGCAATATATCCGCGCGCTAGTGTTGCTGGCGATCTCCACATTCGTGTTTTACACGGGATTTTTATCCATCACGTCGGTTCCGTACGCGATCCTGCTGGCGGGAATCGCGGCAATGCTGGAGTTCATTCCGGTGGTGGGACCGTTGACGGCGTCCGCGGTGATCCTGCTGGTGGCGGCATTCACGGGATATGGGCACCTGTTGTGGATCGTAATTTTCCTGGTCATTTACCGGATTTTCCAGGATTACGTACTCAGCCCGTACCTGATGAGCGCCGGCGTGGAAGTCGACCCGCTGCTGGTGTTGTTCGGAGTGCTGGCGGGAGAACAGATCGCTGGAGTGCCGGGGATGTTTTTCTCGGTGCCGGTGATTGCCGCGTTGCGCGTCCTCTATGTGCGGCTGCGGAGACAAAGGCGTGTTTCGGAGTAGCCTATTCCTGCTGGCGGCTGCGCCGGTGTGGGCGCATGTGGTCAGCATGAGCACGGGCGAGCTGCGCATCGACGGTCCGCTGGCGGATTACGAGCTGCGGATTCCGGTGGTGGAAGTGGCGCAGATGGCGAATCCAGCGTCGATTCTCGACTACATTCATTTCGACGGAGGCCATCGCACGTCAGCGAAGTGCACGGATGAGGACGGAACTTTTGTCTGCCATGCTTCTTATGAGTTTCCTTTCCTGGTGCCGGATCAGTTAGGGGTCGAGTGCAGGTTCTTCGAAGCGACGGTGCCGAATCATGTGCACTGGCTGCACGCGGTGCGGGGCACGAATAGCGACCAGGAAGTTTTCGATCAGGCGTTCCCACAGTCTGAGCTGCGGTTTCGGCCTCCGTCGCGGGTCGAGACTTTCGGGCGCGAGTTTGGATTGGGATTGGCGAGGGCTTGGAGGAATTGGCTTGGGTTGTTGTTTATTTTGGGACTGGCGATTGCGGCCCCGCGCTCGATTCTGCCGTTCCTTTGTTTCCTGGCGGGCGAGGCTGGCGCGATTTTAATTGGGCCGCGAATTCCGTGGCCGCTGGCTCCGCGATTTCTGGAGGCGGCGATGGCGCTGACGGTCGCGTATCTGGCGGTGGAGGTCCTGATGGATTCTTCGGCTAGGAGTTTGGCGTGGGTGGTGGGAGTGCTCGGGTTATTTCACGGGTTGGGGGTTTCGGGATTTCCTTTGCCTTATAGTGTGGCCGCGGGGGTGTTGCAAGGTGTTGTTTTTTTGGGGCTTAGTTTGGGAGCGAGAAGGACGACGGTTGTTTGGCGGAAGAGGATCGCTTGGGGGTTGTTGACTGCGGGGTTGGGTGGGTTTTTGTTTCGCGTGGTTGTTCGGTAGCTTGAGCGGCGACACGAGTGTCGACGCGGCACGCACGAGTGCGTGCGCCACATTAAGAGGGCAAGATTGATGGTGAGATGGCGGTTGGTGGTTTGGGGAGCGGTGCTCTTCTATTGCTTGTTGGCGGTCCTGCTGATCAAGGCTAGGCCGGGACTTCAATATGACGAGGCACTGGATGTGCGCGGCGCCGTCCATTTGCGGCACTCCCATGAGGAAATCAAGCTGCAACATGCCCCGGACACGTGGTTCTGCGCGTACGAGCATTGTTTTCCATTGATGAGCTCGCGATACACCGGCGCCATCAAAGACTACATTTGCCTGCCTCTGTTCGCGTTGTTCGGCCCCACAGCGGAAGTGGTGCGATTGGTGACGACGGCGCTTGGCGCGCTCGGGATTCTTGGAATTGCCACGCTGCTGCGAAAGCAGGTGAGTTACGCGGCTGCGGCGGCGGTGGCTTGGGCGCTCGCGATCCATCCGTCTTATCTGGATATGACGGTGTTCGATAACAACGTGTTCGCACCTTGGATGGCCGCGTTCGGTTTGATGTGCGTCGCGGCGTCGGCTTATCTGGAGAATCGGAATCCGCGCACCGCATTCTGGCTGGGAGTGACGCTGGGGCTAGGGATCTGGGCCAGGGCGAATTACGTTTGGCTGCTGGCGGCGCTGTTCCTGGCGCTGGTGCTGTCGGCGGGTCGCGGGCTGTTGCTGCCGTTCCGCGAATTGGCGTCCATCGCCGTTGGAGGGATACTCGGCGGACTTCCTTTCCTGGCATACCAGGCGCTTTCGGGCGGCGGCACGTGGGACGCGGTGGACATGCTCCCCGTATCCGGGAGCTTTGCACAACGCTTCGGATACCGCCTGGCGATGCTTTCCGAAACATTCTTGAGCGACGGCGAGCATCGCCGCATCTGGGGTGGTCCTGTGTTGAGCGCGTGGCAGCTTTGGCTGTTCCCTGCGATGGTCGCGCTGGCATGTGTGTTCTGCATCGCGATGAAGCAGAGGCTCGGGATTCTGCCGCGTGTCGCAGCGCTGACCCTGGCGGTGTTGACGGGCGTTTTTTTTGCCACGAGGCTGGCGATTGCGGAACATCACATGGTGACACTGGTACCCATCGCGGCGATCGTGGTCGTACTCGCCGGGGGGGAGTTGCTGTCGCAACGGTGGGCGCGAGTGGCCGTGGTGGCTGTCGCCGCAGTTTACGCGGGGTCCGCATTGTATTGGCAATTTGCAACGCTGGCCGGAATACGGAGGACGGGCGGAATCGGGATGTGGTCCGACGCGGTATTTCCTTTGACCAGACGCCTCAGCGGCGACTTCGGAGGGCGGGAGGTGAAAATTCTCGATTGGGGCCTGGAGAACGGCGTGTACGTTCTTTCCGATGAGCGAGTGCAGACACGGGAGATCTTCTGGGACGCCAACGCGGACCAGACGGCGGAGAAGCGTCCATGGCTCGACGAGATTCGCCGCGGCGGAGTGTTTCTATTGAACGGTCCGAACAATCGCCAATTCCCGGGGCCGTCGACTGGGTTCCTGCGTGCGTTGGCGGAGGGGCGTCCGACGGTCCATCGGTACACGGTGCCGCAAAGAAGCGGGGTTCCTTATGCGGAGGTGATCGAGATTGTTCCGAACACTTTGGGCACAGGGCCAGGGCCGGAGATCCCGACCTTTACCGAACTGCGCCCGGGCGATCCTGACTTTTTGAAAGAGTCCTCGGGATTTTACATATTGGAGCAGGGTGGGTGGCGATGGACTGCTCGCGAGTTTTCTTTGACGTTTCCAGGCTCGCGGGAGGGGGCGAGCGTCACGCTACATATGAATGTTCCGGAGGCGGAGATTCAGAAGCTGGGGGCGGTCACTTTGAGAATTCGCGCTGGGGAGCATGAGTTGGCGCCGGAGACATTTTCACGCGCAGGGGATTTTAATGTGACTCGGAATTTGGAGCCTGGGTGGGGAAATCGATTCGAGTTGCGGGTGGATAAGACGATGGCTCCGACGGCTGGGGACAATCGGGAGTTGGGGATTATTTTCGTTGGCGCCAGGTTGGAGCTGCGGTGAAGAGGGAAGGCAAAGACGATATTGGCCGCCGATAAACACGGATGAACGCCGATAACGCAAGGTCATTGTTTGCTTGCGTTCAGGTAGTGGAGGAGTTTCATTTCGCGGCGGCCTTTGGTTACTGTGTCTAGAATCAGTCCGCACGCGAATAGGACTAGCGCGGAGATGGTCAGGCCGGTGGCTAGGATTGCTGTTGGGAAGCGCGGGACCAGGCCGGTTTCGAGGAACGTCACTACTACCGGATACGCGAGGACCAGCGATGCGATCAGAAAGAGCAGACTCCACGCTGAGAAGAATAGGAAGGGCTGTTCGTTCTTGGTCAGCGTGAAGATGGTCCACAGAATACGCGTTCCGTCGGTGTATTTATTTAATTTGCTGGCGGAGCCGTCGGGGCGCTCTTTATAGACGGTCGCGATTTCGTCTATCGGGAGGCGGAGGGTCAGGGCGTGGACGGTGAGTTCGGTTTCGATCTCGAAGCCTCGGGAGAAGACTGGAATTGACTTCACGAACTCGCGGGATAAGACGCGATAGCCGGACAGGATGTCGTGGAGTTTGCTGCCGAACAGGATCGCTATGGAGCGGGTAAACATGCGGTTGCCCCAATGATGGCCGCTCCGATATGCCGCCGAGGATTTGGCGACGCGGCGCCCGACTAACATGGCCAGGCGCTGTTCGGCCGCCATCGCGAGCATCTTCGGCGCGATCGATGCGTCGTAGGTATCGTCGCCATCGACCAGCACGTAGTAGCCGGCGTCAATCTCCGCGAACATGCGGCGCACCACCGAGCCTTTTCCCTGCGCGGGTTCGTGACGAACAATGGCTCCTGCTTCGGCGGCTATGCGGGCGGTCGCGTCTTTGGAGTTGTTGTCGTACACGTAAATGACGGCCGATGGGAGGGCGGAACGAAACGATTGGACCACCGACGCGATGGTTTGCTCCTCATTGTGGCAAGGGATCAGGACGGCGATGTTCATTGGTTCCGGCGATACAAGATGGAAAAGTCCGTGCGCGCGACTTCAGTGTAATGGGAAAACCAGTTGGCTAGCGCGGGTTGGCGCGGGAGCGCCAGGGAGGCGTTGTAAGGACCCAATCCATCGACGATCCAGGTGGGACTCGTGGTGAGAAGCTCGCGAACATTGGGCGCGGTGAAATCGGGGGCGATGGATTGGCTGGAGAAGAGATGGCGGTCGGCCAGGACGCCGGAGATGGGCTGGCTTTCTAAAAATCGGGTGCCGGCGGGGAGTTGGGAGTCGATGAAAATGTCGGGACGGAAGCCCCAGACGAAGAGGGTTTCTCCAGGGTGGGACAACGCTCGAAGTTCTTGAGACGCGGCGCGGCTGTCGCGGTCCATGGCCAGGTCGGTTAGAGGGGCTCCGAGGGCTAGGGTGATGTAGGGTTTTCCGAATCTTATTGCGGGGATTGATAGCAGGGCGATCAGGGCTAAAACGGCGAGTTTTCGAACGGGCAGGTCGGGAACCTGTCCCACTAAGACGGACCAGCCTCTGGAGGCGGTTAGGATCATTGGAGGGAGCAGTAAAAAATAGTAGCGGGGGAAGAAGCGGAGGCCTAGGATTACGCCGACGAAAGAGATTGCGATCCAGATTGCCAGGCGGCGTTCTTTGCGGATTGCTACTAGCGCGCCGACTACCAGAACTGATTGGAATCCGATCCAATTTGCGGTTCTGGTGACGCCTTCCGTGAAGGGATGCTCGACGAAGGTGTTCGCGGCATAGATGCGTCCCCACTGCCAGGCTTGGCGGTAGTATTCTTGCGCTGAGCCGTGCAGGTACATCCAGGTTAGGGCGATTGCGTTGGGAGCGATGAATCCTAGGAGAAGCAATGGCAGTTGGCGCCATTGCCACAAGGCGCAGGCGGCCAGGACGAAGATCGCTTTCGAGCTACAGAGCAGGCCGATGCCGGCGGCGGCTCCGCTTAGGAACGGTCGGCCGCGCCACGCGAAGTAGACGGCGGCAAGATGCGGCAGGATCAGCAGCATGTCGGAGGCTAAAGGGATGACGGCGGACGGCAAGCCGAAGGTTAGAAAAAATGCGGCGAAGAAGGCGGCGAAGAGGCCTTCCTGTTCGGTCCATTTTGAGCGTGCGAATTGCCAGGCGGTAAGGGCGACTGCGGTTACGTAGGCGGCTCCGGCCAGGCGCAGCAGGACTCCTGCGCGGGCGCCCCAGAGTAAATCAATCCAGGCTACTAGCGCGGGTTTATCGAACCAGACGTCGCGATAGAGGACTTTTCCACGCGCTACTTCCATGGCGGCGGCCAGAGGCAGAGTGTCGTCGGCCCACAAAACGTTCGAGTGGCAAAGCCGCGCTGCGGTGACGACCACGGCGAGGATGAAAATTATCAGACCGCCGCGGCGCATTCCTTAGGCGTTAAGTTTGCTGTGCGTCTTTCCGTAGAGGAAATAGACGACGAAGCCGATCAGCATCCAGGCGAGCGCGGTGAGTTGGGTGGTGCGATCGCGCGAGATAATCATGGCGCTGCAAATAATCACGCCGAGAATCGGCACCAGGGGAACTAATGGAGTGCGGAACGGACGCGGCTGGTTGGGGTCGGTGCGGCGGATGATCCAGGTGCCGATACAGACCAGAACAAACGCGAACAGGGTGCCGATGGAGGTGAGGTCGCCGGTCACGGAGTCGGAAACAAACGCCGCGAAGAGGGCGACGAACACGAATAGAATCGCGTTGCACTTGTAGGGCGTGCGGAAGGAGGGGTGCAGGTCCGAGAAAATTTTCGGCAGCAAGCCGTCGTTCGCCATGGAGAAGAATACGCGGCTCTGACCCAGGAGCATGACCAGAATGACCGAGGAGAATCCGGCGAGAATCGCGATGGTGACCAGGGTGGCGAGCCATTCAAAGCCCGGCATGTGATGTTCGATCGCGTAGGCGACGGAGGCTTCTTTGCCCGCGATGATGAATTCCTTCCAGTTGGCGACGCCGGTTAATACGTAGGAGAACAGAATGTATAAGACGGTGCAGACGGCGAGAGAGCCGAGAATTCCGCGCGGCATGTCGCGGCCCGGGTTCTTGGTTTCCTGCGCGGCGGTGGACACGGCGTCGAATCCGATAAACGCGAAAAATACGATTCCGGCTCCGCCCAGTACGCCGGGCCAGCCGTGATGGAAATAGCCTTCGTGATCGGGAAAGCCGTCGGGAATCGTGAAGGGCAGATGGTTGGCGGGATTCACAAATTTCCAGCCTACGGCGATGAAGACCAGCACGATGGCGACCTTGATGAACACGATCACGGCGTTCACCGTCGCCGATTCCTGGGTGCCTTTGATCAGAATGAGGGTCAGGAGAAGAAGGATGAAGACCGCGGGCGCGTTGAGAATTCCACGCACGCCGGTTGGGGAGACGTCCATCGGCGAGTGGCACCATTCATAGGGGATCCAGCCGCCTAACAGACGGTTGAGATACTGGCTCCAGGCAATGGAAACGGTGGCCGCGCCGAGGGCGTATTCGAGAATGAGGGCCCATCCGATGACCCAGGCGACGAACTCGCCCATAGTGACGTAGGCGTAGGTGTAGGCGCTGCCGGCGATGGGAATCATGGCCGCAAATTCCGCGTAGCACAGGCCAGCGAACGCGCAGCCGACGGCCGCGATGACGAAGGACAAGGTGACGGCGGGTCCCGCGGCTTCGCTCGCGGCGGCGGCGGTGCGGACGAACAATCCGGCTCCGATAATTGCGCCGATTCCGAGCGCGATAAGTCCCGTGGCCGAAAGGGTCCGCTTCAATCCGGAATGGTCGGCGGCCTGGGCGAGAAGCTTCGCTAATGGCTTCTTTCGAAAGATGCTCATAGATTTTTAAGAGTGTAACAGGAAACCTATGAGCAAGATCCGGATCAGTGCAATTCGACTGGCGAACCGTAGAGCGCGCGGCCGATGGTGCTGCCGACATTGACCGCGACGTCGAACCAGCCGATCATCATTTCATCCCAACTCTGCGGGCCCCAGAAGACGGTGGCGCCGGGGTTGGGATTGAAGGGATTGTTCACCGAATTGTCAAACACGGCGCTTACGTCGATGCGGGTACCGCGCGGCAGGGTTTTCGGAGTTTCCAGATAATAATAGGGCTGCCAATTGAAATCGTACTTGGGGACGTCGAGCAGAACTTCCGATTCCCCATTGGGATAAACAGCGCGGAAAATCATCGATTTGCCGCGCAGATGCATGTGCACTCGCATGCCGACCAGATCGCAATTCTCGTGCATGGTAGCCGAAGCATCCAGGCGGTAATTCGCTTCGCCCGGGGGAATTTGGAGCCAATGCGCCGCCGCCTGCATCGCCACGATCTGCTGGGTGGGCGGGCGCTTGGAGAAAATCATGCCGATCTTGGTGCGGTCATGCGCGGGCTTGCCATTGGTCGTGTAATGCATCTGAAACACCAGAAACGATCCGGCTTTAATCAGCCTCGCCTGCCCGGGCTTCCAGTATTGCGGAGCCATGCCGGGCGCGTAGCCGGCGAGATACTCCTGCCCGCGGAATCCGTTGCCGTTATCGGTTACGACGATCGCGTGATGGACCACGCTGCGGTCGCTGGGGCGAACCTCCACCACTTCGACCCACTTGTCTTCGGTGAAATGCGTCGGCACCGGGATGTATTGATAGTTGATGACGCCGGTAGCGGGGACGGCGAATTCTTCGGGCATTTCGAAGACCACGTCGGGCTTCGGAATGCGCCACCCTTCCACCCAGGTGCGAGGCTTCGGAGCATCCGCAGGATTACCCTCATGCGCGCCGGAATCGATCCAGGAAATGATGGTTTCCTTCTCGCCGGGCTTGAGCGAAAGATCGTTGGTGAAATGTCCGTACCTTGGATCGGCCTGCCACGGAGGCATCTTGCCGGTGAGCAGCGCGCTGCGAATCGCCTTCGCCCAAGGGCGAACCTCTTTATAACTGAGGAACGTCATGGGCGCAGCTTCGCCCGGCCGGTGACAGCTCTGGCAGCGATTTTCGAGAATCGGCTCGACGTCCTTATGAAACGTGGGAGCGGGCGTGGCCCCATTCACGGAAACAAGCGTTATCAGAGTACTGCACGCAAGCAACGGAAGCGAACGGGTCACGGCCACCTCTTTTACGATCATAACCCGAAAGTATGCCGATTTACCGGCGGCCGAAAGAGCTTGCTGAGCGGCCCGGAATCGGCGGCGATAAAATCAATCCCTTAAACAAGCCGCGACCATTGGGAGCGATACTTTCAACAGGTTTTTCAGCAATCTCGAAAGACCGCCACGGGGACACTTCTGTTCCTCCCCTGCGGGAGACCAGAGAATCACGCTTGCTTTCGGCGAAGGGCGGCCAGTGCGATGCCCGCGCCCACCAGCAACAGCGTCGAGGGCTCCGGCACGTTCGACAGCGAGAAGGCCACATCGGTGGGAAGAACGAAATTGGCGATCACGCTTCCGGTGGTCAGTGCATGCTGGTAGGCGGAACCGTCGCCACCGGTTCCCTGGAGCCAGATAAACTTCGCGGACTCGTCTGGATTGTGGCTGAAGGGTGAGAACCAATAGGTAGTGCCTGCCGCGGCGTCAAATTCCGGGATATCGACCGTGAATTCGTAGATATCGAACGTCGCCCCGCCGAACGATCCAGTGCCCAGAATCTGGAAAGCAACTTGCCCGGCCGTGAAACTGTCGTCCGTCAGCTGAGTTCCGGGAACGCCGGAGTTGTCGGCGTAGAAGTCGATATCCCAGTTCGTGGTGTTGGGCGGCTCGTTCAAAAAGGTGGTTTGTTGCGTATAGACGCCAATCCAGGAAACCTGATTGATGGCACCGCCCGAACCGAGAGAAAAGTTGTCGAACGACTGGTACCCGGTTCCGGCGGCGCTTTCTTCGTCGGTCCATCCCGAACCGGCCCCGGTCCCGTTCCCATTCCATACAGAAGGTTGATTCACCAGCACATCGGCGCGCAACGCTGCGAGTGTGCCGAGCAGGCACAAGGCCGCGAGAGTCTTTTTCATTGCTTCTCCAATCTTGTTTTCGGAGAGGCAGCAACGGCCTCCGCCTCCGGACCCTGAGATGGATCGCAGGAGCCCGATACGGCCTCTCACTTGGTAAGGCGCGAAAACAGAAGAGGTTTTCGTGGATTTCCAGAAAGAATTCTGCCTCGAATGCGGAGGGGCCGCGAAGCGCTTCCTGATGTGTGAAAACCTCAGAGCCGACTGCTCCTTCTAGTCGCGGCTCGTTTAGAGCACCGATGACGGAAAGCCTCGATCCCGAGCCGTGACACAAGGACCGGTTTGCTGAAGTTTTCAGCAATCTCCGGTTGGTTGAAATCGCATCCGTCGTGAATGTGTCCGCCCACCCGCCGTGATATGATCTCTGAAAACCTATTGAGTATGCGTCCGCGTCCGTCCAAGACCATCAATTCGCTCGACGCACTTTACGCTCAGGCAGCCGATGCGGCGCGCAAGGGATCTCAGGAATTTTCTTTCGCCACCCGATTTTTTCCGCTGGACCTGCGCCGGGCCGCGCACGCTGTTTATTGGTTTTGTTATTACACGCGCAGGCTCGCCAGTCAGGCGGAATCTCCGGAACAGGGGCGCGCCGATCTTGAGGTTTGGGCCTGGATGGTCGGGGCCGGGCTGCGTGGAGAACTGGCGCGGCATCCGGTGCTCGATGTGTTTCTCGACACGGTCGACAAACGCGCGATCCCGCATGAACTGCCTCTCGAAATGATTGAGGGCGTGCGGATGGATATCGACCGGAAGCGCTATGAGAGCTTTTCTCAGCTTCGCGCCCATTGCCATCGGGTGACCGGAACGGTGGCGCTGATGATGACCCACGTGGTGGGATTCCGGGGTCCTGCGCTTGATTATATGGCGGACCTGGGCCTCGCGATCGAGTTGACCGCGATTTTGCGCGACGTCGGCGAACAACTGGCGCGCGATCGGATTTATCTTCCGCTCGAAGAGCTGGAAGCGTTCGGCTACACCGAAGCGGATGCGAAAGGTCACGTCCGCAGCGGCGCGTTCCGGGAACTAATGCGATTCCAGGCGGAGCGCGCGCGCAGCTATTATCAGAAGTCTGAGCCTGGGCTTCCTTTACTGGACCAGCGCGGACGCTTCGCGATGAAAACCGCTTTCGATATTTATCGCAAGACGCTCCGGCACATTGAAGCGTCGGATTTCGACGTTTTTCATCGCCGCCCGGCTGTGCCCGCGGTGGAGCGCGCGTGGATCACGGCTCGCTCTATGGCCGGCCCGATCACGCGCAGCCTGTGGAGGGTCATGAGTGCTTAGCGGGTTGGACCACGGCATTAGCCTGTGGGTCGCGCTGGGGTTTTCTGTTCTGTTCATTGCAATTTTCGTGAAATCCCGATGGAATTATCTGGGAATTCCGAAGCTGACGGCCTCCAAATCCGCGTCGGCAGCGGATTGCATGGTGGTGGTGCCGGCACGTAATGAAGAGGCCATCGTCGCGCGCGTGGTGAAGAGTCTGCCGCACGATACCGTGATCGTGGTGGACGATCACTCCGAGGACGGCACTGCGGAAGCGGCACGGCAGGCGGGGGCGGGCGTTTTGCCGGCGCCGGATCTCTCCGGACAATCGTTCGGAAAATCGAACGCCTGCGCAGCGGGAGCCCGCGTGCTGCGATCACGCTGGGTATTGTTCGCCGACGCCGATACCTGGTTTGAAGAAGGATTTCTGGATTCCGCGGTGGCCTGCGCGGAGGCCAATCAGCTTTCGTTTCTCTCCGTCTATCTGCGGCCGGAGTTCGAGACATTTTCGGAAAATGTGCTGGTGCCGTGCGCGGTAGCTCTCTATTTCACCGGGGTTGCTCCACACGGTGAGGCCACGGAAATCGTCAACGGCCAATGCGTGCTGGTGCGGCGCGAGGCTTACGATTTTATCGGCGGACATTCGGCGGTGATCACCAGTATGATCGACGACGTAAAGCTGGCCGCGCTGGCGAACCGGCATCGGCTGAAATTCGCGATCGTCCGGGCCGGTAATTTAGGACACGTGCGCTTTCACCCGGACGGCCTGTGGAGAGGGTTCGAGCGCAACGCGTTCAGGTTCGTGATGGTGCGCCCGTTGATCGGGATCACCATTTTAACGTCCGCGTTTTTGGCCGCGCTCTGGCTGCCGGCGCTGCTTTGGCTGGCGCTTGACCGGCACTGGCCGGCGGTGATCGCGTTGGCGCTGCTGCCTTCAGCGGTGCTCGGGGTGTGGTACCGGAATCCTCTGCGAGCTCTGCTGGCTCCCCTGGGAATCTGCGGAATGTTCTTCATCATCGTCAACGGATTCATCGCCGCGCTTACAGGGCGGCAGCTCGAATGGAAAGGAAGAGCGCTATAGGGAGGACTTTCACAGGCTGAAGCTTGTGCCACCATGCACTGGAGGTGGCACGGACTTTAGTCTGTGTTCCCCGGAACGCGCTAATATACTTTCGTGCCCGATATCGCCGTACTGGACGACGATGTTGATTTCCGGAACTACCTTGAGGACCTGCTGAAGGACGAGGGTGGCTTCACCGTGCGCGCCTTCGCCCATCCTCAGGAATTTTTCGAGGCCTGCGAGGAGCAGCTTCCGGAGATCGTCTTGCTCGACATGAAAATGGGCGACGTTGGAGGCGACCGCGTACTGGAACAGTTACTGACACGTTGGCCCGGCCTCTGCGTGATTATCATTACCGGTTATCCGTCGCTCGAAGACATGCGCGCGACTTTCAAGCTGAAGGTCTTCGATTACCTGGCCAAGCCGTTCACGCTGGTGCAGCTCCGGCAGGTGCTGAAAAACGCCGCGGAAGCCTTCGGGCTCGGCCGTTCGCCGCAGGACAGGCTGCGGGAGCGCCTGGGCCATAGCATCAAAATGTTGCGCGTGGAGCGCGACTGGTCCCTAAAGGATCTGGCGCAACAGACGAAGTTAAGTGTGTCCCAGATCAGCGCCATTGAGCGCGGCACGAATATGCCCAGCATGGAAAGTTTTCTGGCAATCGCGAAAGCGTTCGAACGGAAGCCGTCGGAAATTCTGGCGGGGATCGACTTTTGATGACGCGACTCGTGCAAATTGCAAACCCTTCCTTCGGCCGCCGTGTCGCGCTGGTGGAGGATTCCAGGCTGCGTTTGCTCGGCACGCACCGTTCGGTCTATGCGTTCGCCCGCGTGGCGATCGAGACCGGCTGCCCTCTTCGGGAATTGATCCACAGCGACCTTTCCGACATTTCGCTCGACTATGACGAAGTGTACGCGCTCCGCTCCGACTGGAGCTTTCTGCCCTCCTTCGATCATCCCGACGAGCCTGCAAGGTGCCTGGTCTCCGGCACCGGCCTAACGCATCTGGCGAGCGCCGCCAATCGCGATGCCATGCACGCCGCCGAAACGGTCACCGACAGCATGCGGATGTACAAACTCGGCGTCGAAAAGGGCCGACCCGCGCCGGGCGAAACCGGAGCCGCTCCCGAATGGTTCTATAAAGGAAACGGCAACATCCTGCGCGGCCACGGAGCCGTGCTGACCGTTCCGCATTTCGCTGAAGACGGCGGCGAGGAGCCCGAACTGGCAGCGGTCTACATCATCGACCACCAGGGAACGCCGCGCCGCGTCGGCATGTCGTCCGCCAACGAATTTTCAGACCATCAGATCGAAAAGCAAAACTATCTGTACCTGGCGCACTCGAAACTTCGCGCCTGCGCGATCGGCCCGGAACTGATTCTCGACCCCGATTTTTCGCTGGTGACCGGCACCGTGACGATCGAGCGCGCGGGCTCCGTTCTGTGGACCAAGGAAATCTCCACCGGCGATCAGCGCATGTGCCACTCGCTCGCGAACATCGAGCATCATCATTTCAAATACGAGCCGCATCGACGCCCCGGCGACGCGCACGTGCATTTCCTAGGCGCGGGCGCGTTCAGCTTCGGCGATGGAATTGCCCTGGAAGACCGCGACGAAATGATCATTTCCTGGATCGGCTATGGCCGTCCGTTGCGGAATCCGATCGCGAAGGAAAAGTCAGTAGAAAAGGTCGTGCAGGTCGGGGCGCTTTAGCTCCGCAATGCGTTCACCACCGCGCCGACCAACGCGACATCGTCGCTCTTCGGGACGATCTCGAACACATACCCTTGCAGCGAACTCATCTTCACCATCTCCTGCACGCAGCGGTTCAACAATCCGACGTTGACGAAGTGCGCGTTCAGCCCGGAAATATAAAATTTCCCAGGGCCGCTCATGTGAATGCTCGACGCCGTCGCCGCTGCCAGTGCCCGATGCCACAGCAGCGCGAACTCGACACATCGCGGATCTTCTCCGGTTTTCGCCAGCGCGAAAACTTCCTCCGGCTCCAGGTCGAGAAACCGCAGGCGCATCGCCCGATGCCCCATGATCCCTTCCAGGTGCCCTCGCCCTCCGCAGCCGCAAAACTTTTCATTTGGATCGAGCGTCACCACTATATGACCGCCCTCCCACACGCCGTCCGCCACCGGATATCTGCCGAACCCGACCCCATTACCGAGCGTCCACACCCTCACCAGTTGATCCAGCTTCCCGTGTTTCGCCGCGATGCCCGCCGCCACCACGTCGGCGTCGTTTGACACGCCGACCTTCGCGCACTCCACCTTGCGATCCGCCAGGGCCGCGCAAATCACCTGCGCCATCGGTGCGCCCTTCAATTGATGCAGATTCGGCGACTCCTCGATCACGCCATTGCGAACAATCCCCGGAAACGCGAGCCCCAGTGCCGCCAGAGGCTCACCCTCCGCCAGCGCTTTCACCTCATTCGCGATCCGCGCCACCAGTTCATCCGCCGGCATCGCCTGCAGCAGATCGGCGCCGGTGCCCTCCCGCGGATAGGACGTGATCTCGCCTATCACCGAGTCTCCGTCGACAATTCCCCAGGCGATGTGCTCGCTGACAACAACCCCAATACTTCGTGGCATATTTCCTCAAAACCTCGCGAGCTTGTTAATCCCGTTAAACGCCGCAGCCTTGTAGCACTCGGCCAGCGTCGGATAGTTGAACACGGTATCGACGAAGTAATCGATTTTGCCTCCCAGCGTCAGCACCGCCTGTCCGATATGCACCAGTTCGCTGGCCCCCTCGCCGATGATATGAACCCCCAGCACGTCCCTTGTTTCGCGATGAAAAATAATCTTCAGCCGGCCTGTGGTGTCGCCGCGAATCTGCCCGCGCGCGATTTCGCGATAATAAGCGACGCCTACTTCGTAAGGCACGTCCTCTTCGGTCAACTGCTCTTCGGTCTTGCCGATGAACGAAATTTCGGGGATCGTATAAATCCCGTACGGATAGGTCGCCGGATTCGAGTGCGCTGCAATCCCGCACGCGTTGGCCGCCGCGATCCGCCCCTGCTCCATCGAAACCGACGCCAGGCTCGGGAACCCAATCACGTCGCCCACGGCATAAATGTGCGGCACCTTGGTCACAAAATTCTCATCGACCGGGATGCGTCCGCGCGAATCCGCCTCGATCCCCGCCGCTGGTAGATTCAACTCGTCCACGTTGCCTTGCCGTCCGACCGCATACAGCAACGCATCGCCCGATAATTTTTTCTTGCTCTCCAGATTCGCCACCACAGACCCGTCCGGAGCCGCTTCCACGCTCGACACGCCTTCATTCAAGCGCAGCGTCACGCGGCGGTCGCGCAGATGATACGACAGCGCTTCCACTATTTCAGCATCGGCGAATTCCAGTAATCGCGGACGCTTCTCCACCAGGATCACGCGAACGCCCAGAATGCAGAACATGCAAGTATACTCGACTCCGATAACGCCGCCACCGACGACGATGAGAGTCTTCGGGATCTCCTGCATCTGCAAAATCTGATCGCTATTCAGAATGCGCTTCCCGTCAATCGCCACCTTCGCCGACGCCGCCGGCTTGGTTCCCGTAGCGATCACAATTTTCGCAGCCTGGTAATCCAGCGCCCCTCGCGAATTGACTACGCGCAGCGTGTTGGGATCCACGAAGCTCGCCATGCCGAACAGCAGTTCGATGTTGTTGCGCGAAAGCTGCGCCTGGGTCACGTCGATTTCGGTCTTGATCACGTGCTGCACGCGGAAGGCCAGATCAGCCATCGTGATCTTTTCTTTCACTCGATAATTGGAACCGTAAATGTCCTGATAGTTGTAGCCGGAAAGATGCAGCACCGCTTCGCGCATGGTCTTGCTGGGAATCGTCCCGGTGTTGACGGAGGTCCCTCCCACCACCTCGGCTCGTTCAATCACAGCGACGTGCTTGCCAGACTTTGCCGCCTGAATCGCCGCCCTCTGCCCGGCCGGCCCCGAGCCAATCACAATCATGTCGAAGGTTTGCATACCTACGAAGCCAGTATAAAGAGATTCAGAGCGCAACCGCCGTCATATCCTTGTAACTGTCCCTTTTCTGCTAGCGGGCTCTTCGCGAAGTCCCCGCCTTTACGGACGGGTTATAACGCCTGGGGATCGTTCGCGGTAACGAAATGAGAGAAGCGGTACGTGCGATGTATGCGAATGTATGTTGATGCGGATTTTGGAAAGCGTAAGATAAATGAGCCCCAGCAATTCCGCTGAAAGCCGCCTTTCCGCTTACGAGGCCGACGGACCTCTACTGATGTTCGACCCGCAAGAGATGCCGGCCCAACTCAAAAAGGGAAACTAATGATGCGTACCACCATCGAAATCCCCGACGAGCTCTTCCGGAGAGCAAAGGCCACGGCCGCGCTGCGTGGTTCGACCTTGAAAGACCTCGTCGTTCGCGCCCTGGAACGCGAATTCTCCAGGCAAAACGCGGTACCACTAAGTTGCCTGTCATGCCGCGGAAGGGCAAAAAGAAACTCGATCTGACCAATTTTGATTTTGATAACTTACTTTCCTGACGTGAACCATCGGCCTGACACTGGATCCAGCGGCTGGACGGATGCCTGCCTGGCGGCCTTTTCCATTGGATCCAGCTTCACGTTGGTCTCATTCGACTCGGGCTTTGCGCATCACCGGCGCCTCGCATTCCATCTCTTGAGACAATAGTCTCCCATGCCCTCCCGCCGCGATTTCCTCTACGCAGCCGCCGCCCTCACCGCGGCCCGAGCCTCCGCCGAAACTCCCATTCTCGAAGAAGCCCAACTTACTGATCTTGAAGCCGGCCTGACCGCTGGACGCTTCACCTCCTCCGCGCTCGTGGAGCAATACACCGCCCGCATCGCCAACATCGACAAGAAAATCAACTCCGTCATCGAGCTAAATCCCGACGCGCCCGCAACCGCCGCCGCGCTCGATCGTGAGCGTAAGGAGAAAGGTCCGCGCAGCCCCCTCCATGGCATCCCGATCCTCATCAAGGACAACATCGACACCGCGGATAAAATGATGACCACCGCCGGATCGCTCGCGCTCGCCGGCAATCCCGCGCCAAAAGACGCAGCCCTCGTCACCCGCCTGCGTGAAGCCGGAGCCGTCCTGCTCGGTAAAACCAATTTGAGCGAATGGGCGAACTATCGCTCCAGCCACAGCATCAGCGGATGGAGCGGACGCGGAGGTTTGACCCGCAATCCTTATGTACTCGACCGCAACACATCGGGCTCCAGTTCCGGCTCCGGTGCCGCCGTCGCCGCCAGCCTGTGCGCCGCCGCGGTGGGAACCGAGACGGACGGCAGCGTCGTCTCCCCGTCGTCGATGTGCGGAATCGTCGGCATCAAGCCCACCCTCGGATTGATACCCGGCGCGGGGATCGTGCCCATTTCGCATCGCCAGGATACCGCGGGTCCCATGGCGCGAACAGTAACCGACGCCGCCCTGCTGCTCGGCGCGCTCACCCGCGCAACCTACGGCCCCGCGCTTGACCCCAAAGGATTGAGAGGCGCCCGCATCGGCGTGGCCCGTCAGCTTTTCGGCTTCAACGATCTGGTCGATAAAATGATGATCGATGTCCTCGAAGTCCTCACGGACCTCGGCGCGCAACTGGTCGATCCCGTCAATATCGCCACGTATCCCAAGCTCAGCGATATGGAGAATGAAGCCATGTCGTGGGAGTTTAAGAACGACATCAACGCCTATCTCGCCGCGCGCGGGGGCGCGATGCGAACCCTCGCCGATCTGATCATCTTCAACGAGAGAAATCGCGCCCGCGAAATGCGGTACTTCGATCAGGATCTTTTCATTAAGGCCGAAGCCCGCGGACCTCTTTCGACCCGAGCCTATCGCGAGCTCGAACAAAAGCTGAGCCGCGCCGCGAAAGGCGAAGGCATCGACCGTGTGATGATCGAGCATAAGCTCGACGCCCTGGTCGCCCCCACAGATTCCCCCGCTTGGCCGACGGATTACGTTCTGGGAGATCACTCCGTCGCGACCACTTCCACGCCCGCCGCCGTCGCCGGCTATCCGCACGTAACAGTCCCCGCCGGCCAAATCTATGGACTGCCCGTAGGCCTGTCCTTCTTCGGTTCCCCGCGAACCGAAGTACGACTAATCCGCTACGCCTACGCCTTCGAACAAGGAACCAACGCGCGCAAACCCCCGCAATATCTCCCGACAGTTAAGCTCTGATGCCGGGAGCGAGAACTTGTTGTTTCCGATCGGCGTTCATCAGCGGCTAAAATTGGTTTTGCCTTCTTACCTCAACAACAATTCCATATAAACATTCGCCCGAGCGTAAGGCGAAGGCTTCACCCGTTCCACCGGCAAATGCTGGAATCCCAGCGATTCATAAACGTGAACCGCGCTCTGAAGCGAGTCGTTCGTTTCCAGGTACAGCCGCGAAGCGCCGGTTGCCCGCGCGTAATCGATCACATGAGCCAACAGCTTTTTCCCAATCCCCTGCCCCCGGCATTGTTCCGAAACGGTCATCTTCGCGACCTCGAACGCGCCTTCCTCCATTGCCAGCAAAGCGCAGGTACCGATCGCCGCACCCTCCTGCGTCGCCATGAAAATCGCGCCCCCGGTGTCAAGAATGTGGCCAACGGGATCGTTCAACACTTCCCAGTCCTTCTCTTCGACTACAAAGTGGCCGGCAATCCAGGCTTTATTCAGTTCACGAAAGGCGGCTTCGTCCCCAGGCTCGAAGCGCCGGAATTCGACGGGCGATAGCACTGTCATAAGTTTAATCTAGACAAACTCGATCAGAACGTCCAATATATTGTTTATACGAATCAGGACGATTCACATATGAATCAAAATGTCGATCTTCGCCACCTGCGTTATTTCCTGGCGGTCTCAGAAGAACTGCATTTCGGCCGCGCTGCGCAGAAACTCCACATGGCGCAGCCGCCTCTTTCGCAGCAGATCCGGCGTCTCGAAGAAGAAATCGGTCATACGCTGTTGCTGCGCACTTCGCGTTCTGTGAAATTGACGCCCGCGGGCCGTGCTCTGATGGAGCGCGCCCGCCGCACTTTACACAAGGTCGAAGAGGACCTGGAGGCGGTGCGCAGCGTTGCGCGCGGCGAGGTTGGCGTACTCAAAGTGGGCTTCGTCGGCTCTGCGATGTTGACGCGCCTGCCGGGAATTTTGGACCGTTACCGGCGCTTGTATTCGCGCGTCCAGCTCCATCTGAATGAGTTCCACACCAGCCAGTTGATTGACGCGCTGCGCGAAGGCTCGGCGGACGTCGCTCTGGCCCGTGATGCAGGCGCGGAGGAGGATCTGCATGTCGAGCCGGCATTCGTCGAAACGTTCATCGCGGTAGTCCCCAAGAGGCATCCGCTCGCCAAGCTAAGATCGATTCCAGTCAGCCGTTTAAAAGAGGAGCCGTTCGTGTTTTTTCCGCGCTCGGCGGGAAATTATGCCTGGGAAAATTCGATCAGACATTTGGGATTCCATCCGAATATCGTGCAGGAAGCCCCCCAGTGGCTGACTGTAGTGCGGCTGGTGGGCGCCGGCCTCGGCGTAACCATCGCGCCTGCATCGGTCGGAGCGATCGCCGGGCCCGATGTTGTGTGCCGGAAATTGTCCCCGGCGGGTGGCTCGACCAGCATCGATCTGGTTTATCGTCTGACGGAAAACAATCCGCTGGTAACTGCGTTCTGCGATGTTTTCAGGTCGTCGCGTAGTAGCCGTCGCGCGCCTGTACGACCAGGCCTTTTCCCTTCGCGGTGACCTTTATTTTGCGGAATCCCGAGCCGGCGTCCGACTTGTCCGGCGTGTATCCCAGGTTGTACTGGCTGCGGAGCTCTTCTTCGATCTGCTGGTAAATCTTATCGATAGACAGTTTCTTCGTGACTTCGAAATAGGAGCCGCCGGTTTCTTTCGAGATTCGCTGAAGAATTTTCTTGCCATCCCCGCGCGACACCTGCTGCCGGTTGCGTCCACCTCCGCCACCGCCGTGGCGACCCATTCCTGGACCGCCAAAACCCGGATTGAAATTCGATTGTTCCTGATCGGCGAAGTAAATGGAATAAATGATGGTGTCGGCGCGTTGGGCCGATTCGATGCATTCCGATAGTGAAGTTCTGCTTCCATGATCGTCTCCATCTGTAAGCAGAATCATGGCCTTGCGGCCTTGCAGCTTTTTCATTTCCTCATTCGACGCCAGCAGAATCGCATCGTAGAGTATTGTTCCGGCGCGCTGATTTCCTCCTCCGCCGCCGCCGCTCGTGGAATTGGGGTCGTTGCGGCGCTGCAACTGGCGCGGAGACGCGCCTTCAACATCGTTCAACGCGGACTGGAGCTTTTTCTTGGAGGAGGTAAGTTCCTGCATCTCCTCGGCTTCGGCATCGAATTTGATCAGGAATGCTTTGTCTTTGTCTTCGCGCATCACTTGGGAAATGAAATCCGATGTGGCTGTTTTCTCTTGGCCCAGTACCCGCCGCTGGCTGCCGCTGGTGTCGATCATCAAGCCGATCGTTAACGGCAGATCGGTTTCGCGGGCGAAATATTTTATGGTTTGCGGACGCCCATCTTCTTCAATCGTAAAGTCTTCCTGCTTCAAATCCTTCACCACTTCGTTCTTGCTGTTGTGCACGCTGGCGAAAACGTTGACTACGTTGACGCCGCTGGCGTATTTGGCATCCGTTTTCTCTTGAGCGCGAAGGGGAAAGAGCGCGGCGGCCGAAATCAGCAGATCGCGACGGGAGACAAGCATACATAATCCGACGTGCGATCGACCATCCGGTGTACAGTCGAAGTTAGTGAAACTTTGGATGTTATTGTTGTTGGCGCACCGGTATCCGGTGGAAGGGATCGTGGTCGAAACCACGCCTGAGACACGGCAAATGGTGGTGGCGCACAAGCCGATCGACAACTATATGCCGGCGATGACGATGGCCTTCCGGGTGGGGCGCGGGGTCGAGCTCGAAAAACTGAGTCCGGGGATGAGGGTGCGATTCGAGCTGAAGGTGGGTAAGAATTCTTCGATTGCTGAAAACGTGCGCGTACAGCAGTCCTTAAACGACCTTAAATTGCCAAAGAGCGCGCCCAGCAAGCTCTTAATCGGCGATAAAATACCTGATTTTTCGCTGCTCGATCAATCGGGGAAGATGGTTTCGCTGTCGGACTTTCACGGAAAAGTTGTGGTTGTGGATTTCATTTATACGCGCTGCCCTCTTCCGGATGTTTGTCCGCGATTGTCGGCGAACTTTGCATCGGTCTCGAAGAAGCTGCGGGGGCGCGATGTGGAGTTTTTATCGATCACTGTCGATCCGCAGTTCGATACTCCGGCGGTGCTGTCGGAATATGCGCGGCGATGGCAGGCGGGGGAAGCGTGGAAGTTTCTGACGGGGACGCCCGAGAAAATTCAGGAAGTCGCGGGATTTTTTGGACTGGTGTATTGGCCGGAGGAGGGGTCGATTACGCACACGGTTGCTACGGCAGTCATTGGACGGGACGGGGCGCTCGCGGCGAAGATCGATGGGGCTGGGTACCGGCCGGATCAGTTGTTGGCTTTGATTGAGAGTGTGAAGTAGAAAGGGCGCGATGTGGGGACGGGGCGAAAAATGGGGACAGGGCGCCTTGGGACAGAGTAGGCAGTCCCCAATTTTCGCGATGTTTTCATCAAACACGAGCGTGTAGAATGAAGGGCATGTGGAAAATTGCGGCTTTTATTGGGATCGCGGCTTTTGCGCAGACTAAAACTTCGCCGGATTTGTGTGTGCCTCCTCCTTCGGGGACGGCTCCGGCTTTGCCCGCTCATATCATGACTGGGCAGGGGAAGGTGCATCTGGCGATCACTACTTCGAATCCCAAGGCGCAGGAATTTTTCGATCAGGGGCTTGCGCAGTTGCATTCGTTCTGGGCTGTGGAGGCGGAGCGGAGTTTTTTGCAGGCTGCGGAGTTGGATCCGGAAGCGGCGATGCCGTGGTGGGGCGTGGCGATGATTTCGGCGGGCGATTATCGGCCCCGGCATCAGCTCGAGCAGGGTATTTATTCGGCTCCGGCGGCGACTCGCGCTAAGGCTGCGGCGGAGAGGGCAGTCGCGCTGAGCGGCAAGAGCAGCGATCTGGAAAAAATGTATATCGCCTCGATCGTGGCGCGCAGGACATCGAGCGATCCTGACGCTGGTTACATTTCGGGGCTGCGGGCGATCGTCGCGAAGTATCCAAGTGAAGTGGAAGCTCGGCTGTTTTTATCGCTGCATTTGATGCGCGGGTACGAATTGCCTTCGCACACGCCGCGGCAGGACACCATGGAATCGGTCAGCATTCTGCGCGCTTTGTTGAAAGAAGCTCCGGAGCATCCTGGGGTGCATCATTATGTGATTCACGCGTGGGAGGGATCGTCGTTTGCGAAGGATGCGTGGCCCAGCTGCGAGAAGTATGCGCAACTGGTGACGAATATTCCGCACGCGCTGCACATGCCCGGTCATATCTATGCGCAGACGGGCAGGCTCGCGGATGCGGAGAAATCGTTTAGCGATGCTGCGGTGAATGAGCTGACCTACATTCATGCCGACGCTCTTTATGGCACGGGCCATCATGGGCACAACGTGCATTATCTTTCAACTTCCTATGCGTTCGACGGGAAATATGACCAGGCCAAGGAAGCTGCGCGGTCGTTGCTGGAGTTTAAGGAGAATCCGCGGGAGCTGGCGCAGGTCGATGGGAATTTTTCGGCACACCGGCAAGGTTGGTTCGCGCTGATGCGGGCCATGGTGCTGTCTGAGAATTGGGACGAGATTCTGGACGGTCATTCTCTACCGGTGTACGACCGGCCGCGCGAGATCGCGTGGAGGCATTGGGCGATGGGGCTGGCTAATGCGTCGAAGGGCAACGCGGCCGGGGCTTCAGAGGAAGCGCGGTTGATGGACGGCGCGTTGAGGCAGTACGAGGAGATCGTGAAGAAGAAGGCTCCAGAGGAATTGACGGTGGCGCGGGCGGAATTGGCGGGGCATATCGAGGTCGCGGAGGGGAAGATTGGGAAGGGATTGAAGACGCTCGATAATGTGGCGAAGGTGGAGCGGAAAATGCGGTATTCGGAGCCGGTTCGGTATCCGCGTCCAGTGTCGGAGGCGTTAGGCGAAGAGGCTCTGCGGCATGGGAAGAAGGCGATGGCGGAAGCGGCGTTCCGGTTGAGTCTGGAGGAGTTTCCGGGGAGCGTGCGGTCGGTGAACGGGTTGAGGGATGCGCAGAAGAGTGGGCAGGTGGGGGTGGAGTTTTAGGGAAGCCGGAAACACAGACTAAAGTCTGTGCCACCTGAAGCGGGCAGGTCGGGAACCTGCCCCACTTTGGCGAAAAACGGGACAGACCCCTCTGTCCTTGCGGCGATGGATGGTAATTGCCTTTGTGGGGGGGTGTGAGTGAAAAGAGGGCTGGTCTTTCGCGAAGTTGGCGCTAAAGGGAATAAAAAAGCCGGTGAGTACTCGGAGGAAGATACTCACCGGCCGGCTCACCACTACCGCGAGGTCGTAGCGCGCCGAACTGTTGGGCAAGTTACCGGGCAGTCGGCAATCGTCACCCTAGAGAAAGAGACGCTGTGAAACCCGCAAAGGTTTCACAACTGGACAACTTCATCGTACCACCGCATTTCGCGTCTGTACAGCAATTTTACAGGGTTATTGCAGAATTAAAGTGACTCATACAGAACCTTACAAAATTTCTTTTGGGCGCCACACGATGGGTTCGATGCGGCCAATTAGAACCAAGTACGACAGCGCACCTAATCCTAAGATTACGCTTACTACGACGAACGCATATACAAAATGACCAGTGTCGCGCACGATGCGCCCGGTAAGCCACGGAGCGATCACACCCGCCAGATTTCCGATGGCGTTTTGCATGCCGCTCCAGCGACCGGCGGCGGCGGGTCCGGCGAGGGTTTGTGAGATCAACCAAGGGTGGGAACTGTAGCAACCAAAAGAGATACACGCGAAGATCAGGACGTAAAGCGAGGCGCTTTGACTCTCGAGGAGGGGTACGCCGACGATCACGATGGCACCTATAAGCCCTCCGGCAGCGAAGGATTTGCGAACAAACGTGGGCGAACCGCCGCGTTCCACCATGCGGTCCGAAATCCATCCACTCATAAGCGATGCGAAGCCGACAGCCCAGAAGGCCATGGAGCCGAAGCGGCCCATCGCGGCTTCCGAATAATGGCGTTCCCGTACCAGGTACCAGGGAAGCCATGTTAATAAGAAATACCAGACATAATTTCCACAGAAAAGACAAAGAAATGTGCCCCAAGCGGAGCGTTGACCGGCAATTTCCATCAAGCCGGGTCCGACCTCGCTGCCGGTGAGTGCGATGTTGTCTTCGGAGGGGCGACGGGCGCGGCGGGCGACCCAGGCCCAGGGAATCAGCCACAACATACTGATGAGGCCAACCCCGACAAAAAGAGGACGCCATCCGTAGTGGCTCAGGACGAGGCCTCCGATCATGAGTCCGAGGGCGGGACCGGATTTGGAGCCGAGATCAATTAAGCCGTTGGCGAGTCCGCGATTCTCTTCGGGAAATCCTTGCGCGATGATCTTCGAATAGGCGGGGTAGGAGACGGATTCGCCCATTCCGAGCAGCAGGCGCAGAGCGAAGATAGTCACGAATCCGCCAGCCAAGCCGGTGAGGGCTGTGGCGGCGGACCAAATGAAAAAGCCGACGGCGAAAACGGAATAAACGGAGTAGCGATCGATCAGCCAGCCGGAAACGATCTGCATGGCGGCGTAGGTCCAGAAGAAAGAGGACAGCAGGAGACCGATTTTTTCCGGGTCGATTGCGAGTTCGGAGGAGAGGCGGCTGGCGGCGATAGAGAGATTGCCGCGATCGATGTAATTGATGGTGACGGACACCACCAGCAGGGCGAGGAGAATCCATTGGCCGCGGGCGCGCGCCGTCATTTGAATTTTTCGTTCAGCACGGCGGCGAGCCGGTAACCGGCAATGGCGATTCGCTGCTGGGCGACTTTGGCCGCATTGGCTTCATAGCCGGACGGCAAGGTAATGGGGTGTTCACGGGTCCCGGTTTCGAGTCCGAAGGTGTAGACCTGGCTGATGGAGAGCTCGTACCCTTCGTGGATCCATTTCTCCGGTTTCTTTTCCTGATGACGCTTGGAGGGATTCGCGGCGGTGGCGTCGGCGATATATTTCGCGGCGTAGGCTTCGGTGTCGTCGCGTCCGGCGGCTCCGTCCCATAGGGAATGGAGATTTCTGTTGGGGCCGGTGATGTAGACATTGTTCCCGCCGGCATCGCCTTTGGGCATCGACTTCAAGAAACGGCTCACGCAGTGGAGAGGTTGATGGACGTCGCCTTCGATGTGTTCGAGCCAGGGCAGGAGATACGTGGGGTTCGAAGGACTGGTGGGCGGGACGTCGGCCTTGCTTCCGATGAGCGGGAGAATGCGGTTCAGCTCTGAGAGTGCACTGGGGGGTTTTTGCGGCTCGGCTTCGGCGCCGTCGGGGGTGTAGGGCGTGTCGTAGTAGTGCCAGATGGTGTGGCGAGCCATGTCGGGGAAGCCGGGGAGTAAAGGCGTGGGCGAGGCGTTCGGCCGGGTCTCATCGTAGAATCTGGGGTCGCCTTTGATCTGGTCGGGCCAGACGGAGGCGGTGATGAAGGCGGCGCGCGCTCGGGCGATCGGGTCAGTGGGGGCGTCTTTGAGAAATAATTTTTCGTAGTCGGGATGCTGGCGGATCAGGGCATCGACTCTGGCGCGGGCTTTGGGGGTGAGGCGGTCATAGGCGATGGCGGCTATGAGGCGGTGTCCGGTGGCGTTCCAGGCTGTTGCTGGAGGGGCGATGGAAAATAAGATTGAAAAAAAGGCGGCTAGAAGAGAGAGCGTGCGCGTCACGGATTTTCTAGCATAAGACATTTCAGGCGGGCACGTTGAGGGCGCGGAGAACGCAAAGGCATTTCACGCAAAGGCGCTGAGCTCGGCAAGGAATTAATTGACGTGGGCGCTGGCGCGTGAGGCTTGGTGTGGATCGGGAATTCATTTCACGCAGAGACGCGGAGGGCGCAGAGAACGCGAATGCATTTCGCGCAAAGGGCTGAGCTCGCCAAGGAATCAGTTGACGTGGGCGTTAGCGTGAGGCTTGGTGTGGATCGGGAATTCATTTCACGCAGAGACGCGGAGGGCGCGGAGAACGCGAATGCATTTCGCGCAAAGGCGCTGAGCTCGCCAAGGAATCAGTTGACGTGGGCGTTGGCGCGTGAGGCTTGGTGTGGATCGGGAATTCATTTCACGCAGAGACGCGGAGGGCGCGGAGAACGCGAATGCATTTCGCGCAAAGGCGCTTAGCTCGCCAAGGAA